>JAEEGL013054443.1_pt1 | contig 10277 bp, 10 predicted proteins | sample 9134231 | NCBI WGS metagenome assembly JAEEGL01 (sample SAMN16246548, study PRJNA631951) | gut metagenome | biome: gut microbiome; feature: rumen; material: fiber-attached | host: Bos | place: Iran: Karaj | collected 2018-10
CTTTTTCTCCTTTATCGAGGAGAAAAAGAACCAAAAAGAGGAACTCTCTGGAAGGCTTGGGTGTTCCGCACTCTGCGGAGTGCGGGTCAGGGCGTTGCCCCGACACCCTACCACCTTTTGAAAAAGGTGGACGAAAACTTTCAAACTAATTTGCGACAGCCCGTTTGTTATTCAGGACAGTCCTTCGACGATCCGCGCGAGCTCATCGAGGCTCGTGACGCGGAGATACGCGAAGTCCGGCAGGGGGATGCCCGTGACGTCATAGCGGCTCTCCATCGTCGCCTCCTCGTACCAGACGGGAAAGAGCCCCGCCGCGTGGGATCCGTACACATCCGCGCAGAGGCTGTCCCCGACGTACCAGACCTCCGAGGCGTCGAGCCCGGCCTTGAGGAGCGCAATCTCGAAGAGCCTCGGGTCCGGCTTGCGGATCAGGTAGTCCGCGGAGGACATCACGAACTCGAAGCGGTTGCCCGGAAGGAGCCGATCGAACCGCTCCCGGATCGCCTCGCCGGACCAGCCGTTGTTGCTGAGCACGGCCGTGCGGATCCCCGCTTCTGCCAGAACGTCGAGCAGCCGGTCCGCGCCGGGCATGATCGCGCCGGGGCAGGCAGCCGTCCAGAAAACGGTCTCCTGTTCGTGCGGCGTGAGGGAGAATTCGATCCCGAGGTGCTCGTAGACCAGCCGGTCGCCGACGACGCACGAAATGTCATAACCCATGACATCGCGGACCCGCTCGATCTCCCCGAAGACCTGTGCCACTTCCCTTCGGATCTCTTCGACGCCGCAGTTCTTCGGATTCTTCACCGCATACGCGAGAAGTGCCCGGTCACCCCGCTCCGCATTCCAGTCCGGTTCATAGAGGAGCGTGTGTCCGTAATCGAAGAGGATCATCCGCGGGCGTCTCATGCGCGGTACACCCCGATCTCCCGCATGTCGACCGTGTCGCGCGCGCCGGTGATGAAGAGGGTGAGGCAGTCACACTCGACGTTCACCGGGCAGAGCTTGCGGTGGCCGACGGTGTGGCCGTCATAAACACAGTGGCCTCCCACGAGGATGCGGAAGCTCTCGATCCGCTGGCCCTCGGCGATGTTCTCCATCAGGTTGACGAAGCGGACCGCCGTCTTTTCGGGGAGCCTGATCTCGTATTTCACCTGCGTATCGCTGCCCGTGTCGATGCGGGTGACGGTGGCCGGGACGCGCTTTTCCTCGCCGAACGCATTCCGGAGGGCGTCTCCGAGCTCATGCAGCCGGGCGATGTCGCGCGGGTCGAACCGTCCGGAGGGCATCGGCGGGACGTTGAGGTTGAAGCTGGTGTTCGCGCCGCAGGAATTGACGTAGGTGCGGAAGAGGCGCTCGAGGGAGTGCGGCTCCTCCTTCGCGTGGTAGAACCAGCCCGGACGGATGGACATGTCGATCTCCGCGCCGGTGAAGACGAGGCCCTTCGAATAGAGGATCCGGCCGAGCTCGCCGATCTCCGCGTCGGAATTGTACAAAAAGGAGATGTCACCCTCGAGCGGGCCCGCGCCGGTCTGGACCTCGGAGCGGAAGCAGAGCTCGGAGGGGACGACGGCCCATTCCTCGCGTCTTGCCTGTCCCGCCTCATTGCCGCACCACCGGACGTCCGGGCCGTGATCGTTGAAGATGCAGGCGTTCGGCTGATACTTGCGGATGAGGGCGATGTAGCGCTCGAAATCGTAGACCTGCTTTTTGCCGTTCGGGCCTTCGCCGCACGCGCCATCGAACCAGACCATGAAGAGCTCGCCGTAGTTCGTGAGCAGTTCCGTGAGCTGATTGCAGTAGTAATCGTTGTATTCCGGCGTGCCGTAGAACTTCGAGTTGCGGTCCCACGGAGAGAGGTAAACGCCGAACTTGATCCCGCCGCGTCGGCAGGCATCCGCGCACTCCCGCACGACGTCGCCCTGTCCGTTCTTCCAGGGGGAGTTCTTCACGGAGTGCTCGGTGTACTTCGACGGCCAGAGGCAGAAGCCGTCATGATGCTTCGCCGTGAGCACGATGCCGCCCATTCCCGCGGATTTGACCGCCTCGACCCATTCGTCGCAGTCGAGATCATACGGGTTGAAGATCCGCTCGTCCTCATTGCCGAGGCCCCATTCGAGGTCGGTGTAGGTGTTGACGGTGAAGTGGACGAACGCGTAAAACTCCGTATCGTACCACCGGAGCTGTCGCTCGGACGGTTTCACATGCGCCGCCGCGCTCAGAAATTCCTTCAGTTCCATCGTTTTCTTTTCCTTTCCTGTTGTTTATGGTGTTTATCCGCATTGGAAAATCAGCCATGTCCTCGAAAAATCGCGTCTGGCGAGGTCCTTACGCCGGATCCAGAAGAAGAGATGCCCGGCCTCGCCCCAATAAACCGACCGGTCGCCGTCCCGGACGGTACCAAGCTGGAAGAGGAGCGTCCAGTCCCGGCGGGCAGAGCGGCTCAGTGCGATCTTTTCTTCATAAGTCAGCCGGTCCATGCCGCTCTCGTCGGTCATCCCAATGCCCCTTGCCACCGCTTCGCAGTCGATGAACATGGGGTTGTTGAGGATATCGGGCCAGCCGAGGAGCTTCGAGCGGTCCGCATCCGCGCTCTCCTCTTCCCAGCCGAGGGATCGCGCCGCCTCGTCGTAGTACTCCCAAAAACGCCCGGCGGGAAAGCGGGGGAGGATGCGGCCCTCCTCCTCGGTCTCGCAGAAGTCGTCGTAGCACGGGACGCTCACGCGGGCCTCGAAGGTCACGGGGACGGAGGGGAGGGGGCGCCTGTCCATCCAGTCGAGCCAGACGGTCTCGGGCGGGGGCGGCGTGCGTCGGAGAGCGGTGACATCCGGGAACCAGTACACGCGCGCGCATCCCCGGTCGGCGGGATCGAAGCCGCTCTTCATGGTGTTGAGCTCATAAAAGAAGCTGAGCATCCCGTCCTTCGGGAGAAGGTTTTCCCCGTCGAACGCCGACGCTCTCCGGCAGTCGATCTGCGCGAGAAAGGCAAGCGGCGCGCGGATCCTATCCGGGGGTACGCGATCCGCCTCATCTTCGCGGAATCCTTCGTCATCGAAGTCCGCCGGCGGCTCCGGGACATACCGCTCCCCCTCGAAATCCGGCCAGACGAAGTCCGCGGGCAAGTCGGGCATCCCGCCGATCTTCGAGACGCCGACGGGGAGGGTGACGGCCGCTTCGCCCGGGATGACGCGCACTTCGCTGCGCACCAAGGGACGGATCGTGTCGGCGAGGAGGGTCACAAGCCCCGCGTCCAGCGTGCTCATTCACACCTCCGCAAGGCCGTCCACGAGAAGCGCGCGGCACGGGGAGCCGTCCGATCCCGCGAGCTTGAGGGGCGCGGAGAAGAGGAAATAGTCCCCAGGCTCCACCGCGCTGAGAACGAGCCCTTCGAGCGCGATGATCCCGTGCGAGAGGACCTCAACGTGCACCGCGAGCGGCGGATCGTCCCCGGCGATGCTCTGCGCTTCGAGCCCGAAGAGCTTCACGCCGCATTCCGAGAGGGCCCGCGCGCTCTCTTCCGTCAGGCGGCACTTCCCTTTTGCGATCAGCCGGACGCATCCCCGGTGCGCGAGGATCTCCTCCTTCGAGATCGGGCCGTCAAACGCCGCGACGGTGCAGGGACCGACGAGGGTCGTGAGATCGAGGGCTTCGATGGGCGTGCCGTCCTTCACGAAATGGCGCGGGGCGTCCACGTGGGTGCCGTTGTGCGCGTTCATTTCCAGCTCGGTGATGTTGCAGAGGGCGCCGTCCTCCATGTCGGAGATGCGCCGGAACGCCGGCTTTTTGTCTCCGGGATAGACGTTGGCGGAAAAGAGCTCCTGCGTGATGTCGTAGATCTTCATAAAAAACCTCCCGGCGGATGGGATGATGTTCCCTATCATTATACCCGATCCGCCGGGATTCGTCAAGAGGGGATCACAGCGCGTCGAGGATGCTCACGATCAGCCTCTTCTCATACCGCTCCTTCGCGCCGAAGTCCATCGCGCCGCGGTAGATCTCCTCCATCTTGAAATGGGATTCCGATGCCCGCCGCAGCCGTTCGTCCGCCTCCCGGAGACAGGATTCCCGGAGCTTTGCCGCGAGACGCAATTCTCCGCGGACGGCCGGATCGGACCGGGTGAAGCGGCTCATGCGGATCGCGGCATCGCCGTCCTCCCCGCCGCAGACGAAGGCGAACCGCCCCGCGCGGATCCCGCCGATGATCCCGGAGAGCGGCAGCATCCCGAGGGTGATGTCCCATCCGGCACGCGTCAGCGCATCGGCAAGCACGGGCAGAAAGAGGCGCGCGCATCCGCCGCAGTCCTCGATTGTGTAGCGCACCGAGGCGCCGTCGGAAATGCCGTCCGTTCTCCGGCGTCCCAGCATCGTGATCCCGTGCGTGTACCGGCGCCGGACGATCCCGTGGCCCTCGGGCTTTCCGAGCCGCTTCACGAGCCGGGCGGCAAATCCCTCCGCTTTTTCCGCGAGATAGGTCCGGCGGGCGAGGGACGCTTCTTCTCCGAGGATCTTTCCGGCAGCGGCAAGCCAGCGGTAGGCCGACGCGAATTCCGCCGCTTTGAAGGACGCGAGCGCGACGATCTCATCCCGGGCCGCCGAGAGGATCCCGGTGTCCCAGAACGCCGAGAGGTCGATGAGCTCCGACGCCGCGCCGGGATAGACCATGTCGAGCGTGTGGGGCGCCGTCCCGTCGACCGCCGCGATCCGTCCGTCGAGGATCACCGCGTCGAGGGAAGCGGGATCGGAGCCGCAGAGGATGAATTCCGCCGTGTGTCCCGCCGCCTCCGCCGCCTCGCCGACGCGCCGCATCAGCGTGCTCTTGCCCGTCCCCGGTCCGCCCTTGATGATGTACAGCCGCGCGAGGGACCCCTCCCCCGCGATCTCCGCATAAGAGCCCGAGAAGCCTGCCTCCGTGTTCGCCCCGGCAAACCACTTCCCGCCCGCCGCCGGAGAATACCCGTCATATACGCTGTTCATAAACCCTCCCAAACCTGATTTTCTGCATCCGCAGTCTATGCGAAAACCGGGAAGGCGTGAAAAAAAGCTGCCGCTTCGGTTTGAGCGACAGCTTTCTTGTGGAATTCGGGTCCTCAGTCGATCTTTTCGATCCAGCCCATCTCGTCGGGCTTCTTGCCCCACTGCATACCGGTGATGGCATCGTAGAGCTTCTGCGCGATCGGGCCGATCTCGTTGTTGTTGATGATCATGTGCTTCCCTTCGTCGAAGAGCTCGCCGATCGGGGAGATGACCGCCGCGGTGCCGGTTCCGAACGCCTCGTTGAGGGTGCCGTTCTCGTTCGCCGCGATGACTTCGTCGATGGACAGCTTGCGTTCCTCGACCGGGGTGCCCCATTTCTGAAGCAGCTCGACGCAGGAAGCGCGGGTCACGCCGGGCAGGATGTTGCCGTCCTCGAGGGAGGGCGTGACCACCGTGCCGTTGATCACGAAGAAGACGTTCATCGCGCCGACTTCGTCGATATACTTGCGGTAAATGCCGTCCAGCCAGAGGACCTGCGCATAGCCCATGTCCTCCGCTCTCTTCTGACCGATGAGGGAAGCAGCGTAGTTGCCGCCTGCCTTCGCGCGTCCCGTGCCGCCCTTGACGCAGCGGACGTATTCGCGCTCGACGTAGATCTTGACCGGGTTGATGCCCGCTTCGTAATAGGAACCAACCGGGGAGAGGATGATCGCGAAGAGATAGGTGTGGGACGGATGCACGCCGAGATGCGCGTCCGTCGCGATGATGAACGGGCGGATATAGAGGGAGGTACCTTCGTCATAGGGGACCCAGTCCTCGTCCGTTTTGACGACAGTCTTGATCGCCTGAAGGACGTCCTCTGCCGGGATCTGGGGCACGCAGAGACGGTCGCAGGTATTGTTCATGCGCTCGATGTTCTTCCAGGGACGGAAGAGCTGAACGCCGCCGTCCGCTCTGCGGTATGCCTTCATGCCCTCGAAGAGCTCCTGCGCATAGTGGAACACCATGGCGGAGGGGTCGAGCGCGATCGGTCCGTAGGGAACGATCCGGGCGTCGTGCCAGCCTTCCTCGACGGAATAGTCCATGAGGAACATGTGATCGGTGAAGTAATTGCCGAAGCCGAGCTTCTTATAGTCCGGCTTGACCTTCGGCGAGGTCGTTTTTTCAATGCGGATATTGAGCATGTTGTTTGCCTCCGGGAATTTTTTCTTTATTATACATCACATTCGCGCAAATTGCAAGGTTATGCGAATAAAAATTCCGACAAATCCCGGGATAAGTTCGCGCCCGGATGCATACACATGAACGAAATCCGATAAACGAAAGGATGATTTGCCATGAAACGCAGCCTGATCCCCGTCATCCTCCTCGCCCTGCTCCTGATCCTGCCGGTGCATGCCGCGGCATCCTCCCTGCTCTCCCCCGGTCTCGAGGTGCTCGCGGGCGGACAGGAGATGATCGTCACGGGGCTTGTCACGGGAGATATCCGTTTCCGGGAGGCGGACTTCGTGAACGCCGTCGGGTGCGCCTTCGACGCCGTCACCGTCACCTCCCTGCCGCCGGCCTCGGACGGACGCCTTCTCCTCGGGGACGCGCCGGTCGCCGCTGGTCAGGAAATCAGCGCCTCCTCCCTCTCCTCCCTCCGCTTCGTCCCCGCGACGGGATGCCGCGAGAGCTCGTTCCGCTTCCGCGCCTCCGGGGACTATTCCCTCCCCTGCCTCCTCCGCTACACGGACGAGTCGAACGCCGCCCCGGCCGCCGCAAAATCCGTAAACGGCGCGAACGATGCGATCGAGTGCTGGACCCAGGAGGATATCACCGTGTGGGAGACGCTCGAGGGCTCCGACCCGGACGGCGACGCGATCCTCTTTGAGATCGCCGAATACCCGAAGAAGGGGCTCATCGAACTGACGGATGCCTCCTGCGGTTCCTACCGCTACACACCCTTCGACGGGGTGCGCGGGACCGACCGCTTCACCTACACCGTGCGGGATGAATGGGGGCATTATTCCGCCCCGCGCACCGTGACCGTCACCGTCTCGAAAGCCGCGTCCGGGATGAAGCTCTCCGACATGGAGGGGCACTGGGCGCACAATGCCGCGCTCGTCATGGCGTCGGAGGGGGCGATGGACGTGAAGACGAAGAACGGCGCGCTCCTCTTCGATCCGGATGCCGCCGTCACGCGCGAGGACTTCCTCGTGACCGTGATGAAAGCCCTCGGCGCCGGGGATCTCCCGCCCGCCGCTGCCGGCTTTGCCGATGACGCGTCGATTTCCCCCGAAGCCAGCGGATACGTCGCGCGGGCAGTCTCGCTCGGGATCGTGAAGGGACGGGAGGAAAACGGTCTCCGTTGGTTCCACCCGCAGGAAACCGTCACCCGCGCCGAAGCCGCCGTGATCCTCAACGCGATCATCGGCGCCGAAGAATCGGATGCCGTCGCCGTGTTCGCCGATTCCGCGAGCGTTCCGGCATGGGCGCGCGGGTCCCTCTCCGCCCTCACCTCCGCCGGGATCTTCCGGGGGACGGGCGCGGGGACCATTTCCGCCAACCGGTCCCTCTCGCGTGCCGAAGTCGCGCAAATCCTTCTGAACGTGCGCAAAAATCTCGGCTGAGCGAATAATCCGGCCTCCTCTGCGGCATACTGAAAACGGTTCCCGGGACAAAAACGCAAAGGAGGCCATTTCCATGGCAGACAAGAAGAAAAAGAACCAGAATCTGAACCAGGCGGACCGCGATTTCCGCGAACAGGATTCGAAGAACCAGACTTCCATGCTGAACGGCGCCCAGATCGACGAGGCCGTCAAGAACCCGCCGAAAAAGGACCGCGCGCCGAAAAAGCATGACGAGATCCTCTGAACAGAACCGGCACGCACGGACGACCGCAGGACTTCCTGCGGTTTTCTGTTTGTCCGCGAAATTTCCAGAATTTTAGGGGTACCATTTTTCCGCGCGGCGGATTATAATGAGGATGGATCAAATCAGGCGGTAGAGGAATCATGGAACTCATTGTAATCAGCGACTCACAGATCAAGCTGACGCTTTCGTCCGACGAATGGCTGCGGTATCGAGGCTCGACCGGCAAGGTCCTGCGGGGCATCATCGACGACGCGGAAAGGCTGTACGGCATCTCGCGGATGGACGGGCGGATCTACGTGCAGATTTACCCCTCCCGGGCAGGCGGATGCGAGCTTTTCGTCACCCGGCTCGGCTCCCTGCCGTCTCCGCTCCCGGACGGCGAATTCACGGTAACGGAGCGGCGGCTGACAGCCATCCCCGCGCGGAAATACGTCTATGCCTTCGGCGAGATCTCCGGGCTTCTCGGATGCTGCGCGGACCTCTCGCGGGCGGAATACCGCGGGTCGAGCGCGGCGTTCGTCGACCGGGCAAGGCGGACGTATTATCTCATCCTCGACCGGGAGAATCCCGCGCCGGGCGAGCACCTCGGCTTCCTCTGTCCGGTGGAGGCGGTATTCTACATAAGCGAGCACTGCGACGTGCTCTGCGCGGAGAATGCCGCTCAAAAACTCGGCCCGTTCGATTCCCGCGCGCATTATTCATAAAATCCGCTGGAATCGGACGCACGGCTGTGCTATGATAAGGGCAGAACACAACAATCGGAGCACAGTATGGCAGAAACATCGTCGGCGCGCGTCGTCAGCGACCGGGAGACGCGCGAATGGATCCCCGCCTGCCCGGTGCAGGTGAAAAGAATCCGCCTCGTCCGGCCCTCCCCGGAGAGCGGCATCGAAATGACCGTCACCGCCGTCCCCTGCGGCGATTTTGCCGTCGCGTCCTACACGGCGGATATCGAATATCAGTCCGAACGGCGCGAGGTTGTCGGTCAGAGCGAGGGCGTCGTCCTCACCACCGGCGAATCCGCGCCCGTCCCCGTTCCCTTTGAGAAGGCGGTTTACGCCGCGGTCCTCGTACGCTCCGTGCGGTATGCGTCGGGCGAGGTCTGGGAGAACGCGGACGGCGTCCCGGGCAAACGCTTTCCCGAGCAGGCCGTCGTCTGGCAGACCGATCCCCTCTACGAGGCCATGCGTCAGGAATGCGCGGGCGTGACCGAGGCGCGGTACTGGCCCGACGAGATCGACGGAGCCTGGCGGTGCGCATGCGGTCAGATCAACCTCGCCTCGGCGGCGGGGTGCGGCTCCTGCGGCGTGAAGCGCGCGTGGCTCGCGGAACACCTCAGCCGGGAGACTCTCGCGATGCGCGCGGCGGAGGTCGGGGAGAAATCCGAGCGGGAGATCGCGCGGGAGAAAAAGCGCAGGGCGAGCAAAATGACCGACAAGGCGAAGGCGATCGGCATCCTCGCGGCGGCACTCCTCCTGATCGCGCTCCTTATCACGACCGTGTGCGTCATCGTTCCGACGATCCGGTACAACCGCGCCGTCGCCCTCGCCGAAGCGGGTGAATACGACGACGCGATCGCCGTTTTCCGCTCGCTCGGGAAGTTCCGCGACGCCTCGTCGAAGGCATCCGGTACGGTCTACGAGAAGGCGAAAGCCATGACGGGTCTCGAAGAGGTGAACATGACCGATTCGACGCGGTCGCCGTGGTTCTCGATCACCGAGGACGGGATCCTCTCGTTCCGCAAGGATCTGTACGAGAAGGCGAAGGGAACGTGGGCGCATTTCGTCGTGCCCGACATGGTCGACGGCGTCATCGTGCGCGAGCTCGACCGCAACTTCCTCATCAACTGCTCTTCGCTCGCTGTCGTCACGATCTCCGACTGCGTGGAAGTGCTCGGGGAACAAACGTTCTACAACTGCACGTCCCTGCACACGATCAACTTCGGTGCGAACGTGCGCGAGATCGGTCCGCGCTGCTTCATCAACTGCCCCGCGCTCGAAGAGCTCACAATCCCCGACACGGTACAGCGGCTCGGCCTGCGCGCGTTCAACAAGTGCACCGGGCTGAAGAAGATCGTCCTCGGCCGCGGCATCCGTGAGATCGGCGCATATACGTTCAGCTTCTGCACCGCCCTCGAGCGGATCACGCTCCTCTCCCCGCTCACCGAGGTGGATGAATACGCGTTCTCCGACTGCGGCGCGTTCCGGGGGATCTACTGCCGCTTTGCGGAAAGCGAGTGGACCGAACCTGCCGTCGCGGAAGGAAACGACATCTTCCTCGCGGCGGAAAGACATTTTGAATAAGAGAGACCGGGCAGGGATCTCACCGTTCCTGCCCGGCGCTTTTTTTATTTCGCGTTCGCCGCAAATGGGGCTTGTATCCTTTTTCCGGAAGGCTGAATGCGGCGTTCCCTTTGTCTGCCTCACATGGATCGTGAAGCGGGGGAGGTC
>JAEEGL013405981.1_pt1 | contig 10277 bp, 1 predicted proteins | sample 9134231 | NCBI WGS metagenome assembly JAEEGL01 (sample SAMN16246548, study PRJNA631951) | gut metagenome | biome: gut microbiome; feature: rumen; material: fiber-attached | host: Bos | place: Iran: Karaj | collected 2018-10
AGAACGCCCGCGCCAAAGGTCATTTTGAGACGTATGAGATTGACAATATCTCGGCCGACTGCTCGTTCCTTGAGATGTTGGACCAGCTCAACGAGAAGCTGATCAACGACCGTATTGCCCACCCTGTGTGCTTCGACAACGACTGCCGCGAGGGCATCTGCGGCATGTGCGGCCTGTATATCAACGGACGCCCCCACGGCAACGACGACGGGGTGACGACCTGCCAGTTGCATATGCGCCACTTCCACGACGGCGACGAGATATGGGTCGAGCCGTGGCGTGCCAAGCCCTTCCCGGTCATCCGTGACCTGGTGGTGGACCGTACGGCCTTCGACAAGATTATCCAGGCGGGCGGCTATATCAGTGTCACCACCGGAGGCGTGCCCGACGCCAACAATATTCTAGTGCCCAAACATATCGCCGACCAGGCGATGGATGCCGCCCAGTGTATCGGTTGCGGTGCCTGTGTGGCGGCCTGCAAGAACGCGAGTGCCATGCTCTTCGTCGGTGCCAAGGTGAGCCACCTCAACCTGCTGCCCCAGGGCTACCCCGAGGCCATGGACCGTGTGCGCAATATGATTGTCAAAATGGACGAGCTGGGTTTTGGCGGTTGCACCAACACCTATGCCTGCGAGGCGGAATGCCCCAAGCAAATCAAGCGCCAGAACATCGCCCGCCTCAATCGCTGCTGGATTGGTCAGGCGTTTGGGCGAGATCGGAAAGAGTGAGCGCCGTGACCCACTGCTGATGCATGTCGTCGGCAGTGGTTTTCTGCATAATGAACACGCTGTCGGTGGAATAGAGTTTGGCAAACTGTAGGAATTCTTTCACACCGGGTGTCCCTGTTGACCTTCGATGAAGTTGAAGAAGGATTCGACGGCGAAATACTTTTTTTGCAGTTCAATTTTTTTTGCGTATCTTTGCACCTTGTTTTGGTTTCAAATCTAAATTTTACCGTAAACCGTTAATACTGGATAGGATGAAGTCTGTATACTCGATTTTCAAGCACAGCCTGAAGGCTGTCACCCGATACTATATGCTCCTGGTGGAGGAGACCCGCAACGAGCGTCTCGTGGGCAGCACCAACGAGTGGGTGCTGGACAACTACTATATGGTGAGCGAGCAGGAGAAGCTGCTGAAGGTGGAGCTGAAGGGTTTGGAGAGAGGCAAGTGGCGGGTGGAGAGCAAGCGCATGGAGACCCTCTGGGGCCTGCTGGAGGGCTACCTGAAGCGCTGCCACCTGGAGGTCGACAAGGCGTTGCTTTTCCGCTACCTCACCCAGGTGCAGCAGCGTCAGAAGGACTATCTCTCCTATCCGGAGGTGACGGCGCTGATACCGCTGATGAAGGTGGTGCTGCTGTCGCAGCTGGCGGAGCTGTGCGAGGAGCTGGAGGCGCGCGGCGCCTACCACTACAGCCTGACGGACAAGTGCAACGCAGATCCGGCGCACCTTGAAGCCGCGGCGCGCGAGAACCTGCTGATGATGAATATCTTCAACTCGATGAAGAAGCTGACCCGCCTGCCGATGGCCGAGCTGGTCGACGCGGTGAGTTTCTCGGAGCGCAAGTTGAAGGCCGAGAAGGCGGAGATGTACGACCGCATGCAGGACAAGACGAAGGAGGACTACAGGGCGAAGGTGGTGCGGTTGACGCGAAAGCGGAAGGCTGTGAGCGAGTATGAGGTGGTGAAGGAGTTGGTGAAGAAGGCTGACGAGCGTGGTGAGCACGTAGGCTGGCTGCTGTTCGAGCCCAAGCGCTGGGAGGCCCGTGCGCATTTGTACATCACCATCGTGGTGCTGGCGTCGCTGCTACTGGCCGTTGTGATAGCCTCGCTGACTGCCGGCAACCGGCCCTTGGTAGCGGTTCTCACCCTGCTGCTTTGTGTGCCGATGAGCCAGGTGGTGATAGACCTGTTCAACTGGCTGCTGGGCAAGCTGCACCGTCCGCGCGGCACCTTCAAGCTGAAGTTCAAGGAGGGCCTTGTGCCCGACGAGTATGCCACGATGGTCATTATGCCGACCATCCTCAAGAGTGCCGCCAAGGTGGAGGAGCTGATGGGTGTGTTGGAGGTCTACTATTTGAGCAATATCAACAGGGGAGAGGGGAAAGTAGTGGGAAGCGGAGAGTGGGGAGCGGGTAGCACCCAGAACCTGTATTATACGCTGGTGGGTGATGCGGCATCCTACAAGGAGGAGCATGCGCCGTGGGACGAGGAGGTGGTGCAGGCCGGTCGGGCCAAGGTGAAGGAGCTCAACGAGAAGTACGGTGCCCCGATATTCAACTTTGTCTACCGCCGACGCGCCTGGAGCGAGGGTGAACGGACGTGGCTGGGTCACGAGCGCAAGCGCGGCGCGATACTGCATTTCAACGACCTGCTGCTGGGCCAGACGAGCGAGGAGGACAAGGCGAAGAGGTTCCGGGTGGAGACAGTCAGCGAGTGGTTGAACGGGTTTGATGGGTTGAATGGACTGAATGGAGATTATGGGCGGTCGCCAATAAAGTTTATCATCACGTTGGATACCGATACGGAGCTGGTGCTCTACTCGGCGCAGAAGCTGATAGGGGCGATGGCGCACCCGCTGAACCGCGCGGTGTTGAGCGCCGACGGACGGCGTGTGGAGCGTGGCTACGGCATCATGCAGCCTCGAGTGAATGTGGATGTGGAAGTGACCAACAAGAGCCGCTATGCACAGCTGATGGCTGGTCTTGGCGGCCTGGACGTGTATACGACGGCCAGCTTCGAGTTGTATCAGGATATCTTCGATGAGGGCAGTTTCTGCGGCAAGGGCATCTACGACCTGCGGGTGTTCCAGCAGGTGCTGAAGGGAACCTTCCCAGAGAACCTTATATTGAGCCATGACCTGCTAGAGGGCTGCCATATAAGGTGCGGTCTCATCAACGATGTGGAGCTATTCGACGACAACCCGTCGAACTATATCGACGATGCGAAGCGCCACCACCGCTGGACACGCGGCGACTGGCAAATCATCTCGTGGCTCGGCAGACGGGTGAGGAACGAGAAAGGTGAGCGTGTGAAGAACCAGGTGAACACGATAGGGAAGTGGAAGATATTCGACAATCTGCGCCGGAGTGTGTTGAGCCTGTCGCTGGTGGTGGCGATTCTGGCGGGATACGGAATTGCTGCATTGCAGGGAGGCGAGGGATTGTTGCCGGTGTGGCTTGTGGTGGTGGCTATGGTGGCGACGGCGAGCCCGATTGTATTCTTCATCGTCGGCCAGATAACGAAGCTGCCTCGCTTTGGACGACGCTACAAATACTATATGACGCTGATGCGTGGCTTCCGAGTGATAGTCTACCGTTCGTTGGTGCAGTTTGCCCTACTGCCCAAGGAGGCATGGCTGTATACCGACGCGGCTGTGAGGGCCTGCTACCGTATGTGGTTCTCGCACCGCAACCTGTTGGCCTGGATTACGAGCGACGAGGCTGCGAAGAGCACCAAAGGTACGCTGGGCGACTATGTGGGCAAGTTCTGGGTGAACTATGTGGTGAGTGCGTTGCTGGTGGTGCTAGTGGCCAGTGGCCAGTGGTCGGTGGCCAGTGTGGTGGCGGCGGTGTTCTGTGTGGTGGTGTGGTGTGGTGCGCCGTTGCTGATGTACAGGCTGGGCAAGAAGTTTGTCCAGAACAAGAAGAGCCTGAACGAGAAGGAAACGGAGGAGGTGAGACGACTGGCGGGAGACACATGGCATTTCTTCGACAGCCTGCTGACTGAGGAGAACCACTGGCTTGTGCCCGACAACTGGCAGGTGGGGCGTGAACCGTTGACCGACTACAAGACCTCCCCGACGAACATAGGCTATTCGCTGACGGCCATCATCAGTGCCGCCGAGCTGGGACTGATAGAGAGGAAAGAGGCCTTGGAGCGGTTGGAGCATGTGGTGGACACGGTGACGAGGCTGGAGAAGTGGCACGGCCACCTGTACAACTGGTATTCGGTGGAGACGCTGAAGGCGTTGCCGAACTTTTTCATCAGCACCTGTGACTCGGGCAACTTCGTGGCGTGCCTGTATGTGGTGAAAGGGTGGCTGAATTCGGAGTTGGGAGAGAGGAGCATGGAGGTGCTGGCCAAGGTGGAGCGCCTGATAGACCAGACAGACTTCACAAAGCTGTACAATCCGGAGCTGGATGTGTTCAGCATCGGCTACGACACGACGAACTACACTTTATTGCCGTATCACTATAACAATTTCGCCTCGGAGGCCCGCCTGACGAGCTTCCTGACCATAGCCCAGGGCGACGCGCCCTACAAGCACTGGTTCTGCCTGGACAAGACGCTGGTGCAGTACAAGGGCTACAAGGGTGTGGCGTCGTGGTACGGGACGATGTTCGAGTATTTCATGCCGCTGATATTCCTGCCGACCTACAAGCACACGCTGATGGACGAGACCTACAGCTTTGCCATCCGGGCGCAGCGGGCCTTCATCCGCAATTCGGCCAAGGGACTTCCGTGGGGTATCAGTGAGACGGCCTACAACGAGCTGGACGACGCGAAGAACTACAAGTACCATGCCTTCGGGGTGCCGTACCTGAAGTTCCAAAACACGACGCCTGACCGTATCGTGGTGTCGCCTTACAGCTCGGTGATGGCCATCGGGGTGGACGACCGTGCGGTATACGACAACCTGCAAAGGTTCAAGACGCTGGGAATGCTCGACGAGTATGGATTCTTTGAAAGCTACGATGAGGAGGACCATGTGCCGGTGAAGGCTCACTATGCTCACCATCAGGGTATGATTCTGGCCGCGCTGACCAACTACCTGACGGACCACAGCCTGCAGCGATACTTCATGCACGAACCCACGATGCAGAGCATGGAGACCTTGCTGAAGGAGAAAGCGCAGGTGAAACCCTATATCGACTTGAAGGTGACGCAGTACAAGCGTTACCGCTACAGCAAGGAACAGACGGAGAGCGACGCGAGGGAGTATGACACGATAGGCAACGTGCCGGAGATGGGAGTAGTGAGCAACGGAGAGTATACGGTGATGATGAACGACCGGGGCAGCGGATTCTCGCGCTACAAGAACATCTTGCTGGGCCGCTACCGCAAAATCACGTCAGACCACTACGGTACCTATCTCTACATACGCGATTTGCGTAGCGACCGGCTCTGGAGTGCTACCTATGCTCCGCTGGACGTGATGCCGGAGAACTACCATGTGAGTTTCGCCAGCGACAAGATAGGTTACCTGCGTGTGGACGATGGCATGGAGACCAAGACGGAGGTGACTGTGCTGAAAGACCGCAGTGCCGAGTTGAGGAGGATAACCTTCACGAACAACAGCGGCCGGGATGCAGACCTGGAGATTACGACCTATGGTGAGGTGGTGCTTGCCCCCGCTGTGGAGGACGAGAACCACCGGGTGTTTGCCGGCATGAAGGTGTTGACGGAATACGATGCCGAGCACGAGGCGCTGCTCTTCAACCGCCCCGGCGACCACGGTACGCGCAACTACATGCTGCACAAACTGTGGGTGGAGAATGAAGACATAAGGCTTAAGAACGAGGAAATGACGGGTGCTGGGCTGGTAGAGTATGAGACGTCGCGACTGAAGTTCCTCGGACGCGGCAATAGTCTGCGACACGCCGACATCATAGAGAGCCGCAGGACGCTGACGGGTACGGTGGGAACAACGCTTGACCCCGTCATGAGTATGCGCCGCCGACTGCATGTGGCAGCAGGCAAGAGCGTGGAAGCCTATATACTGACGGGTTACAGCAAGTCGCGAGAGCAGTTGCTGCAACTCACCGAGCAATACCAGACTCCGATGGACGTGGAACATGCCTTCAAGACGGCGTCGGTGTTCAACAATATGAGAACCAGTCTGTCGCTGCTGAAGGGCAGCCAGATGCGCCTCTACTGCAATATGGCCAAATACATGGCGCAGACAGCAACGTTGGGTAACGAACGTAATGCGCTGCTGGCACAGAACACTTTGTCGCAGAGCGGCCTCTGGCGGTTTGGCATCAGTGGCGACCTGGCCATCCTGCTTGTCGAGGTGGACAGTATGGAGCACACGGGCCATGTGAAAGAGATGCTGCGCGCCTTCGAGTACTTCAAGGTACATGGCCTGCAACTCGACATGGTGTTTATAAACGATGCCATGGAGGAGGAACGTGAGGGTCTGACACACTTTATCCGCAGTATGGCGAGTACGGAGCATCTCTGGGTCCAGCACAGTGCTACGGGCAAGGTGTATGTCCTCGATGCGGGCGACCTCAGTGACGCAGAGCGCACGCTGCTGCGTACGGTGGCGCGTCTGACCTTCAATACACAAGAACGGCTGGAGAGTCAGCTGGCACGTTGGGAGGCCGACAACCAGCTCTACCAGGACAAGATAGAATATCCGATGTTGCGTCCAAAGAAGGAGTTCCGTGTATGGAGCAACCTGGACTACTACAACCAGTATGGCGGCTTTGACAATGACGGACGCGACTATGTGGTGACCAACACCAATACCCCGATGCCGTGGGTGAATGTGCTGGCCAACGAGCAGCACTTCGGCTGTGTGGTGAGTTCGACGATGGCGGGCTTTACCTTTGCGCACAATGCACAGCAGTTCAAGCTTACGAGCTGGAGCAACGATATTGTGCGAGACAACGCCAGCGAGATGTTGCTGATAGACAAGCAACAGTTTGTCCCCGCGACAGCGCGTCACAGCCAAGGCTGGTCGGCATTCGATGCCGACTACGAGGACTTGAGTGTCGCCGTGCGTGTCTTTGTGTCTAGCGACAAGCCAGAGAAATACTACCAGATAAAGGTGCTGAACAAACGAGAGGAGAAGAGAGAGGTGCGTCTGGACATGGTGTACAAGCTGGTGCTTGGAATGAGTGAGGAGCGGACCTCCCGCTACCTCTATTCGGAATGGGACGAAGCGTCGAACAGCGTGTTGGTGCGCAACGTCTACCATCCCATCTATCACGACCAGACTGTACGGCTGACGGCAACGGAGTCGATCACCGACGTGAGTCTGAACTACCCCAACCGCAAGCGATTGGGCCTTGTGCTCGACGTGCCGGAAAAGGGGGAGAAAGAGGTGGCGTTTGTGATAGCGGTAGACAATGGTCAGTGGTCGGTGGACAGCATCAACAGGGAGTTTGAACGGGTGGTTGACTACTGGAACGAGAAGCTTTCCAGCATAGAGGTGGAGACGCCCGACCGGTCGTTCGACTATATGGTGAACCGCTGGTATTTGTACCAGGTGTATGCGTCGCGCCTGTATGCGCGTGCGGGCTTCTACCAGGTGGGTGGTGCGACGGGCTTCCGCGACCAGCTGCAGGATGTGATGTCGGTGCTCTACAGCGACCCAGGTTATGCGCGCCGTCAGATACTGGACCATGCAGCACACCAGTTCGCCGAGGGCGACGTGTTGCACTGGTGGCATGAAAGTATGAAGATGGGTGCACGCACCACCTTCAGCGACGACTACCTATGGTTGGTCTTCGTTAGCTACCAGTATGTAAAGGTGACGGGCGATGTGGCCATCCTTTCCGAGCAGGTGCCTTTCTGCCAAGCCGACCAACTGGCGCCGGGCGAGGCGGAAAGAGGGATGAACTACGGTGTGAGCGGCGAACAGGCTTCGCTGTATGAGCACCTGCGCCGTGCCGTGAACCGCAGCCTTTCTCGTATAGGCAGTCACGGATTGCCGCTGATGGGATGTGGCGACTGGAACGACGGTATGAGTACTGTGGGTGTCGAGGGCAAGGGCGAGAGTGTGTGGGTAGCCTTCTTCCTGGCCGACCTGCTACCCAAGATGGAGGAACTGACGCAGATGGTTCCTGATGCCGACCTCGCATACTGCGAAGAGCTGTCCGTTTCGCGTAAGAAACTAGTGGACGCTATACAACGTACCGCGTGGGACGGCGCATGGTTCCTTCGCGCCTACTACGACGACGGGTCCGCGATGGGCAGCCGCAACAATACGGAGTGCCAGATAGACCTGATAAGCCAGGCGTGGAGCATACTGACGGATGTTGCTACACCGAAGCAGAAGGAGAGTGTGATGCGTGAGACCGACAACCGACTGGTGAATCGTGAGCACGAGATTATCCAGTTGCTGACGCCAGCCTTCCGTGATTCGCAGCCTTCGCCGGGCTACATCGCCAACTACCCCGTCGGTGTACGCGAGAACGGTGGCCAATACACGCATGGCGCCATGTGGTATATCATGGCGCAGCTGAAGGAGGGCCGTTATGACATGGCCTACTACCTCTATTCTATCATCAACCCCATCCATCGTACACATTCGCTGGCGGATGTATTGAAGTACAAAGTGGAGCCTTATTGTATGGCGGCCGATATTTATAGTAATCCGCAGCATCCGGGTCGCGGCGGCTGGACATGGTATACGGGCTCGGCTTCGTGGGCATATAAGACGGGTGTCGAGAATATCCTTGGTCTCCGCAAAGAAGGCGACAAAATCACACTGACGCCGCGAGTCCCCACTGATTGGCCTTCGTTCACGGTGCGCTATCGCTATGGCAGCAGTGTCTACGTCATTAGGTATGAACGAGAGCACGCGGCCGACACCATTGAAATAGAATTGGTGGACGACGGCCGCGTGCACGAAGTGACAGCAGGTTGTTAGCCTAGGGCAGCAATCTGCTCACGGAGGGCGGCAATTTTGGTCTCGGCGTCGCGCTGCTTGTTGCGTTCTTTCTCGATGACGGCAGCTGGGGCGCCGTTGACGAACTTCTCGTTACTGAGTTTCTTCAGCACGCTGTTGAGGAAACCTTCGGCGTACTTCAGTTCCTCTTGCAGTTTCTTGAGTTGCCCGTCTTTGTTGACGTTCTCGGGCATAGGCACAAAGCACTCCATGGTGCCTATCATGAACGAGAGGGCGCCGGCGGGTTTCTCCTTGACCTCGTTGATAGCGTTGACGTTGGCCAGCTTGCGCACGATGCCTTCGAAGCGGGCGAAACGATAGCGGTCGTCGGCAGCAATGAATGAAACTTCGAGAGCCTCCTTGGGCGAGAGGTTGCGGGTGTTGCGGATGTTGCGCACACCGGCGATGACCTCACGGGCGGTGTCGAACTCGTCAAGCATCCGCTGGTCGAAGAAGACGGAAGTCGGCATGTGCTGGTTCATAATGCTGTAGTTTTGGGTCAAAAAGTCTGAAGGTCTAATAGTCGAAGAGTCTTTGCCTTCGGCCTCTTTTTCATTTTGACTCATTGACTTTTCGACTTTTAGACACATTAAAGCGTGCCATATCTCCTCTGTGACGAAGGGCATGAAGGGATGCAGCAGGAGCATCAGACGGCTGAAGATGCTGACGGTAGCGTCGTAAATCTCGCGGTCGATGGGAGTGCCGTAAGCGGGTTTCACCATCTCGAGATACCATGAGCAGAAGTCGTCCCAGGCCAGTTTGTAGGTAGCCATGAGGGCTTCGCTGAGGCGGTACTGGTCAAAGTCTTTTTCAATCTCCTCGAGAGCTTGCGCCATGCGTTGCTCCATCCACTGGATACTGACCTCGTTCTCCTTGCTTTGCTGAACATCGCTCACCTGCCATCCGCTGACCAGACGCAGGGCGTTCCACATTTTGTTGCTGAAGTTGCGGCCCTGTTCGCAGATGGCTTCATCGAAGGGGAGGTCGTTGCCGGCGGGGGCGGTGAGGAGCATACCCATGCGGACACCGTCGGCGCCGTATTTCTCGATGAGTTCAATGGGGTCGGGGCTGTTGCCGAGCTGTTTGCTCATCTTGCGGCCCAGCTTGTCGCGAACGATACCGGTGAAGTAGACATTGTGGAAAGGTACATCCTTACGGTATTCCTCGCCGGCCATAATCATGCGGGCCACCCAGAAGAAGATGATGTCGGGGGCGGTGATGAGGTCGGCGGTGGGGTAGTAGTACTTAATCTCGGGGTTGTCGGGATTGCGGATGCCGTCGAAGAGGGAGATAGGCCAGAGCCAGGAGCTAAACCAAGTGTCGAGCACGTCTTCGTCCTGACGCAGAGCACCGGTGTAATTGTACTTCTCGGCAGCCACTTTCTTGGCATCCTCCTCATTGAGGGCCACGATGGTTTCCACCTTGCCGTTTACATCGAGGTACCAAGCCGGGATGCGGTGGCCCCACCAGAGCTGGCGGCTGATACACCAGTCTTTGATGTTCTCAAGCCAGTGGCGGTAGGTGTTCTTGAATTTGGCGGGATGGAAGCGTATGGTGTCGTCTTCGACCACTTCGAGGGCGCGTTTGGCGAGGCCTTCCATCTTGAGGAACCACTGGGCGCTGAGCTTGGGTTCGATGACGGCGTCGGTGCGCT
>JAEEGL013615351.1_pt1 | contig 10277 bp, 8 predicted proteins | sample 9134231 | NCBI WGS metagenome assembly JAEEGL01 (sample SAMN16246548, study PRJNA631951) | gut metagenome | biome: gut microbiome; feature: rumen; material: fiber-attached | host: Bos | place: Iran: Karaj | collected 2018-10
GAAGACTGGAGATACTTCTGTCTTGAGAACGCAGGACAGTTCCTTGCAGGATATCCTAATGACGGTTCCGTTATCGTTAACAAGGAAACAATGACAATCGAAGACTACAACACTTCTGAAGATACAAAGCTTTACCTCAAGAAGCTTAACGAAGAGTATCAGAAGGGCTTCGTAGATCCCGAGTCATTCACACAGACATACTACGAGTACATCGCTAAGCTTTCAACAGGCCGCGTTCTCGGTATGGTTGACCAGTGGTGGGATTTCGCATACACGGTTAATGATTCCTTCAAGCAGTCAGGTCTTGACCTCAAGGGCTGCAACTACGTACCTCTTGGTCTTACAACCAAGCCCGGTATGGAGAACAGATGGCACACATATGATGATACAGTTAACCAGGCTTCAGGTATCGCTATCACAACAGATTGTAAGGATCCTGAAAAGGCATTCAAGTTCATCGTTGACTGCGCTATGGATCAGGAACTTCATGATCTCAGATTCTGGGGTGTTGAAGGCGTTGACTACGAAGTAGATGATGACGGTTTATTCTATCGTACAGACGAGCAGAGAATGAACTGGGCAGACACAGCTTACCAGGCTTCTCACAGATGCCAGTATTCATACTTCCCTCAGTGGCACGGCACATCACGTGACGGCAAGAACGCTAACAAGCCTGAAGAACAGCCTTCAGAGTTCATGGTTGACATGGCTGCTCCTCTTAAGGCATGCTTCGATGCTTACGGTGTAACAACATATCCTCAGATGATCGGCTCTGTAGTAGAGACAAACGGACCTTGGTTCCCGATGTACTCATACTCAAACAACTTCACAACAGAGACACCTGGTGGTGTAGCTTGGGCAAAGATGGGCGAATGTAAGCACGAGTGGCTTCCTAAGGTAGTTATGGCTGAAGACTTTGATAAGGGCTGGGCTGAGTACATGGAAGCATACAATGCATGTAAGCCTGAGGACTTCCTTGGCGAGATGCAGGAGATTCTTGATACATTCAAGTAATTTGCAACAAGTCGATAACAGACAGATATAAAAAGTATTATAAAAAGGCAGCAACTGCGGCGCAGACAATGTTGCTGCCTTTTTTATAGAAAAAATACGGATTATATACCTGAAAAAAAGAGTAATAGGAGTGGAAATATGGCCCGAGAAAATACGCGTAAAAAAATGGATATGAAGGCCACACCTAAAGAAATGAAGCGTCAGAAGTTTCTTATCGGTGTATCGCTTGTTGTAGTTGTGTACGGTATCATATTCTATTACTGGCCGCTAACAGGCTGGATAATGGCTTTTCAGAATTACAAACCAAAGAATGGACTTCTTGGTTCCAAATTCGTTGGTCTTGATAAGTTTAAGTTCCTTTTTGGAGATGAAGTATTCATTAAGGTAATCAGAAACACCTTTGCGATGGGTGTGATTAACCTCGTCACCACCACGGTCATGGCTGTTTTATTCGCCATTATCTTAAATGAGGTTAGAAGAGCATGGGTTAAAAAGCCCATTCAGACAATATCATATCTTCCCCATTTCTTATCATGGATCGTTGTAACAAGTATTCTTCATGTATCCCTGTCTTCGACGGGTATCATAAACGATCTTTTATTGAGATTTGGATTTATTGATCAGGCAATCAACTTTTTTGCATATCCCAAATACTTCTGGCCGATAGTAGCATTTGCTAACTGCTGGAAGGAGACAGGATGGAATGCAATAATCTATCTGTCAGCTATCACAGCTATTGATCCTGCTTTGTACGAAGCAGCTTCCATTGATGGCGCAGACAGATTACAAAAGATCAGATATATTACTTTCCCAGGCATTAAGCCTACATTCTTAATACTTCTTCTTATGAATGTGGGAAATGTATTAAATGCAGGATTTGAAGTACAGTACCTCCTTGGTAACGGACTTGTACAGTCTGTATCACAGACCATCGATATCTATGTTCTTAAATGGGGTATTTCACAGAATGATTACTCCCTTGGTACAGCTGCCGGACTGTTTAAGAGTGCTGTAAGTATCGCGATCATCGTTATAGCTAACTCTATTGCAAAAAGATATAGCGATCAGAGATTATTCTAAAGGAGGAGCAGACGATGAGTGAGAAAGAATATAGAGTAAGAAAACCAATAAGCGACACCATATTTGGGATATTTGTCGTAGTGTTCCTGTTCCTTTTTGTAGTAATAACACTTTACCCTGTTCTTAATACGGTTGCGCTGTCATTTAATGACGGTATTGATGCCGTAAGAGGTGGAATTTATTTATGGCCCCGTAAGTTCTCTATGAAGAATTACCAGACTGTATTTGCAATGCAGAATATCTGGACAGGCGCCAAGATCACAGTACTGAGAACAGTTATAGCAACAATTACATCTCTTTTTATGAATGCGCTTCTTGCATTTGTAGTTAGTAGAAAAAGATTTTTGTTCAGATCTCAGCTGTCATTATTCTGGGTTATTACTATGTATGTAAACGGAGGAATGATCCCTACATTCCTTCTTTATAAAAATCTTGGTCTTACAGGAACATTCCATGTATACTGGGTTCCCGGAATGATCAGTGCCTTCAATATGCTCGTTATGAGAACATATATGGAAGGAATTCCGGAAAGTCTTGAAGAATCAGCGCAGCTTGACGGAGCTGGATATTTTACGATTTTCAAGGATATCATATCTCCGCTCAGTAAGCCCGTATATGCAACAATTGCTCTGTTTATCGCTGTTTGGCAGTGGAATTCATGGTTCGATGCTATGCTGTATAACCGTATGAAAACAGAGTATACAACACTTCAGTATGAGCTCATGAAGCTGCTTTCATCAGTAATGCAGCAGAGCGGTAGTGCTGAAAATGCAAAGAACAGTGCCAACACCATCACACCTATAACCATTCGTGCAGCAGTTACGGTAGCGACAATGCTTCCTATAGTTTGTCTGTATCCGTTCCTGCAAAGATACTTCGTTACAGGTCTTACAATCGGTGGTGTTAAGGAGTAATTCATTACTAACCTTGATATATTCGTAATACAAATAACTAACGTAAAAAACAGACCTTTTCCATGTAGGATCAGGTCTGTTTTGTTTTAGGAAAATAGTATTGGACATCTAAAACGTTTCTTTCTATAGTATATTAAGAATCTTAGATTAGGTAATGTAATGAATATATTAAATGTAGAAAACGTTTCAAAATCATATATGTCAAAGCCTGTTCTTAGCGGAGTTTCCGTAGGAATAAGCGATACAGATAAAATCGGAGTAGTGGGTACCAACGGAACAGGAAAATCCACGCTTCTTTCTATTGTTGCAGGAAAGACTACTCCGGACAGCGGGCAGGTAATAGTAAGTAACGGCCTTCGTATATCATATCTTCCCCAGAACCCTGTTTTTGATATGGATAAGACACTTCTGGAGAATATTGCGGGTACCATTTACGCAGGCGGCGATCATTGGGACAAAATCGGAGAAATAAAGGCAACTCTGTCAAAGTTTGGAATTGATGATCCTGAGTGCAATCCGTCTATTTTATCCGGAGGACAGAAAAAAAGAGCAGCTCTTGTTGCTGCCATCATGACACCTTCAGATCTTCTGATTCTGGACGAGCCCACTAACCATCTCGATTCTGACATGATCGAGTGGCTTGAGGATTTCCTTCAGCATTTCAGAGGTGCTCTGCTGATGATTACCCATGACAGATATTTCCTTGATGAAGTGACGAATCAGATTCTGGAAATAGATAAGGGCAGCGTGTACCGCTACGAGTCCAATTATTCGGGTTTTCTTGAATTAAAACAGCAAAGACTTGATTACGAGCAGGCCGCTGAGAGAAAGGCGGCAAGTCTCTACAGAAAAGATCTTGCATGGATGCTAAGAGGCGCAAGAGCCCGCTCAACCAAGCAAAAAGCCCACATTCAGAGATTTGAAGAGCTGCGTGACAGACAGCGTCTGGAAGAGGAGAGACAGGTAGAGCTTTCCTCACTTCCCACAAGAATGGGCAATAAGACCATTATTATTGACGGGATTTCTAAATCCTATGAAGGCAAGCTTCTTTTCAAGGATTTTTCATATATTTTTGGCAAGCTGGACAGAATAGGAATCATCGGGCCGAATGGTTGCGGCAAGTCCACACTCCTTAAATGCATTGTGGATGCGGTAACTCCCGATTCCGGATCTGTTGAAATAGGGCAGACCATTAAGATAGGCTACTTTGGTCAGGAAAATGAAGCCCTGGATGAAAGCAAGAGAGTAATCGACTACATAAGAGACACTGCGGAATTCATAAGAACCACTGACGGTCTGACTTCAGCGTCTGTTATGTGCGACAGATTCCTGTTTAATCCGGAGATGCAGTATGCTCCGATTTCCAAGCTGTCAGGCGGTGAGAAGAGAAGATTATACCTTCTTAAGGTCCTTATGGAGCAGCCAAACGTAATCATTTTAGATGAGCCTACCAATGACCTGGACATTCAGACCCTCAGAATTCTTGAGGACTATTTGGACGGCTTTGCAGGAATCATCATCACCGTAAGTCACGACAGGTATTTCCTTGACCGCGTGGTTACTAGGATTTTTGCTTTCGAAAAAGACGGAACACTGTATCAGAGTGAGGGCGGATATTCCGATTTTCTCATTCATAAAAAGGAAGCTGCAGGTGCATCAGAGGTTATCTCTAATCCCAAAGCATCCACAGCGGAAGATAAATCCGCCAAGGGTAAGTACCGCGCTCCGAGGGAGAAGACAAAGCTCTCATTTAAGGAGCAGAGAGAGTACGATAATATCGAATCTGAGATAGAAGCTCTTGAAGAAAAGAGTGCTGAACTGGAGTTGCAGATTGGGGAAGCTGCAACGGATTATCCAAGACTTATGGCACTTAGTAAGGAAAAAGAAGAAGTTGATGCTGAAATAGAGAGAAAAATGGACAGGTACGTTGAGCTTCAGGAGATGGTGGACAGCTTTCAAAATGACTGACGTATAGTCCTTATAAACTCTGGGGAAATAGGGGAATTGGTGTGAAAAAGTTTTTTGGGGTAATACTTAAAATCATCGCCATACTTATTTTGGTTGCTATTGCCTTGTTTGTATGCAATAAAATCATGCAGGTGCTTGACCGCTACAGGGCAGAGAAGAACGCTATAAGCTACATTGAAAAAAAGTATGGCTTTTCTCCCGAAGTTCTAAGTAGCAAAAAAGATTATGATGTTCATGTAAATGCTGATATTTTTATCAGCTATTCCAAAACCCCTACCGGTAACTATCAAGTTAAAATGCAGCATGACGGTAAAGATTTTACTGTATATATTCCCTACAAAAAGGCTTCTGATGGGGGAACGGATGACTATCAGAGCGACGAAATAGCTTCGGCTATACAGGCTGAGGTTTCGTCATGTTTTGATGGTAAGGTAATGGCTATTCATAATTATCAGGATAGTCGAATGGGTTTCCGGTATATAGAAGCTGACTATTTTGACGGATCAGACACCGAGAAATTCTATCGCGAAAATGCATCCTATTATGTCTATACCGTTGGATGCGATCTAAAATCTCTTGATTTAAAGGGAATCCTTAAGAAATTTCACGCAAGTTCAATATATGTTTTTGACTGTGTTTCGGAAGAAGCATTTAACGATTTTTATGGGCAAAATCCCTTCGATATATTGCAGCCCGAGATGGACGGCATATCTATAGATGCATTTCGCCCTTATTTGGATGAGTGCGCAATTCAGAAGACAGACGAAGAGAAGGAATATTTAAAGCCTAATATGCGAGAATATGGCGACTTTCTTTATGACACTGTTTTTGGAGGAAATGTGGAGTTTACGCCAATCGAAGGTATAGATCTGCAAAATTGGCGTGGGAACAAGACAGGCGCTACAGCATCCGGTTATTCTGTAAAATCTGCTGAAAAAACTTTTATTTTTGTACCCAGGATAAAATTAAATGGTGTCGAAAAGCAGATTTACCTGCTTTATTCATACACTGATAAAAACGGCGAGACCAAATACTCTTACGGAAATGATGTGTCAATTAACGATTATTATCGCATGTTTAGCATTTATGATAGCGAATTGAAGGATTTTGAGTTTACAATAGTGAGGGAGAAATGAGGAGGTGATCAGGATGGATTATGAAAAGGCTTTTGTTGAATTTGAAGCAGATGATCCGCAGTTTTTTCCGGACATAGTAGAATTAAATATCGTTAGCGGTGGAGTTCATCTTTATGGGTATCTTCTTTCACCGGATAAGAGAATGAAAGGTCCTTATCCAACTGTCATCACGTCTCATGGTTTTCCGGGATATACCACCAATAATGATCTGGAACTGGCCCTTATGAGAATGGGGTGTGTTGTGATTCACATGAATCATAGAGGCGCCTGGGGAAGTGAGGGAAATTATCTTTTTACTAATCTAAAGGACGATTTGGTGGCAGTAGCAAAATGGGCTCACAATGCCGCTATTGCGGATCAGTATAATATAGACGTTAACAATATTTTCTTAGTGGGACACAGTATGGGTGGCCAGACCGTGCTCAATGCAGCAAAAGATTTATCCTTCATCAAAGGTGTTGCCGCAATGGCTGCATACGATATTGGCGCGGCCTTTCGATACAAGATGGAAAAGGATCTGTTCCTTATGATAGAAACAGAAGGGCAGTGTCTTAAAATGCAATCGGCCAGCGAGGTATACGAAAATGCCCTCATTAACCAGCAGGAGCTGAGCGTCCTTAACAGATATGAAGACTTATTAACCAAAAATGTTCTGTTTGTGGAAGCATCCTATGACACGATAGCTCCACCTGATAAGATGCTGAAACCTTTGGCAGACAAGCTTGAAGAAGCCGGGGGAAAAATCGTGTATGAAAAAATCGCCAGCAACCACAGTTTTATCGGACAGCGCATGAAACTGACTCAGATCGTCGGAAAATGGATTCAGTCAGTTGTGGATTAGAATAGAGTTCATCAATTTGGAGGTGAATAATGAAGACCTTATTTAAAAGAGATTATGTACTGGTTTTATCTATGATGTTGGTAATGGGGATGCTGACTTTAATGCCTGAAGTGGCTGTGGCAGAGGGAGAGCATATTCACAATGGTATCACTTTTGAACCATGGAATAATTCTACAAGCATGCCGCAAGAGGATGATTTCAACAGCGGGAATACCTTGAGTATTTACCTGACTTCTGATGTGACTCTGACTGATACCGGCTGGACGGTTCCGTCCGGAAAGACAGTCTACCTATGTCTTAATGGAAAAAAACTCAAATACACCAGTAGTACTGAAAAGGATAGTGTAATAATTGTGCCGACCGATTCCACTATTTATATCTATGATGATGAAAATAAGGGAGAAATCACCGGTGGTACAGGACATAATAGCAATTATTCTGGTCCTGGTAACCATTATGGTGGTGGCATTTTTATTCAAGGTGAAGTTAATTTATTTGGCGGAAAGATATGTGGGAACCAAACAGAGTATGCTGGCGGAGGAATCTACATTCTTAATGGTACCTTAAAAATGCATGGTGGTGAAATAAGCAATAATAGTTCCCAAACGGCTGGTGGTGTTGCAATGTATGGTACTTCGACCTTTGAGATGCATGGTGGAAAAATATCCAATAACAAGGCAAACTCAGGAGGAGGTGTCTACGTTAGTTCTGGTACTTTTACACTGAATGGCGGTGAAATAAGTGGCAATATTGCAGAAACCTCCGGTCGAGCATCCGGTGGTGGCGTCCTTTCCAATGGAGACTTCATTATGAATGGCGGAAAGATATGTGGAAACCAGGCTACCGCCAGCATCGGTGTAGGTGGAGGAGTCAGTCTCGGAGGTGGAAATTGCACAATTACTGGAGGTCAGATTACTGATAACCAAATCACCGGAACAAATAGTTCTAATGAAACCGTCGGCGGTGGAGTATACGTTGGTTATCAATTTAGTAACCACACCTTTAAAATTTCCGGAAATCCCAAGATTAGTGGCAATACTATGACTCGTGGTGGTAGCTATATCCCTAATAATGTATATCTGGATGCAGATTATACTGTTAGTAATTGTATTACTGTAGAAAATATTGGTGCAAGTGCATCAGTAGGAGTGAGTTTGGATGTGCCCAGAGTCTTTACCACCGGATTAAGTGGAGCAAACCTGGATCCTGCTAAGTATTTTGTAAGTGACAATCAGTATTATAAGGTGGTTAAGGATGCTGCAACAGGAGAAGCAACGCTGGCACCTAATAAAATAACAAAGACTGTGACCTTCAGAGTTGTAAATGGCTCCTGGAGTGACGGCACAACAGAAGATAAACGAGTAACACTTTCAGGATATGGAAGTGATGTGTTAAAGCTGACTAACAGCCAGATTCCCAAGGTCGGTGACAAGCCCGGTAATGGCTATAAAGCAGGAAGCTGGGACGTGACACCTGGTACAGGTATGGCAATTATATCAGATAAAACCTTCACTTACACATATATTGCCGAAAACAACTCTGAAAATCAGCCGGAGACTTACAGTTTTAATACAAGTCTTAAGATAACCCAGAAAAAAGGAAAAATAAAATTTACCTGGGACAAGACAGCAGGAATAGCTAAATATGAAGTATATGTAACCTATTATGGAAAAAAATTCCAAGCGAAGCCCACAAAGGTTGTAAAATCTAATTCCGTGACGATCAAAAAGATCAAAGGCAAAAAGATAGATTTTACAAAGAACATAAAGCTTTATATAAAAGGCTATGACAGCAATAACAAGCTTCTCGGTGAGACAGTGACTGCGGTCTTTGCAGGGAAGGACAGTAAAAAATATAAGAACCCTAAACAAGTGAAGCTTTCCACCAAAACCATAAATTTAAGCAAAGGCAACAGCGCAAGAGTCAAGGCCTCTGTAAAAATGGAAAAGGGAAAGAGAAAGGCTCTTCCTGAAAAATATGCAGCCAAACTTCGATACAGATCAGACAATCCAAACGTGGCATCTGTGGATAAGAAAGGATTGGTAACAGCAGTTAATTCCGGAACCTGCACTGTATATGTATATGCCAAGAATGGCCTTGCAAAGAAAGTCTCGGTTACCGTTAACTGACAGGTGCGAAGTTTTGATTGGGAGGAACTTAAAATACTTAGTATGAGAACTCACATAAAGAAAGTAGTCAGTAAAGTCTTAGGCGCAATTATTTTAGTAGCAATGTTTTTGGTTTTTATATATAATTACCCGATGAGTGTTGTGAAAGCAGCAGAATCAGCAGATGAAGACAGAAATATTGTTATTTCGGAAGTAGGTAGTGTTGTTTAATGTTTAGAAATTTTGTAGTAAAAGAAAATAGAACGACCAGAGCTATCGTTGCAAATATGTTTCTGGCAGCGATAAGTTTATTTGTTAACGGTTTCGGCGTATATCTCACAATTCAGGCAAATATCGGTGCCGGCCCCTGGGATGTACTTAATCTAGGATTGTCAAATACATTGGGAATACTATACGGAACAGCATCGGTGGCTGTTTCTTATGCGATCCTTGGAATAGATATTGCGCTTAAGGAACCCATTGGCATTGCCATGTTTATAGATGCCTTTGTTGTAGGCAAGGCAGTTGATCTTTTTAATAAACTGAATGTCGTACATAAATGTGATTCCCTGTGGACCGGTATACCTGTAATGATCGTTGGACTGGTGATCATGGCGTATACCCAGTACACGTATATGAGTGCTTCTCTTGGCTGTGGCCCCAGAGATACACTGCTTGTTGCACTTGCAAAACGTGCAAAAAGAATACCTATTGGAATTGTCAGCATTACACTTCTTAGTCTTGCAACTTTTATCGGATGGCTATTGGGAGGCCCTGTAGGAATAGGGACACTCATCTGTGCCTTTGCAACAGGCCCTATTATGCAGATGGCTTTTGCCTCAGTAAAGTTTAATGCTACCAAAGTTCATCATCAGCATCTTGCAACGACTATCAAAATATTAGTCAGATTAACCTAAAAGTGTAAAATACAAAATTTGTGGAAAGCCCATTTCTTAGTGCGACAGCCACTTTTGAAGTCGGAACAGTTGAAAAGAGCACAGCTCACGTAATTGAGGAGCTTTCAAAGCGCTATATGGCGTAAATAAAAAACGAAATAATACATAATGAAAAAAGTTTGGGGAATTATGAAATGAAAAAAGTTTGGGGAAATCTGCTACTCTTTATCACATCATTTATGTGTGTGATAGCTTTATTTGGATTCGGGTCCATAAACTCGAAAGCTGCAACAAGTGTTAAGGCACCAACAGAAGTAGGC
>JAEEGL014304893.1_pt1 | contig 10277 bp, 7 predicted proteins | sample 9134231 | NCBI WGS metagenome assembly JAEEGL01 (sample SAMN16246548, study PRJNA631951) | gut metagenome | biome: gut microbiome; feature: rumen; material: fiber-attached | host: Bos | place: Iran: Karaj | collected 2018-10
ATTTGATTTGCTTTTTATGGTCTATGGTTCCGCTTTTTGAGCTCAGAGGAGCGATTCCGATCGCTCATGGCATAAAGGCAGTGACACCTGATTTTAATCTTGTTTTGGCATATGTGATAATTGCAATTGGAAATATGATTCCCATGCCGTTTATATTCTTTTTTGCAAGAACAATTCTTGAATGGGGGCAGGATAAGCCGGTAATTGGCGGCTTTTTCAGATTCTGTCTTGAAAAGGGTGAAAAGGGCGGTATTAAGCTTCAGGAGAAGGCCGGCAAGGGGCTATATTGGGCGCTTCTTCTATTCGTAGGGATTCCGCTTCCCGGAACAGGTGCATGGACAGGAACACTTGCAGCAAGTATCCTTGATATGGATTTCAAAAAGAGCGTTCTTGCTGTAATCGGTGGAATTGCACTTGCCGGTACCATCATGGGTATCGTCAGCTTTACCGTAGTAGGTGCCATTCTCGGTATTGCAGGCTAATATAAATGTAATTAGAATAGGTATAGGATGTTCGAAGAACAATTCCGTTATGGATATTGATATCAGGAGAAGTTAATGGAAGCCTATACCGATTTTGCAAAAGTTTATGATGAGTTTATGGATGAAACCCCATATCACGATTGGGCTGCGTATGTGTCGCAGCTTATTTCGGGATATGGGATTTCTGTTCCTTGCAAGAAAATAAATGTGGCAGCAGGCGGACAGGGCGCAGGCGATGAGTCCGGGCCTGACAGCGAAGCAGGAGTTGCTACTGAAGGTGAAGAAGCTACAGACGAAGAAATTGTCGAGAGCGAAGAGGAGCTCCTTCTTCAGGAGAGGAACCTTGTGGTCGAGCTTGGATGCGGAACCGGAAGCTTTACCGAGGAGATGGCAAGGCTTGGCTATGACATGATAGGAATAGATAACTCCGGAGATATGCTTGGAATCGCCAGGAAGAAGATGGAGGAGGCAGGGCTTGATATCATGTACCTTGAGCAGGATATGTGCGAGCTTGACCTTTTCTGTACGGCAGGAACCGTCGTTAGCGTATGCGACAGCATAAACTATCTGATTGAGGATGAACAGATAAGGAAGGCCTTTACAAAGGTCAACAACTACCTCTATCCCGGCGGCCTTTTCCTCTTTGACTTTAATACCCTGCATAAGTACAGGGATGTTATCGGGAATGTAACCATAGCGGAGAATCGTGAGGATTGCAGTTTTATCTGGGAAAATTTCTTCGATATGGATACCAATATAAATGAATATGATCTCACAATTTTCGTAAAGCAAAAGGATGCTGACGGTGATGAGCTCTTCGCAAGGTCCATGGAGACGCATCTTCAAAGGGGCTACACTCTGGAGGAGATGAAGGAGTTCGTCGAGGAGGCCGGAATGGTCTTTATTAAGGCTATTGATGCGGACACCCACGAGGAGCCTTCGGAAGATAGTGAGCGTATATATGTGCTCGCAAGAGAGCATGGTAAGGAGACGGATATATTATGAAAGACGGATTTATCAAGGTGGCAGCAGCCACACCTAAGATAAGGGTTGCAGACCCTTTCTATAACGCTGACAGAATAATGGAGCAGATGGATGAGGCAGTCAAAAAGGGTGCAAAGATAGTAGTGTTCCCTGAGCTTTGCGTAACAGGTTATACCTGCGGGGACCTCTTTTTCCAGGAAGCTCTTCAGAAGGGCGCCATGCAGGCACTTGGCAGGATTGTTAAGCACAGTAGCGACATGGACGCAGTATTCTTTGTTGGAGTTCCGTTTGAGTATGACGGAAAGCTCTATAACTGTGCTGCAGTAATAAACGACGGCGAGATCACTGCCATGATTCCCAAGATTAATGTTCCCAATCACGGTGAATTCTATGAGAAGAGATGGTTTGAGAGCGGTGCAAATCTAAAGGATACAGACCTTGTAGCAACCGCCAATCTTTTCGGGGACACAGGGCGAAAAGATGATGACGACGATGATGACTTTGATTACTTCGATTTTGGCAGAGAGATAATTGACCTTACGGATACCATGAAGGGGCTTAAGATCGGCTGCGAGATCTGTGAGGATCTGTGGGTTCCGAACACTCCCGGCACGGAATATGCGCTGCAGGGAGCAACTATTATTGTAAATCTTTCTGCTTCCAATGATCTTATCGGAAAGGATTCTTACAGAAGGAGTCTGGTGCAGGCTACAAGCGGAAGACTTATCGCAGGATATGTATATGCTTCAGCAGGAGACGGAGAGTCAACTCAGGACATAGTATTTGGCGGACACAATATCATAGCTGAAAACGGAAGCATCCTTGCTGAGTCTGCTCTTTTTGAAAACGGCATAACCTATGCTGACATCGATATAAACAGAATTCTTCATGAGAGACAAAAGACCACAACTTTTGTGACCAGACATGATGACGATGCGGTATCAACTGCGGAATGCGAGCTCAAAGTAACAAAGACAAAGCTTCAGAGAGTATTCCCCAGAAAGCCCTTCGTTCCTTCATCTGAGTTTGAGCGTGCAAAGCGCTGTGAGCAGATACTTTCAATTCAGGCTATGGGACTTAAGAAGCGCCTTGAGCACACAGGCTGCAAAACAGCAGTTATTGGCGTTTCAGGCGGCCTTGATTCCACTCTGGCACTTCTTGTTACCGTAAGAGCATTTGATGCCTTAAAACTGAAAAGAAGCGGCATAATTGCCGTCACCATGCCCTGCTTTGGAACGACAGACAGAACCTATAACAATGCATGCAGCCTTGCAAAGGCACTGGGCGCGACACTTAAAGAAGTAAATATCAAAAAATCGGTAACTCAGCACTTTAAGGATATAGGACAGGATCCCGACAATCACGATGTCACCTATGAAAACGGTCAGGCAAGAGAGCGCACACAGGTGCTTATGGATATAGCCAACATGATGGGCGGTATGGTAATAGGTACGGGAGACCTCTCTGAGCTGGCGCTTGGATGGGCGACCTACAATGGAGATCATATGTCCATGTACGGTGTAAATACAGGAGTTCCCAAGACCCTGGTAAGGCACCTCGTGCAGTACTATGCTGATACCTGCACGGAAGGTAAGGCTAAGGGGGCTTCAGCAAAGCTTGTAAGAGAGGTCCTTTTGGATGTTCTCGATACTCCCGTAAGCCCTGAGCTTCTTCCTCCTACGGACGGAAAGATATCACAGGAGACAGAGTCGATTGTTGGCCCTTATGAGCTCCACGATTTCTTCCTGTACTATATGCTCAGATGGGGCTACTCCAAGGAGAAGATCAGACGCATCGCATACCTTGCCTTTGCGGAAGATAAGAAATCCAAGAGCAGCAAAGCTGTTGAAATAGAAAATGACGAGGAAATCTACGACAAGAAGACCATAGACAAGTGGCTCGACATCTTCTGCAGACGATTCTTCACTCAGCAGTTTAAGAGAAGCTGTCTGCCTGATGGCCCGAAGGTCGGATCTGTTGCGGTTTCTCCGAGAGGAGATCTCAGAATGCCCTCAGATGCCAGCTTTGCGCTGTGGATGGACTGATTTTTAAAAATGTAAACACCATTTGAACGAAATTTGTCCATACTCTAATAAGTTTTTATATAAAGTTGTCCAAAGGTGAATTAAAAATTAAATATGTCTGAAAATCGGTGGCACGTTTCGTGACATTGCAATTGTCATTGTCAAAGTTCTCTTTAGGGATGAAAAATCGATTTGAATCTGCAAGAATAAGACAGAAGAAAAATTTTGTCATATAGCGCGAATTATATGATGAGGCAAAAACTCTGTACTTAAGGGGGATGCAGCTATGAAGAGAATGAAGAATGTCATAATTATCCTGTTTTTCATGTGTATGTTCCTGCCGATGCAGGCGAAAGCTGCCAATACGGATATAAAGGATGCGCAGTTTACGGACGGCTTTGAAAAGGTTTCTGATTATGATGCATATTTGAAAAGCGATGAGTCACTTAAGGACAAGATGATCTGGGTTGAGGGCGTGGCAAGATCCTATAATGCCGGCTCACATTCTCTTATAATTAAGACTGCAGACGGCGATTGGGCCGCATATTGCGGAGATGAGGGAACAGATCATTTTTATGAGTTGGTATCTCAGATAATAGGAAAAGAAGTTCGCATTTTCGGGAAATACACCGGCACTTCAGCAGGGCTCGGCGTACCGGAAGTGAGCTTTATTGACAAGAATATTTACGATAAACCCTGCAGGCTGGAGACAAATGACAATCATTTCAGACTGTTTTACGGTGACTATATTTTCAATAAGCCTGAATATGACACAGTAAAGACCTACGGCGTTGCCACCTTTGATGTGGCGGGCGAGTTCAGGGAAGAAGAGACGACGGATACACTGTTCTATTACTATACAGATGATGTCCCTTCATTCCTGATGGTTCATACTGACGACCTGACGGATTCTTCGTTTGATAAGTTTTCAGATGATGAGCTTCTTAAGACATTTGGAGAGGTATATCTGGAATCCTCTGACAATAAGCTAATTGAGACCGAGGTTGAGGTCGATGGCAGAAAGGGACTGTACTGTGAGACAACCTTTACTGTTGCTGATTGTCCCTGCCCGATGAGTCTTATCTGTTACATGACAGTGATTGACAGAAATTTCTATTACTTTGGAAGCACGCAGCCGTATCTGTCTTCAGAGACCTTCAAGGAAGTCCTTGTTGATGTTGTAAAGAGCATCAGGACGGAAGATGTAGCCGCGAATTTGGCTGCACTTGGAAGCGAAAAGAAGTATCCAAAGCTGTCTGAGATAGGCGGCCTGTATACGATGACCGTAGAAATAGTCAGAGCTTCCGGAAAGACAAACAAGGACACCGGAACCAACCTGTACTTTGGTATTGATGATTTTACAAGCTACAACGAAACAACAGGAGTCGGTATCATAGAGTGGGACGGTTTTTCGATGGTGATGAATTTCCAGTACGATAAAGACGGCTCCATTATATGCAGCGGAACCATTAATGCTGATAATGCGGTAGGTACAATCGTAGGAAAGAAGACAGGCTGATAACAGAATAATGTTAAAATGATTTATTCCTCATTTCCGGGTGTCTGATGCTCTCGGAAATGGGGATTTCTTTTGCCTGTTGGCACAAAACGTGACAGAGGTGTTATAATTTTTATGATAAAGGGCCAAAAAGTACAAAAAGCGTACATTCTTGCATGTTATGCTATATAGTTTCTTATGAGGAATTTTAAATGAATATATCTGAGAAGCTTGATTTTCTCATGAATGTTACCAACACCAGAAATTCTGCACTGGGTAAAGCTCTGTCATTCGATCCGTCCTATATCAGCAGGATCAGGTCGGGGAGCCGCGGTATTCCGAAGAGCCAGCCCTTTTCCAGGCCTGTTGCGGCCTATTTTTCCAGAAATATTAAAGATAAATACCAGCTTGAGACCGTCTCCAAGATGATAAAGGGAGATGGGACCCTGCCACTTGATGAGGATGAATTCGAAGAGCTGATATTTGGATGGCTACAGGACGATATTCGGGATAATTCATCGGATGGGCCTATGTCCGGAATTATTGATGATATCAGCAAAGTATTTAAAACCTACGATAATGCCGGGCCTGAAACAGATATCCCCATAAGCTTTGAAAAGAGCATCCCCAAAGCAGAGGACAGAGTTGTGCCTGTGGGAGTTTTTTACGGCAATCAGGGAAAAAGGGACTGTGTTAAGAGATTTTTCACATCGCTTCTGGCTCAGAAAAAGCCGTTCCAGCTGTATTTTGCTTCTGATGAGGATATGAGCTGGCTATACGAGAATCCGGCTTTTACTAAGGAATGGACAGGACTTTTGAAAAATCTGATTAAAAGCGGCTCGCATCTGCAGGTTATACATACTGCAGGACGTGAATTTTCAGAGATGATGGAGTCCATAAGGAGATGGCTTCCGCTTTATGCAATGGGATCCATAGAACCCTACTATTGCCCGAAACTGCGGGATAAAATCTACAGGAGATCTCTTTTTATAGCAAAGGGCTTCTCAGCCGTTGTCTCAACATCTGTGGAGAATAAAACGGATGGGATGGCAAATCTTCTTGTAAGAAATCCTGAGGTGGTGGATGCCCTTGAGCTGGAATATCACAATTATCTCAGTTTATGCAGACCGCTTATGAAATCGTATATGGCTAAGGACAGGGACAGATTCAGTGAGGTGCTTCTGGGGGAGATGAATTCCGGGGGTAAGATATTTATTTCCGGCCCTGCACCGTCGCTCTGGACAATGCCAAAGGATGTGGCGGCATCAATAGCCAGGAGAGCAGGGGATAATGAGCTTATTCGTATCAGTGAAGCTCTGGGCAAAAAGATGCGAAAGCATCTGCAAAGCGGTGGAGAGATTACTGAGATAACAGCTCTTCATGGAAAAGAGAAAATTGGCAAGAACGGCCTGGCTGTTCCGCTTTCTGATATGTATGGAAGCGCTGAGTACAGATATACGGAAGCAGAGTATATAAAGCACATAAAGCATGCCATGGAGCTTTCAAAGGAATTTGAAGGCTACAGGATAATTGAATCCGGTGCGATTTCCGCATCCACAATAATGATGGTACAGCTTGATGCGGATACTTTGGTCGCAGGGACAGAGGCACCCACGACAGTTTTTCACATATCTAATCAGCAGTTCTCCTATGCGTTTTTTGAGTACCTTTCGCGCATGGAAAAAGACAGCACTTATCGCGGGGATAAAATGCTGTCTCATTATATCAGTGAAGCTGAGAATTAAACCTCTCCTTCGAAAACCGTAGTAGCGGGACCTGTCATGTATACGACATTTTCTTCTCTGTCCCACTTGCAGTTTATATCGCCGCCTCTTACGTGAACGGTGATATTGTCAGAGGTGTGATCGTTAAGTACGCAGGCAACTACTGTTGCGCAGCAGCCTGTGCCGCAGGCAAGAGTCTCACCTGTTCCGCGCTCCCATACGCGCATGTGGACGTTTTCTCTGTCATCAATGGTTACGAACTCTGTGTTGATTCCCTTGGGGAAGAATGCGTGATGCTCAAATCTTGGGCCGATCTTTTCAAGGTCCAGAGAATCGAGATCTTCGCCTCTGTTTAAGAATACAACTGCGTGGGGGTTACCCATGGAAACGCAGGTGACGTTGTAATCCTTATCAAGAACCCTGATGGGATGATTTACTACTGAAGGTCCGGCCATGGTCTTTTCATCGGGAAAAGCTACCGGGATTTCTGCAGGTGTCAGAATGGGGGCACCCATGTTGACCCTTACCTTCGTGACCATATTGTCCTCGGTTTTAAGATCGAGATATTTGATCTTGCCGCCGCTTATGATGCGAAGGTTTGTCTTGTCTGTGAGACCCTTGTCGTAGACGAACTTCGCAACGCATCTTATTCCGTTACCACACATCTCGGAGTAGGATCCGTCAGCGTTGTACATCTCCATCTCGAAATCCGCAAGGTCTCCTGCACTGTTTATGAAAATTACGCCGTCTCCGCCGATTCCAAAGTGTCTGTCACTAAGGAGTCTTACGAGCTCGGGTTTTTCCTGCTTTGAAATATTCTCCCTGCTGCCGTCAATGTAGATATAATCATTGCCGCAGCCATGCATTTTGGTAAAGCGCATATACAATCTCTCCATATAGAATAATATTGCAGCCGTTAAAGACGACTAACATACAACTGATTATACGCGCAGTTTTTTTGTCATGTAAATATGATAATCGAAAAAACTTTTTCGATTTAATGCGAGAAAGTGCTTGCTAATAAAAACCTTCTGTGCTAATATCGTTCAAGGACGCACAAATGTCCGCGTCAGAAACACATCAAAAATCAAGGATTTATCAGTAATGAAAGAAAAGTCAGAGTACTATGTGCTGAAAAAGCAGGCGGTGCCTGAAGTTTTGCTGAAAGTACTGGAGGCCAAAAAGCTTTTGGACACAGGAAAATGCAAGACAGTCAACGAGGCAGCAGAGCGCCTTGGAATCAGCCGTAGTTCATTTTATAAGTACAAAGATGATATCTATGAATTTCATGATCGTCTACAGGGTACCACGCTTACTCTTAACCTGCAGATGGATGATGAGCTCGGAGTTTTGTCCGACGTACTTAGGATAATATCCAAGTGCGGCGCAAACATCCTGACGATCCATCAGGCGATACCTTATAACGGAGTCGCTGCTTTATCTGTAGGTATCCAGGTTTTACCAACTACCAGTGATATAACAGGTATGCTAGCAAAGCTTGAACTTGCACCAAGGGTGCACAAGGTTCAGATAGTCGGTCGAAGTACTGAAGTATAAAGAGGAATGAAAAAATTTATCTACGGGAGGAATACAAAATGACAAAAATTGCAATACTCGGATATGGCACCGTTGGAAGCGGTGTGGCAGAGGTTCTGGATGTAAATGCAGACAACGTGGCAGACAGCGCAGGTGATAAGGTAGAGATCAAATACATTCTGGATCTTAGGGATTTCCCCGGAGATAAGCATGAGAGCCAGGTGGTTCACGATTTTGATGTAATACTTGCTGATCCTGAGGTTGAGGTTATCTGCGAGACCATGGGAGGCATCGAGCCTGCATTCACTTTTGAGAAGAAGGCACTTGAGGCAGGTAAGAGCGTATGCACATCCAACAAGGAGCTTGTTGCTGCTCACGGACCTGAGCTTGTGGAGCTTGCAAAGAAGAACAGCGTAAGCTATCTCTTTGAGGCAAGCGTAGGCGGTGGAATTCCGGTGCTTCGCTCAATGAATGATTCCATCAGACATGAGAAGGTTAATTCAATCACAGGTATTCTTAACGGAACAACAAACTACATCCTGACCAAGATGGACCAGGAGGGAGCTGATTTTGATTCAGTTCTTAAGGTTGCTCAGGATAAGGGCTACGCAGAGAGAAATCCCGAGGCAGATATCGAGGGACATGATGCATGCAGAAAGACAGCGATCCTTGCATCTCTCATGAGCGGACAGTTCGTTAAGTATGAGGATATTTATACTGAAGGAATCACAAAGATCACAGGTGAGGACTTCGAGTATGCAAGAGAGCTTGGAATGGCAATAAAGCTTCTTGGAAGCTGCAAGAAGGAAGACAATAAGTTCTTCGCTATGGTTGCTCCTTTCCTTATCCCGCATGACAATTCACTTTCAGGCGTCAACGGCGTGTTCAATGCAATTGATGTTCACGGTAATATGCTCGGTGATGTTATGTACTACGGAAAAGGCGCAGGTAAAGAGGCTACTGCTTCAGCTGTAGTTGCAGACGTGGTTGACATCGTTCGTCACAAGGGTAAGCACATCGACTGGAATATGCGCAATGTTCCCGCAGAGGTTGCTTCCATTAAGGATGACATCAGATGCTTCTTTGTAAGATGCGATGCTGCAGATGAGAGCAAGGCAAAGGAAATCTTCGGAGACGTTAAGCCTGTTACATCAGCTAAGGTCAGCGGCGAGTTCGCATTTGTAACACCTGAGATTTCTGAGGGCGATTTCGCTGAGAGCTATAAGAAGCTTGACAGCGCTAAGGGCTATTTGAGATTACTTTAATTTTTTATATATATTGAGGAGAAGTGAAAAAATGAGCAAGGTTGTAAAATTCGGAGGCACATCATGTGCTGATGCAAAGCAGTTTCAGAAGGTAGCTGAAATTGTTAAGGCTGACAGTGAGCGTAGATACGTGGTTGTATCCGCACCCGGAAAGAGAACAAATCTCGATACAAAGGTTACGGATATGCTTTACCAGACATACGCACTGGCTGAAAAAGGCAAGGACTTTTCAAAGGAGCTTGCCGCAATCGAGGACAGATTTAACGAGATCATCAAGGGCCTTAATCTTAAGATGTCACTTAAGGAAGAGTTTGCTGAGATCGAGAAGCAGTTCAAGAACAAGGCAGGAAGTGATTATGCCGCATCAAGAGGTGAGTTCTTAAACGGTAAGATCATGGCTCAGTACCTTGGCTTTGAATATGTTGATCCCGCTGAAGTGGTTCTTTTTGATGAGGACGGAAGCTTCGATGCAGAGATAACAAACCGCAAGATGGCTAAGCGTCTTCAGAATGTAGAGTACGCAGTTATTTCAGGCTTCTACGGAGCATATGAAAACGGCACAATCAAGACCTTCTCAAGAGGCGGATCAGATATCACAGGTTCAATCATAGCAAGAGCAATCCATGCTGATGTCTATGAGAACTGGACAGACGTTTCAGGCTTCCTTGTAGCAGATCCCAGAATCATTGACAGACCTGCTCAGATCGAGACTATCACATACACAGAGCTTCGAGAGCTTGCTTACATGGGAGCTTCAGTTCTGC
>JAEEGL014817497.1_pt1 | contig 10277 bp, 8 predicted proteins | sample 9134231 | NCBI WGS metagenome assembly JAEEGL01 (sample SAMN16246548, study PRJNA631951) | gut metagenome | biome: gut microbiome; feature: rumen; material: fiber-attached | host: Bos | place: Iran: Karaj | collected 2018-10
ATGATCGGTAATGGAACGGATCGTCTTAGGTTTCCAAAAGATCATAGAAGGTGTTTTCAGCTAAAGTCTCTATGTCTTGACCCTTCAGTTTTAATTCTTCGGCCTTTTTATGCTTAGATGATTTTTCACCTTTTAATATCACGTTATAATCATTGTCACCTAGGATCAGGTAATTTGTCTCCTTGGTGACACTGTTATCAAGGATTCCACCCAAGTTTACTACAATCTGCATTGCATCCTTTCTGAGCATCCTCTCAAGTTTGCCCGTAAATACAACATGCTTGCCATAAAAGAATCCATCTTCATCTATCTCAAATTCTGTAGGTACTATCGAAGAAATATCGATTCCCTTGTGTGAATGCTTTTCCTTTACCCATAAGTCTTCAATTCTAAGGTTGTCAGACTCCATTTTTGCCTTTATGGCATCATATAACTCCTTAGTTGTAATACAATCCGCCAAAGATCTATGAGAATTAGTTGAAAGGTTTAAAAAGTCGCATAGATCACTGAGTCTGTGATGTTTTAACTCTGGATATACCTTTCTAGCAAATTGCATCGTATCCATATACATATTGGGCAACGACTCACCAAATGACTCCTTTAAAAATCTCATGTCAAAAGAAGTGTTATGACCAATAATAATATCTTCGCCTATAAAAGACAGAATATCGTCTCTAACCTCCTCAATTCTTGGCATGTTAGAGACCATCTCATTTGTTATACCAGTTAAGCTTGTAATAAACCCATCGATAGGATTCTCCGGATGAATGAGTTGAGAATACTGATCAACTATGACATTGTTTCTCACCCTGATGATTCCGACTTCTATAATCTCATCATAGTATGCAGATAATCCCGTAGTCTCTGTATCTAGTACGCAATAATCATCAATTATTCTTCGCACATAGTTACTCATTTCCCTCAACTCCTTTCTTTGAATCCTTGATTCTATAGTAATCCTCTACATCCAACCCTAGATTTACATGAGATTTTGACCTTGTAATATTTTTACCCAAGAGTACGACAGTCTCAACATGAACCGTCTCCGGAAACATGTCACAGGGAGTCAGGGCTTTCAGTCTGTATCCTCCGGCACAGAGGATCTTCAGATCGCGGGCGAGAGTCGCACTGTCGCAACTGATATAAACGATGCGGTTCGGAGATGTTTTCAGGATAGTCTGAAGACAATGATCATCACAACCTTTCCTGGGCGGATCCACCACGACCACATCCGGTCTGGATTTTAAACGATCGACCACTTCTTCCGCTTTACCGACATAAAACTCCGCATTTTCGATACCGTTCATAACGGCATTTGCCCGGGCATCCTCGATCGCCTGGGGAATGATCTCAACTCCGCAGACCTGTTTTGCCTTCTGTGCCAGAAAGATCGAGATCGTTCCGATCCCGCAATAAAGATCCCATACCGTCTCTTCTCCATGCAGGTCAGCATACTGAAGAGCCTTTTCGTAAAGTCGTTTTGTCTGAACCGGGTTCACCTGATAAAAAGATAAGGGAGAGATCCGGAAACTCAGATCACCGATCCGGTCCGTGATGGTATCCTTTCCCCATATTGTCTTATAGGTATCCCCCATGATGACATTAGTGTCCTTTTTGTTGACACTGTAGGAAATGTGTCTCAAACGGGAGGATTCTTCCGATAAACCGGAAGTTAGCATTTCGATCAGTTCTTTATCCCGCTTCAGATGATCCGCATTGATCACCAGACAAACCATCAGTTCCCCGGTTTCAAATCCTTTCCGGATAAGGATATGTCTAACCGTCCCCTCATGGTTTATTTCATCATATGCCGAAATATCGTACTTTATCATCCAATCCGTTATGATCTTCAGAATCTTTTTATTCTCCGGAATTCCGATCAGGCAATCATCGATCGGGATGATCGCATGTGTTCTGCCGGCAAAAAAACCCGTGATGAGACTTCCTTCTTTATTCTTTCCTACGGGATACTGTGCTTTATTCCGGTAACGGAACCGGCTCTTTTCATCCATTCCGATGATCGGCTCCATAATACGTTCCATCTCTTCCCTGTCAAATCCACCAAGCCTGGTAAGATTGTTGAGCACTTTGTTTTGCTTGAATTTCAGCTGCATTTCATAGGAAAGAGTCCGGATCTGGCAGCCTCCGCAACGTCTCGCCTCCGGACATTGTGCATCCACACGGTAGGGGGATGGTACAATGATATCCCGGATCCTGGCGTAAGCATAGTTCTTCTTAACCTTGGTAATGACGGCGGTTACCACATCCCCGATCACCGCGTCCTTAACAAAAAAGGTGCAGCCCTCCGCATGACCTACACCTTCTCCTTCGTTCGTAAAGTCAACGATCTCCAGGTCGATCGTCTTATTCTTTGTAAGATTCATCGTTATCCTTTCATTCATGGTCCTAAGGGGGTACCGCTTGCGGTGGATTCCTTAGGACGTTCTTCATGGTCCTAAGGGGGTACCGCTTGCGGTGGATTCCTTAGGACGTTCTGCATGGTCCTAAGGGGGTACCGCTTACGGTGGATTCCTTAGGACGCTTTCGTTTTCATAATCCGCTTTACTCTACCCTTGTTGCCGTCACATTGGAATCCAGCATTTTTTTAAACCCAAGCCATCCGGTCTTATCTCCCTCATTGTCCAAAAGTTCCGTAAAGATCTGCATTTTGGCGTCTGTATTATCGGCGAAGTTCAATGCACAGGCTTCCATGATCGCCGGCTTTTTCGGAGAACCGTATTCAAACTCACCGTGATGAGCGACAATGCAGTGTTTTAACTCGTTTTCCAGTACAACGGGAAAGTCCGGGATTCCTGTACGACCGTCTCTTCCATGGATCAGATCACTGATCATATCCACGCCGACAACGATATGTCCGAGAAAATTACCTTCGTCCGTATAATCGTTATCCGGATATGCGGAAAGTTCACGAACTTTACCGATATCATGGCATAATGCGGAAGTGATGAGCAGATCCCGGTTCAGCCGTTCATAACGGGAAGCCAGAAAATCGCAGATCCTCGTTACTGCCAGTGTATGCTGCAGTAACCCGCCGATAAAACTGTGATGCATGGTTTTGGCAGCAGAGGAGAAACGGAATTTCCCGATAAAATCCTTGTCATCTTTGAAAAGTGCACACAACAACCGGTTCAGATATGGGTTTTTCACACTGTCTACAAATGCAAGAAGTTCCTCATACATCCTGTCCGGATCATAGGGAGAAACCGGCAGATAGTCGGCCGGAAGATATTCGCCTTCCGAAGCTTTGCGGGCACGTCGAACATTGATCTGCAACGCTCCGTTGAATGAAACCGTCTCCCCGAAGATCTCCACATAGTCCTTTGCATCAAAGTCATCGATCCCGGGGGAATTCGGCTCCCAAACCTTAGCATTGATCTCGCCGGTCTTGTCCATCAGGCTTAAATTATCATAGGGCTTTCCGTTCTTGGTGGTAGCCGAAATCTTCTGTTTGATCATATAGATATCGCTGACTTTGTCGCCTTCTTTGATATCTTTGATATACTTCATTCCTTTTATTCCTTCCTTTATGGTCTGTTACGGCTGCGTACCCAGAGTGACGGTCATTTCCATAGCGGAATAACCCTCCGGTCCCTGACGCATGATCGTTACCAGAACTTCGTCCTCAGGTTCATAATTCAGCATCAGCATATTCAGTTCCTGATAACTGGAGAGTTTCATGTCTCCAAACTGCGTAATGATATCGCCGCTTTGAATTCCCGCTTCCAGCATGGGTGAATCCATCTCCAGATTCTGAAGATAAACTCCTTTCGGGATCTCAAGCTGGTCACTTACTTTCTCCGTTACATCGGTTCCGTGAATACCGAGATACGGGATCCTCCGACCGTTGGACATTGCTTCGATCAGACGTTTCAGTTCCGTGATCCCAAGTCCGGATACCAGATTCTCCATATCCTCCGCATTATGCCCCATCTCAATGATCCCGACCAGCTGCCCCCGTGCGTTTACCAACGCCCCGCTGGCCTGCGTGCTTCCGTAAATATCCGTAGTAATGCCCGAATAGGAAGCATCCGTATATTCTACCCGTGTTCCGGAACTCGTTACGGTACCGATACAAACGGAAGAAACCGTTCCGAGAGGTCTTCCGATGGCGATGATGGGGGTGCCGTTGATATTCCGGTTCGCGGATGATCCCATTTCTATGATCGCAGCCTGATCCCTTGTCTCATGACTCATATAGGTCTTATTCACGGCCACAATTCCCAATCCCGTTGACGAATCGGCGACTTTCAGATGTGCATCATAGCTTTTTCCGTCATTGAAGCATACTTCCAGACTGTCATAGGAAGATAAGGCACTGACATCTGCCAGGATCAGAAATTCCTTACCGTTATCCGCAACGATCACTCCGGATATGATATGTTCGTTTTCATATTCATTTTGAAACCAGTCTGTGTCCTGGGTGATACCGATAACATCCACCATGGAATCCTGAACTTCACGGATCTTGGAAGAAACCGCCGCGTTCAACGTCAGATAATCCTCGATCCCCAATTCCATTTCCGAGAGTACCTGTTCGATCTGGTCATCATTCAAGGGTCCCTGCTCGATCACAACCGGCAGCAACTCGGACTCCTCGGCGATCATATCCTCGGGGCGCATTTCCTCCGCCACACTTTCTTCTTCAAACACGATCTGCTCTACCGGATCTTCCTCCGGTTCCGGGTTGATCCGCTTGTTGATCACCGGCTCCAGAAGCACGAAAGTGATACAGGCTACCAATCCGAAGATGATCGCCAGGGCTATACTGGAAAGCAGCCTCCTCATCAGCTTTTTCTTGTTGATCGGACGCTGCTTTATCGTTTCTTTCATGAACTCCGTGGTACGGATCGCCTGAACCTCTTCCGGAGTTTGTTCCTGTGTTTTCAGTTCTTCTTCTGTCAATAGACTACCTGATTTCTGCCGTTCTGTTTACCCATGTACAGTTTCTCGTCGGCTTCTTTGATACATTGCTCGATGTCGCCGCCGAAATCATATTCCGCAAGTCCGAAGGTCATGGTCACCCGGATCTCGTTACCGTTCACATACATTACATTTTGTTCTATGGCACGACGAAGTCTCTCCAGTGCCACATTTGCCTGATCCCCGTTACATTCCGGGAATATGATCAGAAATTCTTCACCGCCCCATCGTGAAACAAAGGAATTGCTCCTTAACGCATCACACATCAGTTTGGAGAGTTCCTTTAAGACCTCATCCCCGGCATCATGACCGTGGGTATCATTGACTTTTTTGAAGAAATCGATATCGCCGATGGCGATACTTACCGAGTTACCGTCGTTTACGGAGACCAGTTCATCCAGAAATTCACGGGCTTTGCGTCTGTTGAAAAGTCCTGTCAGCTGGTCGGTATTTGCTTCCTTCTGCAGGCGATCATTGTATCGGAGCAGTTTATTCTCCGCTTCATTCTCCGTTTTGCTGAAGGTATAGGAAAGATAGATGATCGACAGGAAAACTATGGAAATATTGACGATCTGTACTGCTTTATCGATATTGGAACTGATATGGGCACCGGAGGATACACCGCCTGCGATCAAGATCAGGACGATCCGTGCGGCAAGCACGATCCCCGAAAAAACGAACCGGTAACGGAGTTTCCCGTAGTTTCCGAAAAATACGATCATCAGAATGATGATGAAATAATTCTGGAAACCGGACCGCCAGCCGAAGATCGGGATCAGCAGGATCGAGAACAGAAAAAGATAAAGCATGAACAGTCCGAGGGCCAGTTTCGTCTTCGAATGGTAGGTATGGATCAGTAAAATGATCCCAGCCCCCAGCAGAGCCGACAAAGTTCTCCAATACTGCTCAATGACGGAAAGTCCGCCTATAATAATATTCAGAATAAACGCAGCAAGCACTGCGAGATATAACACCCGCAGTGCCACGATTACTTTCTTTGATTCATTTTCCGCTTTAATGTCTTTTGTAATAAGACTGATAATGCTCATTGCTTCTTTTTACGAGCCACCACAATACTTTGTACTACCAGGAAGATGCACAGCATTGCGGCAACCGTGATACCGGTCCACCAGGCCTGATCCAATCCCGCGGAAGCAACGATATTCTTGATCGTACTAAGCGACAGCACACCAAACAATGTGCCTATAATGTTTCCGACACCGCCGGTAAGCATCGTGCCACCGATGATGGAGGAAGCAATCGCATTCATCTCAGCTCCCGCCCCGTTGGTAGCTGCGCCCGAACCGACATGCAGGAAGTAAACGAAACCGCCGATCCCTGCAAGCACACCGCATAAAAGCTGTGACAGAAAACGTGTCCGCTTGACATTGATACCCAGCATCAGCGCGGACTGGCGGTTACCGCCGACTGCATAAAACGCACGCCCCAACTTAGTCCATTTTAGCACAATGAATAATAAGATGACAACCAGTAATGCTATGATGACTCCTATTTCCACATAAGCGTTCACATATTTACCGAGTTTATTGACACTCCCCATGCCCGGAACATTGACCCTGGTGCTTTTTAATGCCACGAACTGCGGGTTTTCCACATTGAAGGGATCCGAATTGATGATGGTCGTCATACCCTTGGCAAAGAACATTCCGGCCAGAGTCACGATAAAAGGCTGAATGTCCAGATATGCCACCAGATAACCCTGGACCAGACCGAATGCCAGACCGATCCCGAGCGCCAGAAGCATGGCAACCGGTACGGAACCGTTATGATGATCGAGATAAACAGCACAGCTCATGGTCACAAGAGCCGTTACGCCGCCGACGGAGATATCGATCCCACCGGTGATCATGACCAGAGACAGTCCGCAGGATAAGATGATCAATGCCGCATTTTCATTCAGAATGTTGAAAAATGCCTGGGGCTTCAAAAATCCTTTACCGAGGAACAGCATTGCCATCAGGTACATCAGGATGAATACCACCACCGTGATCGTCAGCAAAAGGTTACTGTCCGTCATGTCCTTAAACTTTGAAAGGAAGTTCTTCTTTTCTTTGTTTTCCATCTTAAGCCACCTCCTTTGCTGCTTTCTCGCCGGTCAGCTGCTTCCATTTTGCACTGATGAATTCTCTGACCGTAGGTGCCGAGAAGACTACCAGCAGGATCACGACTACCGCCTTATAGGCAGGCAATGCGGTTGACTTGACATTGAATTTGTACAAAGTCGTCGTCAGGAACTGGATCACATACGCACCTATGATGGATGCCGTCATGTTGAACTTACCACCGCTTAAGGAGTTGCCGCCGAGAGCTACAGCAAGGATCGCATCCATTTCAATATCCTTGGCAACAACGGAATAGTTGATCGTGGACAGGCGGCTGACCTTGATCAGTCCCGCAACTGCCACACAGATCCCAAGGAGTACAAACGTTAAAAACTTGATAAATGTAGGATTCAATCCATTCAGTCTCGAGGACTGTGCATTGATCCCGACAGACTGAACATACAGACCGAGGTTTGTAAACTTCAGCAGAAGAGCCGTGATCAGCATTACCGCCAAAGCGATAAAGAAAGGAGTCGGAATGGGGATCCCGGGAATAAAGTTACCGAAATAACCGAAGGAAGGTTCGCTTACGATCGGAAGTTCGTTATTATTGATCCATGCTGCTATGGAGCGGCCTGCCGTAAAGAGGATCAGAGTCGCCACCATGGGTTGGATCTTAAACCAGGAGACCAGAACACCGTTAAATGCCCCGCAGAGCATTCCGGCTACAACCGCGATCAGAAATGCACAGATGATAGGCATCTGAAGTTCGTCCGGTCTGGAATTCCGGCCGCAGAGCATCCGCAGGATCACGCTTCCCGTTATGGCAATACCTGCACCTACCGAAATATCCTGTCCGCCGGAAGCCGCCGTCACAAGCGTCATACCGATGGCAAGGATCGCCAGCTCCGAACCGTAGTCAAGGATCGTGATCAGATATCCGGACAGAACCGGATTTCCTGCGGCATTCTGTCCAAGTGCGATCTTGAAGAAGGACGGATCCACGATCAGATTGAATAACGCCAACAGGATCAACGCTGCAAGCGGAATAAAGATCTGGTTTCGAAATAGACTGCTTATCTGAAATTTATTCTTTTGCATCGCTGTCACCTCCGGCAATGGTATTCATGATCATCGTCTGATTTAAGTCGGAACCGGTCAGTTCACCGACAACCTTACGGTCGCGCATAACGATCAGTCTGGAACAGGTACGGAGCATCTCATCGGTTTCCGAAGAGATAAACGTAATGCTCATACCTTCGGACGCCAGCTTTAATACCAGTTTCTGGATATCGATCTTCGTTCCGACATCGATACCTCTGGTGGGCTCATCCAGGATCAGATACTCGGGATGAGTCAGAAGCCAGCGGGCGATGATACATTTCTGCTGGTTACCGCCCGAAAGTGATTTGATCGGTGTGTCGGCCGAAGCGGTCTTGATATTCAGGAGTTTGATATATTCATCCGCAAATTTATTTGCTTCCGCCTTGGTGAAAGGTTTAAAGAATCCCTTCATCACCTGTAAAGCCAGAATGATATTTTCACGAACGGAAAGATCTCCGATGATACCGTCGATCTTACGATCTTCGGGCAGATAGGCGATCCCGTTCTTCATGGCATCGATAGGCTTATTGATCTTGATCTCCTTACCGTCCTTGCGTACGGTTCCGCTGATCACTTTGTCCGCACCGAAGATGGCTCTGACGCATTCGGAACGGCCTGAACCCAGAAGTCCGGTAAACCCGTTTACTTCACCCTTGCGGATATAGAAATCAAAAGGCTTGATCCCCTGATCGGAAGCAAGATCGGAAGCTTCAAATACAGGTGCCGCATCATCCGCACCTGCAGAGGAGCTTTCACCCTTGATATCGGACATATCATCCAGCTCTTTTCCGAGCATCTTGGATACCAGCTGGACCCGGGGAAGATCGGCGATCTCATATTCGCCTACCAGTTTTCCGTCCCGGAGGACCGTGATCTTATCGCATACCTCATAAACCTGATCCAGGAAATGCGTAACGAACAGGATACCCACACCTCTTTCCTTCAGCTCACGCATCAGCTTAAAGAGTTTTTCCACTTCCTGCTCATCCAGAGACGATGTAGGCTCATCCAGGATCAGTACCTTACAATCCATATCAACCGCACGTGCGATTGCGACCATCTGCTGAACGGCGATGGAACAGCTCGCCAGCTGCTGCGTCGCTCTGGCGGGAATATCAAGAGACTGCAGGATCTTTTCCGCGCCTTCGTTCATCTGTTTCCAGTTCTGGATCACGTTTTCGCTGCGACCGATATACATGTTTTCCGCAACGGACAGATTCGGACAGAGGGTGATCTCCTGATACACCGTACTGATACCCATTCTCTGCGCGTCCTGCGGTGATTTGATGTGTACCTCCTGGCCGTCCAGAAGGATTTCCCCCTCATCCTTGGTATAAACACCGGTAAGAACTTTGATCAGCGTCGATTTTCCGGCGCCGTTTTCACCCATTAAGGCATGGATCTCGCCTTCGTTCAATGAAAAATCTACACCCTGCAATGCCAGAACGCCCGGAAAGCTTTTGTGTATATTTTTCAGTTCAAGAATCTTCTTCACCTGCCATCCTCACTTCCTGTTACAAAATATCCTTCTCATTAAAAACGCGGCGCAACGAAGTAATCTGCGCCGCGCCGCGTTGTTTTAATTATATGGTATTGGTCTCAGTGCGTCAATTAGATGCCGTACTGGTCAACATCAGCCTGTGTGATCGTAGCTGCGTCGAAGCCCTTCTCATCCATGATGATGGTCTTCTCGGGTATGGTCTCACCTGCTTCAAGCTTCTTGATGATGTCGTTGATGTAAGAGGACTGGAAAGGATTGCACTGTCCGTCATAGTTCCAGTTCTGAGCAAGTAACTCTTCAAGAGCCCACTTGTTGCAGTCAAATCCCATTACGATTACGTCCTTGCCTACGCCGTGAGAGATGTTAGCCTTGTCAAGTGCGGCAACGGCACCCTTAGCCATATCATCATTCTCTGCATAGATTACGTTGAAAGGAGTACCTGCATCGATAACGGACTGAACGATCTGCTGTGCGTTATCTGCATTCCACTCTGCGGTCTGCTGTGTAACGATGTTCCAGTTCTTCTCAGCCTTAACCTTTGCGTCAAGAGCGCCTGAACGGCCCTTCTGAGCTGCTGAACCCATACCACCCGGGATGTGGATTACGGTGTACTCGTCAAGGTTCTGGCTTGCAAGCCAATCAACAGCGGTCTGGCCTTCCTTGTCCAT
>JAEEGL015120008.1_pt1 | contig 10277 bp, 9 predicted proteins | sample 9134231 | NCBI WGS metagenome assembly JAEEGL01 (sample SAMN16246548, study PRJNA631951) | gut metagenome | biome: gut microbiome; feature: rumen; material: fiber-attached | host: Bos | place: Iran: Karaj | collected 2018-10
CCCTTGAAGATCTTCGCTGGCTTGGCTTCGACTGGGACGAAGGGCCTGACATTGGCGGGCCGTATGCGCCATACGTCCAAACCGAACGGCGCGACCTCTATGCCGCAGCCCTGAGAAAACTCATCGCGGACGGCCGCGCCTATCCGTGCACCTGCGCGCGGAAAGACCTTGAAGCCGCGCAGTCGGCACCGCATACGGGAGAAACTCTCTACTACCCCGGAACCTGCCGCGGCCGCTTCGCCTCCTTCGCAGAGGCGCGCGAGGCGGCAGGCGGACGCCTCCCCGCCTGGCGTTTCCGCGTCGAGCCGGGCGAAATGGCCGAGTTCGACGATGCCTTTTGCGGTTATGTCGCGCAGGATGTTTCAGACTTTTGCGGCGACTTCCTTCTCGCGCGCGACGAGGCTGGCGCCGGCTACATGCTCGCCGTTGTCGTCGATGACGCGGCGATGGGAATCACCGAAGTCGTTCGCGGCGACGACCTCCTCGAAACGACGCCACGGCAACTTCTCGTCTATCGCGCGCTCGGTTTGACGCCGCCCGCATTCCTCCATGTTCCGCTTGTCCTGGGGCCAGACGGGTTCCGTCTCGCCAAGCGGCATGGCGACACGCGCGTCGCCTCCTTCCGCGAAGCTGGGGTGCCGCCCGAACGTCTTCTTGGACTTTTGGCGCACTGGTGCGGCTGGGCCGCCGAAGGCGAGTCCGTCACGCTCCATGACCTTCTTGGCCGCTTCGATCTCGGTCTTCTCCCCCGCACCTCCGCAGTGTGGCGTGGAAGTATGGTATACTAATTGCATGGATTCAACGGAGACGACACGGCAGATTCCGCGCCACATCGCCATGATTATGGATGGCAACGGGCGATGGGCGAAGAATCGCGGGAAAATCCGCCTCGCCGGCCACAGGGCCGGGGCGGAGACCGTGCGCCGCGTCCTCGACTACTGCAAAAAGTACGGCGTGCAGTACCTGACCCTCTATGCGTTCAGCACAGAGAATTGGTCGCGCCCCAGGGCCGAGGTGACGGGACTCATGAAACTTCTCGACAAGTTCCTTCGCGAAAAGGAGCGCGACCTCATCAAGGACGAGTGCCGTTTCCGCGCCATCGGCCGCCGTGCCGATTTGCCGAAGGACCTCCAGGAGCTCATCGCCAAGGTCGAAACGTCGACAAAAAGCTTCACACGGCAGCTCATCGTCTGCCTCAGCTATGGTGGCCGTGCGGAAATCGCAGACGCCGCGACACGCCTTGCAGAAGATGTCCGCAACGGAAAGCTCCCGGCAGGTCCGATTTCCGAAGAGACCTTCGCCTCATACCTCTACGCGCCGGACGTCCCGGACCCCGACCTCATTTTGCGGACGAGCGGCGAGTTCAGACTCAGCAACTTCCTTCTCTGGGAAGCCGCATACAGCGAACTGTACGTCACGCCAGTGCTTTGGCCAGACTTCGAAGAAAAGGACTTCATCGCCGCGCTCGACGCATTTGCGTCGCGCTCCCGCCGTTTTGGGGGAGTCGAAGCCGCCGACACGACGAAAGGGGAAAAAACATGAGCGTCCAGCTGACGAAACGCATCATTGCCGGCATCTCCGTTGCCATCGCCTTCGCATCGCTTATGGCTTTTTGCCCGGGGCCGGTCCAGTTCGTCCTTCTGCTGGCCTTTGCCCTGGCCTGCCAGGCGGAGTTCTACGCGCTTGCCATGCGCGGCGGGTACCGCGTCTACAACCACACCGGCTGCGTTTTCGGCGGACTCTGGTTTCTCGCCGTCTATATGCTGACAGGCCCGCGCGCAATCCAGAACGGCACGACCTACGGCAATCTTGTGGCGGACTGGGAAAGCGCCTTCATCTTTGGCGGGTGTTTCCTGATTCTGCTTCGCGCGCTCTTCGACCGCCAGTGCCGCCATGCATTCGAGACCACGGCCATCACTGGCCTCGGCATCGTCTATGGCCCGGTCATGCTGAGCTACTTCATCCGCCTTGCGCAGTGGGATTCGACGACGCAGTTCGCGACAACGCGCGCCGGCGTCTTCCTGACTTTCTTCACGGCGGTGGTCATCAAGATGAGCGACACCGGCGCCTTTGCCGTCGGCACCGCCTGCGGCCGCCACAAGATGTTTCCGCGTATTTCGCCCAAGAAGTCATGGGAGGGACTCGCCGGCGGCATCGTGACCGGCATGGCCGTGGGCATCGGCCTTGCGCTTCTTGCCGCGAAGTACAAATGGGGTCCGGACGGCATTTTCTACTCCTCCGGCCCGTCGACCCCGGACCTCACCCTCCCCAAGGCGGCGTTCATCTCCGCGCTGTTGGTCGTCGTCGGCCTCTTCGGCGACCTCTTCGAATCAATGTACAAGCGCACGGTGAACATCAAGGACTCGAGGCCGATTTTCCCCGGCATGGGCGGGCTTCTCGACGTTGTCGACAGCCTCATATTCGCCCCGCCGGTACTCTACTATTTCCTCATCTGGTTCTAGCCGCAGGCGCAAAATGGAAAACTGGATCGACGCCAAGCTCGACAACCTCGTCACGGCCCTTCATCCCTGCGGGAAGTGCCCCGCCTCGTCCGCCGTGCCCAACCGCACCAAGGTTATCGACGTTCTCAAGCAACTCATCGCGCTTCTCTTTCCCGGATGCCACGGGGCAGGCCCCGTCGCGGACAATGTCGACATGGGCGTCGCCGTCCGCGACAACCTCCGCGCCGCCGCACTTGCGTTGGCGGACCAATGCGCGCGCGCCGTTGCCTATGCCGGCGGCAAGTCGGGCGATGACTGCCGTCGTGCCGGAGAAGAGGCCGCCGCCGCGCTTTTCGACGCGCTTCCCGAAGTTCGCGACATGCTTGCCGAGGACATCGTCGCCGCCTACGAGGGCGACCCCGCCGCTCAGTCGACGATGGAAGTCGTGATGAGTTATCCTGGACTTCTTGCCATCGCCGTGCACCGCCTCGCGCACGTTTTGTACAAGCAGAAAGTGCCGCTTATCCCGCGCGCCATGAGCGAATACGCCCATTCGCGGACAGGCATCGACATCCATCCCGGCGCGACGATAGGCCCCGGATTCTTCATTGACCACGGCACGGGCGTCGTCATCGGCGAGACTTGCGTCATTGGCCGCCACGTCAAACTCTACCAAGGGGTGACGCTTGGCGCGCGCAGCTTCGCGAAGGACGCCGACGGCAAACTCGTCAAGGGCATCAAGCGCCATCCCGACGTCGAAGACAACGTCATCATCTACGCCGGCGCGACGATTCTCGGCGGCAACACGGTCATCGGTCACGACTCCGTCATCGGTGCGAGCGTCTGGCTCATCCATTCCGTCCCGCCGAACTCAAAGGTCTACAACCGCGAGCCGGAGCCGGTAGTCGCGGCCGCTGAGGCGGCCGCGACAGATAATAGATAGTAACTAGTAGATAGTAACTAGTAGATAGTAGATAATAAATGTTACCGCCTTTACTACGGAAACCGTATCTGCTATCTACTATCTATTATCTGCTATCTACTATCTCCTGATGTACTGATTCCGTACTGCGGAATCAGTACATCAGGCCGAGGTAGACCATTGCCGTCGTAATGGTGAAGTCGACGGACTTGTCGAAACGTTCGCGGGCGGCTATGATTTCGGCTTGGGACTTGTCCTTCGACTTGATTTCGCCGGTTAGGGAGAGGAACTGCAGGCGCAGGCCGCCGGTGAGCGCGACGGCATCGCCAAGCGGAAGGACGAAGCCTGTCTCGGCGCCAAGCGTGAACATGTTGACATCGAGTTCCTTCTCGCGATGGCTGCTGCTTGTGAACAGCTTGGTGCTTCCGTCATACGCGAAATAGCCGAGATTCACATTTGAAACCCACTGCGGGTCGCCGTCACGGCCTTTGACGAAGGTTGCGCCACCGCCAACCTTCGGGGCGCCGCCGCCGATGAACGATTCCGACTTGCCGCCGATGACGAAATTGACGGGGGGATTTTGGTAGACTGTCGTCCCGCGCGGGTTTCCGTCGTCAATCTCGAACTGCCCGCCGAAAAAGACGAGGCCGAGGTCCAGGCTGGGGATCAGGCGCATGTCGTCATTTTCCCCGTAAAAGAACGTAATCGGCGCATACGAGAACATGACGTCTGTCATCGCGCCGAAAAGGTCGATTGAGAAGTCGTCGCCTTTTGGCACCATGAGGTGGTCGTATTTGCGGCCATTGTAGCTGATGTCCTTGCCGACGCCGATATAGTAGTCGCGCTTGGCGTGGGCTTCGGTCGAAATGTCGAAGAAGAGCATGTCCCACTTGAAGGCCCAGGACTTCCAAACGTGGTCGTAGTGGAAGCCGATTGTCTGGTACGGGCCGTCAACGCCGAAGTCGCTGAGGTCATACGATTCAGCCAGCGCCTGCTTGTAGTCCTGGCCGGTCGCCGCATAAAAGGCGCGGAAGGTTTCGTCGATCGTGCCTTTGATGGTGGTAATCGCGCCGAAGTAGAGGCGCCACTGGGAGTTGCGGTTGTCAGGAGTCTCGGATGTCCAGTCCCACTCGGCCTGGGCGAATACGCCGGAAGTGAACAAGGATGCGATAAGAATTGCGGCAAGGGGGGCAAATTGCTTTTTCATGATAAAAGTATATCAAAAATGAATAGGCGAGTCCCCACAAAAACCTATTTGGCCATTTGACCATTGCTCCGCTTGACAGAGACGCCCAAGTTGGCCTATAGTTATTTCACGCAAAAGGAGCATCGGCACAATGGAATCAGTTTCCAAAACAACGCCCTCGGCGGGCGAAAAGGCCATCACCATCGTCTCTTACAACATTCACCACGGAGAAGACCTGAATGGCAAGTTCGACCTTTACGCCCCCGGAAGAGTTGTCATGCAGGCGACCCCCCGTTTCGTCGGCCTTCAGGAGGTCGACCAGTTGACGACCCGCGTCAGCGGTGCCGACACTTGCGCCATTATTGCCGAAACCACAGGCCTCCACGCCACATTCGCCAAGGCCATGGACTATGCCGGAGGCGAATATGGCAACGCGCTTTTCTCGCGGGAAGTGCCGCTTAATGTTCGTCGCATTCCGCTCCCGGGCGCTGAACCTCGTGTCCTGCTGTTGTGCGAATTCGAAGACTGCTGGGTTGGCGTGACGCATCTCGCAGTCGATTCCGACGAGGCGCGTCTCAAGTCCATCGGCATCATCCGCGACGCCGTGGCGGCCTGTGGCGACAAGCCCGTCTTTCTAATGGGCGACTGGAACGCCCCGCCCGATTCCGAAGTCCTCACGGGCCTCCGCGGTTTCCTCACGATTCTCTCGGACGAAACCACGGCAACACTCCAGACGCTCGACTTCGATCCGTCCAAGCGCCACAATCCGACCCGTTGCATCGACTACATCGCCATCGACACCGCCCATCTCGCCCACTATGCCCTGCGTGATTGCCATGTCATAGAGGAGCGCCGCGTATCCGACCATGCGCCGCAGATGATCAAAGTCGCCCCTCGCGCCTAAGCCAATTCTAAATTTGCAACTCCAAATACGGAACGCAAGTCCATGTTAGAGTCAGTCCTCCATGTCTTCGGCACGCTGGCGCCAATCTACCTCATTCTGGCGCTCGGCGCCTGGCTTCGCCATGTGGGTTTCATCACAGCATCCATCGCAAGCGGGCTCAACCGGCTCGTCTTCTACATCGCCCTGCCGTGCTTCATCGCGCGCTCCATCGCCGTCGCCAAGATTGCCGGCGGCTGGGAACGCGACGCCTTGGCCCTGGGAGGAGGCACTCTCGTCGTTTTCATTCTCGCGTGGTTTTTGGCGCCGGCCATGGGCATTTCCAAGTTCTCGCGCCCGTCCTTCTGCCAATCCGCCTTCCGCAGCAACAACGCGTACATCGGCATACCGGTGATGCTCTTTGCCTTCAGCGGAAGGCCGGATCTCGCGGCAATGAACGCAATCGCCACGCTCACCCTCGCGCCGTGCCTCATCCTCTACAATGTCGTCGCAGTCGCCATTCTCACGAAAGCCGGCGAGGAAACCACATTTTCGCGACGCGCAATAAAGGTTGCAACTGGCATGTCCAAGAATCCGCTCATCATCTCCTCCGTGGTCGGCATCATGTTGCTGCTCCTTCGTCTGAAGACCGGCTTCGTTCTTCCCGCGCCCGTCGACAAGACCGTTTCAACGCTTGGGCAGATGGCGACACCCGGGTCCATCCTCGCGCTGGGAGCCTCGCTTACGCCGGCCATCCTGCGCGCGAACCTTCGCGGCGCGCACTGGACGGCACTCCTCAAGCTCGTTGTCGCGCCCCTCGCCGGACTGGCCTTCGCCTACGCGCTCTCCCTTCCGGCCCTTGACCGCTTTGTTGTAGTCTGTTACTTGGCCTGCCCAAGCGCCGTGGCGTCATTCGTCATGGCTCAGGCAATGGGCGGAGACGCCGACATCGCCGGCTCCTCCGTCGCGCTCACGACCATCTACTCGTTCCTTTCCCTCTCGGCCGTGCTTCTCTGGGTGATGCCGCCTGCCGTCGTTTAATCGTTTAATCGTTGCATCGTTGCATCGTTTGGGAAACACTCGAACTCGAACTGATAACTCGAACTAACTCATGAATGTTCGCGCACTGACACCCGCACAACCTGACGCAGAATGGGCAGTCTCCTGGTGGCCGCAGCGCTTTGCGGAGAAGCAGAAGGCCGTTGAGGCCGGCGGTTCGTCCGTCATCTTCCTCGGCGACTCGATTACGCACAACTGGGAGTCGGTCGGCAAGGCGGCGTGGGACAAGTACTTCGCCGGCGCGCCATACCACGCCCTCCAGCTCGGCTTTAGCGGCGACCGCACCGAGCACCTGCTCTGGCGCATCGACAACGGCGAGTTCGACGGCTACGAGGCGAAGGCCATCGTCCTCGCCATTGGCACGAACAACACCGGGCACGAGCCGCATGAACCCCCGGCCGACACCATCCTCGGCATCAAGGCCGTTGTCGACCGCCTTATCGAAAAGCAGCCCAAGGCGCGTGTCATCCTCCATCCGATCTTTCCGCGCGGCGAATTCCCCGACGATTCCGGCCGTCTCCAGAACGCCGTCGTAAACCGTGAGATTGTCAAGCTCGCGGACGGCCGCCGCGTCGTCTGGTGCGACTTCAACTCGCAGTTCCTTTTCCCCGACGGCCGTCTGCCGAAGTCGCTCGTTCCAGACTTCCTGCATCCCGGCCCGATGGGCTACGAAATCTGGGCCAACGCCGTCATGCCCGTCATCGACCGGGTCCTCGCGGCAAAGGAGGGCGAGCCTGTCGCCTCCGTCTTCGGCGCCTGGCAGGATCAGACGGGTGTCACAGACGGACGCCGTGCGAGCTCTGGGGGCGCGGGCGGCCCGCCCGCGGTGTGCTGTGAATCGCTCGTCCCGCAGTCACGCATCGAATTCGCCGCCAACGGCAACGGCAACTGGTGGTACGATCGCCTCGCCGCGAACCGCCGGCAAATCGCCGAATCGGGCGGGAAGATCGATCTCGTTTTCATGGGCGACTCCATCACCCACTACTGGGATGTCTGCGAAGGACCCGACACCTCAACGGAAATCGTCGAGCTGCGCAAGAAGTTCTCGATCCTCAACTGCGGATACGGCGGAGACCAGACGCAGCACCTGCTCTGGCGCGCCACGTACGGCGAGCTCGACGGCTATGAGGCAAGTCTCGTCATGCTTCTCATCGGTACGAACAACTCCGGTGCCGGACGTCCGCCGGAAGAAATCTTCGCCGCAATTTGCGAAATCATGGACGTCATTCACGCCAAACAGCCTAAAGCGAAAATTCTCCTTCTGCCGCTTTTCCCGCGCGGCACGGCCAATTCACCGGCCAATGTCCGCAACCTCGCGGTCAACGCGCGGATTCGCGAAACGGCGTGGGGCGATCATGTAATCGTGAAGGATTTGACCGCTTTCTTCCATGACGAAAAAGGCGACACGATTCCCGACCTCTTCGACGACGAGCGCCTCCACATGTCCGACGCCGGCTTCATCGTCTGGCGCAGGGAGGTCGAACCCATTTTCGACGAAGTTTGCCGCAGGTCCGCACCAGCCCAATATAGTAGATAAGAGATAATGAGTAGTAGGTTTCCCATCCGACTTTGGCTTCCAATCGCCGTAATCGCCGTTTACACAGCGCTGGCGATATGGGGCGAGGTCGAGTATCGCGTGGCGAAAGCGCGCGACGCCACACCGGCCTACAACGTGGTCGATGAAAACCACCGCTACGAGCCACCCTCCTTGTCGTCGGGACACATCATGGGCACCGATAACCTCGGGCGTGGCGTTTTCCGTCGCTTGGTGCAGGGAACGCGCATCGCCTACCACGTCGGCGTCATGACTTCGCTGATCGCCCTGCCGTTGGGCGTACTGCTCGGCTGCCTCGGCGGCTACTTCGGGGGCAAGACGGACGCCGCCGTCGTCTGGCTTTGCGCAACGGTGTCGTCCGTTCCGTCGCTGTTGCTTATCCTTGCCGTGGCGATGGTCGTCGGGAAGGGGCTCGCCGGCGTCTATTGGGGAATCGGCCTCACCACATGGGTCGGCGTCTGCCGCAACATCCGCGCCGAGGTCATCAAGCACCGCGACCGGCCCTATGTGCAGGCGGCGCGTGTCCTCGGCTATTCCGACGCCCGCATTCTCTTCCGCCACATCCTGCCGAACGTAATGCACATCGTCCTCATCTCCTTCTCGATCCGTTTCCCGGCCGCCGTCGGCACCGAGGTCTTCGTGAGCTTCCTCGGGATCGGGGTGCAGGGGGAACCGTCATGGGGCGTGATGCTCAACAATGCGCGTCTCCGCCTCTGGCAGGGCGTCTGGTGGGAGATGGCCTTCGTGACGCTTGCAATCTTCGGCCTCGTTCTCGCCTTCAATGTGCTGGCCGACGACCTCCGCGACCGCCTCGACCCGTCGACACATGCGCGCTAGCGGGAGGGAAGTCGCTGTCGCTACGGGGAGTTTGTGAGTTTTGGAGATCGGGAGTGTGGATTGTGGTAAAATGAATGGCATGAAAGCCCTGTTCGTTGCCATGGTTGCCGTGTCGTTTGCGGTGGCGGCGTTGGGCCAGAACGTCCCCGCGCGGCTCGTCTTCCGCTCGACGAAGGGCGCGGCCCAAAGCCGTCCGGCCATACGCGCCTTCGCCCAGGACGTCCAGCGCGAGTTCCATTACGGGCTCGGCTTTCCGTTCCCAGCTGCCGGCGCGCCGGACATCGCTTTCGAAATCGGCTACGCGCGCCCCTTTTCCCTCGCCACGGGCCACCGCCTCTTCCGCCTTCCCCCCGGCAGGATCAAGGCGGCGGTGATCGTGCCAGACCCCGAAGTGCCCGACTTGGAGCAGTTTCGCTTCGACATCGTCGCCGCCATCTTCCGCGCGGAGCTCCATTCCCGCGCCGCCCGCGACAAACGCCCGACAGAGCCGCCGCTTTGGTTCGTCCGCGGCCTCGCGGCGCTGACCGACCAGCGGATGCGCGGCCGCCTCTTCGAGCAGGCATACGGACAGTGGGCCCACGCCCGCCTCGATGCGGCGCAATGGCTCTTCCGCGCCGATTCGCATGCGGCCGCCCTCACCGCCGTCGCCTCGCAGCTCGCGGCCTGGTGCGCCGAGCGACCGAACCGCCGCGAACGCTGGTCCGCCCTGCTCGATGCACTTGCCAAAGGCGAGGAATGGTCACCGACGCTTGTGGCGAGAATCTTCGTCGACAGCGACGATTCATCCACGCTTGACAAAGCTTTTGACATTTGGATGGCGGCCAGGGATCGCCGCGTCTTTTCCCCAGGCACGACTTCGGGCGGTACACTCTCCCGAATGCGCCTTGCTCTTGTCGCTTTTCCAACAGAACTGGACTATGATCCGAATTCCGGTTTTGACGGCAAGGCCTTTCTTCCTTTATCATGGTATGCGAAAAATCCTGGACTTCCCGGGGTGTCAAAATTCCTTCTCGGACGTGCGTCCGCATTTCGCCTCGCCGCAATTGGCCGCGACACGGAATTCCAAAAGCTGTGTTCGCTCTATGCGGACGCGCTGGAAACGGCGGCGCGTAAGGGATGGTTCCACGCGTCGGCCTACTGGCTTGCCGCAGAGGACCTGCGCGCAGACCTTGAGGCGCGCGTCGCGGCCGGGGAGACGCTTGGAGCTGGAGAACGATGAAGAAAACAGAGTCCATCTTTGAATCGAAGAAGGGCAGCAAGACCCTCATCGGCGCAATCGACGCCGACGTGCTGGCCTTTACCGTCGGCAAGGACCCCGTGCTGGACCTCCGCCTCGTCGAATGGGACTGCCTCGGCTCCGCCGCGCATGTCACCATGCTGTCGCAGATTCCCGTCAA
>JAEEGL016095876.1_pt1 | contig 10277 bp, 7 predicted proteins | sample 9134231 | NCBI WGS metagenome assembly JAEEGL01 (sample SAMN16246548, study PRJNA631951) | gut metagenome | biome: gut microbiome; feature: rumen; material: fiber-attached | host: Bos | place: Iran: Karaj | collected 2018-10
AAGAACAAGACGGCTGTCAACAAGGCGAAGATACAACGCGAGCAGGCGCTGCTGGATCAGCAAGACCAGCAGAAGCAGCTCTATGCTACTATCGAAGGCTATTGGCTCGACGCACAAACCAATCAACAGAAGTTCCGCGCTGCTCAGGTGAATGTAGAAAGCGAGCAGCAGTCGTACGACCTGTTGAGCGAGCAGTTCCAGTTGGGCCTCAAGAACATCGTAGAGCTGATGAACGGCAAAACGAATCTGTTGCAGGCTCAGCAGAATAGACTGCAAGCTAAATATACCACGATATTAAGTATTCAGTTGCTGAAATTCTACAAAGGAGAAGCATTGAACATCTAACATTCGATTTAGAAACAAGAAAATAAAAGAAACAAGATATGAAGAACAAGAAACTATGGATGGCAATAGGCGCAGTAGCCATCATCATCATCTTTGTCTGGAAATGTTCTGGCGGAAAGAAAGAACAGGAGGTTTCATTTGAGACAGCAAAAGTAGAGTATCAAGACATCCACACGAGTATTACTGCTACCGGAACAATCGAGCCCGTAACTTCAGTAACCGTAGGTACACAGGTGTCTGGTATCGTCTCAAAACTATATGTAGATTACAACACTGTAGTCAAGAAGGGACAGGTGATTGCTGAGCTCGACAAGACCAATCTGACCAGTGAGCTGAATCGTGCAAAGGCTGAGCTGACCTCTGCACAAAGCACACTGACCTATGAGCAGGCTAACTTCAAGCGCTATCAGACCTTGTTTGACAAGGGACTGGTAAGTGCCAACGACTATGAGAGTGCCAAGCTGAGCTATGAGAAGGCTCGCCAGACAGTTTCTTCAGCGCGTGAGAGCGTACAGAAGGCACAGACCAACCTGGGCTATGCTACCATCACCAGTCCTATCGATGGTGTTGTATTGTCAAAGTCGGTTGAGGAAGGTCAGACAGTGGCTGCTTCGTTCAACACTCCTGAGCTGTTTACCATTGCACAGGATCTGACAGACATGCGCGTAATTGCCAATATCGACGAGGCCGACATCGGTGGCGTTAAGGAAGGTCAGCGCGTAACATTCACCGTAGATGCATTTCCCGAAGATAAGTTCGAAGGACAGGTAACACAGGTACGCCAAGAGGCTACCACCACAAGCAATGTGGTGACCTACGAGGTAGTAATCAGTGCACCCAACAAGGATTTGAAGCTGAAGCCAGGTCTTACAGCTAACGTAACCATCTTCACCTTGGAGAAGAACCACGTGCTAGCAGCACCTGCTAAGGCACTTCGCTTCATCCCCAACGAGGCATTGCTGAAGCCCGACCAGAAGATTGAAGACATCGAGGCTCCACAAAAGGTATGGACACTGGAAGGTAACACTTTCAAGGCTCACAAGGTTGAGACTGGTATTACCAATGGTATGCTGACCGAAATCGTTAGTGGCATCAAAGAAGGTACCGAGGTGCTGGTAGACTTCAACATCAGCGGCAACGAGCAGCCAGAGGAACAGCAGGCGCAGAATCCTTTCATGCCAAGACCGCGTAACAACAGACAGCAGCAAGGTAATGCTGGTGGCGGACAACAGCCAAAGAGATAAGATGTCTGATGTAAGAGTTATAACGTATGGACGACAATAAGAAAGTAGTCATAGAACTGGAAAACGTGAAGCGCTACTTCCAAGTAGGTAGCGAAACCGTGAAGGCTCTACGTGGCGTCTCGTTCAAGATATATGAGGGCGAGTTTGTCACCATTCAGGGAACCTCTGGTTCGGGTAAGTCGACACTGCTCAACCAGTTGGGTTGTCTGGATACGCCTACCAGTGGTGAATATTTCCTTGACGGCATCAGCGTGCGCACCATGTCGAAGACACAGCGTGCCCACCTGCGTAACAGAAAAATCGGTTTCGTATTCCAGAACTACAACCTGCTGGCCAAGACTACAGCTGTAGAGAATGTGGAACTGCCCCTGATGTACAACTCGGAGGTGAGCGCAGAAGAGCGCCGTCAGCGTGCTATCAAGGCTTTGGAAGCTGTAGGACTAGGCGACCGACTGTACCACAAATCAAACCAGATGTCGGGTGGACAGATGCAACGAGTAGCTATTGCCCGAGCACTAGTCAACAATCCCGCAGTGCTATTGGCTGACGAGGCAACAGGTAACCTGGACACACGCACATCGTTCGAGATGCTAGTGTTATTCCAAGAACTGCATCGTCAGGGACATACCATCATCTTCGTGACCCACAACCCCGAAATTGCCGAATATGCTTCGCGTAACATCAATCTGCGCGACGGCAAGATTCGTGAGGACACTATCAATACCAATATTAAATCGGCAGCAGAGGCTCTGGCAGCACTGCCCAACCCCGTAGATGACTAATATATGAACATACTCAATCTATTTAAAATAAGCATACGGGCTGTAGCCAACAACAAGATGAGATCGTTTCTCTCTATGTTGGGTATCATCATCGGTGTGGCGGCAGTCATCATCATGATGTCTATCGGTCAAGGCTCGAAAGAGAGCATCCGCAAGGAGCTGTCGACAATGGGAACAAACCTGTTGACCATTCGTCCGGGCGCCGATATGCGTGGTGGTGTACGCCAAGACCCATCAAGCATGCAGACACTGAAGATGGCAGACTACGAGCGCATCTTGTTGTTGGCGACAGCCTTGAAGCTAACCTTGAATAAATTCGTTATGTTCATAATTCACTATGTTCATTATGACTTTTGTCACGACTTGGCAAAATTCGAACAAGTTCGATTTTGCTCTCGCTGTTCCAAAAGTTCATTCTTTAATCATCGTTTGGCGCTGGCAGCTTGGCTAATGCCTCTGCTGCCGACTTGATATTCGTATTGATAGTGTCCTCACGAATCTTGCCGTCGCGTAGATTGATGTTGCGGCTGGAGTATTCGGCAATCTCAGGATTGTGAGTTACGAAGATGATAGTGTGCCCCTGCCGGTAGAGTTCCTGAAACAATACCAGCATCTCGAACGACGTACGCGTATCGAGGTTACCAGTAGCCTCGTCAGCAAGGAGCACGGCGGGGTCGTTGACCAATGCACGCGCAATAGCAACACGCTGCATCTGACCACCTGACATCTGATTGGACTTATGTTCAAGACGGTCGCCCAAACCCACGGCCTGCAAAGCCTTGACGGCTGCTTCACGACGCTGGCGGGCATCGTACTTCGAGTTGTACATCAGGGGCAGCTCTACGTTTTCTACGGCTGTGGTCTTGGCCAGCAGGTTGTAGTTTTGGAACACGAAGCCAATCTTCTGATTCCTCAGGTGGGCACGCTGTGTCTTCGACATGGTGCGAACGCTGATGCCGTCGAGGAAATATTCGCCGCTGGTGGGCGTGTCCAGACAGCCCAGCTGGTTGAGCAGCGTCGACTTTCCAGAGCCGGAAGTGCCCTGAATGGTGACGAACTCGCCCTCGTAAATCTTGAACGAGACACCACGCAGCGCCTTCACCGTCTCAGAGCCTACTTGAAAGTAGCGCTTGACGTTCTGCAACTCTATTACAACTTTTCTCTCTTCCATATTCTTCTTTTTTGCAAGGACTACAGGACTTAAGGACTTTCTTGAGGATTGCTTTTCCTGGGTGGACAATTAGTCCTTCAGTCCTGTAGTCCTTGCTAAATTTATTTCTTCGGCTGTTGTCCTTGCTGTTGTCTGTTGCTGTTACGCGGACGCGGCATGAAGGGGTTCTGAGCCTGCTGACCAGCCTCCTCCATCTCGCCACCGCTGAGCTTGAAGTCGACAAGCACCTCAGTACCAGCACTGATGCCGCTGACAATTTCTGTCAGCATGCCGTTGCTGGTGCCAGTCTCTACGGCGTGGGCCTTGAAAGTGTTGCCTTCCAGCGTCCAGACCTTGGTCTTGGCTTCGACGTCCTCTATCTGCTGTCCTTTCGAGAGCAATGCCTCGTTGGGTATAAAGCGCAGTGCCTTGGAGGGAGCGGCCAGCACGTCGTTCTTCTCTAGTGTATAGATGGTGACATTGGCTGTCAGACCGGGCTTCAGCTTCAGGTCTTTGTTGGGGGCGGAGATAACAACCTCATAAGTTACTACATTGCTTGACGTTGTGGCCTGCTGACGTACCTGTGTCACCTGTCCCTCGAACTTGTCATCGGGGAAGGCATCGACGGTGAACGTCACACGCTGACCTTCCTTCACACCGCCAATGTCGGCTTCGTCGATATCAGCAATCACACGCATGTCCGTCAGGTCTTGGGCAATGGTGAAGAGCTCAGGGGTGTTGAACGATGCTGCCACCGTCTGACCTTCTTCTACCGACTTCGAGAGCACTACGCCGTCAATGGGCGAAGTGATGGTGGCATAGCCCAGATTGGTCTGTGCTTTCTGCACACTCTCGCTACTGGAATTGACGGTCTGGCGGGCGCGCTCAAACGATAATTTTGCACTCTCGTATTCGTCGGCAGACACAAGACCTTTTTCAAATAACGTCTTGTAACGGTTGAAGTTAGACGTCTCGTAGTTCAGCGAACTCTGGGCACTGGTGAGGTCGGCCTTGGCACGATTCAGTTCGCTGATGAGGTTGGTCTTGTCTAGTTCGGCAATGACCTGCCCCTTCTTCACCACAGAGTTATAGTCTACATAGAGTTTCGACACAATACCAGACACCTGTGTACCAACGGTGACGCTGGTAACGGGCTCGATGGTACCTGTGGCCGTAATTGAGGTGCTGATGTTCTGCTTCTCGACCTTGGCCGTTTCAAATTCAACTTTCTCTTCTTTCTTGCCACCTGAGAAAAGCCAGACGACTAAGACTACGAGCACCACGGCTCCAATGCCTATCCACAATTTCTTGTTCTTCATATGTCTTCTTTTTATTTTTCTAACCTTCTTCTATCTCCTTCTATCTCCTTAAATCTTGATAATCCCATTTTGATAGAATTTCAGTAACTGCTGCGACAGTATGGTCTGATACTTCGACTGTAACTTGTTCTGCTGAGCCGTCAGCAACTTGTCCTTGCCCGACAGCAGTTCCACGATATTCTTCAGTCCCAGATTGAACTGCTCCTGCAACAGGTTGTAGCTCTCCTGCTCACTCTCAACAGAGGCTGAGGCTGAGCGGAATTTCTCCTGATTGGTAACAGCATCGAGCCAGAGGGTCTCAATGGCAGCGTAAAGGTCATCCTCCTCTTCTTCTAACAATATTTTGGCCTGTTCTTGTGCCAGTCGAGCCTTGTTAATGGCAGTCTTGGCCTTGCGCCCGTCGATGAGGGGAATGCTGACGCCGACGCTGGCAGACAGGCCTAAACCGTTCTTCATTTGTGAGCCCCATGCCTGCTTCGATAGGGTATTGGTAGATGTGCTGACACCACCATTCATTGTGATAGTGGGCAGCTTTTCTGCCTTCGCATTATTCAGTTGTATGTTGCTTGACTCGATGTTCAGTAGGGCGTTCTTGATTTCAGGACGATGTGCTAAGGCGGCCTCGTAGACGCTCGTCATAGAGGGAATGAGGGCCAAGGCTTGTTGGTCGGTGGTGGTGGGAACGGCAATATCGAAGTCTTTCTCGTTCAGCAACTCCAGTTCAATTTTCAGTTGTTGCTTTTGTTTTGCCAACTGCGTTTCTGCCTCCACAATATCGTATTCGCCAGCAGAACGCTGGGCGGTGAGTTGGGCAAGGTCGGCTTTTGACATTTTTCCAACCTCAACCATCTGGCGTCCGCGCTCTTCATTCTTCTTGCTGGTTTCCAGACTCTGACGTTTCACCTCAATGGCCTCCGTCATGTAGAGAATCTGAACGTAGAGCTTGGTGATGGCTTCTTGAAGGCTGTTGGCTGTCTCGCTGGTGTTCAGTTCTGCCTGTTGCCATGCCAACTTGTCAAGCTTCAGGGCGTTAGTGTTCTGACTGCCATTCCACACCGTCCATTGGGCATTGACGTTGTACGAGCCGTTATAGTGGGCCTTGTCGGCTCCGGTGTTGTCAAAAGGACTATAGCCCACGCCTTGATTGGTGCTGGCCGACAGGGTGGGCAGAAGGGCTGCTTTCGACTGCTTGACATCCTCGAGCGAACTCTGTTCCTTCAGTTTTGACATTTTCAGTGTCATGTTGTTCTCCATGGCATGGTTGATGCAGTCTTCAAGCGTCCATTTTTTTTGTGCATCAATGCCTAGGCAACACAACAGTGCCATAACAAAAATCAGTTGCTTCATATATACCTTATTTATTATATTCTTGCAATCGGGCGATATACTTGCCGATGATGTCGAATTCCAAATTGACTACCGTTCCTACGCGGATGTCCTGGAAGTTGGTATGCTCCATGGTATATGGGATAATAGCAACCTGGAACGTGTTATACGTAGGATTGCATACCGTCAGGCTGACGCCATTAACAGTTACCGAGCCTTTGTCGACAGTGAAGTAACCATGACGGGCCATCTCGCGGTCGTCTTTATATTCGAATGTGAAGTATGTACTTCCATTAGCGTCCTCCATCGCTGTACAGCGGGCTGTCTCGTCAACATGTCCTTGTACGATGTGCCCGTCCAAACGCCCGTTCATCAGCATCGAACGCTCTACGTTCACTTTATCGCCAACCTGCAACAATCCTAAATTTGAACGCTCCAACGTCTCCTTCATGGCAGTTACCACGTAGGTACCGTTTTCTATACGAACCACCGTCAGGCATACACCATTGTGTGCCACACTTTGGTCAATGCTCAACTCGTCGACAAACGAGCAGCGCAGCGTAAAATCAATATTGTCTCTGTCTTTCTCTATCGCAACAACGGTAGCAAACTCTTCTATAATACCCGAAAACATATTATCTTCAAATTACAAATTTCAAACTACAAATTTCAAATTTCAAACAGAAAAAGAGGGGTCGCCCAGTGATGTGATGAAAACTCCTTTGTTAAAAGATGAGAGCGCTCTCCGTCGTTGTAATCCGCTGGCCTTTCGGCTTTCCATTTGCATGGAGTTGCGGCCCGCCATTGACAAGAGAAGTCTGCTCGAGTTTCAGTGTAATTTGATGAGTATCCCGATCGAACCGGCACGACCCCCTGTTTGTTATTAACTTCGACTGCAAAGTTAGCAAATATTTTGCAAACTTCCAAATTATTCTTCTATGATTTCATATTCGTCAGTCACTTCCTGCTCTGTTTCGGCCTCAGGCGCCGTCTCAGTCTGCTTGTCAGCCTCCTGATTGACGGATTCTTCCGTGTCAGATTCGCCATCTTCAGCTTTCTTCTTGCGACGCAGACGATTTTGGAATCGTATCATAAAGCCTGTGCATAGCACGGCAATGATGGCCAGATAAATCCAGATAGCTGTCGTCGACAATAAGAAGGGAGGTGGGATCACCACGCGAACAGTACGCATGTCGTAAGCTTCAGGCGATTCCAGCAGGAAGGCTTTTACCTTAAAGGTATATTCGCCATATGGCATGTCTTCATACGTTGCCGTACGCGTCTTGTCAGCATTGTGCCAGTCATCGTCCAGACCTTCCATCATGTACTGGTAGTGGATACGGTGCTGTAACGAATAGTTGAGGGCGGCAAAGCGGAAAGCCACTGTCATTCCTGAATGTGGCAATTCTACCTGCATGGTCTCTGGTATATACTTCTGGAATGTGCTGTCCAAACGTGGACTCATCAGTTTATCGTCCAGATAGAAGTCGGTAATACGCAGACGCAATAGCGAACCTGTGGATGTTTGCAGTTTCTTGCGGTCTATCGTATAGAAGCCATGCATCGTACCAAAAAAGATGGTTCCGTCACCTGTTGAGATGGCTGCACCCTCCGAGCACATCGTCTCGTCGACACCGTCCAGATTCGAGAAGCTGGTAAAGATTCCTTTCTTGGTATTGAGCGAACCCAACACGTGGTCTGTGGCAAACCACACGTTGTCCTGTTCGTCAATGGTGATACTATGTATCTCTTCCGAAGGCAGACCGTCGGCAATGCCGTAGTTCTTGAACTTCCAGGCACCCGTGTCGTCGCGTCCGTCAGTACGACTCAGGCCGCCACTATTCGTTCCCACCCACATGGTGCCTTCCTTGTCAGCTAGCAGATTCACGATGTCATAGCTCATCAGACCGTCTTGCAACCGCTCTGGAGACTGCATTTCCTCAATGGTAATCCTCTCGTTGCGGATTTGCATAATCAGGATACCGTCAGTCGATCCTGCCCATACCTTGCCGTCCTTAGCCAGTGCAATGGTGCGAACCTTCATGTGGGCATTATGCGGATAGCGTGACATCACATTTTTGCTGTGCAGTGCGATGTAGCGTCCGCTCTTGTCCTTGCGTATCACGTTGACGCCACCGCCATACGTAGCCACCCAAATATTGCCTTGCTTGTCCTCTACTGCCTGATAGGCAGCATTGCTGCTGAGCGAGTAGGGGTCGTTGTCGTCGTGACAGATGTTGATGGTCTGATAGCCTCCGGCAGTAGGCGTAATCTTGAATATACCCTTGTCTTTGTCGCATACCCAATAATTTCCGGCACGATCTATTGATATGCCGTACGGACGGCTGATAGGAGTGCCTTGTGAATCGTGTGTGATGACGCTCTGCACCTGCATGCTCCTATCGTATACGAATATCTTGCCCTTTTTGTTGGCTATCAGGATGACATTGCGCTTTGGGTCGTACGCCATACCACGAACTTCGTTGTCCATAGGCTGATCTGATTCAGGCATTAATAAGGTACGCGTAATCGTATTTTTCAGAACCTCCAGTTTCTCCAGTCCGCGACTGATGGTCGATTCCCATACTACACCGTCGTTCATCTCCAGACGGGCGTTCACCGTATTCGAGAGATTCCATGGGTTTACGGGGTCGTTATGGAAGTATTCCACCTCGTCAGTATCGCGATTGTAATAGCCGTAGCCACCGTGGTTCATGCGAATCCATACAACGCCCATCGCCTCGCCATATTCTGCACCACGACTGGTGAATTCTGGTTGAGGCAGACGCTGTACAAAATGCTTCACGTCTCCTGTTTCTGGGTTCAGACGGAACGTACCGTCGCTCATGTCCGAGTACCATATCAGTCCGTGGCTGTCTACGTACAGTCCCGTTACCTCGCCACCAACGTCCTTGATGGTCTTGGGCTCCTGACCATATGCGAAGGTCATGATTTTCCCCGACTTGGTTCCGGCAAAGATATTGTATCCGTTAGTGGCCAAACGAGTGATATGTTCGTCGAGGAAGTAGCCGGCACGTTCTATCGTATAGTTCGACATGTCTATACGACGTACCCCCTCGTTCGTACCCACCCATAGGTCGTTATGATAGCCCTCCACAATGCAGTTCACCGTCAGTTGGTTGGTGGAAATCAGCTGCTGCTTCGTTCCGTTACGGTCTACACGTAACTTGTAGAAGCCCACATCCTTGTAAGATATCAGCACGTCGCCACTGCTGGTGACGTAGGGCAGGAAGAAGTAGTCGACGACGAACTCTTCGTGTCCGCCAATACCTTTCAGCGGGTCTTCAATGCAGTCCGTCTGGCGGTTGATGACGAACACTTTGCCGTCGTACATCTTCATCCAAACGTTTTGCGACTGGTCAACGGTGATGTGGTCTATGCGGTTATGTAGTCCTCGCACCCCGCTGGCAATACCTGTCTGGTAGTTGTAGAAGTTATAACCGTCGAAACGCGCCACGCCGTTCCACGTGCCCATCCAGATGTAGCCGTAGTCGTCACTGGCCAGCGACGCCACTGTGTTACTGGGCATTCCGTTCTCGGTAGAGTAGTGGGAGAGCGATGCCTGCAAGTGCTGCGCTCTCATCCCGATGGAGGATGAGAGAGCCAGCACGGCAAGTATTGTTTTTAGTATTATTTTCAAAGGGTAACGGGTCATTGTGTCTTGTTTAATATGCAAAGAGGGGATAACCCTTCATGGTCTCATTGACCTCGCCGCGTACCTTTGCGATGACTTGTTCGTTCTCAGGATCGTTCAGCACTTCCTCAATCCAGGCGGCAATCTGCACCATCAGGTCTTCCTTTGCACCACGGGTCGTGATGGCAGGTGTTCCTAAACGGATACCTGAGGTCTGGAAGGCGCTGCGAGAGTCAAACGGCACCATATTCTTGTTGACGGTGATGTCTGCTGCAACCAGAGCATTCTCAGCCACTTTACCTGTCAGGTCGGGATACTTCGAACGCAGGTCTACAAGCATCGAGTGGTTGTCTGTGCCACCGCTAACGATACCGAATCCACGCTTCACGAGTTCCTCGGCCAGCACCTTGGCGTTCTTCTGAACCTGCTTGGCCCACTCCTTGAACTCTGGCTGGA
>JAEEGL017450089.1_pt1 | contig 10277 bp, 10 predicted proteins | sample 9134231 | NCBI WGS metagenome assembly JAEEGL01 (sample SAMN16246548, study PRJNA631951) | gut metagenome | biome: gut microbiome; feature: rumen; material: fiber-attached | host: Bos | place: Iran: Karaj | collected 2018-10
GTTCGAGGGCTTCGGCAAGAGCCCGATGACTCTGATCCTCAAGGCCGTCGTCAAAAAGATGGATAAGGATTATAAGAAGAACGGCAACGTAAAGTGGAACTTCACGAAGTTCCTGATAAGCCGCGAAGGCGAGATCATCGCCCGTTTCGAGCCCACGATCCCGATGGACGAGGTTACAAAAAAAGTTGAGGAGGCGCTCTGATGCGTTACGATTACAAAACCGAAAACGTCTGCTCTCAGGTCATCAGCTTTGACATCGACGGCGACGTTATCAGCAACATAGAGTTTTACGGCGGATGCAACGGCAACCTCAAGGCGATCAGCAAGCTCGTCGACGGGTGGACGGTGGAGAAGATCGAGCAGTATCTGCTCGGCAACACCTGCGGCCGCCGCCCGACCTCCTGCGCCGATCAGCTCGCGAAGGCGGTCAGAAAGGCCTATAACGAAACTCACGCCGCGTGATATGCGGAGGTTTTATGAAAAGTTATGATTCGCTCAAGCTGGAGAACCAGCTCTGTTTCCCGCTTTACGCGGCGTCGCGCGAGATAATCAAGAAATACACGCCGTATCTCAAGAAGCTCGATCTGACCTATACGCAGTATATCGCCATGATGGTGCTCTGGCAGGAGAAAGAGATAAGCGTCAAGAACCTCGGCGCTAAACTTTTTCTCGACAGCGGCACGCTGACTCCGGTGCTGAAATCGCTTGAGGAAAAGGGCTACGTAGCACGCCGCAGAAGCGAAGACGACGAGCGCGTGGTGATGGTTGCGGCAACCGAAGCGGGCGCCGCGCTGAAGGAAAAAGCCGTTTTCGTGCCGGAAAGCATGGCAGGATGCGTGCGGCTTGAGCCTCGGGACGCCGCGAAACTCTACGAGTTACTTTATAAGCTCCTCGCTTCGCTGAATTGAAAAACACGCTCCGTACGGCGTACGGAGCGTGAGTTTTTCTTGCGGAAACGGCCGGGGGATGCTATAATTGTATTCGCGAAACGGAGGGAAGCGAAAATGGCGAACGAAAGCGGCGAATGGGTGGCGCGTGCGTTGAGATATGACGCGCCGGAAAGAATAAAGACTCCCGCGGAGCTGACCGCGCTCGTGAAGCGAAACGGCTTTCTGCCGCTTTTCGCGAACGGCGTTGAGGGCTTCTCGGTCGAGGAGCGCACCTTCGTTTTCGACTGGTGGAGCGACGATCCCGCCCGCGATCCGTGGGAGTGGCGCAAGCTGCTCGCGGACGCCGGAGAGGTCGCCTACGGCAAGTTTTTCGCCGGAAAAGCGGGCTTCGTTTCGCTTGAATGGCTGCCGTTTTTCGCGAATTGGCGGCGCGACGGCTACGACTTCGACGCGCTCTGGAGCGACGGCAAGGCGGACCGCCGCGAAAAGCTGATTATGGATCTTTTCGCGGACGGCGGCGAGCTTTTCTCGAACGAGATCAGGCGCCTCGCCGGTTTCGGCAAGGGCGGCGCGAAAAACTTTGAAGGCACGCTCACCGCGCTTCAGCACAAGTTTTATCTTTCCGTGCGCGATTTCCGTCAGCGGCGCAGCCGCGGCGGCGATTCCTACGGCTGGCCCATCGCGGTCTATTCGCCGCCGGAGAGCCGCTGGGGATACGGCCTGCTTTCGTCGGCGTACTCCGAGCCGCCGGAAAGGTCGCGCGAGCGCGTTTTCACCCGCGTCCGCGAGCTTTACCCGAACGCGACTGAAAAGAGCGTTAAAGACATATTGAAATAGAAGACGGTAAGAAAAAGGACGGCCATCTGCGGATGGCCGTCCTTTCAGTGCGTTTTATTCCTTCTCGACGTGCTCGAGGAAGACCTCCGCGAGTTTCGGATCGAAGTGTGAGCCGGATTCATCGCGGATGATTTTCAGCGCCTCGTCGACCGGGATCGCTTTCTTGTAGCAGCGCTCGGAGATCAGCGCGTCGTAGACGTCGGCAATCGCCATAATTCTCGCGGCGAGAGGTATGCTTTCTCCCGAGAGGCCTTCCGGATAACCGGTTCCGTCCCAGCGCTCGTGATGATAGGTCGCGATATCGGAGGCAAACTTCAGGTATTCTTCGTCGGTGACGCCGCTGAGGGTCTGCCTTATGACCGTGCCGCCCTCGGAGGCGTGGCGTTTCATCTGCTCGAACTCATCGGGCGTCAGCTTGCCGGGCTTCTTCAGTATATCGTCCGGAACGACTATCTTGCCGACGTCGTGCATCGGCGCGAGCGCGTACAGCTCGGAAACGAAACGGTCGTCAAGCTTGTCGGCGTAGACTCCGTCGTTTCGCGCGCTTTCGGCAATGCTCTTGACGAGGTTGCTCGTGCGTGAAACGTGCTCGCCGGTTTCCGCGTCGCGGCTTTCTATCAAGCTTGCCATTCCGGTTATGATGTTCTCCTGCATGCCCGACAATACTTTCTGATCCGCGAGCAGCTTCGCCTTGGCGTCCTGCTGTACGAGGTCGTTATAGTATATGTAGCAGAGGCTGGCGCAGACGCCGATGGCGATGTAATCGGTGTAGACCTTAAAGAAGACCAGCGGTATGATGCCCGAAAGCATTACTATCGGTATCATAACGATGGTGAAGACGTCTCTGTGCTTGAAGCGTCTGCCGACCATTATCAGACTGCCGATGAGGAAGAGCAGGCTGACGATATAGAACGCCTCGTAGATTATATAGAGCTTGCCGCGGAAGTAGGTTCCGCTGTCGTCGAAGTAAAATATCCAGCCGAAAAACAGCGATATGATCTCGAGCCCCGCGTGTATCAGCAGCAGTATACCCGATACCTTTATCATGCGGCGCATACCGAGCGCACCCGCGAAAAAGACGGGCAGCATAGGAGTCAGCGAGAACTGTATCGCCGTCAGTATCGAGAGCGGCACGGCGACGATCTTGCCGTACCCGCTGAATTTCAACGCCAGAACCTCGGCCGCCGCGCAGAGCATGACGGCGAGGAAGGTGCAGATATACCAGCGCTTCTGTTCCTTAGTGAACGCCGAATAAGTTGCGACGTGGATGAGCATCGCGAGCATCAGCAGCTCCGTGATAACTATGGCAAAGATGTAAAAGTTAAATTCCATCAGTCGGCTTCTTCTTTCGAGAACGGATAATACTTGAGGAAGATCTCCGCGAGCTTCGGGTCGAAGTGCGAACCGGATTCGAGGCGTATCGTGGCGAGCGCCTTGTCGACGGGCATCGCTTTTTTGTAGCAGCGCTCCGAGACGAGCGCGTCGAATACGTCGGCGATCGCCATTATCCTCGCGGAAATCGGGATATCTTCGCCCGCGAGCCCCTCGGGGTATCCGGCGCCGTCCCAACGCTCGTGGTGATAGGTCGCGATGTCGGAGGCGAATTTCAGATACTCCTCGTCGGTGATACCCTTGAGTATCTGCCTTACTACGTCGCCGCCCGCCGAGGCGTGAGTCTTAATTATTCCGTATTCCTCGTCCGTCAGCCTGCCCGGCTTGCGGAGTATACTGTCGGGAACGATTATCTTTCCGACGTCGTGCATCGGCGCGAGCGTGGTGAGCAGGGATATGAAGCGCTCGTCGATTTCGTCCGGATAGATCCGTTCGATCATCGCGTTCTCGGCGATTGCCTTGACGTAGGCGCCGGTGCGCGAAACGTGCTCGCCGGTCTCGGTGTCGCGGCTTTCTATAAGGTTCGCCAGTCCGGATATCGTATGCTTCTGCATATCGGTTATCTTTTCCTGATTGGCGATCAGCTCGGCGTGGATATCCTCCTGCACGAGGTCGTTATAGTAGATGTAGCAGAGGCAGGCGGCGATACCGATGCTGATATATGCTATATGTATTTCCATCAACGTCATCGGGATAATGCCCGCGATGAGTATTACGAGCACCATTCCTATCGTAATAGTGTCTCTGTGGCGGAACTTCCTGCCGACGACGATCATGCTCGCTATCAGATAAAGCAGCGCGAGGAAGTAGCAGACGGTGTAAATGATAAAGAAGTTTCCGCGGTGATACCCTTCGGCGTCGAAATAAAACACCCAGCCGAACGGCGCGGAAACTATCTCGATCACCGCGTTTATCATAAAGAACCACACGGCCTTTTTCGACTCCTTATGCTGACCGAGCGCGCCGGAAAAGAAGACCGCCAGCAGCGGAGAGGCCGAGAACTGGATGACCGTTATTACCGTCAGCGGTATCGCCCACGAGGGCTTGTAATACCCGCAATGGACGGCGAATTCGGCGGCGGAGCAAACCATAACCGAGGCGAAGGTCATAATGAACCAGGCCTTCTGCTGACGCGTGAAGCCGGAGTAGTTTATCACGTGCAGCGTCATGGCTATCATAAGCAGCTCTATGAGGATTGTAGCGCTCATGTAAAAGGTCATATCGTTTTCCTTTCGCGGTTACGGCGTGAGCTTCATCGGGGATTATTCGTCGATGATTTCCGTATTGCCGTCGCTTTCTTCCGGTTCCTCTTCATTCTTCTTTACGGCGGAGTCGATGGACTTGCCGAAGACGAAGAAGCGCTGGAACAGGAACTCGGTAACGAGGTTGATGAACATATTTATAAACGTGACGAGGTATTCGTTCCACCCGAGCGTCATCGTCAGATAGTGCTCAAGCATTGTGGAGAGCGGGGTGAACACGGCGTAGTATCCGGCGACCTTGAGCATCGCGATCGGCACGTTGTTGGCGGATTTGAAGGTGAACTTGCGGTTGAGCGTGAAGTTCCACAAAACAGAAAGGACGAGCGCGATCAGGTATGATACCCAGTATGGGAAGTGCCAGACCTCGTTCATCAGAGTGAAGCTGCCGATCTGTATGATTCCGGCGCTTATAGAAAACAGCATGAACTTGATCGTGCGCACGAATTCTTTTTTGCCTTTGCTTTCCATTCTCTGCCTCTTTTCAAAAATATATAAATAATTATATCACAAGTCGCCGAGTTTTTCAACAATAATCTTACGGTGCCGCGTTTTCGTTTCGCCGCCGCACGCGCCGGCGAAAAAGTTACAAAAAGGTTACAAAACTGTAACTAATTTGTAACCGTTTTTTTTCGTCGTTCGTGCTATAATGATAGCGCAAGATGAACGAAGGGAAGCATTTAAGATGAAACGCGTTATTGCATTGATAATACTCGCCTGCATGGCGGTCGGTCTCTGCGCCTGCGCGCCGAAGAAGGAAAACGGCTTCGTGAAGCTGGAGCTCGGCGACCTGACGAACTACGGCGTGAACTCCATTTCCGTTTGGGGCGACGAGGCGCTGATAATGCTATACAACAACGCCGACGGCGCCGAAACGCCTTATGAGCTGCGCCGCTGGGATCTGAAACGCAACAGGCTCATCAACGAGATGAAGCTCGCGTCCGACAACGGATACGGCTGCTCCGCCGCCTATGACGACGCCGGCGCTGTTATTATTACGTATATGCGCGGCGAAGACCGGGAAGTCACGGTCGGTTACGACCGCGACTTCAACAAGCTCGACAACTACGTTCCCGAAAAGGTCGATCCCGAGGCGCGCTACAAGGCGCTCGGCGTGACCGACTTCTGGCAGGAAGACTGCTGCGCCTTCTACGACAGCGGCAACAAGCGCGCGATGATATTCTACGACGACCCGGGCAGGATATACTTCGTCGAAACGGACGCCGAATACGGCGCCGCGAAGTACGGGATGAAGATCGCGTACTGCAAAGACGGCGAGGACAAAAACTCCTTCCATCTGACCGATTTCGCAAAGGGCGGGATAATCAACCGCGCCGAAGTCTCCACCGTGCGCGAGGGGTATTACACCGGCTTCGCCGGCCAGTCGGTCATGAACGACAAATACGTGCTGACGGTGCTGGAGTTTGAAAAGGTGAGCGACCGTCCCGAGCCCGACTATGACGGCGATGACTTCTCCTCGGAAGAGGAATGGAGCTCAGAAGAGGAGAGCTCATCCGAGGAATCGGAGAGCGGCGGCGAAAGCTCCGAAGAGGAGAGCTCGTCCGCGTTCTCCGACAGCGCGGAAAGCGAGCCGCCCGAGTCCTCCGGAAGCTCCGAGCCGGAAAGCTCGTCCGAGCCGGAGAGCGTCGAGCCCGAAAGCTCCGCCGGCGAAACCTCATCCGAGCCGCAGCCGAACGCCGCGGACGTCATCGAGCTTGTCGATGAGGAAGAGGACTGCGAGGGCGCGGGCGAGGAGTATGAGGGCGAGGACTGCGACTGCGGTTACGACGGCGACTATCAGGCGGTCGAGACCGTTATCGACATCTACGTCTGGGACTTCACCGTCGGCGCGTACGAGACCGCCGACAGCGCAAACGTGACGTCCGTGAACTTCGGCGAGATCGAGGAGAAGGCGAAGGCGCGCGCCGACGAGATCGGTGAAAAGTACGGCGTCAAGATCATCATCAACCCCGAGGAGCGCACCGACGAGAACGGCATCGCCGACCTCGAGAACAACGACACCTTCGTGCCCGGCTATATGAACCTCGATATCCTCGACGAAACGCTCGGTAAGTTCCCGCAGGGCATATTTACCGAGATGCTGAACGACGGTATGTTCGATGAGTTCCGCCTCTATATCGCAAAGCGTATAAACGACGATTTCTCCGCCGCTTACGCGAACAACTGCAACGGCATACTCTATATCGCGCTGACGACCTCGTTCTTCAACGAGTCCAACATCGCCCACGAAATGATGCATTCGATGGAATACCGCATGGACGATATATGGGACAGATGGCAAAAGCTCAACCCGAAGGGCTTCGAGTATTACGGCGATCCGCGCGAGGCGAACGACACCGACTATGACGAAAACTACTTCGTCCGCGGCTACGGGCAGGCGAATCAGCTCGAGGACCGCGCCACGGTCTTCGAGGAGCTTTTTATCTCCGGAGACAACGAGGATCTCGAAAGCTGGTGGTACGCCGACAAGCCCGGCGTCATCGCGAAGGCGAAGTTCCTCTGCGCCGAGATACGCAAGGCGTACCCGAGCGTCGCGGCGGTCGACGAGGCGGTCTGGGAGCGCCGGATCAGAGGGCTCTGATAATGAAGAAGATACTGTTCGTCTGCCACGGCAATATATGCCGCAGTCCGATGGCGGAGTATATTTTCCGCGACGAAGCCCGCAAAGCGGGGCTGGAAGCGTACGCCGAGTCCGCCGCGACGAGCGGCGAGGAGATATGGGGCGGCGTCGGCAATCCCGTCTATCCGTCGGTGAAAAAACTGCTCGCGGAGCGGGGCATAGACTGTTCGGATAAGCGCGCCCGCCTGCTGACGAAGCGCGACTACGTCGGCTTCGACCTCATCGTCGTGATGGACGGCGCGAACCTCCGCAACACGCTGCGCGTATTCGGCGGCGACCCGGAGGGCAAAGTGCGCAAGCTGCTCGATTTCACGGGCAGGGGAGGCGACGTCGCGGACCCGTGGTACACCCGCGATTTCACCGCCGCCGAGCGCGATATCGACGACGGCGTCCGCGCGCTGCTACAAGCGGTGCGAAACGGAGAAGTATAAGTGCAAATTGAAAAAAGCGTCCGCATCGCGGACGCTTTTTTAGTTATTCTCAGATATTCTTCTCTGTTGTTTCTTCGAATACATCATATCATAGTATTTTCCGTTCAATTCTTCTCTCACTTTGTCTACTAATTTTTTACAAGGAATTGTAACTTGAGTTTCTTCGGGCGTTTGTTCCTTGACCATAGGAACAAACGCTTCTTCAATAGTTTCAATTATTTTGCGGATTGCATTGTCATTCTTTACTGTTCCGTCTTGGTGTAATCTTAGATTTGCAGAAACTGTTTTTATAATTTCATCAAAGTCGAATATTGGCTTACAGATGTTGTTGTAAATATAACTCGTTTTCTTTTTATTATAGGTAAAGAAACAAAAAGATCCATAATACTGATGAAGGTCCTGCTTTGATGGGCTGTCAAAGTATATCAATAAATAATCTACTTTTCGGTCAAGTTCCCAATCGTTATTATATATTCCTAACTGGTGAAGAATTCTATGTACTGATGAGAAAACCCCTTCGAATGTTTTTCTCTTTTCAACACGATAGGCGACGGCTGATGTAATAATTGTTAATACTCCACTACCGAACACTCCGCTAGCAAGGCTAAATAACAATTTGTTCTCTATAAATACTATGGCAAGGATGATAGATATAATTGTTATTATTACTGCAAAAATAGCAGTATTTCTATATGTGCGCATAATACACCTCAATGTAGTTTATAGAATATCTGTTAGTTTTGCAGCAACGCGTAAAATTGATAAAGCATCGGCAACAGTTATTTCACCGTCATCATCTATGTCGCATGTTATTAGGCCTTCTTGTGTTGCCTCAGCGAGTCTGGCGGCTATACGTAGTGCAAATAATGCATCAGATACAGTGATTTCACCGTCACCGTCGGGATCTCCTTTTACCTCGTTGGTTAGCATAAATGGGATACTATTATCAATCGCATATTGATGAGCAAAAGAACCTCGAAATACATATAGCTTGATGTTGGCGCAACCGAGAAATGCGTTTTCTCCAATACTAGTCACACTTTCAGGGATTATGATGCTTTTCATGTTCGTGCAACAATAAAAACATTGAGCTCCAATGCTAGTCACACTATTTGGTATTATTAAATCTGTTAAACCAGTACATCTAGAAAACGCAGAAGCTTCCAAACTTGTAACACTATTAGGGATATAGATTTCTGTTAAGTTCGAACATTCAGAAAAAGCACCGTTACCGATACAACTCACAGTATCTAAAAGCTTAACAGTCTTTAAGCTAGTACATCTGATACTACGTACAGTTTCCATACCAGTAATAAGATCGGTTAGTTTATTACACCCAGAAAATGCATTGCTGTCAATACTCAACCGACAGTTGTCTATGATAATACTAGTGAGGTTACTGCATCCTTCAAAAGCACTAACTCCTAAATACTTATCGCCATTTCCTATTGTAACGCTTTTAATATTATTGCAATTACTGAATGCATATCTTCCTATGCTTGTTACGCTATCTGGAATAATGATGTTTGTTAACCCCGTGCATCCATAGAACGCATGGTCGCTAATATACTGAACGCAGTTCGGTATTGTAATCTCAGTTATACCAACACATCCATAGAAAGAATAGCCATTTATCATGGTAACGCTCCCATCATTTGGGATAATGCTATTCTTGCAGCCAACTACCAAGGATTTTCTTATGGTGTTGATAATACAGTTATTGGTGCAATGATAGATAGGATTATTCTCGTCAACTGTTATTGATAACAATGCGCTACAAGCAGCAAAGGCGCTATCGCTAATGCTGGTTACACCTGCGGGGATTGCTATTTCAGTTAATCCAGTACAGTCTGAAAACGCACGTGCTTTTATGGTAGAAACACTATTTGGAATTGTTATACTTTTGAGATTAGTACAATAATTAAATGCCCAAGTGCCAATGCTTGTTACTGTATCTGGGATAGTAATACTATTAAGATTTCGGCATAGGTTAAATGCACTATCGCCTATTATAGTAACGCCGTATGGAATTATGATGCTATTTAAGTTACTGTTGCCAAATGCGTGATCATTAATACTTCTTACACTGCTAGAGATAGATATACTAGAAAGACTACAACGGTAGAAAGAGTAGCTTCCCACACTTGTTACTCCGTCTTCTATAACTACTCTGTTGATGGCCGACAAATGCCAAGGGGCGGGTTCTATATTGCTGTAATCTGACATCTCCCCAGAGCCGCTTATAGTTAAGACGCCGTTTTCAAGCTTCCATACTAGATTATTACCACATGTACCATTATTTGTATTTGAAGCAGAAACTTCAATGGCAAATATGGCATTAGGCAATATTGCAAGAAGCAATGTAAAAGATAGTAATAGTATAGCTGCTTTTCTGAGAGCTATGATTTTCACTGACTTATCCTCCATAATAGTTGAAGATTAGAATAATCGAACACAGTAATATTGTATCACATAGTTTTATATTGTCAACAAGAGGATATCAATATCGTGAAGGCGAAGGAGAAACGCTTTTCGGTGAAGCGGTATTTGTCGAGCAGGCGGGGGCCGCAGCTGTTCGTGCCGATGCCTCCGAGCGCGCCGTCTACGGTGAGGACGGAATGCTTCGGCTCCGGCAGCTCCCACGCGTGCGCGGCGGCTTCAAGCTCGCCGACGTCCCACCGCGACAGCGAGAAGGCGAAGTCCGCTTCCGCGGAAACGTTCAGCGCCGCGCCTTCGCCGCGGACGGTCAGCTCGCGGACGTTCATGCGCTCGCCGCAGTCCTGCGGCTTGACGCTGTAATCGAAGCGTTCGGGCAGCGCCGCCTCGA
>JAEEGL010497976.1_pt1 | contig 10276 bp, 14 predicted proteins | sample 9134231 | NCBI WGS metagenome assembly JAEEGL01 (sample SAMN16246548, study PRJNA631951) | gut metagenome | biome: gut microbiome; feature: rumen; material: fiber-attached | host: Bos | place: Iran: Karaj | collected 2018-10
ATAGTTTTTCCATAATAAAACCTCTATATTTATTATACTAAAATATGTTATAATACAAAAGGTGTTTATAATGAGAAATGATAATATAAATTATATTGAAGATGTATTAAGTGATTATATGAATAATAATGGTGTAGATAAGTACTTAGAATTAGTTAATAGTAATGATTTATTAAAGAAATATGTTGATTTAATATCTAAGATAGATAATGATGATTATCCTAGAAGTTATATGAATATTATTAGTGATAATGATTTAGTTACTTTAATAGAATATTTAAAAAACACAATTGTATAATTGTGTTTTATTTTGGATTATTAACTTTTCCTATTAGATAGACATTATTAGTAGTATTATCTATTACTAAGAATGAGAATGGTCTATTAAATCTTATACTAGATAATTCATCATCTTGGATTTTAATATTAGTATTACTATAGATACTATTTTTAGTACCTTTTTCCCCTATTGATATAGTTATTTTTTGATGAATATAATTTAATTGTAAATTAGTATTACTTATATTAGATAGATTTATTTTTTCTGATAATAATTCTTCTAATTTATCTTCTTTATATAGTTTTAATAAATCTATATCATTAGTATATGTAAATCTTGGTATAGATATTAATACTTCTTTATTCTTTTTATTATTAAGTAATGTATTTAAAGATAGATTGCTTAATTCATATTCTCCTTCTTCTTTAGGTAATATTGCTATAAAAGAATATTTATTATTTTCAAATTCTTTTTTTATGGCATATGCATATTCATTTTCATAATATGATGAATCTTTATGATACATCATAGTTGTTATTACTTTAGTATTATTATTTAAATAGAATTCTTCATCTTGTGTGTTATTAGGATCGAATACTTCTTGGAAATTATATTCTAGATATAAAGAATTTAAACTTATAAAGTTATTATTTAAGATAGATTCATCTAAATAGAAGTTATAATCTGTTAATTCTTTAATAGTTTTATTTAGTTCTTTTATATCTGTTTTTTTATTATATTCTATTATTTTAGAATTATATTGTTTTAAGATATCATTAAATTCTTTATTTATTTTTATATCTTTTAAATTATTTTTATTATAGATAAAGATACTATTATTATTAATAATATTTCTTGTTAAGTATTTATCATAGTTTTCTAAACAAGTAATTAATATATTATATAGTTCTGTTTCATTAGTTTGTAATTCTTTTTTAGTTAAAGAATAGTTTTTAATATATGGTAAATCATATGGATAATTATTATTTAATAAATCATATGTCATATTTATTTTAGTTATTAATAGTAATAGTTTATTTTTATCTTCTTCTTTTAATAGTTTTACTTCTTTAGGAGTAATTGTATTGTATGATTTATCATTTAATTCTTTTATTAAGTTATTATAATATGATTCTACTTTAGTATTATATTCTTTTTTGGTATTTAGTTCTTTTATAGTAGGAATGATTAATTCATTTTGCGTAGTTAGATTATTATTTAAATATCTTTTTAATTCTTTAGCTGTATTATTATCTGAGCCATTATAAAGAATAGATAATGTATATATATAGTTATATGGTGATATGACTATATTATCTTTACTATTTATTTTATCTATTAAGTTGGCACTATAATTAGGACTTAGTATATCTCCTGTATAGTATTTTTTAGATTCTGTTTTAGAATAAGTTGGTTTTGTTATAATACCAATTATTATTAATACTATTAGAAGAGAAAGAACTATTATAGATATTATTAATTGTTTTCTAGTTTTTGCTTTTTTCTTCTTTTTCATGAAAATCATTCCCTGATTTGATTTATTATATACTTTTTATTAAAGATTCATATAATAAATCTACTATATGATTAGATGGTTCTAGTTGATATTTTTTTATTATATCTTCTATTATATTATCTGTATATTTCATATCTAAATATTTTAGAATATCTTGTTTTTCATTAGTTAGTTCTTCTAAGAAATTATTAGTATATGTATTATTTAAGATTAATAAAGGTAAATTATTAGTCCACTCTTTAAAGTCATTTAATATTTCTTTAGTTGTTTCTTTATAAGTAAATAGATCTTTATCATAAGATATCATATCTATAAATTGTGGTATTGATATTTTATCTTCTTTTAATCGATAATCAAATCTATCTATTAATTTAATTCCATTTAGTTTTAAAGCTTGTAATTGTATTATATCTCCTTTAGAAGGATGAATTGCTGTTGGAATTATTTCTAATATTATGTACTCTTTATTATTTAAATCCATATTATCACCTAGTTAAATTATCATATAGTTTTTTATTATTAATAATTAAATATGTAAATAGTACTATTATTAGTATGAATAATACTACTGTATGTGTTAGTACTACTACTACATAATTATTAAGAATTGGTAAAAATAGTTGTGTAAATCCTATTATAATACCTACTATAGGTGGAATAAAAGATAAAATTCGTTGATTTATAATATTTGTTTCACTTTTTTCACCCTTTGCATGAAATTTATAATCTAATAATAAATATAATAAGTTACTAAATATAGATGCTATTATAGGAGTAATATAACACATTATTATAGTAAATAATGTTGGTCTAAAGAATATAGTTATAGTTAAAGCATTTATAATAATAAATACTAGATGAAATAAGAATCCTGTTAAGAATTTTGCTAATAATATTTTTCTAAATTTAATAGGATATGTTTTTAATAATTCTAAGTTTTCCATTTCAATACTTATTGATGATATAGTTGATGAATTAACACATATCATAAAAGATAATATTAATGGTATAAATATATTAAAATAAGCATTAAAGTTTTCTATTTGTGTTAATTTATCTATATTAATTATAGATAATGCTAAGATTAATGCTATTGTTAAAAATATACTTGTTCTAAAAGATGTATTAAAGTATTTTTTATCATGCATAATAGTTAAATATTCTTTGTGAATACATGTTGATAATTTTGAATATTTTGGTATTTTTGGATATTCAAATTTTTTTATTTTCTTTACTCCATTTAATATAGAACATATTTTTATATAGTTTTTAGATAAGTATTTAGTAAAGTAATGTAATAATACTAATATAATAATTATATAGATAAATAATGTTATTAAATTATTATGTAAGATAGTTGTTCTATATAAATAATAAATTGGATATATATAAGATAGTATTTTAGTTATTGCTTTTAGATTTGTTTCTAAATTATTTGATTTATTTGTAATTATTAAAAATGCTATTATAGATAGTATTAGTAATAATAATATAGTTACTATTGTATTTAATCTTTTATCATCTTTTGTTTTTATATAGTTTGTTATAAAAGATATAATACTGGCTATTATTATTGGTACTATTGGTATAAATAATGCTATTAATAGATATATTAAAGATATTGTTTCATCTACTTTAACAAAGTTATTATATGCTAATAATCCTGATATTAAGAATATAATAATAAATAGAATACTTTTAATATAGATATTAAATAGTTTAGATAAGATTATATAATTCTTTTTTATTGGTAATGAATATAAATATTCATTATCTTCACTTGTATATAATGAATTATTTGCACAATAGATACTTATTATTAAACTTAGAATAGTTGTAAATATAAAGATTATATTTAATATTATAGTTTTATCATTTATGGCATTTCCTAATGTAGTTAATAGTATATAAGATATATAACCATATACTATAGATAATATTACTATTAAGATTGGTTTATATTCATAACCACTTTTTACATTATTATCACTTGCTATTATTATTTTATTATAATCTAGTAATGATAATAGATTTATATAGATTAGTTTAATTAGCTTTATCATCACTAATCAACTCCATAAAGATATCTTCTAATGATTTATCTTTTGTTACTTTATCCATATTACCATCTACTACTAGTTTTCCATCTTTAATAATAGCTATTTTATTACATAGTTTTTCTGCTACATCTAATACATGAGTTGAGAAGAAGATTATTTTTCCTTCTTTTGCTTTTTCTTTTAGAATCTTTTTTAAAGTAAAGGAAGATTTAGGATCTAGTCCTACAAATGGTTCATCTAATATATATAATTTAGGATCATGTACTAAAGCACCTATTAAGACTAATTTTTGTTTCATTCCATGAGAATAAGAACTTATTAGATTACCTAATTCATTATATAATTCAAATTCTTTTCCATATTTTTTTATTCTTTCTTCTCTATTTTTTTCTGTTATTTCATATAAATCTGCTATAAAGTTTAAGTATTGAATACCTGTTAAATGTTCATATAGAATAGGATTATCTGGAATAAATGCTATTTTTTCTTTATATTCTAAAGGGTTTTCTTCTATATTAAGATTATCTAAAGTGATAGTTCCCTCATTAATATGATTAATACCTACTATAGATTTTATAGTAGTTGTTTTACCTGCTCCATTTTTACCTACAAAGGCGCAGATATCGCCATCTTTAATAGTTAATGTTAATTTATCTATTATTTTTTTACCTTTTATATATTCGAATGAATAATTCTTTATTTCTAACATTAGTAATCACCCTTATCCAATACTTTTTGTAATTCTATTAATTTTTTTGATATTGTTTTAGCACTTTCTTTTTGTTCACTAAAACCAATACCCCATCTTTTAGTAGAATACATTATTTTTATTCTTTTTATTTTTTTTGTATTATCTTCAAATAATAATTCTACTATATTTATATTTAAGAATCTTTTATATTCTATTTGTTTTATATCTGAAAATTTCATTTCATAAATAGTTCCTACATGTCTTAATAATCTTGTATATTTTATTATTGTAAATGTATTAGTACCCATTCCTAATGATAACCTTCTAGTTATCATATTAAATGCTCCTATTAAAATAGTAGTCCAATATATAGTCATATATAACCAGAATGGTACTATTTTAGTTCCATATGCTAATAAACTAGTTAAAAATATTACCATAAATATTACATAGATAGTGTAACCTAAATAGGTTCCATATATACAGTATTCTATTTTAGATTCTGAATTTTTTCTTAGTTCGTTTTTTATTCCTTCATATGTATAGAACATTTATTATCACCAGTTATATTATATCATAATAAAAACGTTCTTATGAACGTTTATTAATTATTATTTGTATCAATTGCTCCAACTGGTGCTATTCCACCGATTGGTGCAGCAAAGTTTTGTGGTTCTTGGCTCTCTTGTCCAACATTTGATACTATATCGTCTGAAATATTTAACCAATCTTTTGGTATAGCGGCAAAATCATCATGAGCATTTAAGTTATTAATAAGAATTTTTTCTAACTCGTCTTTTTTGATTGGTTTTGCTAAATAATCTGAAAATCCTTGAGATTTATATTTAGCATCTACTCCTTCTACTACATTTGCAGTTAAAGCAATAACTCTAGTATTAAACTTAGGTAAATTCTTTATTACATGTAAAGTATCTACTCCTGACATACCAGGCATCATATCATCCATAAATATTAAATCATAAGTTTCACCAGAAGTTAATTTTGCTTCACATTCTTGTCCTGATGATGCTGTACTAACTTGTAAACCAAAACTACTAATTAGTCTTTCTGCTGCTATTAAATTTAATGAGTTATCGTCTACGACTAATACTCTTTTACCACTAAAATCCATATCTCCTCTATCCTCTCATTTTGATTTTATCATATTGTAAATACTAAAACAATATTAAAATTTTTTTAAATACTCTGATAATGATTTGTCATCATCATCTTCTATTACTTCAAAACATTTTTTTCCATTTAGTATTATTGGCATTTTTACTATTTCGTTATCATTTGTAATTATTAATAATGAATCATTTTCTACTCCACAACAGATACTATATGCACCATTTCTTATTCTTTCTAATAAAGTTTCTTCTTTACCTATAAAGCGTACTTTATAGAAATTATTAAATTTCTTTTCTTTTATAGCAAGAAGAGTTGCATATTCATGTTTACAATAATATTCACATGGGCAGGTACATCTTATTAGAGTAAAGTCTTCATCTATTTCTTCTATTATTACTAGATAAGGTTTATCTCCACTTACTAGTGCTACATACTTATTATCTATTTTTTCTAAGAATGTAACATGTCCTTCTTCATAATATTTCTTTCCTCTTTCAATAACATCTTTTCTAAAGATATCATCTATTTTATCTTTTTTTAAATTAAATTTAATTGGTTTTAAATGATTATAGTATTCTTCTCCACCACTATATTTAGCTAACATTTCTTCTAATATTACTTCCATAGATCTAGGTAAATAAGTAAATACTATAATAATAGGATCAAATAAACTTTTTAATTCATTAGGTAAGAATCTAGAAAAAGTATATTCTTTATAACCAAATTTATTATTAAAAACTATTTCTACTCTATCTCCTAAGATATTATCATCTTCTAAATAAGTGTTTTCTGTATCTATACTACCTAATAATCTATCTAATTTTATTCCCATATTTCTTGTCATTATTTGAGTATTAATATAGTTTTCAGGATGTTTATAATTAATAAAATCCATATCTATCCAAGTTATTTTATATGCTTGGATAGTTTTTACATAATCAAATCTAATATACAAATAATAATTATTATAGTTTTCTAAAAATAAAGACATTATTAGATCGTAACCTTTTTTAGATAAATAACTATCTATTTTTTCAAAACTAGTTTTCTTTTTGAACATTTTTATCACTTTTTCTATTTTTTATTATTGTTTGAATTTCTTCTTTTTTAGCTTTAATTTTTTTTATATTTGTTTTTGCTTTATTTTGTAATACTTCTTTTTGATCTTTTATTTTAGTATGTGCTCTTATTTGTGCTTCTTTAATTCTTTCTTTTATTTCTTTAATTAAAGATTCACTTGGTCTAAAATTAAATGCTGTTATTAATCTTCGAGATAAGAAGTTTTCTGATAGTTTTTGTCTTATTAATTTTGTTATTTCTTCTGTAGAGTCTTTTCTTATAGTTAATGCTGTTTCTTTAAATTTAGTTATTACATTTAATGTAATTATTATATCTATTATAAATAATATCATAAATGATATAGATAATATTTGCATAGAATTAATTGTTAAATTATTTAATAAATTAGTAATAGGTTTATCTAATACATATATTACTATTATACCTAGAAAACCAAACCATACTAAGTTTAATAAACAGATTCTTCCAGCAATATTGAACTTTTTATGAGAATAGTCCCACCATCTTGCTTTAAAGAGTTTTTCCATTATATAACTAGTAAAGTATTCTAAAATAGAACATATTGTTATGGTCATTACAAAGAATGCTATTGGATCATAATAATATTTTTTTAAGAATATTATTATAAATAAACAACCAAATCCATATATAGGGCATATTGGGCCTAATAAGAAGCCTCTATTAACTAGTTTGTGTTTTTGTATTGATATCATTATTACTTCTATTAACCAGCCTAAAAAGGCATAAATAAAGAATAATAAGATATAAAAATATATTTTGTTCATAAATACAGCTCCTTTATTATAAAAAACCATATTATTATTGATAATATATTTATTAAATGAAATTTTATTTTTTTAGTTTTATGATGGCATAAATACATTCCTAATAGTGATCCTATTGGAGGAGATAATAAGGTAAAAACACATAATGTTTTTTCACTTATTCTTCTTTTATTTTTAATAGCTTTTCTTTTATCTATAAAATATAATAGAAAAGTTATTATATTAATTGCTATCATATAATAATTTAAATACTTCATATACATCTTTTATATTATATCATAAAAGAGCTTAATGGAATTAAGCTCTTTTCTTTCTTGGTTTATGTTTTTTACTTTTAGATATTATTATTGCTAATATACCTGTAGGTATAATAGCTGTTATTACTAAAGTAAATATTTTAAAGTATAGTAATGGATCTTTAGTAGTTGCTACTTGATCTATAACTATTTCTTTTTGTTTAGCTATAATACCATATTGACTTAAATGGTTTGTAGAAAAGACTATATAGTCATCTTCTATTTGGGCATTTAAATACTCTTCTATATTTCCTTCATCATTAACATAGATTACTTGATAATCAGTATAATCATCAATTGGATTATCTATTTTAATTTTAATAGTATATGTTCCTTTTTTCATAACAGCTTGTTTTTTACTATTTGTAACTGTTACATCATATAATCCAATTAATGATGAATCTTCTATAGAATCATTTATTTTAGTAGTTAATTCTTCTTCATCTTTTAGATCAGATACTGTTAGTTTATAATCTTCTTTTACTTCTTTTTCTGATATTAATACTACATTATTATCTTCTAATTTTGTATTATCTGGTTCTACATATTCGATAATACCATAACCATTGGATGTCTTAGTAGATAATTTAGTAATAATATTTTTTTCTAACCAAGTATCTATTATAGTTAAAGAAGTCATATTTGTATAATCTAATGTTTGTATTAGATTATAATCTTCTATATTAAACTCTTCTTTTAGTTTATTTTCTACTTTTAATGATTCATAATCATTTTCAAATTGTTCTATTGTTCCTTCATATATAATACTATCTTTAATTAGATATTTATTATTATATTCGTAAGAATAGACTGGTAAACCATTAAGAGTCTTCTTTACTATAGATTCTTCTTTAAATTTTAATGTTCCTGTTCCAGTAACTGTTATTGCATTATTAAGATGTAATAATGAAATATTATTATTACCATTAATTTCTAATGTTATTTTTTCATATGCATGAAAATAATATGCATTAAGATCTTTAATAGTAATAGTTGTTCCTTTCCCAGAATAATTTATATTTGCGTCAGTAAATGATTTGCCTTCACAAATATATTGACTTTCGTCTTCACTAGACTGTATTTTAGTCATAGCTAAGACATGGCAATCTGAATATGTCATTGCTTTGGTATACTCTACATTAACCAAGAACAATAAGGCAATGATTGCACTTATTTTTTTTATCATAAATTTATTCACACTCTCTACCAATGGGAATGTTTTAATTATACCAACTTTTTTACAAAAAAAAAAGAAAAATTATTTTGATATAACTTTTCTATATATTGTCTTAACTGAATAATGATTTTAAAATTTCTTCGTCTTCAACAGTATCTGTGATGTAATGTTGGACTCTACTCTTCATTCCTGCTACTTCATATATTTCTTCTGTTTTTGGCTTGTAATTATCTAATTTTTCTCTAAATTTAAATAACTTTACTGTAAAGTTTTTATATTCTTCTTTGGAAACTTTACTAGTTATATAGTTATTTATTATGTAATAATGTTCTTTTTCTAAAGATATGAATTCTTTTCTTAATTCTTCTATCATTTTAACAAATTAATAATAATTACAATACAAGCAATTATAGAAAAAATAGCAGATATTAAATATAATGTAATTCTTACATTTGATGGTTTAAAGAAAATATCTCCTGGATCCTTAGGATTTACATAGATTGTTAATTCTGAATCAATTTCTGGGAATTTTTTCTTATATAGTATAGGACTTATTACACAGTATTCTTTTTTATCAACAAAATATGAATATATTGGATATACATATTGTATTTTAGTATTTTCTACTTTTTCATAATCAATTACTTTAGCTGTTACTTCCATAGTATATTTTTTATTATTTTTAGTTTTATCAATAAATAAAACAATTATTGCTGATAATAATGTAGTTGATAATAATAAACACATATAGAATGTTATTGTATCTCCAAAATCTAAGATATCTTTTTTATATAGAATAATACTAATTAAAGATGTTAATGATAATAATTCTAATAGTATCCATGTTCTTTTCTTTTCTATTATATGAATTATACCTAGTATAAAGCAGAATACAGATATTACGAGGAAAACATTATATATTTTATTTTGGAATACAATTATTAATATCATTGTAACTACTATTAATATATATTTTATTATATCTAATATTTTTTTCATATTACACCTACTTTTCTGGTACTAAATCTATTTGATTAGGTTTAGTAAATATATTACATCTTAATATTCTTTTTATTGTTAGATATGATCCTTTTATAGAACCAAATCTTTCTATTGCTATTTTGGAATACTCTGAACAAGTTGGATGATATTTACATAATGTGTGAGTATGCAATGGTGTTTTTTGATAAATATCAATCATATTAATTAAAACTCTTTTCATATATATCACGTTTTTATTTTAGCATATTTTTAGTAAAT
>JAEEGL011044223.1_pt1 | contig 10276 bp, 6 predicted proteins | sample 9134231 | NCBI WGS metagenome assembly JAEEGL01 (sample SAMN16246548, study PRJNA631951) | gut metagenome | biome: gut microbiome; feature: rumen; material: fiber-attached | host: Bos | place: Iran: Karaj | collected 2018-10
ACAATAAAATATGATAAGATAAGATGAGTAAAGGAATGATTATATGAAAAAAGCAAAAGTGTATTTTACTAAAGAAATTACACCAGAAAAACTAATTGAAATATACGAAAAGCTTGGTGTTGAATTACCAGGTAAAGTAGGAGTTAAAGTATCAACAGGTGAAGCAGGATCAAAAGGGTATTTAAAAGCAAATTTAATTGGTCCGTTAGTAAAAAAACTAAATGGAACTATAATTGAATGTAATACAGCTTATCCAGGAAAGAGAAATACTAAAGAAGACCATTTAAAAGTTGCCAAAGATCATGGCTTTATGGAATTCGCAGAAGTTGACATTATGGATGGTGATGGAGAATTTAAAATACCAGTTCATAATGGAAAACATTTAGAATACGATCTTGTTGGAGAAAACTTCAAAAACTACGATAGTATTTTAAACCTAGCACATGGTAAAGGACATGCCATGGGAGGATTTGGAGCAAATCTAAAAAATCAATCTATTGGAATTGCATCACGTAATGGAAAAGCATATATCCATAGTTGTGGTCATACTGATGACCCTGATAAATGTTGGTCAGATAAACATGAACAAATTGATTTTATTGAATCAATGGCTGAAGCTGCCACTGCAGTTGCTGATTACTTAAAAGAAGAAGGTAAACCAATCGTTTATATAACTGTAGCCAATGCACTATCAGTAGATTGTGATTGTGATTGCAATCAAGGAGACCCAGTAATGGCTGATATTGGAATATTTGCTTCACTTGATCCAGTAGCTAATGATCAAGCATTCATCGATGCTGTATGGAATAGTGAAGATTCTGGAAAAGAAGAATTAAAAGAAAGAGTAGATACAAGACAAGGAAGACATATTACAGAATATGCTGAATCATTAGGTCTTGGAACTACTGAATATGAACTAATTGAAATATAAAAAATATAAAAAAACTAAAAATAGACATATATTTGTCTATTTTTTTTAAAAATTGCCTTTTTAAAATCAAATTAATATGTTAAAATAATTAACGGTTTAGGCATTACTATCACACAATTATCATAATTGTGTTATTTAATTATAAAGGGTGGTTTTTATGAATAAAAAGAGAATAATTATCTTACTATTAAGTATTTTATTAATAGTTGGAGCAGTAGCAATTGGAACTGTTACTGTGTCTTCAGCACGCGATAGAATAATATATGAAAAAGAAAATGAAGTAATTGAAGAAGTTTCAACAGAAGAGATCCCTGAGGCAACTCCTATTGAAGGAGAAGCTGTAATGGGCGAAGAAATGACCACTACAGAAGAGGAAGAAGATACTTCAAATAGTTATAATTATATAGAACTTAGTATTATGATTATTGCAAGCATAGTACTAATAGGAACAATAATTGCATTAATAATTACTAAAGCAGGAAAAATATCTATATTTGAAAGCGTAAATACAAATAAAAGATTAATATATACATCAATAATAGTAGTAATGTTATGTTCAATTGTTCCAGTATTAAATGTTGTAGCAACAGATAAACTAATATTGAATAGTTATGCTACAAAAGGAAAAGATGAAAAATCACTTGCTATAATTGAAATTTTAGAAAACAAAAAAGAAGCTAATATAAAAGAAAACGCAACAGAAGAAAATATGTCTGTAATTCAAGTATCAAAAGGATCATCATATGAATTAAAAAACTCTACTATTTCTAAAAAAGGTGGAGCAACAACAGACGAAGAAAGTAGTAATAACTTTGGTTTGAATTCTGCTTTTATTGTAAAAGACGGATCAACTGTTACATTAAACAAACTAAATATAGAAACAACTACTAAAAGTGCTCAAGGATTCTTTGCAACAGGAATCAATACAAATGGAGAACTATCAGAAATAACAATTAATACCAAAGCAGACAAATCTAATGCTTTAGTAGTTGCAAACTCTAGTAATGTAAATATAGAGAACTCTAACTTAAATACTAAAGGACAAGATTCACATGGTATTAAAGTAATTAATAGTGAAAGTAATTTAAGTGTTACCAATACTACAATTAATACTGAAAATAACAATTCAGCATTATTCTATTCAACAGGAAATATTACGGCAACAAGTATAACAGGAAATGCTAATAAAGGACCAATCGGATTAATTGAGGGAATTGGAAATATTGAAATACTTGAATCAAAACTAAGTACTAATGCTCATGGAATTGATAAAAATTCTAATTTAGCGTCTGCATTCTTTATATACAATAAAGAAGTAAAAAAAGGTTCTGATAGTTATGAAACAGCTAAATTAAGTTTAAAGGATTCAGAAATAACTATTAATGATGATTCAGAAAATTATGAACAAGCACCATTATTCTTAGTTACAAATACAAATGCTAATATCAATGTAACAAACACTAAGTTTAATTATGGTAGCGATACACTAATTAAAGTAACATCTTTAGATAAATATGGTGAAAGTGGAAATAGTGGAGCTAATCTAACATTTACTGCAACAGACGAAAGACTTGTAGGTGATATTGAAGTAGATGAAGCAAGCCAAGTAAAAATAAATTTAAACAATTCAACTTATAGAGGACAAATCAACAAAGGAAACAAATCTGCCAATGTAAATATTATTTTCGACTATGATTCAAGCTGGGATCTAACTGGTAATTCATATGTTAATACCATCTCAGTTACTAAAAAAGATTTAAATAATGTTAGAAAGTATATTAGATCACATGGATATAATGTTTACTACAATCCAGATAACAATGAATGGTTATATGGAAGAGTATATTATTTGTATGGTGGAGGAAAACTAATTCCGTTAAGAACAAGCTAGTTTATCTAGCTTTTTTTGTGCTATAATTTAATAGGTGATAATATGAAAGAATTACAAGAAAAATATGCTGATTTAATATTAAAAGTATGCCTAAGAATTAAAAAGAATCAACCATTATTTATCAGTGCCAACAGTGAAAGAAGTGACTTTGTAAGAATAGTTGTTAACAAAGCTATTGAATTAGGAGTTAAAGATATATATTTAGATATTATAGATGTTAATATTAAACACGACCTTCTAAAAAAAATAGAATTAGATAATTTAAAAGATCATAAGTATTTCAATAGAAGTATTTGGAATGAATATGCCAAAAAAGGAGCAGCATTTGTAATGCTTGCCTCAGAAAATCCAGGATTAATGGCAGATATTGATAGTGAAAAACAAATAGCTGCTCAAATATATAGTTTAGAAACTAGAGATGAATTCGATAATCTTCGTAGAAAATCAATGGTTCCATGGAACATTGCAGCAGTACCAACTGCTAGATGGGCTAGAAAGTTATTTCCAAATTCAAAAAATCCAGTAGATGACTTGTGGATGAAAATATTTGAAATATGTGGTGTAACAAAAAATAATTCAGAAGAAGCTCTAGAACAAAAATTAAATAAATTGACCGAAAGAAAAGATAAACTAAATACATATAAAATAAGAAAGCTTAAATATAAAAACAGTTTAGGAACAGATTTTGAAATTGAATTACCTAAAAAAGTACTATGGCAAGCTGGACGTGAGCAATTAGCTAACGGCGAAGAAATGTTACCAAACTATCCAACTGAAGAAGTATTTACTTCACCAACTAACGATAGCGCAAATGGAATAGTGTATGCATCAAAGCCATTATCATATAATGATAATTTAATAACGGACTTTTGGATAAAGTTTAAGGATGGAATAGCTATTGATTGTGGGGCTAAAGAAGGATTAGATGTTTTAAAAGGAATAATATCATCAACCAATAATTCAAATAGATTGGGAGAGATTGCCTTAGTAGAATACCATTCACCAATTTCACAATCTAATATGATTTTCTATGAAACTCTATTTGATGAAAACGCCTCTTGCCATCTTGCTTTAGGTAAAGCTTTTCCTGAATGTATTGAAAATGGTACAAATCTTACAGAAGAAGAAATAATAAAAAATAAACTAAATATTTGCAAAAATCATGTTGATTTCATGATAGGTACAAAAGACCTGGAAATAACAGGGATTACAGCTGATAACAAGGAAATAAAAATATTTGAAAATGGCGATTTTTCGGGACTTTTTAAATAGCAAATAGATTTGACTTAATATAAAAATTAAAGTAAAATTATATACGTACAAAGGAGAATTTGTATGACGAGAAAATTACCAAAATTACGTCTCAAAAAACAAGTTATTGTAGCCATTCCCGTACTATTAGTATTAATAGTTTTTACTGTTGGAATGATTATTAATAGAACTCGTGTGTATTCATCTAGCGTTGAAATGAAAGAAGAATATGCTAAGTTGGAATTAACCGATACAATTGAATTAAGTGATTTAGAATTCATAAAAAATGTATCTAATAATATTGAGAATCAAAAAAGGGACAATACCATAGTTTATTATGCATCTAAATTTAAATTAGATGTTGATAAAACTTTAGAAATAGCTCATAAATATACTGACAATTATACTAATGAAAGATTTACAAAACTTAATATAATTGGTCCAGAATCAGTGGTCAAAGATCAAGGTAAATTTGATAGCTTTGAAGCTGGAGCTGTATATTTCGTAAGAGACTTATATAGAAGTCCAAGTTCATATGGTACTTCTGAAGGAGCAATAGTTACTTCAAAAGAAGTAACAGTAGCAAATAATAGAGAAGGATATACAGTTTATTTGGATAATGGATTAACGTTTACTCAATTTTTAGGAATAATTGCTGATCTTTATGGAATAGATAAAAGCACAGCACTAGCTATCGTCTACGAAGAATCAGGTTATACTGGTAGTGGCTTATTTAGAAATAGTAACAATATTGGTGGTCTTAGAGGAGCACATGGATGGAACAAATATCCAACTTTAGAAGCTGGAACAATTTGCTATATCTTAACTCTTAGATCACTTGCAAATAGAAGCCATGTAGACTTTAAAAGTAACGATGCCATCCCAAAATTATCTGGTATTTATGTATATGGTAATCCATCAAAAGTAGCCGATAGTTGGGTAGCAAAAGTAACTAAATTTAGAAATGGAATTAATCAAAAAGATTTATTTACAATCAAGTAAATAAATTTTTTTATTTTTTTTCAAAAATCACTTGCTTTTTTTGTAAAAAATAAGTACAATACTAAATAAATTTGTTGACTTTGTTTGTCAATGAATATATAATTAAGTATATTGTTGTCTTATGAAAAGAAACTGGTGATTCTTTGGAACAATACTTTACTAACAACGAAAATTTAAGGAGTGAATTACGCACCATTATCTACAAATACAATCAACAGGAATTGTTTTTTTTGAGTGATAATGGTGTTTTTTCTAAGGACAAATTAGATTATGGTAGTAATTTATTACTGGACACGATCTTTAAGAATGTAAATAAGGAGAATTTAAATATATTAGATGTAGGCTGTGGATATGGCTTTCTAGGTATTTCTATGGCTAAATTTTTACATGCACACGTAACCATGTGCGATGTTAACAAAAGGGCTCTTCATTTGGCAGAGAGAAACGCTTCACAAAATAAAGTAGGGGAACTATGCCAAGTGTTAGAAAGTAATATTTATGAAAATATTACGGATATATATGATTTAATTATAACGAATCCCCCAATCAGAGCAGGGAAAGAAGTAGTTTATGGCATCTTAGATGGAGCAAGAGACCGACTTAAAGTGGACGGTGAGCTCTGGATGGTTATAAGAAAAGATCAAGGAGCTAAAAGTACTATTAAACATTTAGAGCCAAATTATGAATGTGAAATAGTAACAAAAAGCAAAGGCTTTTACATCATTAAAGCCAAAAAACGTGACAGTTAGTCAAAAAAATTAGGTATAGGGGTGAAACAAAAATATGGCTAAAACAGCAAAATTTGGCGATCATAGAGAAAGAAAAACCTTCTCTAGAATCAAAAACACCTTAGAATTAACAGACTTATTAGAAGTTCAAAAGAAATCTTACCAAAGATTTATTGAACAAGGCATCAAAGAAGTATTTGATGATTTATTTCCTGTTGAAAGCTTTACTGGTAATATCTCACTAGAATTAGGAGATTACTATCTAGAAAATCCTAGATATACAGTAAAAGAAGCTAAAGAACGTATGGTTAACTATGCTGCACCATTAAAAGTTCAAGCACGTGTATTTATTCACGAAACAGGAGAAGTAAAAGAACAAGAAATATTCTTGGGTGACTTACCATTAATGACAGATGCTGGTACATTTATTATCAATGGAGCTGAGCGTGTTATAGTTTCTCAATTAGTAAGAAGTCCATCTGTTTACTTTAAGAAAGAAACTGACAAAAATGGTAGAAGAATTATTTCTGGAGAAATAATTCCAAACAAAGGAACTTGGTTAGAATATGAACTAGATGCCAGAGATGTATTCTACGTTCGTATTGATAGAACTCGTAAAGTTGTTATTACTGCATTCCTAAGAGCATTAGGTCTTTCTTCTAATGAAGAAATCCTAGAACTATTTGGTGATGATCAATACATCATTAATACTTTAGAAAAAGATAGTACTAAAAACTCTGATGAAGCATTAATCGAAATTTATGAAAAACTAAGACCGGGTGAACCTGCAACACTAGATTCTGCTAAGAACCAATTAATCACCAGATTCTTTGATAAATTCCGTTACGATTTACAAAAAGTTGGTCGTTACAAATTTAACAAGAAATTAAACGTTCTAGACAGATTGCTAGGTCAAAAGATTGCAGAACCAATTAAAGATGGAAGAAAAACAATCGTACCAGAAGGTACAGTTATAACAAAGGATATACTTGAAGAAGTTCGTCCAATATTCCAAGCCGGATTCGGTTTACATGAAGTTACTATTAACGAAGAACTAGATGAATATAATAAGGTACAAACTATTAAAGTATATGATAAGAATGATGAATCAATTACACATATTATTATGGGTAATGATCAATCAATCGACACACGTCGTTTAACTATTTCTGATATTTATGCATCAGTATCATATTATATTAACTTACAATATGGTATTGGTAATGACGATGAAATTGACCACTTAGGAAATAGACGTGTTCGTCAAGTTGGGGAATTAATCCAAACTCAATTCCGTGTTGGTATGTCTCGTATGGAAAGAGTTATTAGAGAAAGAATGACTACTCAAGAAATTGAAACAGTTACTCCAAAAACTTTAATTAACATTCGTCCAGTTACAGCATGCTTAAAAGAATTCTTTGGTAGTTCTCAATTATCTAAATTCATGGATCAAATCAATCCAATTGCTGAATTAACAGATAAAAGACGTTTATCTTGCTTAGGCCCAGGAGGTCTTTCAAGAGAAAGAGCTGGTATGGAAGTTCGTGACGTTAACCCAAGTCACTATGGTCGTATTTGTCCGATAGAATCACCAGAAGGACAAAACATTGGACTTATAACATCACTAGCATCTTATGCAAAAATAAATGAATATGGTTTCATTATGACTCCATATAGAAAAGTAGTAAAAGGACAATTAACAGATGAAATAGAATATTTAACTGCTGATGAAGAATCTGATTATTACATTTCTCAAGCAACACTAAACTTAGACGATGATAACAGAATTGTTGATGATCAAGTTATCGGTCGTTTAAATGGCGACACAGTTATGATTCCTAGAGAAAAAGTTAACTATGTCGATGTTGCTCCTAACCAAATTGTATCTATAACTACAAGTTGTATACCATTCCTAGAACACGATGATGCAACACGTGCTTTGATGGGTGCCAACATGCAACGTCAAGCAGTTCCTCTATTAACAACTGAAGCACCAATCGTTGGAACTGGTATGGAATATATTGCTGCTCGTGACTCTGGAGCTACAGTTATTTGTCGTGCTCCTGGTGTAGTAGAGTATGCAGATGGTAAAAAAATAATTGTTAAAACAAAAGGTGGCGAAGATGTTTATCATCTAGCTAACTTCGAAAGAAGTAATGATGCATCAAGTATCAACCATAATCCTTTAGTTAAAAAAGGAGATAAAGTTCATAAAGGCGAAGTTATTGCTGATGGACCTTCAACAGAAAAAGGTGAATTAGCATTAGGTAAAAACATGACAATCGCATTTATGACATGTAATGGTTATAACTACGAAGATGCAGTTGTATTAAATGAAAGATTAGTAAAGGAAGATGTTTATACATCACTACATTTAGAACATTATGACATTGATTGTCGTGATACTAAGTTAGGACCAGAAGAAATCACTAGAGATATTCCAAACGTAGGTGAGGAAGCTCGTAAAAACTTGGATGCTAATGGTATTATTAGAATCGGAACTGAAGTTAAAGATGGTGACATCTTAGTAGGTAAAGTTACTCCAAAAGGTGTTCAAGAATTAACAAGTGAAGAAAAATTATTACATGCTATCTTCGGTGAAAAAACACGTGAAGTTAGAGATACATCTCTACGTGTTGACCACGGAGCTGGCGGAATTGTTCATGACGTTAAAATATATACTAAAGAAAATTCAGATGAACTACCTGCAGGTGTTTCAAAAGTTATTCGTGTATATATAATTCAAAAACGTAAAATTCAAGTTGGAGATAAAATGTCAGGACGTCATGGTAACAAAGGTGTTATCTCATTGATCTTACCAGAAGAAGATATGCCTTACTTACCAGATGGAAGACCTGTTGATATTGTTCTTAACCCACAAGGTGTTCCATCACGTATGAACATAGGTCAAATCCTAGAATTACACTTAGGAATGGCTGGTAAAATTCAAGGCTTACATTATGCAACACCAGTATTTGATGGTGCAACAATGGAAGATATAAGCGCTGAAATGAAAAAAGCTGGTATGGATCCAGATGGAAAAACTATTCTATATAATGGACGTACTGGTGAACCATTCGAAAGTAGAGTTACAGTTGGTGTAATGTACATGATTAAATTACATCACATGGTTGATGATAAATTACATGCTCGTTCAACTGGACCATACTCAATGGTTACTCAACAACCACTTGGTGGTAAAGCTCAATTCGGTGGACAAAGATTTGGTGAAATGGAAGTTTGGGCATTATATGCATATGGAGCTTCACATGTACTACAAGAAATCTTAACTGTTAAATCAGATGATGTAGTAGGACGTGTTAAAGTATACGAAGCAATCGTTAAAGGTAAGACAATTAACCAAGCTGGTATACCTGAATCATTCCGTGTATTATTAAAAGAATTCCAAGCTCTAGGTCTAAACGTTCAAGTAATTAATCAAGATGATGAAATCTGTGATATTCAAGAACTTGAAAACGTTGAAGAAGATGAACCAATTTCTGTAAATGAAATAGATAGAGAAGAACCAATTGAAGAACCTGCTGAACCAGAAGAGTTCGAAGAATCAACTGGTGAGGCTGAAGTCGACGAAGAAGACGAATTTGAGGAAAGCCTAGATGATATTGATTATCCAGGCGAAGAAATGGAGGATGAAGAACTATGATGGATGCTAACAACTTTAAAGGTATCAGAATAGGAATTGCATCTCCTGAACAAATTAGAAGCTGGTCATATGGAGAAGTAAAAAAACCAGAAACAATCAACTATCGTACTTTAAAACCTGAAAGAGATGGATTGTTCTGTGAAAAAATCTTTGGACCAACAAAAGATTTCGAATGTTCTTGTGGAAAATACAAAAGACTAAGATACAAAAATGTTATATGTGATAGATGTGGGGTAGAAGTTACTTCATCTAAAGTTAGACGTGAACGTATGGGTCACATTGAACTAGCTTCTCCTTGTTCACATATATGGTTCTTTAAAGGAGTTCCTTCAAAAATGGGTCTAGTTCTAGACATGTCACCACGTGATCTAGAAGAAGTACTATATTTTGTAAGTTATGTAGTAATCGATCCAGGACAAGCTCCTTTAGAGAAAAAACAAACACTTTCTGACAAAGAATACCGTGCATATTATGAAAAATATGGAAACACATTTAGAGTTGGAATGGGTGCTGAAGCAATTAAAGAACTTCTTAGTGAAGTTGATGTTAGTGCAGAAGTTGCTGCATTAAGAGAAGAATTAGAAAATACAACTGGTCAAAAAAGAGTACGTTTAGTAAAACGTTTAGATTGCCTAGTTGCATTTGAAGAATCTGGTAATAAACCTGAATGGATGATACTAGAAGCACTTCCAGTAATTCCACCAGATATTAGACCAATGATTCAATTAGATGGTGGTCGTTTCGCAACATCTGATTTAAATGATTTATATAGAAGAATTATTAACAGAAATAATCGTCTTAAAAAATTA
>JAEEGL011388512.1_pt1 | contig 10276 bp, 7 predicted proteins | sample 9134231 | NCBI WGS metagenome assembly JAEEGL01 (sample SAMN16246548, study PRJNA631951) | gut metagenome | biome: gut microbiome; feature: rumen; material: fiber-attached | host: Bos | place: Iran: Karaj | collected 2018-10
ATAATCATCGTCAGTTTTGGTTGCAACTCCTTCGGGAACAAATCGCATTTGAGGAAGTTGGAAATCACGCGTTGTTTATCCAAGATGTTTTGCCGAACGATGGTGATTTTTTCCTGTAAGTCCTTGATTTGCAACAAGAATTTTTCATCAATATCGGACGAAGCGTTAATATCCATCGACAACTTCGTAATCAGGTCGGTCGTATCCTCAATCAAGTCTGCATCTTTTTCCACCCGCGTCTCCATCAGCGACGTGAGCACGTGGTAGCCAGACGGGAAACTCTTGGCATTGACGCTCATTTTCTTTATTGTATCGCGGAAAGAATCCAACTCGTTGTCGCGAATCGAAACCAAGATGTTGTTTTTGAGGATGAAGTTGACGGGCTCCACCTCGAAGTTTTCCCGCAAAAAATTGGAGTTGGCGATGATAGAATCGTCTGTTTGGATATACCTTGACGACATCTCAATTTCTTCCATTTCCTCGTCTTCCTGTATATCGATTTTCAAGAAATCCTCCAATTCGCCCTCTGTATATTCGCTCGCATCAATCAAATCTATCCAAACAATATCTTTTCTATCGATCGATTTGAGGATAGAGAGGTTGCGAGAAATTTTTATCTTGTTGTCTGTCTTATAAAAAATCCTTAATGATGACATAATTATGCAGTTTTAATTAGGTTAGTTAAATAAATAAAATCCTCCACATTGAGCTGCTCCGGTCGTTTTTCAAAGATTGCGTTTTGCAATATAGATGCGTTTTCTACGACTGATTTTAACGAATTTCGCATCTGCTTTCGGCGTTGGTTAAAAGCCGTTTTGACAATGTTTTTGAACAATTTTTCATCGCAATGGATGCTTTGGGTGCTATTTCGTTTAAGTCGTATCACGGCTGATTGGACTTTCGGCGGAGGCACAAACATACTTTTATCCACCTCAAAAAGGTACTCTATATCGTAGTATGCTTGGAGCAGAACGCTCAAAATCCCGTAGGTTTTACTGCCATTTTTTGCACTGATGCGTTGTGCTACTTCCTTTTGAATCATACCCGAACAAATCGGAATTAAATCCTTGTGTTCCAGTATTTTAAAGAAAATTTGGCTGGAAATGTTGTAGGGATAATTTCCGATGACGCAAAACGGTTTTTGGTCAAAAAGTGCGGGCAAATCTAGTCGCAAAAAATCGCCTTCGATCACTTCCAAAGTTGGAAAATGGTTATGCAAATAAGCAACGGATTCTTTGTCGATTTCGACTGCTTTGAGGCGAATGGCTTCGTTTTGAAGGAGGAATTGTGTCAGCACACCCGTACCTGCCCCAACCTCTACCACGTTCGTTTCTTGTTCGCACGGGATGGTTTGGGCTATCTGTCGGGCTATTTCTAAATTATTCAAGAAATGCTGACCAAGATATTTTTTTGCTCGTACTTCAAACACCGCTTTATGATAAAAATGCGAGCAAAGTTACATAATTTTTTTTATTTTTAGAATATAAATACTACCTTCGTGCCGTTTGGTACCTTGCCCGAGCGGTTAGGGATCGGTCTGCAAAACCGGGGACGGCGGTTCGAATCCGCCAGGTACCTCAATTTCAATAGGCTTTTAAAGCCTTTTTTCTTTTTTATAATGGCAAAAAATATGTTTTCGGTTATCATTTTGGTGTTTTCGGTTTTGCTCGTTTTTGGGATACTTACGGGCATTTTTTATCTTGCGAAATGGATTGATTGTAAGCATTTTATGTTCGCTTACCACCCAGCACATCTGTTTATTGCTTCGTTGATAATCACGCTGCTGTTTTTCTTGTATGGCTACTCGGTCGGCAGATGGAAAATGGAGGTGAAGCAGACCGAAATTGCGTTTGTAACCCTGCCAAAGTCGTTTGATAAGTATCGCATTGTGCAAATCAGTGATATTCACGCCATTAGTTTCATTGACCACGAAGATAAGTTGCAGAAGTTGGTGGATACGATTAACGCTTTGCAGCCCGATTTGATTTGTATTGTGGGCGATTTGGTGAATATCCATCCGAATGAGTTGAATACGACTGCACCCATTTTGTCGCAACTCAAAGCCAAAGACGGCGTGGTGAGTGTGCTGGGCAACCACGATTTGGCGAATTATATGAAGAGTACAGACGAAGAAAAAAGGGCGTTGGTGGATACGTTGGTTGAAAGACAAAAACGAATGGGGTGGAAAGTGTTGAATAACGAAAGTGTTGTCATTCAACGAGATAGCGGCGAAAAAATCACGGTTGTGGGGGTTGTGAACAAAAATTACAAAGCTACGGAGCAGAATAATTTCAGAACCTGCAACTTGCCCAAAGCCCTTGAAAATACGGACGGTTTTCGTATCCTTTTGACGCATAACCCGCAACATTGGCGTGATGAAGTGCGTAATAAAATAGCGATTGACTTGGCTCTTTCGGGTCATACGCACAACGCCCAAGTGGCTTTCTTTGGTTGCTCGCCGTCGGCTTGGATGTACACAGAACACTCTGGACTGTATGAAAATACGATGCCAACGACGCATTTCAAGCAATATATTTACGTAACGAATGGCGTTGGTTGCACGATTCCGATGCGAGTTGGTGTGCCCCAGGAGGTTACGGTGTTGGATTTGCGATGCAAAACGCCTTAAAATTTAATTGGGATTTGCTCAAAAAGTGGTACTTTCGTGGGATTTTTGGCATCACAAAACGGCAAGATGTCAAAGAATCCGACTATTCTGACGAAAATTAAGGAGCAAAGCGAGGGAAAATGAGACTTTCGGAAAAGAAAACCCAGTTAGCCTATACGGTTGCCACCAATCTGTTTTTACAGTTGGTAACGGCTCTGTGTGGCTTTATTTTACCGCCACTTATTGTGCAGTTTTTCGGGTCGTCTGTGAACGGAATGGTCGCGAGTATCAACCAGTTTATTGCCTACCTTAATTTGGTTGAAGCGGGTGTGGGTGGAGCAACGATTGCCGCTTTATACAAGCCACTTGCGGAAGGGAATGTTAAAAGTCGCAACCAGATACTTTCGGCAGCACATAAGTTTTACAATCGTTCGGGTGTCTTTTTTGCCATTTTGATTGTTGCGTTGAGTTTTTTGTATCCGTTGCTCGTGGCGACTCAGGTGTCTAAGACAGACGCGAGTTTGCTCGTTTTAATTCTTGGTATGACGGGCGTTGGCGAGTTTTTCTTAATCGGGAAGTATCGTGTTTTGCTCACGGCAGACAGGCGATTGGCTGTTTTTTCGCTCATTCAAACCTTTGCTATTATTTTGAACACACTGTGTGGCGTTGTTTTAATCAAAGCGGGCTTCGGTATTTTGGCGGTAAAATTGGCTTCTTCGCTCGTGTTTTTAGCCCGTTATTTCCCGCTGATGATGTACGCCAAACGCAAGTACAAAGACCTTGATTTTAAGGATGAGCCCGACACGGAAGCCATCAGTCAAAGCCGCAACGTGATGGTGCACCAAATCGGGGGACTTGTGGTTTTTAATTCGCCGATTGTCATCCTTACGATTTTTTGCACGCTAAAAGATGTGAGTATTTATTCGGTATATACGATGGTTTTTGTGGCACTAAAACTGCTAATTTCGTCATTTTCTAACGGTTTTGAGGCGTTTTTGGGAGCCGAACTGTTTAAGAAAGATATAACATCTACGCAACGCAATTTTGCGAAGTATGAGATTTTCTTTTTCATGCTCATTTTTTGGGCGTATTCGTTGGCTGCGGTTTTGTGTATTCCGTTTATGCAAATCTACACCAAAAATATGACCGATGCTCAGTATATCCAGCCGACACTTGCGTTTTTGTTCGTTTTGGTCGGGCTGTTTGACAACTTGCGTAAGCCGGGCGATAAACTTATTGCTGCGGCTGGACACTTTAAGCAAACCCAATGGCGTTCGTTGACCGAAGTGGGAATCAATCTCACGGCAAGCATTACTTTTACGGTGCTTTTTGGGCTTAAAGGGGTGCTTTTAGGTGCGATTTGCTCGTTTGCCTACCGTACGTTTGACATTATCCACTATTCGTCCAAGCATATCATTAAAACCCCGTTTTTCAAGTCGTTCATGAAGATTCTGTTGTACGTTCCGATTACGGCTTTGTTGATTTTTGTGACGCTGCGGCTCAATGTGCAAGTGCATAGTTTTAGTCAGTGGATTTTGTATGCGGTTATTTTGGGTGTTGCTTATGGCGTTTGTTTGGGAGGCGTGGCGTTATTGCAGGCGAAACGAGAAATACCACTATTTGGACGGCTCGTTCCCGACGAGTAGTTACAAGCCTGGCACGATAGAAGCCGGTGACCTGTTGCTATACGGGAACAATTGCATTGTGCTCTTTTATGAGACGTTCAGTAGCGGTTACAGTTAAACGGCGAGACCTATAACATAGAAGGAAAACGATTATGAGAAATGTATTATTTACCCTGCTGGCAGCATCAAACTCAAAGACCTGATTAAGCGATAAATGAATAAAGCAATGAAAATATTTTTGATTATACTGGCGGTGGTGGTTCTCGTGGCCATCATGGCAATACTCGTTCTGCGCCATCCGGCGTTCGGGCGGCGTATGTCGGCGGAGCGCAAAGCACGTATCGAGGCGTCGCCCAACTACCGCGACGGCATGTTCCAGAACGAAGAACCGACACCGCAGTTCACGGGCGACCATAATATGCTCAAAGCGATGTGGACAATGCTGATGCGGCGGAACACTAACCGTGTACCCATCGAGCCAATACCGGCTGTCAAGACCGACTTGAAGAGTTTGCTGACTGACCGCGACTGGTTCGTCTGGTTCGGGCATTCGTCGTACATGTTCTGTCTCAACGGCAAGCGCTATCTGGTGGACCCGCTGCTGAAAATGGAGTTTCCCGCATCGCTGATGTTGAAGCCGTTTGCAGGCACGGACATCTACACGCCGGATGACATGCCCAAGATTGATTATCTGATTATCACGCACGAACATTGGGATCATCTGGACTACGCTACTTTGCGTGACTTGCGACCGAAAGTGAAGCATGTCGTTTGTCCGCTCGGAGTTGGCGAATATCTGGAGTATTGGAAATACGACCCGTCTATCATCACCGAAATGGACTGGGCGGAGAGCCTCCGCACGCAAACAGCTATGCAGACTGAAACAATCACCTGCCTGCCATCTCGCCATTTCTCCAATCGTTTGTTACGTGGTCGCAATCAAACACTATGGGCTGCGTTCATGGTTGAAGCAGGCGACCGCAAGGTATATATAGGTGGCGACGGAGGCTATGACGACCGGTTCCGACAGACGCGTGAACTGTTTGGTAAGATTGACTTGGCTATCATGGAGAACGGCCAGTATAATCCCAACTGGGCGTATGTCCACATGTTGCCGCAGGATTTGGAGCAAGCCATCTTGGACATGCAACCCGAGCAGGTGTTTACCGTGCATCACGACAAGTTCTCGCTTTCCACGCACGCATGGTCTGAACCCGACAGCGTGGCTCGCTCCATCGCCGAACGGAATGCCATCCGTTTGTTAGATCAGCCCATCGGCTCTGTCGTGGAGTTCTAAGCAAAGAATGGCAGTGTCTCCATCCCGACATCAAACTGAAAGATATGCTACAACGATAAATTTTGTCTATTTTTCGGAAAAAGGACAATAAAACTTGTATATTTCAAAAAAAATGTAGTAATTTTGCACGAGTTTTTGAAATACAAATCATCACTTTTTGATTTGCCAATTTTTGTTATTATACTTCACTGTTCAGTGTTTCGTGGGTTCTTAGCCGCAAGGGCACGATTATTTCGAGCCCCACAGAAGTTTATAGAAAAAAGTCCGATTTTTCATATACCGCATCCACAAAAAGCAGTACCTTTGCGGCAAAATTTTATACTATCATGAAACAAGAAATGAAATTTTGTCAGAGCTGCGGAATGCCGCTCACGAAGGACATTCTCGGCACTAACGCTGATGGCAGCAAAAGCGAAGATTATTGCATCTACTGCTATCGCGACGGTGCGTTTACAAGCGATTTTACAATGGAGCAGATGGCGGAGTTCTGCTCGCAGTTTGTGGCGGAGTACAACAAAAACACCGGTGGGAACCTCAGTAGGGAAGAATATAAAAAGGTATTGCTGGAGTTCTACCCGAACCTCAAACGCTGGCAACTGCCTGCGGACCAACTGCCTCACGCATCATCGCCAGCCAAGCGGCAACTGATTGACGAAATCAATGCGCTGGAAGTCACCGGTTTGCCCGAGATTGACAACCTGTTTGTGTTGCAAGGCTCATTCGTCAACGAGGAGTTCCGTATCAACGGTAATTCAATCAAACTCTTGGACGACAAGGCGTTCTATTGGGGCACGCAGGTGCCGCACCCGACCGCTGCAGACCGCTGCTTCGGCATCGCTTGCGACGAACGTTATATCCTTGTTTGCGAATACGGCATAAACGGCACCGATGCTGAAATCGTACTATTGAAAAGGAGATGAGCTGGCGTAAGGGCGATACAGAGTATTATCCCGGCGGCGTGAACGACCCGCATGAGATAGCCGGCAATACCAAACTGCAAGCAGCGTACGAATTAGGTAAAAGCATATGCGAAAAGTAATCATCCCTCTGCTGGCGGTAGCGATACTGACCGCTTGAAATAGCCAACGTATCATCTATGAGACTCACGCAACACAGCGTGGGTCTTTTTTTTTGACCTAATATGAACAGAACACGGCGGGACTGATAATTCCATCGGTGTTGTTTAATAGATTTCTCGATTTTATAAGGGATTTTGTATCCATCTTTAAGAATAAATTGACGAAGGTTTGAAAAGTGCTTCCGGCTATTGTGCATGTCAATTGTTATGCCTAATTTTGCACCGAATTTAATAACCCTATTAAAGTGAGTTACCGATTAGGAATAGACATAGGAAGCACGACGATTAAGATGGCATTGCTTGAAGTACAAAGTAACAAAGTACAAAGTACGAAGGAGCAAGTCAAGGTGCTGCGCACGATGTATCGTCGTCATAACGCCGCGCCTGCACAGGTGGGGGCGGAGATGCTGGAGGAGATATTAAGCGGTCTGGCAACTAAGGACGGTCTCTCTATCGCCATCACCGGTTCGGTGGGGATGGGCTATGCATCGAGACTGAATGTGTCATTCCGGCAGGAAGTGATTGCCGCAGCGGAAGTGGTGAAACGGATGTATCCCGATGTGCATACACTGGTGGATATCGGTGGCGAGGATAGCAAAATGATTTTCTTCGAGCCCGGTCGCGTGCCCGACATGCGCATGAACGGCAACTGCGCCGGTGGTACAGGAGCTTTCATCGACCAGACGGCAACGCTGTTGGGTGTGGAGACAAGCGAGCTGAACGACCTTGCTGCCCAAGCGGAGCATATCTATCCCATTGCTTCCCGTTGCGGCGTTTTCAGCAAGACCGACATCCAAAATCTCATCTCCCGCTCGGTGAGCAAAGCCGACATCGCCGCATCGATGCTCAATGCCGTAGCGATGCAGGTAGTAAGTGCGCTGGCACGCGGAACGGAGATACAACCCCGTGTGTTCCTCTGCGGTGGTCCGTTTGCATACATACCAGAACTGCGCAAGCACATGCGCAATGCGATGGGTGTTAGAGAAGAAGACATCGTTGTGCCCGAACACACGCAGTACATTCCTGCCATCGGAACGGCTTTGCTGGCAGACACTGAAAAAATGCTCATGATAGCGCAGGCGCGTTCCTTATTCTCGTACGCGGAGAACGATGTGCGACTCTCGCAATCGCTCCCTGCACTTTTCGCTGATGAGAAAGACTACGAGGCGTGGCGTGCACAAAAGGAATCGGTGATTAGCTCTCAGCAGTCAATTATCAGCAATCAGCCTTATTTCCTCGGTATTGACAGCGGCAGTACTACCACCAAATTAGTGCTGCTCAACGAGCGCAAGGAACTGGTCTATCGCGACTACCGCTACAACAACGGCAACTCGTTCGAGGCGTTCCATAGCGCGTTGCAAGACCTATACAACAAGGCCGGGCACGATCTGCACATCGCCGCTGCGTGCTCGACAGGCTACGGGGAGCAGTTGCTCAAGACGGCTTTCTCGCTGGACTACGGCATTGTGGAGACGATGGCGCATTTCCTTGCAGCACGGCACATGCTGCCGGAGGTCTCGTTCGTGCTCGACATCGGCGGACAGGACATGAAAGCCATCTTCGTGGAGAACGGTTCGATACGCCGCATCGAAATCAACGAAGCCTGTTCGTCCGGCTGCGGCAGTTTTATCATGACGTTTGCCACGCAGTTAGGCTACGACGTGGCGGATTTTGCACACATGGCGGCACTCGCCAAGCAGCCGTACGACCTCGGCACGCGCTGTACGGTGTTCATGAACAGCAAGGTCAAACAGGCGATGCGCGAGGGAGCGAGTGTGGCAGACATCGCCGCAGGATTCAGTTATTCGGTCATCAAAAACTGCCTGTACAAAGTGCTCAAACTGCAGTCGTTTGACGAGTTGGGCGAGCATATCATGGTGCAGGGCGGCACGTTCCACAATCACTCGGTCGTGCGGGCGCTGGAAGTGCTGAGCGGAAGGGATGTGCAGTTCAGCCCCGTCCCCGAACTCATGGGCGCGTACGGCTGTGCGCTGTATGCAATGGAGCACACTGGTTCGTTAAATCGTTAAAATCGTTACTTATGCAATTATCCGATATACTCAAATCGAACCGGTTTGAACTGACCGAAGAAGTTTGTCCGGGATGCCAAAATCACTGCCAAGTGCGGTGTTACAGGTTCGCAAACGGGAACACCTATTTCTCGGGCAACAACTGCGAGAAGGTCTATTCGAACAGCGCCGAAGGAGCCCGCAGAGGCATCAACATGCTCGATGAGAAATACAAAATGCTCTTTGCGCAGCCTAATAATGCCAAAGACACTCTCACCATTGGCATTCCGCGCGGACTGGGGATATATGAGGATTATCCCTTCTGGCACACGCTCTTCGCCTCCTGCGGGATGCGCGTGCGGTTGAGCGGCACAAGCACGAACAAACTGTACGAAAAGGGCGTGCGGACCATCGTTGCGGACAACATCTGCTTCCCTGCCAAACTGATGCACGGTCATGTGATGGACCTCATTGAAAAGAAAGTGGACCGCATCTTCTATCCGTGGGTGGTGTTTGAGCAGAAAGAGGACCCGCAGGCGAAAAACAGCTTCAACTGCCCCATCGTGAGCGGCTATGCCGATGTGCTGCGCAGTTCTATCAAACCCGAAGAGAAATACGGCATCCCCTTGGATTCGCCGACCGTCTCTTTCAAAGACGAGACGCTGCTGCGCTCATCGTTGGTGGAGTACCTCGGCGGACTCGGCATCGCCGAAAAGGCCGCACAGCAAGCCGTCACGCAAGCCATAGCCGCGCAGCAGAACTATCTGGACACGCTGGAACTGCGCAATCGCGAAGTGCTTGCCACCGCCCAACGCGAGGGACGCATGGTCATTCTGTTGGCAGCGCGACCGTATCATATTGACCCGCTCATCCAGCACCGTATCGCCGATGCCATCGCGGACATGGGCATAGACGTGCTCACGGAGAATATCGCCGCGCACAGCGGGCAAGGGGTCTATGACGAGCTCAACGCCTTGTGTCAGTGGGCGTACCCGAATCGTATCTTCAAGGCGGCGCACATGGTCGGACGCTCCACCTACACACGCCTGCACATGGTCGAGCTGACCAGTTTCGGCTGCGGACCCGATGCGTTCATCCTCGACGAGGTACGCGGCATCCTCAACCGCTACTACAAGAACCTCACCGTGCTCAAAATTGACGATGTGAACAATATTGGTTCGCTGCGTCTGCGCGTCCGTTCGCTCGTGGAAAGCGTCTCCGGCAGTCAGCAGGACGACTTGACAAGGGAGTCGCTCTATGCGCTGCGATTTAAGAGAGAATCGCCTTGGACAACCAGGACTTTCGAGGACAAAGATCGTGAGCGTGTCATCCTCGCGCCGTATTTCGCCGAGGGTTACAATGAGTTTCTGCCTACTATCTTCCGCATGGCGGGTTACCGCATCGAACCGCTTCCGATGGCTTCGCAGGAAGACGCGGAGGAAGGTCTGCGCGTGGCGAACAACGACATCTGCTATCCTGCAACCATCGTCATCGGCAGCATCCTGCGTGCCTTGCGTTCGGGCAAGTACGACCTCAGCCGCACGGCGGTTGCCATCACCCAGACAGGTGGGCAGTGCCGCGCCAGCAATTACTACTCGCTCATTAAGAACGCCCTCGTCAAGACCAGCTTTGCCGATGTGCCGGTGGTCTCGGTGGCGG
>JAEEGL011721595.1_pt1 | contig 10276 bp, 9 predicted proteins | sample 9134231 | NCBI WGS metagenome assembly JAEEGL01 (sample SAMN16246548, study PRJNA631951) | gut metagenome | biome: gut microbiome; feature: rumen; material: fiber-attached | host: Bos | place: Iran: Karaj | collected 2018-10
CGGCCCGTCCGTTCAGGGCGGCCCTCCGGGGAGCAAGGATGAGGACGGTGACCGGTGGCTCGAGGTCTGGAACCTGGTGTTCACCCAGTTCAACAACGACGGGCAGAACAATTACACCCCCCTCAGCCATAAGAATATCGACACCGGCATGGGTCTGGAGCGTCTGGCCGTGGTCTGCCAGGAGGTGAACAGCCTCTTTGACGTGGATACGGTGATGAACATCACCCATAAGGTCTCCGAGATCACCGGTGCGACTTACGGCCAGAGCTACGAAAAGGACGTTTCACTCCGGATCATCACCGACCATATCCGGTCCTCCACCTTCATGATCTGCGACGGCGTCCTGCCCTCCAATGAGGGCCGGGGCTATGTGCTTCGCCGTCTGCTCCGCCGTGCCGCCCGCCACGGCAGGCTCCTGGGGGTCACCGAGCCCTTCCTGTACAAGGTATGTGATATGGTGGTCCATGAGAACATGGGTGCGTATCCGGAGCTGAAGGAACGTCAGGCCTATATCACCCGGGTCATCCGCACCGAGGAGGAGAGCTTTGCCCGCACCATCGATACCGGATTGAAGATCTTCAGCGATTACCTGGAGGGCTTCAAGAAGGAGGGGGCGAAGCAGTTCAGCGGCGATGCCGCCTTCAAGCTCCACGATACCTATGGCTTCCCCATCGACCTCACGGAGGAGATGGCGGAGGAACAGGGGCTGACCGTGGACCGGGATCGGTTCAATGCCTGCCTGCAGGAGCAGAAGGACCGGGCCAGAGCAGCCCGGGGCGATATGTCCGAGGCCTGGAAGAGCATTGAGCTGGGGCTGGACAACACCCCCACCACGTTCACCGGCTACGATACCATGAAGGATAACGGCCGTATCCTGGCCATCGTGGAGGACGGGGAGCTGAGTTCCCTCCTGGGCGAGGGCAAGGAGGGCATCATCGTTCTGGACCGTACGCCCTTCTATGCGGAAAAGGGCGGTCAGATCGGCGATAAGGGCGTACTCACCCTGGCGGACGGCAGCCGCTTTGAGGTCACGGATTCCCAGCTGAGCAAGGGCGACAAGGTCCTGCATCACGGTGTCTGCCGCAGCGGCGCCTTCCGGGTGGACGACGCCGTTTCTGCGGAGCTGGATGAGGACAACCGCAAGGCCATCATGCGGGCCCACAGCGCCACCCACCTGCTCCAGGCCGCCCTCCGCAAGGTGCTGGGCGACCATGTGCAGCAGGCCGGTTCTCTGGTCACCCCCGACCTGCTCCGCTTTGATTTCACCCACTATACCGCCATCTCCACCGAGGAGCTGCGGGAGATCGAAGCCCTGGTGAATGACCAGATCCTCAACGACCTGCCCGTCACCGTGCGGGAAATGCCCATTGACGAAGCCCGGAAGGAAGGGGCTATGGCCCTGTTCGGGGAGAAGTACGGCAGCGTGGTCCGGGTGGTCACCATGGGGGATTGGTCCAAGGAATTCTGCGGCGGCACCCATGTGAACAATACCGGCAAGATCGGTTCCTTCCACCTGGTTTCCGAGGCTTCCATCGCCTCCGGTGTGCGCCGTGTGGAGGCCGTCACCGGCCGTAAGGTCCTGGCGGCCCTGTCGGAAGCGGAGCAGCGCGGTCATGCCGCGGCGGAAGAACTGAAGACCACCCCCAACGAGCTGGCAAACAAAGCCAGGGCCGTGATGGCTGAGCTGAAGGAATCCGCCCGGGTGGTGGAGAAGCTCCAGGCCAGACTGATCAGCGGGGAAGTGGAACGGTTCCTGCGGGAGGCTGAGGAGATCGGCGGCCTCAAGCTGGTGCGTCAGAACGTGGGCGCGGTGAGTACCGATTGGCTGCGCAGCGCGGGCGACCAGCTCCGGGACCGGGAAGCCGGCGTCGCGGCGGTCCTCACCGCCGTAAACGGCGAGAAAATCACCTTCCTGGCGGTGTGCGGCAAGAAGGCCGTGGAGTCCGGGATCAAGGCCGGGGATCTGGTGAAGCTGGTGACGAAGATCACCGGCGGCAGCGGCGGCGGCAAGCCGGACAGCGCCATGGGCGGCGGCAAGGATGCCGCAAAGATCGCGGAAGCCATGGCCGCTGTGGAGAGCAGCCTTCGGGAAAAGCTCGGCGTGTAAAGAAAGGAGCGAAATGATGGCGGACTGCCTGTTTTGCAAGATCGCGGCAGGGGAGATCCCCTCCGATTGCCTGTACCAGGATGAGCAGATCTACGTCTTCAAGGATATCGATCCCCAGGCGCCCACGCACTTCCTGGTGATCCCCAAGGCCCATATCGACTCAGCGGCATGCATCACTCCGGAGAATTCTGCGGTGATTGCCCATGCCTTTGAGGTGATCGCCCGTCTGGCGAAGGAGCTTAACCTGGAAGGCTTCCGGATCGTGTCCAACGTGGGGGAGAGTGCCGGTCAAAGTGTGCGCCATCTCCACTTCCATGTCCTCTCCGGCAGGGATATGACCTGGCCTCCGGGCTGAGTCGCGTGATGTAAAGGAGCCGCCGTAGTGAGAAAGCTTGCCTGGTTTGCAGTCTTCTTCGCCGCGGCGGCCCTGTTTATCCTTTTGGTACCCACGGGGGATAGGCTATACCTCTGGATCGCGCCTGCGGCGTCGCTTGCCGCAGCGCCGATCACCCTGCTTGTACGCTGGCGGCGCAGAAAACCCGCCATGTTCATCCGCGTTGCGCTCCTGGGCTTTGCCGCAGGCTGCGCCTACGTTCTGCTCTGGCAGACCGCGATCCAGCGGGATGTGGATGCCCTGCTGGCCGGTGAGCAGACCGTGGAGGCCACGGTGCTGGAGGATTCCCGGGAGGCCTCCTTCGGGCTGAGGACGGAGGTTCGTATCGGCCGTATTCGCTGCTGCCTGTACACGGACAGCAGGCGATCCCTGGAGGCAGGGCAGCGGATCCGGGTCAGCGCGCGGTTTTCCTCCACAGCGGAAAAGACGGGAAGCGACTATTACCTCTCCCTGGGCGTTCCGGTCTTCGGCTACGCAAGGGAAGAGCCGGAGATGCTGGGATACGCAAAGGCATACTGGCGTTTCCTCCCGGCGCGGCTCGGGAGAGTCCTGCGGGAGCGGATCAGGCTGCTGTATGACAGGGTGAGCGCCTCCTTCCTCCTGGCGGTACTCACCGGGGAACGGAAGGAACTGCGGGAGGATACCTGGTTTTACTCCATGCTCCGCACATCCGGTGTCAGCCATACGGTGGCGATATCCGGGATGCACCTGTCCTTTCTGGTGATGTTCCTGTATGTGCTGCTGGGCAGGGGCAAGCTATCCGCCTTCGTGTGCATACCGGTGACCTTGGCCTTTATGATGATGACCGGATTCACCGCCTCCGTTGTCCGGGCCGGGGTGATGCAGATCGCCGTATGCGGCGGAAAGCTCCTGCGCAGGGAATACGACAGCCTGTCAGCTCTGGGGCTGGCCCTTCTGCTGTTGCTGCTCCTGAATCCCTACAGCATACGGAATATGGGACTGCTGCTCTCCTTTGCGTCCACCCTGGGCGTACTGCTGTTTTACGGGGATATCCGGAAGGTGTTCCCCAGACCGCCGGAGACCTGGGGCAAGCACTCCGTTCCCGCTAAGCTGTGGCACGGGATCCGGGCATCCGTTGCAGTATCCTTGGCTGCGTCGGTATTCACCGTACCGCTGAACGCCTTGTTTTTCCGGCAGGTAAGCCTTCTGGCTCCAATCGCCAACCTCCTTGTGGTTTGGGCGGTATCCCTGTGCTTCTCCGTTGGTTTGTTGGGCGTGTTCATCAGCTTTATCCACCTTCCCCTTGGGCTGGTTTTCCGGCTGCCGATAGGTGTTCTGGTGTCCTACATACGGCTGGTGACCGGCGGGATCGGCAGGTTTCCCCTGGCAGCGCTGTACATCCGCTCTGTTTACCTGCCCTGCTGGCTTGCCCTGGTATGGATCAGCATGGCCCTGTACCGCTTTCTGCCTGGACTTGAACACCGGTTCCGTTCCTTCCTCATCACGACCGGCGCGAGTCTTGTGGTGTTCCTGGGCCTGTCCTATTGGGAACCGGCCATGGATGAACTCCGCTTCTGCGCCCTGGATGTGGGGCAGGGACAATGCCTGGTACTCACCGGCCCCTCCGGCGTGACCGTGATCGACTGCGGCGGGAGCCAGTATCAGAACGCGGGGGACTTGGCCGCGGAATACCTGTATTCCCAGGGGCGTTTCCGGGCGGATGTTCTGGTCCTTACCCACTTCCATCAGGACCATGTGAACGGAACGGAGCAATTCCTGCGCAGAGTACCGGCAGCGTGCCTGTACTGTCCCAGACCGGCCGAGGACGACCGGGAGGCATTGGCTTTGCTGGACTTCGCCCGGGAGCGGGGGACAACTGTGGTCTATGTGGAGGAGGATATCCTTTGGCTTGAGGACTCCGGTCTGACTATGGCCCTGGTACCGCCGCTGAATCGGCAGAAGGAAAATGAATCCGGTCTGTGCATAGCTGCGGAAACCGATGACTTTTCCCTTCTCTGCACAGGCGACGCGGGACGGGGCACGGAGAAGAGACTGCTGGAGCGGATGCGGCTGGAGGCCCTGACTATACTGATCGCGGGCCACCACGGCTCTGCGGGGAGCGTATCGGAAGAACTGCTGAATGCGGTCCATCCCCGGGCGGTGGTGATCTCCGTGGGGAGAAACAGCTACGGACTGCCGTCGGAAAAGACGGTCACGCGCATTCAGAATTGCGGTGCGGAGATCCGCCGCACAGATATAAACGGAGACGTGATCCTGCGGGTTCGGCAGGGGGAGGCACAATGGGTGAGATAAAAATGGATGCGTTCCGGAAAAGACTCAAGAATGGGGAACTGGAACGCTGTTATATCCTGTACGGAAAGGAACGGTATCTGCGGGAATACTATACGAAGGAACTTCGGAAGGCCGTGCTGGGCCAAGAGGACGATCCCTTCAATCTCCGGCAGTATGAAGGAAAGGACGTGGACATTACCGAGCTTGCGGAGGCGGTGGATGCCTATCCCTCCTTCGCGGAGCGTACACTGGTGGAGGTCCGGGACTTTGACCTGTTTCGCTGCGATGAGGGACAGACAAAACAGCTCATCGCCATGCTGAAGGACTTGCCGGATCACTGCTGCCTTGTGTTCCTGTTCGATACCGTAGAGTACAAGCCGGATAAGCGGAAAAAGCTCCTCTGCGATGCGATCGGCAAATGCGCAGCCGCGGTGGAATTCCCCGTCCAGGGCCAGGGGGAGCTTACCCGGTGGGTCATCCGTCACTTCACCGCCCAAAAGAAGGAGATCAGCAGCGATGATGCATCCTATCTCATCTTCCTCTGCGGCAGTCTCATGGAGGGCCTGGTGAATGAGATCGGCAAGATCGCCATTTACGCCAAGGGCAGCAGGATCACCCGGGAGGACATCGACGCGGTGGCCGTGCCCGTGGTGGAAGCGCAGACCTTCCGCATGGCGAACGCCCTTTCCGGCAAGCGGTATGATGAGGCGGCCGAGCTGATGCATAAGCTGTTCCAGCTGAATACGGAACCTGTCCTGCTCAACGGCGCGATCGCCTCCGAACTCCGCAAGCTGTATGCGGCCAGGCTGGTCAAGGACAGCGGGGGAGGAGTGGACGCACTCATGTCGATCCTGGGTAAGGCGTCGGATTACCAATGCCGGATGTATCTGCGCACCTGCAGCGGCTTTTCTCCGGCGTGGTACAGACGGGGCCTGCGGCGGTGCGCTGAGCTGGACTATCGGCTGAAAACCAGCTCCGGGGACCCGGAGGAGCTGCTGAAGAGCCTGTTCCTGCAGCTGGCGGGAGACAGGAGGGAATGAAGCTGCGGTTGCGGGAGGTCCTGGTGGTGGAGGGCCGGTATGACAAAAACACCCTGAGCCAGGTGGTGGACGGCACCATCATCGAGACCCGAGGCTTCGGCCTGTTTCACGACCCGGAGCGCATGGCGCTGCTGCGGCTCTACGCGGAGACACGGGGACTGATCGTTCTCACGGATGGGGATGGAGCCGGGTTCCTCATTCGGAACCGTATCCGCAGCGCCATACCCGCCCGTTATCTGAAGCATGCCTATATCCCGGATATCTATGGCAAGGAGAAACGAAAAAGCTTGCCCTCCAGGGAGGGCAAGCTGGGTGTTGAGGGTATGGACCCTCAGGTCCTGCGGGACTGCCTCCTGCGCGCAGGGGCTACGGTGCTGGATGGACAGGAGGAAACCGGCAGCGAAAAGAGACTCACCAAGGCAGACCTTTACCTTCTGGGCTTGAGCGGGGGAGAGAACAGCGCGGAAAAGCGCAGGATTCTTGCCCGCAGCCTGGACCTTCCGGAGCGGATCAGCGCGGACGGTCTGCTGGAGGCCTTGAATACCCTTCTGACCTCAGGCAGAGCCGCCCTGGATATCCTCGATGCATACCGACGCGATGATCCCCACCAGCAGGATGCCTGCGGGCATGCGGAATAGTTCCTGGGCAAGACGGTAGGTGCGGTATGTATCCGCCGTCACCTCACCCACGGAGAGGTGGAAGACCAGAGAGAGCAGGAGAAGGACCAGCGCGGTAAGCGCGGTCAGCTTCTGCACCAGATAGGCGGGTTCACACATTTTTCCCGCACGGTCCAGGATCTTGCGAATCAGCATGGGACCACCTCCTATCAGGAGGGTAGCAGGAGGAATGAAAAAAAACAAGCGGGAAATCCTGCCTTTTCTTTCTTCCGCTCTTTACTTGCGGCGGGGAAATGCGGTATATTTACGATGAATGATTTGCCGGAAACCGGCAGATATGAGCGGGAGGTCATATTATGCGCTGCCCATATTGCAGTTTCAACGAGAGCAAGGTCATCGATTCCCGGCCTGCGGAGGAGGGGACCACCATCCGGCGGCGGCGGGAGTGTCTGTCCTGCGGCAAACGCTTCACCACCTATGAGATCATCGAACGTCTGCCGCTGCTGGTGATCAAGCGGGACGGCAGCCGTCAGGCATTCGACCGGATGAAGCTCATCGGCGGAATGATCAAGGCCTGTGAAAAACGCCCGGTCCACGTGAGCGACCTGGAGCAGATCGCGGACGAGATCGAGCAGGAACTCCAGGGGTCTCTGGACCGTGAGGTGTCGTCGGAGCATATCGGAGAGCTGGTGATGAATCGCCTGAAGGATCTGGATCAGGTCGCCTATGTGCGGTTTGCCTCCGTGTACCGCCAGTTCAAGGATATCAGCACCTTTTTGGAGGAACTCAACAAGCTCTTGGCCAATCCCTGAGCGCTTCAAAGAATGCTGCCCGGTTTCAGGCGTTCCATTTCGTATAAACCATACAGGCGTGAACGCAGGGCGATCTGCGCGGAGTAAAGTGAACCGCGGTCATGGCTGCGTATCGCGCCCAGCAGAGAGCAGAAGCCGTCCGTCACCGCGTCGATCTCTCCGTGCCGGATGAATACATGGGTGTATTTGTCTGCGCCGGTCCAGCGTTCCATGGCCGCAGAAGCCAGCGTTTCGGCGGACGCCCAGTCTTCCCGGCCTCCCGCATCGGCGGCATCCGCCACATCCTGTCCCAGTTCCTCCGTGAAATCCCGCAGGAACCGCAGGTTCATGGCGGACCCCAGGATGATGGAAAGCAGGAGCAGCAGGGCAAACCATTCCTTTTTCAATCCGTTCTCTCCTTTCGCTGCAGATAGACCCCGCCCAGAGCGTCGATGGTCATCAGGTATACCTGCTTTGGGGCCTCCAGACCGGATTCCTTCAGCTTTTTCTTGAGCCAGGCCTGATCCTTGCCCAGCATCTGCAGATTGGAGACCTCTGTTTTTCCGTCGCTGATGAGAGTCACCGGTGTGCCCCGCTCCTCCGTGACCAGTTGGAGCTGGGCGGGCGTGACGGGACTCTGGCTTGTGTAGGGAAGGACGTTCAGCGTCCCGTCCGTTTCCAGGATCGCCTGTTGTACCGTACTCAGGTCCGTGATCCCCTTTTTCCGCAGGGCCTCCGTGAGTTCATCCAGGGAAAACCGGTTCTTTTTCATCTCCCTCTGCCGGATCTGCCCATGGTCGATGAGGATGCTGGGTTTCCCAAAGAGAAGCCTTCTCAGCACGTCGCTTTTCAGGGACAGCCAGGAGATCAGTATCTCGCAGCTCAACAGGATGGCGATGGGCAGAAGTCCGTTCATCAGGGGGATGCCGATATCCTGGAGGGGGTGCGCGGCAACATTGGAGATCAGCACAGCCACCACCAGCTCGGAAAGTTCCAGCTCACCCAACTGCCTTTTTCCCATGAGCCGCATCGCGCCGACGATGCACAGAAAAACGATCATTGTGCGGATGATCACGATCACCAATTGAAATACCCCCTCCCGGCAGCATTAACTTCTCCGGGACGGTATGAATAATCCATTCCATTTTATAGTAAAGGATGATGACCCATGTCCAAGTATTTCGGAACAGACGGCTTCCGCGGAGAATCCAATGTGGATCTGACCGTTCAGCATGCGCTGAAGATCGGCCGCTTTTTAGGCTGGTATTACAGCCAGGACCATAAGGGGCGGATCGTTCTGGGCAAGGATACCCGCAGATCCAGCTATATGTACGAATGTGCCCTGTGCGCTGGTATAACCGCTTCCGGCGCGGACGTCTATCTCATCCACGTAAGCACCACCCCCAGTGTGTCCGATATCGCAAACACCGAAGAATTCGACTCCCGCATCATGATCTCCGCCAGCCACAATCCCTTCCACGATAACGGCATCAAGCTGCTGAACGGGCAGGGAGAGAAGATGGACGACGAGGTCATCGACCTGGTGGAGAAGTATCTGGATGGGGAGCCTGCGGATCTGCCTCTGGCCACCGGCGCGGATATCGGGGAAGTGATCGACTATTCCGCCGGCCGCAACCGCTACATCGGCTACCTCATCAGTCTGGCCACCCACTCCTACCGGAATATGCGTGTGGGGCTGGACTGCGCCAACGGCTCTACCTGGCAGATGGGCAAACACATCTTCGATACCCTGGGCGCGGAGACCTATGTGATGGGAAACCGTCCCAACGGCGTGAACGTGAACCTGGACTGCGGCTCCACCCATATCGCTGCCCTGCAGAAGTTCGTGAAGGACAATCACCTGGACGTGGGTTTTGCCTTTGACGGTGACGCGGACCGCTGCCTGGCGGTGGATGAGCATGGCGACCTGGTGGACGGGGATATGATCATGTATATCTGCGCAAGGCATATGAAGGAGCATGGCCGGCTTGGAGATACCAAGGTCGTCACCACCATCATGTGAAACTTCGGCCAGTACAAGGCGCTGGATGAGCTGGGGATCGGCTATGAGAAGACCGCCGTGGGCGACAAATACGTCTATGAGAACATGAAGGCCAACGGTCACCTCATCGGCGGCGAGCAGTCCGGCCACATCATTTTCCACAAGTATGCCAATACCGGCGACGGTCTCCTCACCGCCATCAAGGTGATGCAGGTGATGCTGGAAAAGAAGTGCGCCCTCTCCGAGCTGGTTAAGGATATCCACATCTATCCTCAGGTGCTGAAGAACGCGAAGGTGACGGATAAGGATGCCGCCATGAACGATCCCGATGTGCAGAAGGAAGTGGAAGCCGTCACCGCCAGGTTGGGGGATTATGGCCGCATCCTGCTCCGCAAGAGCGGCACAGAGCCTGTCCTTCGGGTCATGGTGGAGGCGCAGAACCTGGAGACCTGTGAAAAGAACGTAGACGCGGTCCTGGAGGTCATGTCCCGGAAGGGACTGCTCCTGGCGATCAAGTAACGAAGGGAGCGGGATACATGTATACCATTGCCGATTTGTTTGATCTGAGCAAATCCATCGCGGCGCCCCTGTTCCAGGGCAAGACCTATCCCTGGGAGGTGCTGGGAGACATCTCTGATTTCATCAAAGCCCTCGGCCCGACCCTGCCGGAGAGTGAATTCAATAAAGTGGGGGAGGACGTGTGGATCCACAAGACTGCGAAGGTATTTGCCTCCGCTTACATCGCCGGTCCCTGCATCATTGATGCGGAGACGGAGGTGCGCCAATGCGCCTTTATCCGGGGCAGCGCACTGGTGGGAAAAAACTGCGTGGTGGGGAACTCCACCGAGCTGAAAAACGTCATTCTGTTCGACGGTGTCCAGGTACCCCATTACAACTATGTGGGGGACTCCGTCCTGGGGTATAAAGCCCACATGGGCGCAGGCTCCATCACCTCCAACGTGAAGAGCGATAAGACCCTGGTGGTCATGCGGGACGGTTCCCAGCAGATCCCCAGCGGCAGGAAAAAGGTCGGCGCCATGCTGGGGGACTATGTGGAGGTCGGCTGCAATAC
>JAEEGL012264086.1_pt1 | contig 10276 bp, 10 predicted proteins | sample 9134231 | NCBI WGS metagenome assembly JAEEGL01 (sample SAMN16246548, study PRJNA631951) | gut metagenome | biome: gut microbiome; feature: rumen; material: fiber-attached | host: Bos | place: Iran: Karaj | collected 2018-10
CGCAAAGAATCCTAACGCTAAAAAGTACAGTAAGATAACTCATTCCGAAGTTCTTGAGAAAGACCTTAAGGTAATGGACTCCACGGCGGCTTCGCTGTGCAGGGACAACGGAATGAAGATACACGTCTTCGGCCTGAAGGAGCCAAACGCCATAGTGCGCGCCTGCAGCGGCGAAGAGATAGGAACGATAGTTTACTAGGAGGTATATATGGGAACTGCATTTGACATCTATCAGGAAAAAATGACCAAGACGCTCAGCGTTCTTAAGGAAGACCTTAATACGGTAAGGGCAGGCAGAGCAAACCCCTCGCTTCTGGACGAGATAACAGTGGATTATTACGGTGTTCCTACATCGCTCAAGAACCTCGCTAACATCCAGGTCCCGGATCCCCGCAGCCTTACCATAATTCCTTTCGACCCCAAGAGCCTCAAGAACATAGAAAAGGCCATACAGGTATCCAACCTGGGCATCAATCCGACCAACGACGGAAAGAACGTAAGGCTCGTCATCCCGCCCCTTACCGAGGAGCGCAGAAAAGAGCTCACCAAGCTCATCAAGAAGATGGGCGAAGAGTCCAAGGTAGCGGTCAGGAACTGCCGCCGCGACGCCAACGAGCAGCTTAAGAAGGCTGAAAAGGCCGGCGAACTTACCGAGGACGATCTTAAGGACGATCTGGACGAGATCCAGAAGGCCACTGACAAGTGCATGAAGGACATCGACGAGATCGTTTCCGGCAAGGAAAAAGAGCTGATGGAGATCTGATTTGGATCGTCAGCTTGATCTTAAAAACATACCGCGGCACGTTGCCATCATAATGGACGGCAACGGCCGCTGGGCTAAAGAGCGCGGACAGATAAGGCTCCAGGGACACCTGGCCGGAATGGAAGCGCTCAGAGAAATAGTCAGGCATTCGCAGCGCTTGGGCGTGGAATACCTGACTGTTTATGCATTTTCAACGGAAAACTGGAAGCGTCCCGCGGACGAAGTGGCCGGAATATTCAAGCTGGTCATAAAGTACGTAAACAGCGAGCTTAAAGAGCTTAACGAGAACAACGTCCGCGTGGGGATACTCGGCGACTGGAACGCCATCCCCAAGGACTCCGCCAAAAGCATAAGACTTGCGCTTAAGACCACGGAAAATAACGACGGTCTTAAGTTCAACATAGCGCTCAACTACGGCGGCAGGGCGGAGATAACCCGCGCCGTTAACAAGCTTATGTCCGAGGGGCGTACGAACGTTACTGAGGACGATATCAGCGGAGCGCTGTATACCGCAGGAATGCCCGATCCGGACGTCATAATCCGCACCAGCGGGGAAAACAGACTTTCCAATTTCCTCATCTGGCAGGCCGCTTATTCCGAGATAGTGCTTACTGACGTATACTGGCCGGATTTCACTCCGGAAGAATACGAGAAGTGCATCATCGAGTATCAGAGCAGGGACCGCCGCTACGGAGGCCATAAATGAAGACAAGGATAATATCCGCGATAGTTATCATAGGACCTCTGCTTATCTTCTTCGTTCTCGGAGGGGTCCCGCTTCTGGTGTTCTGCATGCTGCTCTCCGCAGTAGGAATGCACGAGTTCTATAAGGGATACAGCAACATAGGCGTCCATCCCGGAAGGAACTGGGCGTACGCGCTGCTGGTCGGTCTTTATGTCATCATTTTCTTCGGAGAATTCACCAAACTCGCGCCCACGACTTACACGCATCTTCTGCAGCTGTGGACCTTCGGCACGGTATGTCTGGGTCTTCTTATGACGCTCATACGCAAGGACCACAACGTCCTGGACGGTCCGATAACCAGTCTGGGACTTCTGTACATAGGATTCTTCGCGGCTCACATGTCGCTCATAAACTGCATAGAAAAGTACAGATACATGGTCTGGCTGGTGCTTCTGGCTGCGTTCGGCCAGGATACTTTCGCGTATTTCAGCGGATATCTGTTTGGAAAGCACAAGATGGCGCCGAACATCAGTCCCAAGAAGACCGTGGAGGGAGCGATAGGCGGTGTAATAGGAGCCACGGTGATCTGCGGAGTGTTCGGCTGGTTCGTCTACAGACCTGAGTTCGTTCACTGCGTCATCATCGGATTCGCCGGAGCCTTCTTCGGCATGGCCGGAGACCTTATCGCGTCCGCGTTCAAACGCAACATGGGCATCAAGGACTACGGAAATCTTATCCCCGGTCACGGCGGAGTAATGGACAGGTTCGACAGCGTGCTCCTGGTGGCTCCGTTCGTCTATTACTACATACTGCTCTTTATCAAGCCATGAAGAACGTAGCTGTTTTAGGTTCCACAGGTTCCATAGGCAGACAGGCTCTGGACATAGTACGTAAGTATCCGGACAGGTTCAGGGCGGTGGCGCTCAGCTGCGGCCGGAATACAGAACTTTTGCGTGCGCAGATAAAGGAATTCGCTCCGGAGATGGTCTGCGTCGCGGAAGAGTCCGAAGCATCGCGTTTAAGGGCCGAATTCGCCTCTCTGACGGTGTTTAGCGGCGCGGACGGGTTATCAGACCTCGCAGAGCGAAACAGCGCTGAGATCGTCGTTAACGGCCTTCTGGGCATGATGGGCATCCGTCCCACTCTGGCCGCTGTCGAAGCAGGCAAGGACATTGCGTTCGCCAACAAGGAGACTCTGGTCGCGGGCGGCTCGCTTGTAATGGAAGCCGTAAAGCGCAGCGGCGTCCGGTTCCTTCCTGTGGACAGCGAGCATTCCGCCATATTCCAGTCTTTAAGGGCTGCTGACGGTAATCCGTTAAAGAAAATGATACTTACTGCTTCCGGCGGACCGTTCAGAGGATATTCGAAGGATCAGCTGGAGCAGGTGACTCTGGAGATGGCGCTTAAGCATCCCAACTGGAGCATGGGCGCCAAGATAACCGTGGATTCCGCCACGATGATGAACAAGGGGCTGGAGATAATCGAGGCCTCCTGGCTCTTCGGCGTCGATCCGAAAGACATAGAAGTCGTAGTGCATCCGCAGAGCGCCGTTCATTCCGCTGTAGAGTTCGCGGACGGATCGGTGATAGCTCAGATAGGCGCGCCGGACATGAGACTTCCCATTGCGTACGCGCTGTCATATCCGGAAAGACTGGAGAGCCCTGGAAAGCGGTTCAGTTTTACTGATCTTGCGTCCATGACTTTCGAAAAACCGGACCTCGATACTTTCAAGTGTCTTAAACTGGCGTACGAAGCGATAGAAAAGGGCGGAAGCTATCCTGCCGTTCTCAATTGTTCCAACGAGGAAGCGGTAGCCGCGTTCCTTGCCGGAAGGATAAGATTCGTCCAGATAGCCGACTGCGTGGAATACGCGCTGGATAGTCATGACGGCGCGGACATCCGTACAGTGGAAGACATTCTCGAAGTAGAGAAGACGAGCAGATCTTCTGTTCGTTCTTATATAAATAATTTGACATAATCATTATTTTGTTATGAAAATCATTGGAATAGTTTTAGCTGTAATATGCTTTGCTCTGCTGGTCGTCGGACACGAGTTCGGCCATTTTTCCGTCGGAAAACTGCTCGGATTCAAGATAAACGAGTTCGCCGTAGGCATGGGCCCCAAGCTCTGGGGCAGGAAGAAAGGCGAGACCGAGTATTCCTTAAGAGCCGTTCCCATAGGCGGATACTGCGCTTTCGAAGGCGAGGAGGACGGATCCGAGGATCCCAGGTCCTTCAACCGTCAGAAACCGTGGAAAAAACTGCTGGTACTGGTCGCCGGCTCGTTCAATAACATCGTCATCGGAATCATTATATTTACCGTCGTATTCGCCATCGCAGGCTCTTATTCTCCGGTCCTCTCTGAAGTCGTAGAAGGAAAACCTGCCGCCGAAGCCGGAATACTTGCAGGGGACAGGATAGTTGCCGTTAACGGGACACGTTCCGACGAATGGACCGACATCACAAGGCTCATCCAGACTTCCGAAGGCGAGACCGTGGACATAACGGTGCTGAGAGGCTCCGAGGAAAAGACTTACACTGTTAAGACTTACACTCTGGAAACAGGGTCCAAGGGCGTAGGAATAGTCTGCAGCATAGAGCACAGCGTGGGAGGCGCGCTCAAGAGCGCATTCAACGAGTGCGGATCGATGATCCGGGCTCTCAGGGACTTCTTCGGCAGGCTCTTCCACGGTCAGGCAAGCTCCGACGATGTAGGAAGCGTCATCCAGATAATAGCCATTTCCGGGGAATACGCTGCGCAGTACGGTCTCATCACCGTAATACATCTTATCGCTCTGGTAAGCGTCAACCTCGGTTTCATGAACCTTCTGCCCATACCCGGCCTGGACGGCGGAAGGATACTGTTCGTCATCATCCGTTGGATCACCCGCGGCAAGCTGTCCGAAAAGGTGGAGAACACCATAAACAACGTGTTCATGATACTTCTGATAGCGCTGATGGTGTTCCTGATATTCAAGGATATAATCTGGCTCGTCAAGTAGTCCGACATTTGCAGAAAGTTTATTTGAATCCGGTTTTTTTTTCATAATGAGCAGCAGTAAGAGCGTCTTTTGCGGAAAAGTTAAGATAGGCGGCGGAGCTCCCGTATCGGTACAGTCCATGACCAACACCGATACCCGGGACGTTTGCGCTACTCTGGATCAGATACGCAGACTGGCGGATGCCGGCGCGGACATAGTACGCTGCACCGTGCCGGACGAAGAAGCCGCCTCTGCTTTTGCTCTGATAAAAAAGGACAGTCCGGTCCCGCTTGTCGCCGACATACATTTCGACTATAAGCTTGCCATCGCCGCCATAGAAGCCGGCGCCGACAAGATAAGGATCAATCCCGGAAACATCGGTTCGAAAGAACGCGTAAAGGCTGTGCTGGACTGCGCCAAGGCTCACGGCATACCGGTCAGGATAGGCGTCAATTCAGGCTCTCTGGAAAAGTCTCTCATAGAAAAATACGGCGGAGTATGCGCTGAAGCGATATGCGAGAGCGCTCTCAATGCTGTCGAATATTCGCAGGATCTGGGATTCGAAGACATAGTGGTATCCCTTAAGTGTTCCGATGTTCAGATGAATCATAAGGCTCACAAGCTTTTCTCTGAAAAGTGCGGTCTGCCTCTTCACATAGGCCTTACCGAAGCAGGCTTCGGGGAAGAAGGGGTCATGAAATCCACCGCGGCTCTTTCCGCCTTGCTTCTGGACGGCATTGGCGACACGATGAGGGTCTCTCTTACAGGCGACCCCGTACAGGAGGTCGTTCTGGCCAAAAAGATCTTAAAGGCTTGCGGCTTAAGGCGCGCAGGCATAGAATTCGTGTCCTGTCCTACATGCGGACGGACTCAGGTAGATCTTCCCGCAATAGCGGAAAGGGTCAAGATCATGCTGTCACCGGTGTCCGAAAAGCTGGAGAAAGCTGGGCGTTTCATGCGCGTGTCCGTAATGGGCTGCGTTGTCAACGGCCCGGGAGAAGCCCGCAATTCGGATTTCGGCATTGCCTGCGGAAAGAACGAAGGCGTTCTGTTCAGGAACGGAGAGATCATCGATAAGCTGCCTGAGGATAAGCTAGCGGAAGCGCTTGTAAGTCTGGTGGAAGGTAGCATCTGACATGGCTAGAATGGATCTGGATAAAAGAGAACTTTTCGAAACGATGCCTGTTTACAGAGCCATCCTTTCTCTTGCCATACCCAATGTCATAAACCAGCTCGCGAACGTCATCTACAATCTTGCAGATACTTTCTTCATCGGCAAACTGAACAACAGTTCCATGGTGGCGGCTCTTACGCTGACCATGTCCGTGATGATACTCATAACGGCAGTCTCGAACCTGTTCTGCATCGGCAGCTGCGCCGTCATAGCCGCCGCTCTGGGCGCCAAAGATGAGAAGAAGGCCAGAGACGTTGCCACGATGACTCCGATAATGGCTCTCGTATTCGCCGTAGTATTCTGCGTTCTTGTGCAATGTTTCAGAGAACCTATCGCTCTTTATTCCGGCGCTTCCGAAACGAGCCTTGAATATACGATGCAGTACCAGTTCTGGGTGCTCGGCCTTTATCCGATCCCGTTCCTCGTATCCACTTCCATAGGAGCAGGCTTGAGAGGCAGGGGACACGCTAAATTCGAGATGTACGGTCTTACTCTTGGAAACGTACTGAACATCATCCTGGATCCCATATTCATCTTCGGATTCGGCATGGGAGTGTCGGGCGCGGCGCTTGCGACTTTCCTCGCCACCGTGATCTCCTGCACGTTCATGATAGTCATAGCAAGAAGAGTCCATTCGAAAGAGGCTATCTATAGTCCGCTGAAAGGATTCAGATTCAACTGGAACTACGCCAGGAGCATCGTTACCACCGGTTTCCCGGCTTTCCTGCATTCCGTGCTCGCGAGCGTCGTCAATACGTTCAACCTCAACGTAATGAAGAATTATTCCGACGCGGCGGTCGCGGCCTACGGTATATGCAGAAAGATAGAGCACACCTTCGGACAGGTCGTGATCGGTCTCTGCCAGGGCACCATCCCGCTCATATCGTACAATTACGCCAACAGAAACCATCAGAGACTTACCGAAGTCAGGAAGAAGTCGCTTGTCCTGATATTCCTGTGGGCAGCCATATCCGTAGCCATCATCCTTCCGCTGTCGAAGCAGATCATGCAGCTGTTCATAGAGGACGAGGCTACCGTAACGTTCGGAATACCGGTCGTAAGCATGTACGCGTTCCTGCCGCTTACCATGGGGTATAACAACAATTCCAGAACCACGCTGCAGTCGCTGGGAAAGAAGAAGATATCCTCCGCGTTCTCGATCTTAAGGCAGCTTGTGATAACCGTACCGCTGATAATCCTTACTGACAAGCTGTGGGGATTCTACGCTATCTGCGCGGTCCCGCTGATAGCGGACGTCATCACGGACATCGCTGCGCACTTCATTCTTAAGAAGACTCTTAAGGACATAAAGGCGGAATTTGAGAGCGGAGCGGAGATATCGCTTTAAAATCTCTTGATTTTTTGTGTTTATATGATATAGTAATCAGGTAAGTTATCGCAGAAGTGAGGCAAAGGCCTCACTTCTCTTGTTTGATAGAGATATGGCTAAGAAAAAGATCACGGAACTTATCTCCGAATGGATGGAAGCGTACGGACCGCAGAACGGCTTCGAGCTGTCCAGATGCGAGTTCGTAAAAGAGGCCGGCACCTGGTACCTGAGGGTCTATGTCGATAAACTGGAGAACGGTGAGTATGCTTACATGTCCTCCGACGACTGCGAGACCGTAAGCAGGTATCTGTCGGAAAGGCTGGACGCCGAAGATCCCATCCCTCAGAACTATTATCTGGAAGTCAGCAGCCCCGGTCTGGACAGGCCGCTGCTTACCGAAAAGGATTTCGGGCGGTTTAAGGGCAGCAGGATAGAGATAAGGCTCTACGAACCGATGAACGGAAAAAAACTGCTGGAAGGCGAGCTTTTGGGCCTTTCAGACGGTATTGTAAGCATTAAGGACGATAAAGGCAAAGAGATCTCCCTGCCCAGGGAAAAAGCGGCAAAGATCAATCTTGCGGTAGTATTTTAGGAGGATACTGAAAAATGAACCTTGAGTTTCTGGAAGCATTAGACGATCTGGAAAGAGAAAAGCACATGTCCAAGGACATGCTGATAGAGGCGATAGAGAGCGCTCTCGTTTCCGCGTACAAGAAGAACTACGGAACATCCCAGAACGTCCGTGTAGACATAGACAGGCAGACAGGCGACATAAACGTCTTCATGAGACGCGACATAGTCGAGGAAGTAGAGGATCCGTTCTCCCAGGCATCTCTGGAAGAGGCGCAGGAGATAGACCCCGAATACGAGATCGGCGACGTCATCGAATACATGGTAACTCCTATGGATTTCGGACGCATCGCCGCGCAGACCGCCAAGCAGGTAGTCATCCAGCGCATCAGGGAGACCGAGCGCGGAATGATCTACGACGATTACATCACACGCCAGACCGAGGTCGTTACCGGCATAGTCCAGAGGATCTCCAACGGCACCGTGTTCGTCAACATGGGCCGCGCGGAAGGAATCCTCTCCGCCAACGAGCAGATCCCCGGCGAGCGCTACAGAGTAGGCGAAAGGCTTAAGGTCTACGTCATGGATGTTAAGCGTTCAACCAAGGGCCCCCAGGTGTTCCTTTCCAGGACGCACCCCGGTCTCGTAAAGAGGCTCTTCGAGCTTGAAGTTCCCGAGATCCAGGAAGGCGTGGTAGAGATAAAGTCCGTCGCCAGAGAGGCCGGCTCCAGAAGCAAGATCGCAGTATGCACCTACGACGAGAACGTCGATCCCGTAGGATCCTGCGTAGGTCCCAGAGGACAGAGGGTACAGGCTGTCGTAGATGAGCTCAGCGGTGAAAAGATAGACATCATCAACTGGTCCGACGATCCCGGCAGAATGATCTCCGCGGCTCTGTCTCCGGCTAACGTGGAGATGGTGCTCATCAACGAGGATCCCAACGAGAAGTCCGCGCTTGTAGTCGTTCCGGATTATCAGCTTTCCCTCGCCATCGGTAAGGAAGGACAGAACGTAAGGCTCGCGGCAAGGCTGTGCGGATGGAAGATAGACATCAAGAGCCACAGCAAGTGGGACGAGATGGAGAAGGCAGCCGCTGCCGAAAGAGAGTCTCAGGCTGAAGCCGCCGAAGAAGCCGTGGACGCTGAAGAGACCGCTCAGGAACTTTCCGCTTCCGCGATCAAGCGCCTTAAGAAGGCAGAGCTCATAGCTCTTGCCGAAGAGAAAGGCGTGGATATAGATCCCAAGGCTACCAACGCCGAGATGGCAGAAGCCATAATCGCATTCATGGAGAAGTAAATGGACGTTAAGACGCACGTTCCTCAAAGAAGATGCATAGCCTGCAGAGGGTCTTTCCCGCAGTCGGATCTCATAAGAGTAGTCGATACACCGGAAGGATTAAAACTCTGGGAGAAAGGCATGAGCGGCAGAAGCTGCTACATCTGCAGGAACAGTTCCTGCGTCGGAACGGCTTTCGAAAAGAACTGCTTTGCCAGAAGCTTCAGAAAAGAGATCAGGAAGACCGATCTGGCCGAGCTCAGAAAACTAATTGACATAACAGATTAAACAGTACGGGAGATGTTTGTATGGCAGAAGAAACGAAGATAGTAAAAAAGGAGACTAAGAGCGACCAGGCAAAGACCGGCGCTTCCAAGGTACAGATAAGGCAGGTGGACATAGCCATAATCCAGGCCCAGCGCGAAAAAGCGATGAAGGAAGGCCAGAAGAAGGCAGAAGCCAGCCAGAAGAAAGCCGCGCCTGCGGCAAGAAAGGATACGGTCAGGACCGCGCCCATTGGCTCGCCTGTTCCTAGATCCGCGGTACCCGTCGGAAAGTCCATGCCGAAAGCTCCGGTCGGCACACCTATGCCTAAGGCACCTGCAGGCACACCGATGCCTAAGGCACCGGTAGGTACTCCCATGTCCAAGAGTCCCATCGGCAAGCCCATGCCAAAGAGCGCGGTGCCGCAGAAAAAAGCAGACGTTCCTCAGCCTGTAAAGGCCGAGGCTCCTTCTGATGCAAAGATCCCGGAAGCTCCCGTAAAGACCGAGACACCTGCAGTTCAGACAGAAGTCCCCGAAGTCAAGCTGGCAGAGGAAAAGCCTGTAAAGAAGCCCGCAGCGAAGAAGACAGCCGCAAAGGCAGAAGCTCCCGCGGAAAAGCAGGAAGAAAAGGCTGCCGAGACCAAGATCGAAAAGCCGGTCGAAACAGTAAAGCCCGAAGAAAAGGCGGAAGCTCCTGCAGAAGAAAAGAAAACAGAAGCCGAAAAGCCCGCTGATGAAATAAAGGCCGAAGAAAAGAAAACAGAAGAAAAGCCGGCAGAGCAGATCGAAAAGGCTGCGGAAAAGCCGGAGGAAAAGTCCGAAGTCAAAGCGGAGGAAAAACCTGCCGTACCCGAGAAGAAGCCCGTAGATTACGTACCGAACATCGGCGTAAAGATAATCAGCCGCGCAGCCGATCAGCCGCAGACTCCCCAGACTCCCAGACAGAAGCCTGCCAAAGGCAGGGACGGCCAGAGAGGCGACGACCGCAGAAGAGGCGGACAGCAGCAGGACGGCCAGAAGAGGACTCCCAAGGAGTTCATCGGCAAGAAGAAGGACGGCGACGACAGCGCATCCCCGCGCAGAAAGCAGGCCGCCAAGACCGACGCCAGAGGCGAGAAGGTCGTTGCTTATACCGCGCCCGCGAACGGCGACAAGAGAGGACGCAAGAGCAAGGATAAGGACAGGGAGAAGGACGACCGCGGCAGGAACAAGTTCGGCCGCGACGAGGCGCC
>JAEEGL012299929.1_pt1 | contig 10276 bp, 6 predicted proteins | sample 9134231 | NCBI WGS metagenome assembly JAEEGL01 (sample SAMN16246548, study PRJNA631951) | gut metagenome | biome: gut microbiome; feature: rumen; material: fiber-attached | host: Bos | place: Iran: Karaj | collected 2018-10
CGGGCTTTACATTCTACCATGTTGCTAATGGTCTTCTCATAAAGGTCGTTCTGTGTAAGTACTCCGATGACCAGAATACCGTCTTCAATAAGACTTATCGTACCGTGCTTAAGCTCACCTGCCGCATAAGCCTCGGAATGGATGTAAGATATCTCCTTCATCTTAAGGCTGCCCTCAAGGGATACGGCGTAGTCAATCCCTCGTCCTACGAAGAATACGTCCTGGGCATTGGCATATTTAGCCGCAAACCACTGAATACGCTCCTTATCACCCAGGATCTTGTCTATCTTCTCGGGAATGGTGCGCATCTCTTCTAAATAAGCTTCAAAATCTTTCTTGTCTATAAGTCCCTTTATCTGACCTATATGCATTGCCAGTATATAACATACGATAAGCTGTGTACTGTAGGCCTTGGTCGTCGCTACCGCTATCTCCGGGCCTGCAAGAGTATAGAGAACATGCTCTGCCTCTCTTGCTATAGAGGAACCTACAACATTTACTATACCGAGTGTGATCGCGCCTTTATTCTTGGCCTCTCTTAAGGCTGCAAGCGAATCCGCTGTCTCTCCTGACTGGGAGATTATGATGACAAGATCGTTCTCACCGATAAGAGGCTTTCTGTATCTGAATTCCGATGCCAGTTCCACACGTACGGGTATTCCCGTCATATCCTCTATAACATACTGTGAGACCATGCCGACATGCCATGCCGAACCGCAGGCAACTATGAAAACGCGCTGTATCTTCTCGATCTCTTCATCAGTAAGTCCCGATTCACCAAGATCGATCTTATTTCCTTTAACATATGCATTGATAGTGTCCTCTACAGCCTTGGGCTGTTCGTGGATCTCCTTCATCATGAAATGCTCGTAACCGCCCTTCTCAGCCGATTCGGCATCCCACTCGATCGCAACCTTCTCCTTCTGGATCTCATCACCGTCAAGGTTATAGAAATGCACTTCTCCGGCCTTAAGGCAAGCCATCTCCTGATTGCCTATGTAATATACATTCCTTGTATACTTAAGGATAGCCGGTACATCCGATGCTACAAAAGTGGCACCGTTCTCAACACCTATGACCATGGGTGAATCCTTACGGGCAACCCAGATCTCATCGGGACGCTCTTTAAACATCATACACAGAGCATATGAGCCGCGCACACGCACCATCGTCTTGGCTATCGCATCCACGGGACCTATACCGTATTTGTTGTAGTAATAGTCAACCAGCTTGATAGCCACTTCCGTATCGGTCTGTGAATAGAACTGATACTCATGGCGGATGAGCTTATCCTTAAGCTCCTGGTAATTCTCTATGATACCGTTATGAACGCCCACAACGTTGGAATCCCATGAATCATTGGCTCGGTCTATATCCGATGCAGAAACATGGGGATGTGCATTAAGTTCAGAGGGCTCACCGTGAGTAGCCCATCTGGTATGACCTATACCCATGGTACCGCTTAAAGACTTGCCGTCATTGGTCTTCTCGGCTAAGACCTTGAGCCTTCCCTTAGCTTTGACCACCTTAACCTTACCGGATGCATCCCTTACAGCAAGTCCGGCAGAATCATAGCCTCTGTATTCGAGTTTTGACAGTCCTTCAAGCAAAATGGGAGCTGCCTGCTCACTTCCTATATAACCTACTATTCCGCACATATGTTATCCTCCTGTGTGCTCTTTGACTAACCGAAAAATCCGGGATTCATGGATACTTTCTTAATGAATCCTTTCGGAAAATGTCTGTGATTCTTACCTATCAAAAACCCCGCATATCTGCATCCCGTGGTCCACAGATAGCCCGGGATACGTCCTGCATGGCCGTTTTTTCTTAATTCTCTTACAGTGGTCTTAACAAGCTTCTTACCCTCTGATTCGGAAGAAAGGCCCGAAAATACCTCAGGATGAAGAGCCTGTGATATACCTATATCCACGTTGCGCCTGAATTGCTGCTTAGCCGTATAATTGTGGGAATGATATACTCCCGCATCCGCAGTATAAGATATCTTATATCCGGCCTTTATCACAGAACAGGCAAATATCATATCCTCGTTGAATATGGTCTTATCCGTGAAGCCGCCCAGCGCATCGAAAACATCTCTTTTATATGCACAGCTCACATTGGAGCAGAAGTAAGTCTTAATGCCTAAGGAAGATAAGTCGCTCTCACTTTTAAGAACAGAGGTATCAGGATAGTTAAAGCCTCTCGTGATCCTCTCTTCCGGTATGCAGTCTGCCTTGGGCAGCTGTCTTGCATAACTTACGGCCACCTTATCATCAGATAAAGGTTTTATCAGTTCCTCTATAAAAGATCCGTCGACAGGGACAGCATCCTGCGTCATATAGACGATAATATCCGCATCCGAATAGGAAGCGCCCATGTTCCTTGTCCTGCCGTGGTCAAACTCTGCCTTGTCAACGGTATGTATCTCGACCGGTACCGAAAATGCCGCACCCGACCCGTCTATCAGCTCTTTGGCGCCTGCAGCCGTCCCGGAAACGGTATCCATTATTATGATCTTGCCCGGCTTAACACTTTGCTCATCAAGCATTTCCAGTGTTTTAAGCAGTTCGTCCGAAGGCCTGTATGTCGGAATGATCACATCCGTCATGGTTTTTCCTCTCCAATATCCCTCGATTTACTCGGGATCACATCAGTATCCGGTATCAGCAGAAACCTTGCTGCTGTAGTTCTTCACCTCTTCGGATGCTACATAGTTGTCATCATCAAAGAGGAACTTCTGGAGCATTACCACGTTCTGTTCAAGATTGACGGGGATAACGCATGAACCCTTTGATCCGACCTTACCCGTAGCTCTGTTAGTCTCAAACGGGAAACCGTCATCGGCAACTATCTTATATCTGCCAATTCTTCCCATCAGTTCGATTATCTCGTCATAATCAAGGGATGTTGAGATATAATCCTTGACTCCGTCATAGGCTGCCGCAAGCTCCTTGGGACTTGAATTCTTGGCTGTCTCAACACACTGTGTCAGCACCATTCTCTGCCTCTGGGCTCTCTGGAAATCGTCGCCCACATATCTTATCCTGCAGTAAGCCGTAGCCTGCAGGCCGTTTAAAGTCTGTACACCCGGAGATGTGACTGCGGTATAATCCTTGCCTTCCGTGGCATAGAAAACCTTGTCATCATCCGATTTACCCACCATGCTTATCTGATAGTTGTTAAGGTGGTCGATCTCGTTGTCATGGACATCGATCGTTACACCTCCCAAAGCGTCAACTATCTTGGTAAGTCCCGTAAAGCCTACGGTAACATAGTCGGTGATATTAAGATCAAGGTTCATATTGAGCATGTTGATTGCCTGCTCCGGACCTCCCTTGGCGTAAGCTGCGTTACACTTATTGTATGTGTCGTTACCCAGGTTAAGATAAGTATCTCTGAAAACGGAACAGAGACGCACTTCACCGGTATCCTCATTGATGGATGCGATGATAATGGTATCCGAACGGTTGCCCTTACCGAGGGACTTATCCCTGGCATCCACGCCGAACAGGGCTATGTTCTTATATCCTTTTAATACTTCACTCGTGGCAACATTTTCGTTGATCACGATGTTCTCTTCATTGATGGTGACCTTCTGGATGGCAGTTCCTTTTCTGACAAACCATACCACTCCGACCAGGCCCAAAAGAACCACTAACTCAAGCACGAGAAGTATGACTCTTCTTCTTTTCTTGGCACGTCTCTTAGCCTGTGCGGCTGCCCTTCTTCTGGCTTCGTCATCACTCCTGCCGTTACCTCTGTGAGCCGAACCGCCACCTGATGTATGACCGGAAGAACCGCGCGATGAGCGTCCCGAACCGCTCTGAGGGTTCCGGCGCCTCGGTTCTTCGTATTCGTCGTAATATCTCTCTCTTCTGTCAGACATTTTTCATAACTCTCCCGTAATATTAATATGCATTCTCATTGATAAATCCTCTGAATACCGTGAGGAATATTATCTTAAGATCAAATCCGAAAGACCAGTTCTCGATATAGTAGATATCGTAGTCGATCCTCTTACGGATTGATGTATCTCCTCTGAAACCGTTGATCTGAGCCCATCCTGTAAGACCCGGTCTTACCTGGTGCTTGATCATGTATCTGGGGATCTCTTCCCTGAACTTCTCTACAAACTGCGGTCTCTCGGGTCTGGGACCCACAACGCTCATATCACCCTTAAGGATGTTAAAAAGCTGAGGCAGCTCGTCTATACTGGTACGCCTGAAGAACTTACCCACCTTGGTAACTCTCGGGTCGTTTTTGGTAGTCCAGGCCTTGACCTCTTCCTCCGTATCCTGCACGTACATGGTACGGAACTTGTACATGGCAAACGGCTTGTTATGCAGGCCGACTCTCTCCTGCTTGAAGATAACGGGACCCTTGCTCGTACACTTGATGATCAGCGCAACGATCAGCAGGAAAGGTGATAATATCACGATCGCCACCAAAGAGCTGACTATGTCGAAAAGTCTCTTTACTATGGCATTGAACGTGTTGGTAAGCGGTATATAACGGATATTGATAACCGGAAGACCGTTTAGATCCTCCGTATAAGGCTTATTCGGGATAAGGCTGTTATAATCCGGGATAAACTTGGTGTGAACGCCGGATTTCTCACACATGCCCACCAGTTCTTCAAGTCTGTCATAGTCTGAAAGCGCCAGCGTAACGGCTATCTCATCCAGATCGCTCACAGGCAAGATCATGCTTAGGTTATCTATGGCACCGATCACCCTGACACCCTTATACTGAGTGCCTCTGGGAACCTTATCATCCAGTATTCCCCTAATAACATATCCCCACTGGGGATTTGCCTTGATACGGCTTATATATTCTTCCGCTGCCCTTGAATAACCCACTAAGAGTATGTGCTTTACATTGTATCCGCGGCTTCTGATATGGCTTAATACCCACCTTATCACAAGTCTCTCAAGGATCATAAGGAAAGCACAGATGGCTGAATATATACCGATAAGACCTCTGGAGAAGTCGCTTATCTTAAATATGGCTATACATACGAAGAAAACGAAGACTCCGGCCAGATTGGAGGCAAATACCTGTGTGATCTCGGTCTCAATCCTTCGCGTACGCTTAGGGGTGTACATGTTGTTGAGATAATATAACACAAGATAGCCCGGCACCAGGAAATACAGTGCCGAGAAATAGAATTGCATCGTATAAGCCCCGGCATTGGAATCCGCCAGAGGTCCCTCAAATTTGAGCCACCAGCTTAACAGATACGAACCGGCTACCACTATGGCATCCAACAGTACCTGTAATCTGTTGAAATACTTCTGATTATCCTTGATCATCACTCACTACCCGTTACAGAAGATCAATGACCTTTTACAACACACTATCCCACTATTTTACAATAATCCGGCACAAAGTACAATGCCGGCCCATAACTGAAACTGTACGGCGATATAGCTGCCGAGTCTTCGTACAGAAAACCTTACTCTATGAGCTCTTCCTTCCTTACAGTAGCCGTAAGCGATACCCGATAATATGCCCTTAAGATACAGCATTCCGTACCCTTTAAGGCAGAAGAACAGCCACTTTATCCCAAATCCTATGATAAAGAAGGGCAGGTTGATCAGCTGCTGCAAAAACGGCATGTTCTTGCATATGAGATACGTACTGTTACGGCTGCTTAAGCGAACCTTAAACTCGTTGTATCTTGAGCCCGAAAAACCGCTCCCTACATGTAAGACCTCAGCCTTGGGAGCATATATGTTCCTGTATCCCGAAAGCCTGGCCCTGTAACCCACATCCACATCTTCAAGATATGCAAAATGCCTCTCATCAAAGAGTCCCAGACTTACCAAGACTTCCCTTCTGTAGATAGCTGCTCCAGCGCACGAACTGAATATGTTCCTGGGCTTGTTAAGCCTGTCTGCCTTTTTACCCTTACCATAAGCAAATGCCCAGCCCAAGGCACAGTAATAATCCCCGGCTCCGTCCACTGTGTCCGGAGAATCGTATTTAAGCATCCTGGCACTGGCACTGAATATGCGTTCATCAGATGCTATTGCAGCCTCAAGTTCGCTGACAAAATGCTCTTTTACGACCGTATCGTTATTAAGCAGGAGTACATATTCGGTATCCGCCGCGTTTATCCCGGTATTGACTGCTGCCGCAAATCCGCGGTTTTCCTTATGCTCTATAAGAACAACATCTTTAAACTCACTTTTAACGCATTCTGCGCTTCCGTCTGTTGAGCCGTCGTCCACCACTATTATCTTAAAATCCTTATCCCCTGAAGAATAAAGGCTTTTGATACAGTCCCTTAAATACCCTATTCCGTTATAATTGGGGATTATCACCGTCGTGTTCATAACATACCCTACCGGCCTTGCTTATCATCCGTAAACTGCGGATCATACAGATTGAGATACCCTTCAAAATTGACTTCTCTGCTCAAGTCGACTCCCGCATTCAGATAATCATAATCCTCATATTTTACCGGTGCCAAATAGGCGGAAACGTCGACATACGGGGAGTTTATAGTATTCGAAGCGATCTGTTCTTCAAGCTCATTAATTAATTCACGATTAAATAAATGTATATTTCTCTCTTCTCTGCTGACACTGACCAATATCCTTGCCAGATCATCCACGATCATCATATTGCGTATATCAAGATATAATGCATCCTGTTGGAGCGATGCCCTGTGCATATAACCGCTGAAATGTACATTTAACCCGTCATATATGCAGGTCTTGGTGGAATCCATGAGTCCGCCGGCTATCTTGCCGTCCTCAATTATCGGGCCGCCTATCGCTCCCACATCATATCTGTTTAAGAATGTATGATAAGCAATACGACCTCTTACGGTACTCTTAAGCTCATCCCTTCTCTTGACTATATCTCCGGTCTTGGGGTAAACGAGCTCATCCCTGTATTCGATCCTGAAAAAACCGTTATGCTTGGTATGCTCTACATCCGCAGCGATACCTGCATTCTTAAGATAATCAGCCACAGCCCTTCTGCCTGCTTCATATGCATAGGTCTTGCTCTGCGGATTGGCAGCCGTGGATTCATTGTGACATCTCCAATGATAAAGGATACGCGATATATGCCCGTAACTTAAGGGTTCCTCATCAGAAGTTTCAACAGTCTTGGCATAGGCTCTTAAGACCAGATCATGATCCTGGGCTCCGTCATAATCGCTCCTTAAGTACAGTTCTTTTATAAGGGAGTTCTTCATCACCAGAAAATGGCAGATATAATTGTTGGTAAGCAGGAGATCCAGATTAAATCCGGGCTTATAGTTGGGTTCAAAGTAATTTCTTGCATCCGAATCGCACTTATCTTCGTCACAATAGATAAAAGCAAACTCACTGCCTTTATCCTTCTTATTCTTCTCGATAAGGGCCGCATACTCATACAGGCAGTCCGGAGTCAGCATATCATCGTGATCCAAAAGCCCCACATAGTCTCCGTTAGCCGTTCTTATGGCGGCGTTACTGTTAACAGAGATACCTTTATTTTCCTGCAGATGCATGTATTTAAGCCTGTGATCGCTGTAAGATTCGCAGATCTTGCGTACGTTCCCAAGCCTTGAAGCATCCGCTATTATGAGTTCAAAGTTCTTATAAGTCTGCTTAAGAACAGAATCTATGCATGCCCGCAGATAGCTTTCCTTAGTCTCATACGCCGGTACGACCACGCTGAACATCACAGGATTACTCCAGATCTTCTTGCGCTGTGTCTCCAGCACTTCCTCGGATACGGGAACAAATCTGTATTCCTGCTTGCTCGTGATCCTCTCTACCGATGCATAGAATGTATCCTCTATTCCGTTTTTCTTAAGGTAATTAACCGTCTTTCTGATATTACCGAATGCCATGTCACCTTAACCCATTATATACAGTACTGCCTACCCTATTGGGGGTAGGCAGATATGATCATATTATTCTAGAGATAAGACTTAAGCGCTTCCGTAAGTTCTTCGTTGCGCTTCTTCGCATCTTCCAAGCTGTTGCCCTTAACGCCCATATAGAACTTAATCTTTGGCTCTGTTCCCGAAGGTCTGGCACAGCACCATGAGTCGTTGTCCAGATCAAAGTAAAGCACGTTAGACTTCGGCAGGCCCGTAGGAGAAGCAGCGCCTGTAGCTAAGTCAGTCACCACATCTTTTTCATAGTCACGCAGCTTAAGGACCTTAAGATCTCCGAAATTCTTGGGCGGGTTGGCACGAAGCTTGTCCATGATTGCCTGTATCTGCTTCGAACCGTCAACTCCCTTAAGAGTGATGGTATGCATTCCTTCTTTGTAGAAGCCGTATTCCTCATACATCTTGACCATCTGATCCCAGAGTGTCATGCCCTTGCTCTTACACCATGCTGCGACTTCGCATAAGCACATAACGGCAACGATGGCATCCTTATCCCTTGCATGTGTACCTGCAAGACAGCCGTAAGACTCTTCAAGGCCGAATACATAATGGTTAGAACCCGTATCCTCGAATCTCTTGATCTCTCTGCCTATGTACTTAAAGCCCGTGAGCACTTCTATGAGCTTGACGCCGTATTTATCAGCGATGGGATCTGCCATGTTGGTCGTAACGATGGTCTTGACCATGGCGGGGTTAACAGGCATCGTACCTGTCTCCTTACGCTCTCTTAAGATATATTCAGCAATGAGCATTCCCGACATATTGCCGGTAAAAGGAACGTATTCGCCTGTCTTGGTATCAAGCGCATATATACCGAGTCTGTCTGCATCGGGATCCGTTGCGAGTACGACATCTGCACCTTTTTCCTTGGCAAGCTTAAGAGCCAGTGTAAATGCCTTGGGATCTTCGGGATTGGGGTATTCAAGAGTCGTAAAGTCGGGATCCGGAAGCTCCTGCTCGGGAACCACATAGACATTCTTGAATCCGAGCTCGCTTAAGATCCTGCGTACAGGCTTATTACCGGTTCCGTGGAAAGGCGTATATACGATCTTGATATCCTCAGCCATCTTCTCGATAACATCGGGATGGATAATCTGCTTCTTAAGCTCAACCATGTATTTGTCGTCTATATCCTTACCAATGACCACATACAGGCCCTTGCTTAAGGCTTCATCCTTGGACATAGTCTTAACATCATGGTAATCCGTTACCTTCTTAACTTCAGTGATTATCTCTTCATCCATGGGAACGGAAACCTGTGCACCATCCTCCCAGTAAACCTTATAACCGTTGTATTCAGGCGGATTGTGGCTGGCCGTAACAACTATGCCCGAAATACATCCGAGGGTCCTTACAGCGAAGCTGAGCTCGGGTGTGGGGCGAAGCTCATCAAATACATAAGCCTTGATGCCGTTGGCATTAAGACAGAGAGCTGCTTCATCCGCAAACTCGGGGCTCATCCTTCTTGAGTCGTAAGCTATAGCCACTCCTCTGTCCTGGCCGCCCTTCATTATGATGTAATTGGCAAGGCCCTGTGTCGCCTTCCTTACGGTATATATGTTCATCCTGTTGGTTCCGGCTCCTATGACGCCGCGAAGACCTCCGGTACCGAATTCAAGCTCTTTGTAGAACCTGTCCTCGATCTCCTTCTCATTACCGGAGATGCTCTTAAGCTCATCCTTGGTGCCGGCATCAAAATAGTCGTCATTTAACCAAAAATCATATTCATCTCTGTAACTCATATAAATAGGACCTCCTTGTTATGAAATCACTTGTATATTCTAGCATATCCTTACGGAATAGTCACTTCGGTCAAGGGAGAAATTGGGGTTAAAATACGGGTCTCCCGCTTCAAGTTCCGTTGCCCATCTCTTTCTGAAATATTCACTCTCTTTGTTATATCTGTCAGCATTCTCACCCTTATCATCTAACCCTCTGCTCTTAGACTCAAAATGATACAGCTCTGCAAAAGGAGTGAACACGTTAAGCAGGCCCTGTTTGCGAAGCCTTAAGCAGAAATCAACGTCATTAAGGGATACGGCAAAGTGATCATCAAGGCCCGCATGCCTGATGAACAGGTGCTTAGCGACCATAAGACAGGCTCCCGTGACTGCCGTAACATCCTGGGCATAACAGAGTCGGCCCATATAACCCAGATTGTCATAGGATTTGCCGTAATGTGTATGGCCCGCAGTCCTGTGCGCCCCAAGGCCGATCACAACACCCGCATGCTGTATGGTCCTGTCGGCATATAAAAGCTTGGCACCTACGGCTCCGACATCCTTACGCTGTGCATACATGAGCATCTCTTCCATCCAGGCCGGAGTGATGACCTGTGTATCGTTGTTAAGCAGCACGATATACTGTCCGTCA
>JAEEGL013935858.1_pt1 | contig 10276 bp, 12 predicted proteins | sample 9134231 | NCBI WGS metagenome assembly JAEEGL01 (sample SAMN16246548, study PRJNA631951) | gut metagenome | biome: gut microbiome; feature: rumen; material: fiber-attached | host: Bos | place: Iran: Karaj | collected 2018-10
ATGCCCTTTTACGTTTTATGATAAATATTTTAGGAGGAAATGAGCCCATGTTGGATCAGATTTTTAATACCGCAACCATGGATTACCTGTCCCGTGGTATGTCTGCGGCAAACTTGAGGCATGAAGTTATCAGCAATAATATAGCTAATGTAAATACTCCTAAGTTTAAGAAAAGTGATGTCGTATTTGAAATCCTACTGGCCAAGGAATTAGGCCTTGACAAGAAGCTGGGACTGGAAATGGTACGTACCCACGACCGCCATTTGCCTATTCCTATGAAGGAAAGGGCTGAGGCCACTGTAGTTATGGATGAAAGTACCACAATGAGAACAGACAAGAACAATGTTGATATTGACAAGGAAATGGCAAATATGGCCAAAAACCAGATTTATTACAATGCCATGACCAAGGAGATGGGAAGTTTTATTCAGAGGTTAAAGACTACTATTTCCAGCAAATAAAAGAGTAAATAATGAATTCTTTCATAATATATAGAATGGAGAACAGCTTATGAGTATGTTTGGTGGCATAGATGCAGCTGCTTCCGGTTTGACAGCTGAGCGTCTCAGAATGGATGTCATATCCAACAATATTGCTAATGTCAATACTACCCGTACTGAGAACGGTACCCCGTTCAAGCGCAAGTTTGTGGTATTTGAACCTAGAGAAATGCATAATAAGAATTTTGCCCGGGTCCTCTCTGGTGAGATTTCCAAGTCGGAGTTTGGCAAAAGGAGTGGCGATGGCGTTCGTGCTGTGGCTATTCAGGAGGATAACACCCAGGGTAAATTGGTATATGATCCAGGCCATCCGGATGCCAATGCTGATGGCTATGTTGAATTGCCAAATGTTAACATTGTAAACGAAATGGTAGACATGATTACGGCTTCCCGTGCTTATGAGGCCAATGTTACTACCATTAATGCGGCGAAGAGTATGGCTACACAGGCCTTAAGTATCAGTAAATAAATGAGGTGACATGATGCAGATAGAACCATTGAAGATGACTCCGGTTTCTATGCATGCTGAGAGTCATTTGGGAGAAACCCAGGAAGCGCCTGTAGTCAAAACCTTTGGCGAATATCTTGGGGATGCCCTTGGCAATGTAAATGCTTTGGAACAGGAATCAGAAAAAATGAACGCCTTGCTGGCAGCTGGTCAGGTTGAAGATATATCCCAGGTTGTAGTGGCAGCTGAAAAGGCTGACATTGCGTTGCAGCTTACGCTCCAAGTCCGCAACAAAGCTGTGGAAGCTTATCAGGAAATTATGCGTATGCAGGTATAATTTCTTGGTAAAAAAAGGCAAAACACAGCGAAGGGATTGAGATAATGGGCGAGTGGAAAGAAAAATACCTTCAGCTTTGGGAAAAAACCACTAAAAAACAGCGTTATATGGCCATCGGTGGTATTGTACTGCTGGTGATTCTGATAATTGGTGCCAGCTTCATGTATGGCGGGAAGCCCGATATGGTTCCTTTGTTCACCAACATGGAGACAAAGGATGCTGGCGAAGTAGCGGCAAAGCTTAAGGAAGACAAAATAGAATACGAGGTTCAGGAGACAAAGCAGGGGACCACCATTCTGGTTCCGTCTGCTAATGTTCATGAAGCCAGACTGCAGCTTGCCACTGAGGGCCTTCCTCATGGCAACAAAGGCTTTGACATTTTCGATGACAGTAAGCTGGGCGTAACGGAGTTCCAGAACAAAGTTAACTATCTCCAGGCATTGCAGGGTGAGCTGACTCGTACTATTGAACAAATTGAGGCTGTTGAGAAGGCCAGAGTGCATATTGTGCTACCTGAGGATAGCCTCTATAAGAAAAATGAGAAACCGGCAACAGCTTCCATTATGCTGAAGTTGAAACCGAATACACAGCTGAACAAAAAAGAAATAAAGGGCATTGTTAACCTGGCTTCCAACAGTATCCAGGGGCTTTCGCCTGAAAATATTACTGTAGTTGACGAAACTGGAAAAATCCTCAATGATCCTGATGATGAGGAAGAGAACAGCGTTAGCGTCAAGACCATGACCCAGCTGGAGATGACCCGCAAGGTTCAGGACCGCATGCAGAAGGATGTTCAGACAATGTTGGATCAGGCCTTGGGCGAAGGTCGTTCCTATGTAAGGGTTAATGTTGAGCTGGATTTCGACCAGCGCCAGACAGATACTCAGACCTTTACTCCTGTAGTAGATGATTCCGGCATTATTCGTAGCGAACAGACTATAAACGAGTCTTATAATGGCACTTCCAATACTCCTGGAGGGCCGGCCGGTACCCAGTCCAACGTGCCGGGATATGTGGCTACTGAGAATAATTCCAATGCTGAGTACTCAAAGAAGGAAACCACCAAGAACTACGAAATTAACGAGGCCAAGGCGAAGACTATTGCTTCTCCTGGTTCTATTAAGCGTGTAAATATTGCCGTTCTGGTAAATGACGATATTACTCCTGCCCAGCAGGAAAGTATTTCCCGTTCTGTATCCTCTGCTGTAGGCATCAATCCGGACCGTGGTGACACAGTGTCTGTTGAGCCGTTGCCATTCAGCACCGAGTTGGCTGACAGACGTGCTGCTGAGGAACAGGCAGAGAAGGACCGTCAGGCCAGAAATATGTATATTACCATCGGCCTGATACTCCTGGTAATTGCTCTGGCTGTTGCTTTCTACATCAGAAGAAAGCGGGAAAAGGAGCGTCTGGCAAGAGAGGCTGCCGAGGAGCAGGCAAGACTGGAAGAGGAAGAGAGAATGCGTTTGGAAGCAGAGCGTGCTGCTGCTATTGAGGCTGGCACAGTTGAACCGGACGAACTCACTCCAGAGGAACAGGAACACATCAACGAGCGTCAGGTTATCGAGGAACTCATCCGCACCAAACCTGCCGAAGTTGCTTTGCTTGTTAAGACCTGGCTGTCGGAGGATTAAGAATTATGGATATGTATGGTGACAATGAACCAGAATTAAATAACCAGCAAAAAGCTGCGATTCTGTTTATAACCCTCGGCCCAGAGTATTCTGCTATGTTGTTCAAGCACATGAACGATGAAGAAATCGAAAAGCTGACCTTGGAAATTGCCAATCAGAAGCAGGTTTCTCCGGAGCAGAAAAGAGCCGTAATAAGCGAATTTTATCAGATGGCCATGGCCAAGAACTACTTGTCCTCCGGCGGTCTGGAATATGCACAGAACGTATTGGAAAAAGCCCTGGGCTCCGAGAAGGCATCTGCAATTATCAGCCGTCTCACTACCAGCCTTCAGGTGCGTCCGTTTGACTTCTTGCATAAAACTGATCCGAGCCAGCTGTTAAACTTTATTCAGAACGAGCATCCTCAGACCATAGCCCTGATTATGGCATATCTTGAACCAGATCAGGCCGCTACCATATTGGCTTCACTGCCACAGGAAAGGCAGGCCGAGGTTGCCAAGAGAATAGCCATCATGGACCGTACATCTCCGGATGTGCTCCGTGAGGTGGAAAGAGTGCTGGAACGCAAGCTGTCTGCTCTGGTTACTCAGGACTTCACCGATGCTGGTGGTGTTAAGGCTATCGTTGAGGTACTGAACCGTGTGGACCGTGCTACAGAAAAGGGTATCGTGGATGCCCTGGAAGTGGACAATCCGGAACTCACCGAAGAAATCAAGAAGCTCATGTTTGTGTTCGAGGACATCGTAATGATCGACGACCGTTCTCTCCAGATGGTACTCCGCGAGGTGGATACCAAGGATTTGTCCTTGGCCCTCAAGGCAACAAATCAGGATGTGCAGGCCAAGGTCTTCAAGAATATGTCCAAGCGTGCCGGCGATATGCTGCGTGAAGAAATCGAATACATGGGCCCTGTTAAGATTCGTGATGTTGAGGAAGCTCAGCAGCGCATCGTAAATGTCATCCGTCGTCTGGAAGAAAAGGGCGAGATTGTAATTTCCCGTGGAAAGGGTGACGAAATGATTGTCTAGGGTGCTGAAAGGTGTAATCTGGCAGGAGGATCCCCATATAGTGGAGACCCCAAAATTTGAGCGTCCCAAGGAGTCCGTTGAAGAAGAAACTCCTGAAATGAGCGAAGAAGTTCGTGAGAACATAATGGCTAATATCCGCCGCAAGGAGGAAGCCGCTATTCAGAAGCTCAAGGATGCTGAGATTGCCGGCGAGATTACAAGACAGGAAGCCAGGGCCGAGGCGGAAAGAATTATTTCCGAAGCCACAACCCAGGCAGATAAGATAAAAGAAGAAGCTAGGGAAGCCGGACATCAGGAAGGCCTTGAGGCCGGACGTAAGGAAGGCATGGAACAGATAAAAGAGGAACAGCATCAGATAATAGTTGATGCCAATGCTAAAGCTGAGAACACCATTAAGGTGGCGCAGAAGGAGGCCCTTGATTATGTTACTACGGCCGAAAATACCATTGCTGAAATGGTTATTGCAATAGCTAACAAGGTTATTCCCCAGCATTTCATAGATGTACCGCAGATGGTTTTGCCACTGGTACAGAGTGCTATAGAAAAGGTTAAGGACCAGCCACAGGTCACCATAAGGGTTTGCCCTGATGCCTATGAGCTGGTATTGATGGCCCGCACAGATTACCTCACCACCATGGAGGGCAAGTGTGAGCTTTCCATTGAATCCGATGAAACCTTGAAATTAGGTGATGTGGTTGTGGAATCGCCTAATGGAACCATAGATGCCAAGCTGACTACCCAGCTTGAGGTTATTGAGCAGTCTATTAGGGATGTTATGAAATAATGGAAATCAACCTTAAAAAGTTTACTAACGCAGTTGAAAACAGCAAGCCTATGCGTATGATAGGCAAGGTGGTTCAGATGGTTGGCCTGGTTATTGAGTGCCAGGGGCCAAACGTCAGCATGGGAGAGTTATGTTATGTTAAATCCCACTTCCCGGATGTTGAGCCTGTTCCATCTGAGGTAGTAGGCTTTCGGGATGGTAAGGTTCTTTTAATGCCCTTAGGGGATTCCAAGGGCATTGGCCCGGGCTGTGAGGTTGTGTCCGCCCAGAAGGTACTTCAAGTAAAAGTTGGTCCTGAGCTTTTGGGCAGAGTAATCGATGGCTTAGGCAATCCTATAGATGGCAAGGGCCCTATTCTCTGTCGGGAGGAATATCCACTCCAGGCGGACCCACCAGCCCCACTTGACAGGCCGGTTATCAAGGAATCCCTCTACGTTGGTGTAAGAGCGATTGATGGCCTTATTACCATGGGGCAGGGACAGCGAATTGGTATTATGGCGGGCAGCGGTGTTGGCAAATCCACGTTGCTTTCCATGATAGCCCGTAATACAGAAGCTGATATCAGCGTTATATCGCTGGTAGGAGAGCGTGGACGTGAGGTAAAGGAATTTATCGAGCGTGATTTGGGGGAAGAAGGTCTTAAACGTTCTGTGGTGGTTGTAGCCACCTCGGATAAGCCGGCTTTGGTGCGTATCAAGGGGGCCATGACAGCCACTGCTATTGCGGAATATTTCCGCGATAAGGGCCGCAAGGTTATCCTTATGATGGACTCAGTAACCCGATTTGCCATGGCTCAGCGTGAGGTGGGACTTACCGTTGGTGAGCCACCGGCCACCCGGGGCTACACTCCTTCTGTATTTGCCCTCCTTCCAAGACTTTTGGAGAGGGCGGGAACCAGTGAGAAGGGCTCCATTACGGGTATATATACTGTATTGGTTGATGGTGATGATATGAATGAGCCAATAGCCGATGCAGTGCGAAGTATTCTTGATGGCCATATTGTTTTGTCCAGAAACATTGCGGCCCAGAATCATTTCCCGGCCATAGATGTGTTGTCCAGTGTATCCCGTGTAATGTCAGCTGTGGTGCCTGATGAACACATGGATGCCAACAGGAAACTCAGGGCCCTTATGGCAGTATATAAGGATGCTGAGGATCTGATACATATAGGTGCTTACGTCAAGGGCTCCAGCCCAAAGATTGACGAAGCAATTCAGAAAATTGATGCCATAAATGACTTCCTTTGTCAGGGGGTATTCGAGGTTCAGGGCTTCGATGAAACCATTGAACGTTTGGAAGCTATATAATAATAAAACTGGTGGAGGCAGTGAACCATGAAGAAATTCCGGTTCCAATTGGAAACCCTGCTGAAGGTTACCAAAATGAATAAAGACCAGGCCCAGGTTGAACTGGCCACCGCCACCAAAAAGCTGGAAGAAGCAAGACATCATCTGGAGGAATTGCTGGAGCAGATGGCCCAGGGGCACAAGGACTATGATGCCCTTACCAGCAAGGGAACCATTACAGTGGGAACACTTATGACCTACAACAGCTTCTTCAATTATAAGCGTGAACAGATTGAGCAGCAGCAGCATTTCATTATGGAATGCCAGGCTGAAAGGCAAAAGCGAATGACGGAGCTTGTGAAGATAATGAACAAGCTCAAGAGTATTGAGCAGCTGAAGGAAAAGCGCCTACAGCAGTATATGGCAGAGCTTCTCTTTGAGGAACAGAAGGTACTGGATGAAATCGGCGGCCAGCTCTACTTCAGAAATATGGGTTAAGGCATCTGTGAGGGTGATTGAATATGATGAGAATAGAAGGTCTGGAAAATGTTGTCCAGCGTATTAATGAACTCAATGACAAATTTGGTATCAGCAAGCCGGCGTACAATGCCAACGCCACCGGCAAGAATTCCTTTGCTGCAGAATTAAAGGCAGCAGAGGGCAAGCTGGACCCTACCAAGGATTTTAGTGGAACCAGGGTGGAGTCTACCAGCTTTGGAGGTGATACCACTGCCCTTATTAATGAGGCCGCCACAAAGTATCACGTAGATCCTCGTCTTGTGGCTGCCATTGCCCAGACCGAATCCGGTGGTAATCAGGATACTGTATCTTCCGCAGGGGCTGTTGGAGTTATGCAGCTTATGCCGGACACTGCAGCTTCTCTGGGGATTGATCCATATAACAAGCAGCAGAACATCGACGGTGGTACCAAGTACATCAAGGAGATGCTTGATACATTCAATGGGGATGTGAAGAAGGCTGTGGCCGCATACAATGCCGGCCCACAGGCTGTTAAGGATTATGGTGGGGTTCCCCCATATATTGAGACCCAAAATTATGTAAATAAGGTACTGGATATTTATCGATAATAGTTATATAGGGTGGATTTGATGGAAGAGAATCAGAATGGCGAGGCTGAAAAAAAGCCGGGCAAATTCAAAAAAATATTGAAATTTCTCATTATAGCCCTGGTGCTGTTTGTGCTTATAATCGTAGGCTTCTTTTTGGGAATTTATTTCAGAATTATAGATACCAATGAAGCCAATGAAAAATATGGTCTCTATGAGTTGCCGATTGTGGGGGAATATTTTGTAAGACCTGCCGAAGACGGCGAATCTTCTGTGGAGGAAGCAGTACAGCGTACTGAGGCCCAAAAGGAAGAAAAAAAGGCAGAGGTTAAGCCAAAATCCAAGCCAGTTGTTCTATCCAAGGAGGAAATAGAAAAGCAGACCAAGGAAAGACAGGCTGCAGAAAAGAAACGTGTTTCCAAGCTGGCCCGTCTCTACAATGAGATGAAGCCGGAGGAGGCCGCCAAGATTATGGAAACTATGGATGACGATATAGTTATTTCCATACTCCAGCGTATGGATGAGTCCCAGGTATCCCAGGTGCTTACTAAATTTGATACAGACCGGGCAGCCAACATTACAAAGATTATGTATAACGGCGCACCGAAGCGTGTTATGCAAAACCCGCCACAGCCTGAGCAAAACCAGGAACAGGGCGGTAATGGCGAGTAAAAATAAAATTATAACTAATTAATAATTTTTATTAATTGTACTTTAATCTTCATTTGCTAGAATAAACTATAGGGGTGATTCCCACCATTAGGTGGTTATCATATATATCTATTTATTATTCAAGGAGGTGAATTCATGGGAACAAATGTAAGTGCAAATCTTTTTACAGCTGCTCCTGCAGCACCACAGGCCAATGTTCAGCAGAAGAATGTCAATACGGCCTTTGAGGGACGTAAGGCATCTGCTGGCAAGCAGGGCAAGGACTTCTCATCTGAGCTGAAGGATGTTACAAAAGACGCCACCAAGGATGTTGCGAAGGATGATAAGCTGGCCCAGCTTACCAAAGAGGCTGTGGAAAATCCAGTGGGCGACAAAGGTCTGCAGAATACATCTGACCAGGCCGATGCCAAGGCTGATGCTGATGTGAAGGACACAGCAGCCGTTGCAAAGGAGGCTGTTGCCGAGGTGGTGGATGAAGCTGCTGAAGAAATGGCAGCAGAGGCCATAGCAGCCACTGCAGTACAGCTTCCATTGGCAGAGCTTACTACTTCCAACCAGCCAGCCCAGAGTGAGGCCCAGACTGTGGAAATACCAGTAGCCAATGAGCAGCAGCCAGTTCAGGAAGTGGTGCAGATGGAGACCACTGCTCCGGAAATCAGCACTGCAGCCCAGGAATTGCAGCAGCCAGCCACTGCCACGGAAATTAAGCAGCAGGATAATCGGGTTAATGCTCAGATTCAGAATGTTGCCAAGGAAAATGTGGTAGTAAATGACACTGTAGTATCAGAGTCAGAGGTACAGACCCAGCCAATGGTTCAGAGCGAAAATGCTCAGACTCAGTCAGCCCAACCGGAGATGCATCAGCCTAAGTCCATTGAGGCACTGTTAAAGCCAGTTCAGCCAGTGGAAAAGGTAACGGCACCGGATGGCTCCCAGATTGTAAATTCAGGGGATATGACAAAGGAACAGCAGATGCTGGCAGTTTTGTCCGGGCGGGTTGTAGCCCAGGAGACCAAGAGTACTGAGGCAGCTCCTCAGAAAACCACTGTGGAGGATATGAACAATCTTCTCGGTCAGCAGACCCAGGTGGTAACTGGTAATGACACCAAGCAGGGCTTGAATCCAGATGGCCAGCAGAATCAGCAGAGCTTCCCTCAGGAAGAGACTGAAGTTGTGGCAGCACCACAAGTTCAGACTCAGCCAGTGGAAAATGAAGAAACTAATTTCACTAGCCGAATGGATGCAGCCCAGGCCGCAAATGTTTCCAACATTCAGACCCAGCCTACGGATAATGTTGTGCAGACTCCTGCCCAGCAGAATGTGAGCCAGACCAGAACTGATTATCAGATTAATCAGCAGATTGTGGAACAGGCCAGACTTCTCCGTAATGCTGAGAACACTGAAATGGTCATTAAGCTGAATCCAAGACATCTTGGTGATTTGACTCTGAAGGTTGCCGTAAACAGCAATGGCGGTGTAACTGCCACCTTCCACACTGATAATGCCCAAGTAAGGGCAATGCTTGAAACATCAATGATCCAGTTGCAGAAGGAACTGAACGAGCAGGGCATCAAAGTTGACAGTGTAGAGGTTCAGACCGGCTTATCTGATGGACAACTTCCGGAGGGACAGAGCCAGGGCTATTATCAGCAGCAGCAAGAACAGCAGAATGTCAGAAGCCAGCAAATTGATTTGAAGGATTTTGAGGATGATGTGGAGAATCTTGCAGCAGAGCCTGTAAACAAGGCCACCGAAGTTATTCGCGACAGCGAGGGCAACAAGATTTCCGACGGCGTTGATTACGCAGTATAAACTTTCAGAAAGGAGACAAAAATATGGCAAATTCATTAAATACCATTACCGTTGACGGCAAGACCTATGATCTGGATACCTACAAGACCACCCAGGGCGTAAAGGCCTCCGAGGTTGGCAAGAAGAACGAGCTGGACAAGGACGCATTCCTTTCCCTGCTTGTAACCCAGATGCAGTATCAGGATCCCCTTTCTCCAATGGACAACACCGAATATTTGGCACAGCTTGCCCAGTATTCATCTTTGGAGCAGATGACCAATGTGGCTTCCAAGCTGGGTGATGTTCTCACCTTGGTAGAAAACATCGATTCCTCCGTACTGGTGGGACAGCTTAGCAGCATGATTGGCAAGACCATTCAGTGGCATGATGGCAGCAACAATTATTATGAGGGCAAGGTTAGCGGCGTAAGCGTTACTGATGGTCAGACCTCTGTTATTGCCACCGTAGAAGGGGCTGATGGTACTGAGATGCAGACCAAGGTAGAGATTGCAAATATTACTCGCGTAGGGGATGGCGTATAAGAATAGTGGAGGCAAATATGAGTGACTCTCGAATTTTTTTCCCGTCACAACCTATTTTGCCAGTGGAAAATTCCAGTCTCAGCAGTCGCCGAACCACTGCTGATGCAGCAGTAACAAAGGGAGCATCCTTTGCAGATTTATTGCAGGAAAGCTCCAACAAGGTGATGTTTTCAAATCACGCAATTCA
>JAEEGL014019213.1_pt1 | contig 10276 bp, 13 predicted proteins | sample 9134231 | NCBI WGS metagenome assembly JAEEGL01 (sample SAMN16246548, study PRJNA631951) | gut metagenome | biome: gut microbiome; feature: rumen; material: fiber-attached | host: Bos | place: Iran: Karaj | collected 2018-10
AAATGGTACGAACTGAATTCCACGCACCCGCTGATCTCAAAGCGTCTGCAGGCCATCGACAAACTGGCGCCGCAGTACGGGAAGACGGAGTTCGTGCACTTTGACCTGAAGAAGCCGGAATCTTTCCTGGACGACTTCTTCCGCGAGATCCTCATCAGCATTGCGCCGTGGGTTTTCTTCCTGGCTGCCGCCGCGGCAGGCGCTATCCTGTATTACAACAATACGATGGGCCTTCTGTGGATCGCGGGTACACTGCTGATCCTTTCCGCGGTGCTGGCCCTGTTCAAATACCGCTTCACGCATCCGAACAGAGAATATCACGAAGCCAACGTCGCCGGCCTGCTGGCCGAGCCGAAGGTCTCCGGCATCCGCAGCATTCCCTGCGAATTAAAGGGCCTGATCATCGGCCGCGGCGATCCCGGCTGCGTCTTCAGCGAGGACTTCGTGCTTCAGGATGAGACCGGCATCATGTTCCTGGATTACAATCAGCCCCTCTTTATCCTGAACAAGATCTTCGCGATCACCCGCGCGCGGGAAAATCTGGACCGGAACGCCGTCATCCGCGGCTGGTACCGGAGGGCCCCGATCCCTTACGTGGAGATCTATACGATGGAAGTCGGCGGAAAGACCAAAAAGATCTTCACCTACGGCCTGGGCAAGATCCTGCGCTGGATCTATCTGATCCTGACAGTCGCCGCGCTCGCCGCCATGTTCATCCTGACCCGCTGATATTTATCTCATGAAGAAAAGCCCCCGATCACCGGGGGCTTTTTTATATTTATTTCTATGACCGGTACATGACGCTCTGAAGCCCGCGTACAATTGTTCCGATGCCGCTGCTTTCCGATGCCGCTGCCGGAAACCGGTTTGACTGTCATCAGCCCAGAACGAAGCGCACGTACGCCCGGACGTCCTCCAGGGTCTTCAGCCTTGCCGTATACATGTACCGTCCCATCGACGGCCAGTTGATCTTCGGCATCTCCTCCTGCATGACGATCTCGGCGCCGTACCGGCTCATGATCTCCTCGTGCGTATGGGTATAGACATGCCCTTCCTTACGGCTGGCGTAAGCGCAGTACTGCTGATCCGCCGACACGGGGAGCCGCCGCTCGTCAAAGGCCGCCATATCCGCATAGATCCGGTAAACGTCCGTGGAGTGGGCGAAATTCATCATATCCGGAGTATAACCGCCGGCCGGCCGCATATTGACTTCCAGCGCGGCATAATCTCCGGCCTTGCCCAGCCCCGGATAATCCTTGCCCAGACGGAAGAATTCCAGATGGACAAAGCGCCGCGCCGCCCCGAAGGCTTTTACCGTCCTGCGTCCGAGCTCACGCAGTTTTTCATCCACGTCCGGGCGGGCATAGTACGTCATGTCAAGATCCCGGTTGACGATATCCATGACCGGAGGAAACTCCGACATATTCTCAAACAGCGGCTCGCAGCGCGAATCGTAAATGGCGTCGTAGGAGCAGATGTCGCCCTGAATATATTCCTCCATGACGTAAAGCTGCCCCGGCAGGTCATCATAGAAAGCGTCAAGATCCCCATCGTTCTCCAGCTTCCAGGTGGCAGCCGCTCCTACGCCGTTATCCGGCTTGACCACGACGGGATACCCGACCTTCGCCACGAACGCCCGGCCGGCTTCCCGCGTGGAGACCACGTGCTGCCGGGCGGTAGGGATACCGGCATCCAGATAGATCTGCTTCATCAGGGACTTCTGTTTGATAAAACCGATCCGGTCCGAACGGAACCCGCTCGTCACGTTGAAATCCGTACGAAGGCGGGCATCCTGCTCCAGCCAGTATTCATTCATCGACTCGATCCAGTCGATCTTCCCGTATTTGAAGGCAAAGAAAGCCGCGGCCCGGTAGACCTGGTCATAATCCTCCAGACTGCCGACCCGGTAATACTCGGTCAGGGCCGCCTTGAGTTCCGGCACCAGTTCGTCATAGGAGGCATCGCCGATCCCCAGCACGTTCATGCCGTTCCGGCGCAGCCGGTCGCAGAACATCCAGTAAGTCCGGGGAAAATTCGGAGAGATGAATATATAATTCACTGCAGATCAGATCCTTTCATGAAAAAGATAGTAGGGATTATAGCACCGCGGGAAGCGGAAATGCAACAGGAAAGAAAAAGTCCTCCTTGCCGGAGTCAAAGGTTTTCGGGAATCAGAAGCCGAACATACTCCCGGGTCCACCGCCATGCCGCTGCAGCCGCTGAGATCAAAACAGAACCGGGATGTCACTCTGTTGCCAGAACCGCTGCCAGCATATCCTCCAGGCAGAACGCTTCATCGATGACATAGCACGGGATCCCTTGTTCCCCGCATTCCTTCCGGAATTCTTCACTGCAGGCGATAAGCCGTTCAATGTCGATCCGGTCTTCCAGACGCTTTTCGATGACGTTCGCGTAGTCTTCAAGATCAGCGGCATGGCTTCTGAGATAGGACTCCGTCATGACGATAAACAGGCTCCGGATATGGGCCAGATATTCTTCGCTGAAGCTGTCTTTCCATTCCGACGGGATGTAGCAGCCCTCAATGATCATGTTCTGCCCGTTCTCCACGGCGGTCTTGATGATCTCCGCGACGAACGGCCACATCCAGTAGCGCATCTCCCGATCGTCTTCCACCGTCAGATCCGTCATGCCTGTCCGGATGAACCCCATTTTCAGATGATCCAGCGACAGATACGGATATCCTGTCCGCTCCATCAGTTTCTGTGCCAGCAGCGTTTTGCCCACATGGGAGCTGCCCCCGATCAGATAAATCATTTGTTTCAGTCTCTTTTCTTCTGTGTGGACCCGTTCCGGATCCTTCCCGTCCCTCAGCTTAGTCAGTCCGTCGCCGATACGAGCAGCACCGCATACCGGTCCATGCTCCTGTCATAGATGCTCCAGCAGCACGCGCCGTACCACTCATGCCCGGCGTCAAAAAAATCCGACCAGTCCGTCGTCCATTCATAGATGTCCAGCGCGTCAGTCCCGTTCGGGAACAGGACCGCATTCACCTTTCTGAAATCCTCCGGCCTGTTTTTTCCGCCGTGAACCGGTTCCATCAGCGCATACCAGTAAGGGACCGCAGTTCCGATGTTCTCATCATTGGGCACCCATTCCGCATCGTACCAGACGTTGCCGTAATAATCGGTCCTGACGATGTTCGGGCAGTAGAAAAACTCCTGCGGCGTCAGCGGCACCGCCTGCACCCGGTCGATATCACAGACCCACGGCGTCAGCTGATCCGCAGCGCTGTCGCCCCACCGTTCTCTGATCCTTTCCATATCCTCTGCGTGTTCTGCCTCAAACTGCTCAAAAACAACGCGCAGGGCATTCCTGTGAGACGCCAGCCCGTCATAGGCCCTGTCGTCCCGCAGCAGATGATAATCGACCTCGCCGACAAAATGGTATTCGCTGTACGGGTCATACTTTTTCGCAAGATCGTAAAAAGGGTCATTCATTATTTCATGCATCATACATACCTGCCTGTCATGCGAAGCGGATCGACCTGATTCTCTTCCGTTTCTGCCCATCAGTTTTTCATGTGTCCGGCGCCTTTACCATCACTCTGCCGTCCACGACCTCAAATCCGAATTTCCTGTACAGATCATGCGCGTCCCTTGTGATCAGGAAACCGCGAAGCTTCGCATACTCCGGTGAAGCGACGATATGCGAGACCAGGGCTGTTCCCAGCCCCTGACGCTGATACTCCGGATCAATGATCACGTCGCACAGATAGTAGGCCGTCGCGCAGTCGCTGATTACTCTTGCGAACCCGACCAGTTTTTCCGGGTCATCCGCATATACTCCGTAGCAGAACGAATGCCGCACGGATTTTTCTATCGTCTCCCTTGAGCGTGTATCCGCCCAGTACGTCATTTTCAGAAGCCGCGCAACGTCTTCCGTACGGATCCTGTCTGCTCCTTCAACAATTCTGTAATTCATCCCAATGACCTTTTCCTTCCCGGGACATGACCTCCTGCCACGCCTCCGGACAGCCTGAAAACCACTTTTTCAGGACAGCGCCCTGATCAATCCGGGACCTCCACATCTTCGCCGGTATAAAGATACCGCAGATGAAAGCCCGCCTCAGGATCTTTCAGATCCGAATACGCGATGCTCACTCCGTAAGCCTCCGACACGTCCAGCGCCTTGTCCCCTATCCCATAGGTATAGTGATAGTGGGGATGAGCATCCTCAACGATCCTCGGCGTTCTGTCCGTGACCCACTCGGCGTCCTGCATGTAGTAAGCTCTTTCTTCTCTGCGCTTTACGGTGCTCCCTGCGGGCCTTTCCTTCACTGTTCTCCTCTTGCCTTTTCCCTTGATCCTGCGGTCGGACCATGCATCGTCCTGAAACGTTCCGATATAGATCTCCTTGAGCGCTTGATCCTTTAAAACCGCGAACCAGAACGTATGGCCCTTGCCGCCCATGATCCAGTCGACTTCATCGCGGAAAGCCTGATAAAATTCAAAACCATTCTCTTTTTCCACCAGTTCCATAAAGCGGCCGTTCTCCATTTTCTGCTTCTCCTTCCGTGGCGGGATGCCTGCATTTTTGGCACGCGAAGCCCGTATTTTTAGTGTCGTATATCCTTCCCGAACGGGATCCGGTGATCCGATCTGCCAGACTGCTCCGCTCCTCATTTGTCCCACAGTCCGTCCCCATTTGCATATGATTATATCACAAGATCCCTCGGCGCAAAAGCCGGTTTCAAGTTGAATTACGGCTTCTCTTCCGTTATACTGTTGTGCAGATGACACAAAGGCAGGGCAAATCCATGAATAAAAAAGTCAGGATCTTCGGAACGCTCGGGCCCGCTTGCCGGGACCGGGAAACGCTGATGGAAATGTTTTCGGAAGGGATGGACGGCATCCGCCTGAATCTGTCCCACACCGGTCTGCGCGATTCGGCCGGGATCGTGGAAACGTATCAGGATGCGGCCCGGGCCTGCGGCGTCACGCCGAAACTCCTGATCGACATGCAGGGGCCGGAACTGCGGATCGGTCCTCTCCCGCGGCCGCTTCTCCTGGAGGATGGCACGCGGATCGAAGCCGGCGAGATCCCGTTTCCGGAAGCCGTGCTGGAGCAGATCACAGACGGCCGGGAACTCCTGCTGGATGACGGCAAGCTTCTGCTGAAAGCGGAAGGAGACACGCTTCTGGTCGTGCGCGGCGGCCTGCTGGAGAGCAGGAAGAGCGTAGCGATCCCCGGCTGCACGATCGCCGTACCGGCCATGACCGACGCGGACCGCGAAAACATCCGCCTCGCCGGCGCCTTCGGGGTCACTGCCGTCATGCAGCCTTTCGTCCGATGCCGCGAAGATCTGGCCGCCGTGCGCAGCGCCCTGGATGAAGCGGGCTGCCGACACATCCGCCTGCTGGCCAAGATCGAGAACCAGACGGGTCTGCAGAAACTCAGCGAACTGATCCCCTGCTGCGACGAGATCGTGATCGCGCGCGGCGATCTGGGGAACGCGATGCCTCTGTGGGAACTGCCCGCCGCGCAAAAACGCATTTCGGCAGCCTGCCGCGATGCCGGATGCGATTTCATGGTCGTCACGCAGATGCTGGATTCCATGACGCACCGGCCGCTCCCGACCCGCGCCGAAGTCAGCGACATCTTTAACGCGGTGCTGGACGGCGCCGCCTCGGTCATGGTGACCGGCGAGACCGCCGTCGGCGAACATCCCGCCGCCGTGATCCGCTTCCTCAGCAGAACAGTCCGGGAAGCGGAGGCCTACAGGAACAGCCTTCAATAACCGTCATGACAGATATGGCCGCTTACGCAAAAGGATAATGTCTTTCTCCATAGGCGATACAGTTTTTCGGGGATCCCGACAAACGCGAATTTTCCGGCACCTGCCTGCCAGGTCCGGGACATCTCAGTTGAGTGTTTTATACCAGAAACTGATGCTGCTCTCCGTGAAAAAGCCTGCGGAGATATAGAAATCCTTTCTCTGGCCGAATGAATCCACATAGCATTTTTCGATGCCCAGTCGTTTGCAGCGTATGATCGCGCCATGCATCATGGCCGTGCCGATCCCCTTGCCCCTGTACTTTTCCCTGGTGCTGACCGGCTCGATCAGCGCCGTCTTTGTTTGTTGATCGACATAGACGAAGCAGTAGGCGCAGACATTGTTCTTCTCCGTTGTTTCTTCGTCTACGACGATGCACTCGAAGCTGTCGGCATACAAAGAGGATCGTTTCCTGCCGATATAGGGATTCATCGAGGCACTGTAATCCTGCGCTTCATACTCCGGATGAAAACCCAAACGCAGTGCGCTCCATTTATTTGCCTCATCTGGATAGGCTTCTCCGTAGCAGAACCGAAAACCGCTTGGCAGTTCGGCCGTCACATCTGCGCTCAACGGACACACACAGTTCATGTATTCTTTTTCCGGATATTCCCTGTAGCCCGATTCCGTCAGCGCTCCAGTCATATAAGTAAGGCTGTCGCTTACCGCGACCCAAAACTTGACGGATCCGTCTTCCGCCTTCGCAAACAGAGGCCGGCAGTTCTTCTCGCTGAATGCGATCATGGACGGAAAGATTTGCTCAAAGCCGTCTTTGACACTCATATAAATGTTTTCGCCATCCGGAAGGATACAGGCAATGATCTCTTCATTGTCTTCCCAGAGAAATATGTAATCTGCAGACCTTTCTCTGCCTTCATCTGCCTCCATCGCACCGACTCTGAAGATGAGGTCATGCAGCCTTTCCGGCAGCCATGAATCTGCATTATGATGCTCAAAATACTGATTCCGCAAATATGCCTCAAGGCGCTCCAGGTCCCGATCCTGCTGAAAGTTTATGATTCTCATCGTTGGCCTTCTTCCACAACACCGCAGATCCCGATTTAAACATAAAATCTCTTCATCATATACCGCGGCTCATATTCGGTATCTATATATCTTTTCTGAAACAGATGATCCGGTTAGCTTCCTCAAATCCCAGCGACATGTGGAACCTTAAACTGTTTTCATTATCAAGTTCGCAATCACTGGCGAATTCGGTACACCCTTTTTCTTTTGCCCATTTCTCGCATTCTGACAGCAGTTCCGCAGCATAGCCCCGCTCCCGATATCCATCGGAAACAAAGATGCCTTCAAGGTATCCGACAGGCGAGCTCTCCGTCCCCTCGACATAATCGTGCCGCAGCCCGCACTGAGCAAAAGCGATCGGCTTATCATCATCATATTTCATAAAGCATGCCGCTTCATCGTTTACCGCCAGTCCGCGGAACTCTTCTTCCAGATCCTCCGGATCATGATCCGTCCACATCTGTATCGCCAGAGAGGCAAGTTTTCCGGCATCTTCAATTTTCGCCCTTTTGACCATATGCATATTCCTTTACACAAACTTCGATTTGAAATCAAGTTGTTCTTTCCGCGTGAATTATGTATCCTTCATGAACAGCCGCTATTGTCGCAGCCATGCAGACAACCGCAGTACTGTATCCGGGATCTATGAATGCCGGCGTCAGAGGAAAGACAAACAGCAGCCCTCCGGTCATCTTGTTCATTACGGAATGCACAGATATGAATTCTTTCTGTCGAATATAACCTGCTGCGATATTCGTCACCTTGATCAGGGCAATGACAGCGATCCATATATAAAACCAGACCGGAACACGCAGAACGGGAAGCAGTTTAATCAGGCATACCGCTGTAAATACAAGATCTGCAAACGTGTCCAGCTTTGATCCGAACTCGCTGACGGTACCTGTTTTTCTTGCAACGATCCCATCGATCATATCTGAGGTTCCGGCAGCTATATACAGCACATAAAACGCCGGTGATAATGCCGGGCAGGCCAGCAACGCGGCGCTGAGCACTATTCTGATTCCGGTTATGATATTTGCCATCTTACACCGGCGTTCCCACTTCTATCAGATGACCGTCCGGATCATAGAAGCGTATGACTTTCTGTCCCCAGCTGTGCGTCATGAGTCTGTTAACGTATTTCACCTCCGGACAATAACTCTCAAGTCTTTCGATAAAACCTTCCAGGTCAGATTCCTCAAAATAGAGCTCGCAGGAATTATTCTCCGAAATAATCTCCTTGCCGAGGAATTCTTTCCAGTATTTTTCTTCCTGAAGAACCAATCCTTCTGTCAGAATCATATTTCCATCATTGTCAAGGACCATCTCAAGGCCAAACAGATCATGATAGAACTGTTTGGATCTCTCGATATCTTTAACAACGATCAAAACGTTTTTCAGTTTCATAGTTTTCCTTTCTTTAAACCAAATCCTAAGTTTTTCGGAATCGGTAACAGTTTCATGCTCGTGAGGATCACTTCTCTTTCTTCCCTAAAACCATATTTTTAGTAAAATACAGGCAGGATCTCTTTGCCTGCCGTGATCAGATGTACGGCGACGATTTTCTGCTCTTCCAGATAAGCAAGGGATCGTTCCATGGCTTACCGTCATAAAACCGTGGGATGGATTCTGCTGTATTCTTTAATATGATCAATTGCCATACTTTTGATTTCAGTCATTATTTCTCCCGGAAAACTGCGATATGCCGGGACACATCTTTTTATCTCCCGTATCATATCATAAAACACTGCAGAAAGCAAAAAAAGACTGCCACAGGTACTCTTTTCTCTGTTGGCAGTCCTCATAAGATCTTTCCTGCTGAAACAATCTACATCACGTCCTATTTTCGGCCATTCTTTCTCCAATAAATCATAGAGCAGATAACTGCCCCCCATCAGTTCCGAAATTCTCCCGGCATCTGAATGACGGTTTTGCAGCAGGATCCTCAAACGGTCGTGACATCGGTACGGTCCGCCTCTGTATATTGAGAGATCAGATCGGAAATGTCTTTCATGGCCTGAATGAAGCGTGCCTTCTCCGTCTCGCTGAACGCTCCGACAAGAGCTTCAAAAGAATGATCGCTGGCCGCAAAGTGAGCGGCCAAATACCGTCTGCCCCGTTCCGTCAGGGTAAGGACATTAGCCCTCTTATCTGTCTCATTAGGAGAATTGCAGACATATCCGGTCCTGATAAACAGGGCAACGATCTTGGAAACGTGCTGTTTGGAAATGTTCAGCCCCTCCGCTATCTCGGATGCCTGAACCGGTCCATTATCAAACAGATACACGAGAACCTCCACCTGGACGCGTCCGTACTCGCCCTTGAAGGACGACCAGAATGCGTCAGTGATATGCTTGTTGAAAAGTGCCCCCGTTCGAAATGCGAGTTCAGTATCCTTCATTGTGATCCTTCCTTACCAGGTCCTGGAGCCCAGCTCACGGAACTGCGCCACGGTCGTTACGTGAGAGTTCAGGCCTCCGTCCACGTTGATGATCTGTCCGGTAACGTATTCACTCTCATCAGCAGCGAAATACACGCAAAGATGTCCGATATCCTCCGGGCAGCCGTAACGGTTAACTTCGATGTTGCTCAGGAAGATATTTTTCAGCATCTGCGGAACGATCGCGTCGTTTTCAGGCGTCACGATCAGACCCGGACGGATGCAGTTGCAGCGGATGTTGTCCTTGCCGTACTGCAGCGCTACGCTCGAGGTCAGCATGTTGACACCGGCTTTGGCACAGGCATAGGCCGTTGCGCCCAGATCGCCGCCGCAGGACGCCATCGAGCCGATGTTTATGATCGAACCGCCGCCGTTTTTCTGCATATAAGGCAGCACGCACTTGATCGCGTAGAATGTGCCGCGGATATCGCTGGTGAAGATGTTATCCCACATTTCAAGCGTCAGTTCCAGGACCGTCCCATCCGGCAGACCGACGTTGGCCGCATTGTTCACCAGTATGTCTATCTTACCATATTTTTCCGCTGTATCGACAATTAATTTATCCACGGAGGAAAGATCCGTCAGATCCATAAAATGGTATTCGGCTTTTCCGCCTTCTGCCGTGATCCTGTCAACAACTGCCTGTCCTTTCTCTTTCCGTCGTCCGCAGACGATGACCTGCGCGCCTTCTGCCGCAAACAAACGGGCGATCCCGATGCCGATCCCGCTGGTCGATCCGGTTACGACAGCAACTTTTCCTTTTAAGCGATCCATGATGATACCTCCAAAGAATAGTTTAGTCATATTTATATGACTTTTTAGATTATACCGTGTTCTTCTCCGCTTTGCAAGCATATTCATCGAAATTGAGCTGTCAAAAAACGAGCCCAGTATGATCTGAGCCCGGAGCATTCGCTTTTAACAAAGAAGTATATGGTTTTAGTTCAGTTTGACAGCCTTCTGAAGCAACAGACTGACCGGTTCCTGCAGATCATAAGGGAAGCGCATATTAATTA
>JAEEGL016412332.1_pt1 | contig 10276 bp, 11 predicted proteins | sample 9134231 | NCBI WGS metagenome assembly JAEEGL01 (sample SAMN16246548, study PRJNA631951) | gut metagenome | biome: gut microbiome; feature: rumen; material: fiber-attached | host: Bos | place: Iran: Karaj | collected 2018-10
CTGGTTGTTCTGCTGTAGCAGATGAATCTAGATTAAATAAAACTCAATTTCCTGCATTAGTACAAATATAGGTTTTATTTTCATTTGCAATTAAAGCTGTAGAAGCGGGCTCTTTGGGTAAACTATTTAAATCTTCTAAACTATTAATAAAAAATTTATGAGTATGAGTAATTCGATTTGTATCTAAAATTTTATAGCTCATAATATCTCCTCCTTATTTTTAATTAGAAGATCCTCTTTTAAAAATTACTCATTCACCCGAATTATTACAAATATAAACTGAATTTTCATTTGCAACCAATGCGGTAGAAGCAGGTTCTTTGGGTAATATGGCCAAATCTTCTAAATCATCAACAAAAAATTCATGAGTATCAATTACTGGATTAGTATTTAAAATTTTATATTTACTCATATTTATTTTCCTTTCTCGAAAAGAAATTAAAATTTTATTCTTTATAAAATAAAAATTTTAATATTAATCTAAATAAAAAAAAGCCTCTATAGTAAATTAATACCATAGAGGCTGTAATATTTTTATGGAGGCAGATATCCGATTCGAACGGATGGTAATTCCGCTTTACAAGAGCGGCGCTGTCGACCACTGAGCCAATCTGCCAAAATTTATATGGAGCGGATAGCGGATCCCGAGACCGCATCTGGAGCGTGGAAGGCTCTTATTCTGCCTTTGAACTATACCCGCATGAATAATTGGAGATAACGGGAATCGAACCCGTGTCCAGACATTTTCACTTTGGTTTTCCATGCCTGTCGAACCCATCTATCCCCGATGGTCTGCCTAAGTAGATTTGAACTACCGACCCCATGATCCCAAATCATGTGCGCTACCAAGTTGCGCCATAGGCAGAAAATATTTTGGTACTCCCTGCGCGAATTGCACGCGCAACCTTAGGCTTAGGAGGCCTACGCTCTGTCTAATTGAGCTAAGGGAGTGAATTTTTGGTACGCCCTGTGAGACTCGAACTCACGGTCTTAGGATTAAGAGTCCTCTGCTTTTCCAACTAAGCTAAGGGCGCATTGGCTTCTCCGCAACGACTCGAACGTTGAAAGGCAGAACCAGAATCTGCAGTGTTGCCATTTACACTACGGAGAAATTTAAGCGGAAATTTTAAAAACAGTGTTTTTATGTGCTCTACCATTGAGCTATTTTTACCCCTTGGGTAAAAAATTGGATTCGAACCAATAACAATCATCCGTAAAATGAAGTAACTGTTTTTCCATCACGCTATATTTTACTATATAATATCTTTATCGTTCGTTGTTAAAGTATAATTAATACAATTATTATATTTTTTCTTAGGAGTTAAACTATCATCACATGTTCAAGTTATTTTAGGGTAAACTGGATCACGAGGTCCAGTAGGAACAGTATACGGTTTACAATCATAAAACCAATAATCTTTTTTCTGCGACGCTGGAACAGTTAATGTTCCGACAGAAATTTTATTTATTTCATCCCATAACTTATCAATATCTCGATCTTTCTTTTCTAAATGAAAATACCGATCTAAGATTCCCGCATAATCATCATACATTATTTCAAGAATTCCAACAGCAATTCATATGTTTTCACCATATGATTCTGAATCTTCAATTTCTTCAATAATTAGGCGGAAATTATTTTTAGAAAACTTAGCCATAATCTACCTCCAAGTTCTTAGCCAAAGTAGATTTGGCTATTCGGTTTTCGTTATAATCAATTGGCAAGGGTGGTAGGATTCGAACCCACGAGGACAGTTTTGGACGCTGCCTGACAGTTTTGAAGACTGCTGCCTTTAACCACTCGGCCACACCCCTATAATTATTGGTCGCGAAGCCTGCGTACTGCCCGCAGTTGCTCTTGCTTATGAGACAAGATCAGATACTTACCTGCCGCCCGCAATGGTAGCGTCAACGAGATTCGAACTCGTGATCACTGGCTTGAAAGGCCAGGGTCCTTACCGCTAGACGATGACGCCGTATATGTGGAAATACTGTATATTCTGAAAGGGGTGGTGAATTTTTAAACGGAGGAACTTTCAAGGGAGGAGAAAGGAGAACATCAAATTCACTGTTTGTAGTTTCGCAGACTACTGATAATTTATCCGTACGAAGTAAGAATATACCCATCACACATTTTATTAAGATAAAAAAAGCGTGCGGAAATACTTAATTTAGTTTTTGCTATACCAAACAGCAAGAAAGAGGTATTAATATTTTTCAAGAATATCCGAAGTAACTAAATTACAATCACGCACTTTAAAATTTTAGAGGAAATCTTAGAAAACGTAGATTTTTGCATTCCTAAATATTAATGTGAAGTAACGTTTTCTCTATCACTCTATATTATTATTATAACAAAATATTTCTATTTTGTCAAATGTCTGGTGCGGGATACCAGATTCGAACTGGTACATCCTAAGATACTGGTTTTTAAGACCAGAGCGCCTACCGATTACGCCAATCCCGCATATGGTGGGCCCGACAAGATTTGAACTTGTGACCTTCCGATTATCAGCCGGATGCTCTAACCAACTGAGCTACACGCCCTAAAAATATGGTTGCCGTGGATGGTTACGCTCCATCTTCTCCCGATTATAAGTCAGGTGCCCTGCTATTGTGCTACACGGCATTAAAAACTGCGGCGGAGCGAGTCACCGCAGCACACTCTGTGTTTTCGGGTACACAGTGAACCGCCCTCTCTCGGGGATAAGGTAGTGCTTTAAGTTACAATCATGGGCATCACACCCTTCTTGTCAAGTGGTTTAATTTAAAGTAAAATTAAAACTTTAGACAATCAATTGCTACCAACTCCTTTTCAAGAATCAAGCACCTATACCTATAAATTTCAGAGAATTAGTTGAAATCCAGATTCGCCGCGTGGAGGCTTCTCTATGAATCCGTGGAGATAGAGGGGATCGAACCCTCGGCCTCAGGCTTGCAAAGCCCGCGCTCTCCCTTCTGAGCTACATCCCCCTATGGCTCTTCAGGTAGGTACCGCCCCTACATTGTCTTACGACACGGATTAACAGTCCGTTGCATTACTTGTCTGCCACTGAAGAACTTTAATCTTGATCTAATTTTTCATGAATTTCAGCATGACAATTAGAACAAACCAATATACATTTATCAACTTCTTTTTTTAAAGTTGAAAAATCTCTTGTTAAATATTGTGAAGGATGAAAATCTTTTTGTGAAGGATCAATATGATGAAATTCCAAAGCTCTCATACTTTTGTTATATCCACAAATTTCACATTTTCCGCCTTTATATTCTACTAAAGCCTTTTTTATTGCTCGTCTTTTAATAGTTACAGCTTGAGTGTGAGAACAATTTTCATCTTCGTGCGGAGAACATTCATAACAATATTTTCTAGTATATCCTTTATCAATTATTTCAAATGGTTTTCCACAAATTTCACATACACGATTTTTAACAATTGTATTATTGTTTAAACAAATACAATTCCCAACAGTCATTTTTCTTAAATGATTTGTTTGAACTTCTTTTTGTTGTCCACAATTTTGACATTGACAGAGTCAATAAGTTTTACCATTTTTTGATGGTAGTTTATATAAAACTTCCCACGTTTTATATACTTGTCCTGTTAAATCTAAAGCTTTTGGCATTTTAACTCACTTCCTTTCATTTTTATATGAATTCTACTGAGTTAAAATAACTCAAAATACCCCAAATTTTTATTGCGCTATCGGGGAAAGCGGTGCTTTCCACTCTCAGCAGGAAAGCATAATCTTCTGTGCTGCCAGCAACGGTGCTGCTTCAAGGCCTTGACTACTCCGCAACTGCGGGTTGTACCGAAGACTTATGCTAAACTGTCTCACCAATATCCTTTTCTGGCACTTTCCCAACTATTAGGGGAAGGATGGATTCGAACCATCAGTGTTTTGACAGTACAGAGTTTTTCTTTGCGGAAACTCTGTAAACCGCCGCGCACCAGCATCCATGATTTAGCTTAAGGTCTGCGCGGTAACTGTGCTGTTCCGCAGACCGAACTTTTTTTATGCCCTGTGAGCTCTAACACAGAGGAGTCCCTTTACTAACGCCGGTTGACTCGCACAGCCTATGCGTCATACACCTGTTTTAGCTTAAAGTCTGCGCGGCTGTATGAATCTCCGCAGACCTAGGTACCACCCGTTTAGACGTGGCAACTAACCCTCTCTTCATACCATTGTATTTAAAGTCCAAGGATATGATGCTCAGACTATTTTTCCACCGCATGTATGAAGCGCCGTGGGCGTCCCCTTTTTTAAAAGTCACCACCGATTTTTAGTGCGTAGAGCGTGGTAGACCAACCTTCTCTTTTTGAATTGGCTTGGCAACTTTCTGCGGCGATCCAGCCCTTCTCGTTCTATTCGCCAGCGGTTTTGGAAGGTAGCCACTCCTTCATCTGGAACTGCTTATATGAGGACACGTCCTGTATGTACCCCATACCTGTACCCAAGGTGTTGCTTCTTTGAGAACCTTTCCGCGGTGCTCTCAAGCCCCTATTGCCAATTCAATATTCAGTTTTCAATTTCTCGTGCCACACGAATCTTACAGAAACCACACACACGAGGTTTTTAACTCTTAGACCGTTAATTAGCCGTTAGGAGGTTGATCGTTTTTCTGAGCCGCAGTCTCCCGCTGCTGCAGTCTATTCTACCTTACGGTAAGGGCACTGCCATTTCCCTATTTCCTTTTTTCTTTCTATATATATTATAACATATTTTATTGTCTGTTGTCAAGAGCTTTTTTTCGGCTCTGATTATCTTTCTTTAGAAGATAATCACCACCTTTCTTTCTCTTCTTGTTATATATATTATAACATATTTTTTATTCTACTGTCAACCACTATTTTTTGGATCAGATTGCCCTTCTTGTGAGACGAAAAGAAGATACCTGCGGCGAGTTGATCCAACGCTCACTTTCCTTATTTGTTTATCGTCTATTAGGCTTTAGACTAGATGCCTTTCACATCAGATATTTCCTCAAGAAGTCTCTCAACTTCTTTAATTATATTATAACATAAAAATAGAGCATATGTCAAATATAATCTTTTAGATTAGGCAAAAATATCTCTTAGCCAAGAAAGATCATGAGTATCTTCAAACTTATCAAATTTATCCAAGAGAGAAGAATAATCTTTCTTTGTATTTTTTACATTAATGTTATTATGATATTTGCGCGGCTCTTCACTCTCATGTGCTTTAGCAATTGCATTCTCAAGATATTGATTGCGGGCAGTCATATCATTGAGCTGATTAGTAAGTTCTTCAATCTGTTGAGTTAGCTTTTCAACCTCAGTAAGCTCGGGTTCTTTTTCAGCTTCAGCAATTGCTTCATCAAGTTGATCCGCAATATCACCAAGAAGTGTAGTAATATCATCCCCTGCCGCATACGCAGAAAGATCTTTACCATCACTGTCCCGCATACTTACTTCAAGTTCCATATTATCAGATTCATCACTTGAAAAAATACAATGAATACTTGCACTATACATAATTATTCCTTCTTTCTCTTGGGAGTAAATTCTATTTTTTTGTTACGAAGTATTTTTGCTATTTCTAAAAATTGATTACAGCGTTTACAGGGTGATCCATATGCACATTTATATCCGCAATTCATTTTATATTCAATGAAATTTGGAATTAAACTTTGATTTGGAATTTTTAAAGTTAATTCTGGATATAAAAGATTTAAATCTTCTCTCCATTCTTGATTTTCAAATCAAATTTTATAAAGAGTAGTTAATCTAGCCATAGATTGATTTTCTGTAAATTCAAAAATATCTATATATTGATCTAATATATCAATTATCTCTGGCGTAAAATAGGGTAATCTAGGATTGTTAGCATCTGGTATTTGAGATGCAATCTTATCTAAAATTAATCGACATTGAACTTTATGTTGATCACAAAACTTTTTAACTTTTTCTAGTTGATAACATAAATCATCTGAAATATATACGTCAGTTGTCCCTAAATTAACCAACCATTCGAGTTGTCGAAAAGAAGTTGCGGCATATGCTGATGAAAAATAAAAATTAATATTCATTTTTTGAAGAATTTCTTTTTCTTCAATATAATCAACAATAATATGAATATTAGGATTAACAATTTTAGCATAGCGTAATTTTTCTAATTCAAAATCATAATCTGTAGTATCAATTTTAATATTAAATCTTTTATCATTATGTTGTTCTAAGAAAGCAAGTAATCAGTCAAAATTACCAGGCTTATTAATGAAAGTAATATTATACTCTGATACTAATGATTTATTTTCTGCATACGCAGATCAAGGCAAAGCTACTTTCATTTAAAATTTACACCCCCTTTAGATAATCTAGTAAAGATATTCTATCTGCTAAATTATCAATTTGATCTTCAATTTTCTTAATATGATTATCAGATGAATGTGAATCATATTGATAGAGATATAATCTATAAACTCCTCCTGTGGTAGGATATATATCACCATAATAGCTAACATCTACCGGCTTTAATCTAAGAAATGCATAACCTGAAAGTACAGAACTTATATGTTTAATCTTAATTGCATCTTTATACTCAGATTTAATATCAGCTATTAAATGTGCTATTTCATTTTTATTAAGACAATTATGAAACTTATTCATAATTTCCATACACTGTTTATCTGTTAAATTATGCGTAAAAATTGTATAAATAGAATTATTTTCTTCGGCGAAGTCTTTCTTTGAAATCACTCGATCAAATTTAGGAAAATAAATGTAATTAGAACAGCAACTATCACTACAGAATTTTCCATAACGAGTATTATATTTAATATGATAATGAACAATGCCACAAGATCTGCAACGAGAAAAATTGCAATCATCACAAACTAAACAGCTACCAAGACAATCATAATCATAAATATCTGTACGAGTTCTAATAATACGACCACAACAAATACACGTCGCAGGACCTGAGAGACAAAGTTTTATACTCTTTGGCACATAGTTACGATAACAAAAGTACACAGGATTGTGACTTTCAATAATATCATTATACATACCATTTGTATAAACAAAAATACAATGATGATTTTTCTTTTTATCATAATCAAGATCAAAGAAATCCCGCACATAAAAATTGCCATCAAGATTTTTCATATCTTGATACTCTTGGATTCCAAATTGATAATCCCAATTCAAATTTTCTTTTACAAGATCTCGCAACATGTCTAGAACTTGAAAAGTCAATTTTTCACTATGATATGGATAAGCTTTTCCACTTAAAAGAATATTTTTATGAACATAAAAAAGACTTCTCCAACTTTTATTAGGTACTACATAAGATTCATTTTCATTAATATTTAATTTAAAAGTTTGCGGCGCCTCGAGATATGCAACAACCGCAAGATTGCTATTCATCATTTCAAGCGTGCCAGCTCGATAACATCCATTATGACTCCATGACATACAACTTGACCAATTGCATTGATTGTCACTCATAGACATAAAATCAATAGGATGAATACTTAAAACAAGTTTAGCTTGAATTTCATTTCCGATACTAATACAATTTACAGCGTTGCGCCATTCTTCAAACAATTCCATATGAGGATAATGTGTTATTTTAAGAATTTTTTGAATAGTTTTAAGAGTTTTCATTCCATTTTTAATAGTTGCTTTAAAACTTTTAAATTGAAAATCTCCTGGAAATGAAATAGTGTCTATATATCCTAAAGAAACATTTGTAAATGAAAAAAGTCTAATTAAAATAAAAAATTCATCTAACTGATAATTTTGATCAGCCCAGTAACAAAGAACATCCGTTATAAAATTATTGTGTGTTTCACAATATACTAAATCTCTATGTTGTTGGATAAATTTAATATCAGCTTCATTATACACATTATAATTTTTATAAATTGTAGACAATTGTCTATTCATAGATGTTACATCTTTTGGAATAGAAATTTGTTTTTCTATACGTAATTTTTTCCCAAAAGCTTTAAAGAGTTTAGTTTTATTTTTATTCCAAACTCTTAAAATTTGGGAGATTGGAGCACTATGCGTTGAGCCATAGATCTCCAAATAATATTGAATTGTCTTTAAATCTGTTTCAGTTAAAGCATCATATGGCTGCATTTATACTCCTTAACAAACTTCAAGTTCATCAATCATATCCTTGCAAGACTGCGGCAAATACTCGTACCTAATTCCCCAAGATTCAAGTGCTTCAGTCACCGCATCAATGGGCACTTCATCATGACCATAACGAAAATTAAGTTCGTCAACAATTGAACGAACCTTAATTTCAATATCGCTCATGTACCACGAAGCAAATGCTGCCCCCATCTGAATAGGATTAAAGTCCATGATTTTTCCTTTCTTTTTATCCTCTTTATTATATTATAACATAAAAATATATCATATGTCAAGTAATTTTCTCTTAATAAAGTACAATACCCCTAGATCCATTAAAACGAATCTAGGGGCATAACAGAAAGGAAGAAATACTGCGAACATTAACAATAATTGAAACTGTTAATGTAAGACACAAGATCGGTACCATTCTCAAGTAGACCGATAAACTTAAGAACTTGATCATTCAAAGCGGTAACATAATGAATATTATCACTGTTACTGTTTAGAATTTGAGAATGATAATTTCCAAGATCGAAACTATAACAAGGAGTATTATCAAAATACTCACGATAAGTCTTTACTGCGGGATTAGAATAACGACCGTAATAAGAATAAGTATCCATGATTTGCATATCGCTAATAAGGAAAATACGATCAAAATCCTTGCGGCAAGCAGAAAGACGTCGAAGAGCAGGCGTAATCTCGGTTCCATACCCGCATCCATCATTCGCGCATAGGCGATCAATTGATGTAAATGCATTATCAAGAGCATTAAGCCTTAGCTCCTTTGCATAGCTACCAAACTTGATGATAGTAGTATTAGGATTTGCAAGGAAAAGACCTACAGCAAAACAAGCTCCGATTTCCTTAATAGAAACCTTGCTGTTTGCGCTAATAGGATCTTGCATTGATCCTGATACATCAAGAAGAATAGCAGTATTGCCAGTGAAAACAGGAACATTTCCAACAGCAATAGTAAAGGCTTCCGAAAGAGCCTCGTTTATCTTAAAGTTATTAATATTAAGATTCTTGTAAGCCGTATAAATACGGTAAGGAAAAACAAGAGACTTACGAATAGCAACCCTATTAGTAAGCTGCGGAATTAGATACTGTGAAACCCACGCACTAGAAACATTGCAAGCGAGAATATTATTTAGATTGCGGATAAGCGCCATGTAACCAAGTCGATTTTCTTCGACAAGGCGAATCCACTCAGCATTACGCTCTTCAATCGACTTTGCAGTTGAAATCTTCGTTTCCCAAGTATCAGGAGTATCTAGCATACCGACCTTATAATCATTAATTGCGCCAGAAGTGGCATGAGTAATATTAATAAGATCGAACATATTATATTCACGAGAATTTAGCTTATACTTTCCAAGAGTATAAGCATCTAGATTAGAGAGATAATCCCCGCATCCTCGAACCATAGCATGGGAACGCTTAGTGCCTAGGAAATCAACTGCGGCGAACATCTCTGCCACATCGTCCGGACGATGACAAAATGCACGGTAAAAAGCACGCTTATTTTCAAAAGACTTGTCATTAAGCCAGCCCGCAATTAGCTGACTAACTGAACGCATACCGAGCTCATTACGAGCGAAAACAGCACACTTGGCTACGAATTCATAGCCGTAAGCAAATGACATTAGATCAGTAAGCTCGAGAAAACGCTTCTGCTGATCTTCCGCAGTCTCATAGAAAGTGTCCTCCATGAAAGATGAAAAGAGGAAATTAATCCATTCATCAACAGGAGACTTTTCAAAAACTGTCCCACCTTCATAAGAAGTGGTCACATTAATATTCTTCTTTACCTTATTAAAACCTGCCATCACAAATCCTCCTTTTGGATATTAAGCATTAGCAAATGAAACTACATCGAAATCATTAAGACCAATTTGAAGAAGCTTAATTCCTCCGCCAAAATACTTAATAATATCAATATAGCTATTATAGCAATCCCACGCATCTACAATATTTTCAAAGCTCTTACTATATAGAGAGCCGTTGTTAATTCGATATACGACACAATAAACAGGCATACTGTCTCCCTTAAATGCGTTTGGAAATTATTTCTCCTTTATTATTAAATTTAGCAGCCAAAGGCTGATTATAAATTTGATTTTGCAAAAAATCATATATTTCAAAATAAGAATTATTAACTCA
>JAEEGL010426784.1_pt1 | contig 10275 bp, 7 predicted proteins | sample 9134231 | NCBI WGS metagenome assembly JAEEGL01 (sample SAMN16246548, study PRJNA631951) | gut metagenome | biome: gut microbiome; feature: rumen; material: fiber-attached | host: Bos | place: Iran: Karaj | collected 2018-10
GAGGATGACGGCGTCCACGTCCGCGACGCTCTCCCGGACGACCTTGACCATGTAGTCGCCCAGACGGTTGCGCGCCTTGTGAAAGCCCGGCGTGTCCATGAGGATGAACTGCGTCTCTCCGCGATTGACCACAGCCGTAATCCGGCTGCGGGTGGTCTGCGGCTTGTTGGAAACGATAGCCACTTTTTCGCCGACGAGCTGATTGGTAAGTGTGGACTTGCCCACGTTCGGGCGGCCGCAGATGGTGATCATGGCGGTTTTTGTGATCATTTCTCTTTCCCCTCAAGCAAAGCCATGATGCGCTTTTCCCTTGCGCGCATCTGTTTTTTCATTGCTCCCTCGTCTACGTGGTCGTAGCCGAGAAGATGCAGCGTGCTGTGCACGGTCAGGTACATCAGCTCGTGCGTGAAGCCGTGACCGTATTCCTCGCCCTGCCGCGCGCAGTGTTCCAGCGATAGCAGGATATCTCCGAGGGGAATCGTCCCGGTGTCGGGATCCCAGCCGCAGTCCTGTGAATCAAACTTCCCCGGAGCCAGCGTGCAGAGCGGAAAGCTCAATACGTCTGTGGAGGCGTCCACATTTCTGAACTGACGGTTGATCTCGCGGATATGCTCGTCGTCCGTGAAGGTGACGTCCACGGTGCAGGGCTCGGTCACGCCCTCCGCGTCCAGCGCGGCGCGCACGGCACGGCGCACGAAGCGCCAGGCATCCGGATAACCGAGATCACGGCGGGTACGCGATACAGTGATGACATGTTTCATAGGTTTCCCTCTCTCTTCAGCGCTTCGACGGCGGCGTGCGGCGGTAGCTGCGCTTCGGCTCCTCTTTTTTGTCTCCCGTCTTGTCGAACTTTTCGTACGCCTCGATGATCCGCTGCACCAGCACGTGGCGCACCACGTCCGCTGCGGTCAGGTGGCAGATGCGGATATCCTCGATGCCCTCGAGGACGCGTACCGCTTCCTTCAGCCCGCTGACCTTGTCGCCGGGCAGATCGATCTGGGTCACGTCTCCGGTAATGACGACCTTGGAGCCGAATCCGATGCGCGTGAGGAACATCTTCATCTGTTCGCGCGATGTGTTCTGCGCTTCGTCCAGGATGATGAAGCTGTCGTCGAGCGTCCTGCCACGCATATACGCCAGCGGGGCGACCTCGATCTCTCCGCGCTCGAGGTATTTGTTATAGGTCTCCGCGCCGAGCATATCGAACAGCGCATCGTAGAGCGGGCGCAGATAGGGATCGACCTTGCTCTGCAGATCGCCCGGCAGGAAACCGAGCCTCTCGCCGGCCTCCACGGCAGGTCTGGTGAGGATGATGCGGTTGACCTGTCCCTCCCGGAACGCCGCGACAGCGGCGGCAACGGCGAGATATGTCTTTCCGGTGCCCGCCGGTCCTATGCCAAGCGTGACGGTGTTGTTCAGAATGGCGTCGACGTAGGTCTTCTGTCCAAGCGTTTTGGCCTTGACCGGCTTGCCCTTGGACGTGATGCATATGACGTCCTTGGCCAGATCGCCGATCCGGTCCTCATGTCCCTCATCCACCATTTTCAGTATATAGCGGACGTTCTGTTCGTCGATCCGCTCGCCTCTCGCCGCTAGCGAAAGCAGTCCCTCAATAGCCTTTTCCGCGTGCATGACCGACACAGGATCCTCGCCCGCGATCCGCAGCTGATCGTCCCGATCCGTTACTTTGACGCCGAGCGCAGATTCTATGAGGCGCAGATTCTGGTCGAACGAACCGAACACGCTGATGACATGTTCCATCCGATCGACCGCCATGATTCTCTCTGTCAACAGGAAGCACTCCTTCCCTCTGTTTTCGTCCTATATTCCAGCCGCAGGTCGGGCTTCCAGGCGCCTCTCCCCGGCTCATGTACAGCGTGCCTTCGCTCACAGCCGGAAAGCCGCTCCCGCGGGTCTCTGCCGCGCCGGACTCCTTAACGAAAACCTGATCTGGCTCTCAGGCCGGTCACGCAGTGCTTCCATGCATACAGAAACGGCCGCGCGGCAGAAAGCCGTATTTCTCCGAATCGAGCGTCCGGAATCGAAAACGTGTACATTTGATACATTTTATCATATTACCGGTCCAGATTCTACTGTTATCACGAAATTTTTGTGCGCAGCCGCGTAAATGCAGAGACTCGTACGGTTCATGGATACCGAAGTATCCGTCCCGTACGAGTCTTTTCCTCATGATGCCGCCGTTCCGGAACGGCGGCGCTGTTCCTACACGATCGGAAGCGTGATCGTCACCTTGAAGAGATCGCCGTCCACCGAGAGGTCGAACGCTCCCCCCTGAAGTTCTGTAAGGCTTCTCGCTATGCTCAGTCCCAGGCCGCTCCCTTCGCCTGTCCGGGCGCTGTCGCCGCGTACGAAGCGCTCCATCAGCTCCTCGGCAGACAGATTCAGCGCCTCGCGCGAAGTGTTTTTGAATTCCATCACCGCTTTCCCGTTTTCGGATCGAACCCCGATGTAAAAGCGCGTGCCGCTCTGTGCGTATTTGCAGACATTTGAGAGAAGATTGTCCAGCACGCGCCAGAGAAGCGCGCCGTCCGCCCACGCGATCAGTTCGTATTCCGGCAGCTGTGTCACGGTCTCGATGCCGGAGGCAGACAGCCGCTCGGCGTACTCGCCTGTCGCCTGCCGCAGCAGCTCGCTTACGCTGCAGCGCTCCAGATGCACCTCCACGCTGCCCGTGCTCGCCTTGGACATCTCGACGAGGTCCTCCGTCAGTTTCTTCAGCCGCGCGGACTGCCGGGCCAGAACGTCAAGGTATTCCTTCGTCTGTGTCTCGTCCGCTCCGCGCCGCAGCAGGTCGACGTAACTGATGATCGATGTCAGCGGCGTCTTGATGTCATGCGAAACGTTCGTGATAAGCTCGGTCTTGAACCGCTCGCTCTTCATCTGTTCGTCTACGGCGCGACGCATGCCGAGGGCGGCGCTGTTGAGGTTTTCGCCATGAAGCCGGAAACTCCAGAACATATGGCGCGTGTCCGTCCGGTAATTCAGATCTCCCGCGGCAAGGGCTTCCCCGGCCTTCTGCAGCCTGCGGAGCGTCAGCGCGATCCAGAGAACGGCCGCGCCGAGCACGAGCTTTTCCATCGCCCAGAGAAGCAGCAGACGTTCCGGGTCATAGTGCACGCCCACGATGCCCAAAAACTCCAGCAGCGCGATTCCGAACATGGCAAGTGCCGTCTTCCAGACCAGCGGCAGGCCGCGCAGCAGGCGGCCGACAGCGCGCAGGCAGCGCCACAGAAGATGCAGGACGCGCCAGACGACCGTGTTTTTCCACCATTTCCCCAGCTTGACGCGTGCGGCGAGGCTGACGCACCAGCCGGTCAGGAGCGGCACGCCGGCGACCGCCAGCAGACCTGCGAGTGTAAGAATCCGCGCGTCGCTCGGATACCGCCAGCCGACCAGAAGATAGACCATCAGCAGTACGAGACCGAGGATTGCAACCGTGAGCACGTCGAAGGGCACTTTGTACAGATAGCCGGGGACGAGTTCCTCGATTCCCTGCCGATGCCCCGCTCCGCACAGAAGAAAGACAAAACAGATGACCGCCAGTCCAAGGCTGAGCGCGCCGATCGCGTACACAGCGTAGCGCAGGCCGTACAGGATGCTCAGTCCCCTGTCGCGCCAGTACAGGCTGTCATGCAGTCCGTGTGCGGGATCGGCCTTGGCTGAGACGGCAAATTCGTTTTCTCCCAGTTCCGGCTTGCCGCCTTCCACGCGGCGGAGGATGAGGCTGGTCACATGACCGTCTTCCATCTGTGCCTCGAACACGAAGTCATAAAGATAGGCAAGTCCGGCATCGAAGCTCTCATAATCGTCGCTCTGCCAATGCAGGCTGCCCTGCGCGTCCGTCATCCGAAAGGCTGCGTTCATGCGGTCCGATACGAGCTGTGCCTGTCTGGCATCGCCGTTAAGAACATGATAGACGATGTCGTATCCGGCGCTGAGGCATATATCCCGGAACTGATCGTATTTCAGTCCGGACAGGTTCTCCGTATAGGCCTGCATTTCCCATGCGAAGCCTGCGCCGCACACGGACAGCAGCAGAGTCAGGACGCTGACGGTCAGCAGAATGTACGCCAGCACCTTTGCCCAGATCCTGGAGCTGAGTCGATTCGTCTTCAACTCTGCCGCCCCCCTTCCATCTTATAGCCAAGGCCCCAGACGACCTTCAGCCAGCGCGGCTGTGACGGATCGATCTCGATCTTCTGCCGGAGATGCCGGATATGCACCGAGACGGCGTTCTCCGCGCCGTACGCCTCTTCCTTCCACACCCGCTCATAGATCTGCGCGGAGGAATAGATGCGTCCCGGATGCGAAATCAGCAGCCGCAGGATGTTGAACTCGATGGGCGTGAGCGTCACATTCTCGCCGGAGACAGTCACCGTCTTGCTCTCCTCGTCAAGCGTCACCGGCCCGACGCTATAGAAATGAGACTGCGCCTCGGGTATCTTTGCTCCGAGCTTCGTGTAGCGCCGCAGCTGTGATCTGACCCGTGCGAGCACCTCCGCGGGGTCGAAGGGCTTGGTAATGTAGTCGTCCGCGCCCACATTCAGTCCGAGGACCTTGTCCCCGCTCTCGCTTTTGGCTGTGAGCAGGATGATCGGCACGTTGCTTTTCTCCCGCAGTCTGGCCGTCGCGGCGATGCCGTCCAGCTTTGGCATCATGATATCCATCAGGATCAGATGGATGTCGTTCTTCTCCACGATGTGCAGCGCTTCCGTCCCGTTATACGCCTCGAAAATGCGGTAGTCCTCGCCGGAGAGATAGATCTTCAGCGCGGCGACGATGTCTTTTTCATCGTCGCAAATCAGAACGTTGTACATGCTCTCATCACCTCGCCATCTATGCTGACAGATAATTCTTAATTTGGATCGGAGTTGTTTCTTAAGAAAATCCTAAAAAAGCCCGCCGCAAATGCCGCGGCGGGCTTCCGTATTCTGGTCTCAGTATCCAAGCAGGAAAAGGTTTGCGTCTGTTGAGAAATGGGCAACGCTGTAGCAGACGAGCACCTCGTCGATGCCGTTCTCCTCCGCATAGTCCTTAAGGCTCTGCCGATAGTACCGCAGATCGAGGATGTGGATCTCGGAGAAATCCTCCAGCAGGAACGGTGTGAGGCTGTCCATATAGGAGTCCCGCACGACGAGCAGCACGGGCTTGTCCGGTTTTCCGGTTTCCAGCACGACGCGCGGCGTGTTGCCGCCGAGGAAGGACGCGTATTTGTCCTTCTTTTCCAGAAAGCTGTCGTCATAGAGCGCTGACGTGACGGGCTGGCCCTCCGGATAATTGACGACGCTCGTTGCCTCGTCCTGCGGAACCCAGCGTTCGATGCGGTCTGGCCTGACCCATGAGAAGCCGGAGCTGGAATATGTCGTGCCGTAGAAGCTATCGGTGACGGTCACGGGGCTGTAGTCGCTCTGCGGCCGCGCCGTGAAGCCCATGGCCGATGCGAGCGCGGTATAGCCGTAATAGGCGCCCAGACTCGTCCAGTGGTGATCCGTACCGTAGAAGATATACTCCTGCGCGTGCGGCGCGAGTGCGCCGTACATATCCACGTTGCGCGCTTTCGACAGACCGTAGACCGTTTCGATCACATCCAGCTGGCTGTCCATAGGCGCATTGCGCGGCAGAATGCCGCGGCAGATCTCTCCCGCGCCGGGGATGAGCGCGAAATACACCGGTACGCCAATGTTCTCCGTCAGGGCGTTGAGCGATGCGACGTTGGACTCGATCACGCCGTGCGACGGCGCCTTATAGCGCTCGATGAGCATGGCGTCGAGAGGCGGCGCGTCTACGGGACAGAGATAGACATCGTTGTTTTCCTTTTTCCCCTCCGCCAGCTCCGTGCGCGCCTTGAGCGTGATCCACGCGTCGCGGCCGGCGAACTGATCGGTGGTGTACTTCTCGAATTTCGCGGTAAAGCGCCCGGCGAAGAGTTCGGAGAAACTGAAACGCGGCGCCTGCTGAAGATAGCGGTTCTCCTGTTCCGAGAAGCTGCGGTCTGGCAGGATCAGATTGAGCAGAAAGAATCCGCCGATAAAGACCAGGAACAGGAGCACCTGCACCCAATGCGCTTTTTTTGACATGGCACTCCCTCCCTTCAGAACCGGAAATACAGGAACGGATTATAGGTCGCGTCCACGAGATAGGCCGTCACGAGCACGAGCACGATAACGATGAGCACGGGCGCGGCGACGGCAGTCGCCTTCTTCGGCATCTTTTCCCAGAGCTTCTTGACCAGAGGCGTGCAGGCAAGCACGGAGACGGCGAGCACCGCCGCGAAACCGGAAAGGTAATATAGATCCGTTCTCGAGAACAGGCCGCCCGCCGCGCCGCCGAACATGGCCTTATAGTAGCCGAGCGCCTCTCGCACGCTGTCAAGCTGGAACAGCACCCAGCCGCAGACCGCTACGAGCACCGCGTAGATATGGCGCACGAAGCGCGGAATCCTTTCCAGGACACGAAGCAGGAAAGCCTTCTCCGCAACAAGGAACACCGCGTAATACAGCCCCCAGAGCAGGAACGTCCAGTTCGCGCCGTGCCAGAATCCCGTGAGCGCCCAGACGATGAGAATGTTGAGAAACTGCCGCTTCAGCCCGCGGCGGTTGCCGCCGAGCGGGATATAGACATAGTCGCGGAACCAGGTTCCGAGACTGATATGCCAGCGTCGCCAGAACTCTGTCACGCTCTGGGAGATATAGGGGTAATTGAAGTTTTCCAGAAACTCGAAGCCGAGCATGCGCCCGAGGCCGATCGCCATGTCGCTGTATCCGGAAAAATCGAAATAGATCTGCAGAGAGAAGCCGATTATGCCGATCCACGCGCCGAGCACGGTCAGTTCTCCGGAAGGCATCGCGGAGAAGGTGTCCCACAACACGCCGATGTTGTTGGCGATGAGCACCTTTTTCGCCGCGCCGACAAGAAATCTGCGCACGCCGGAGGAAAACTGCTCAACGCTCCCCGCCCGGAAATCCAGCTGGCTCGCCACATCCTTGTAACGCACGATGGGACCGGCGATCAGCTGCGGGAACAGCGCCACGAAGGTACCGAAGCTGACGAAGTTCTTCTGCACGTCCGCGTCGCCGCGGTATACGTCGATGGGATAGCTCATCGTCTGGAAAGTATAGAAGCTGATGCCGATGGGCAGGATCAGGACCAGCGGCGCGATCGACACGCCGGGGATCTGGCTGAGCGTCTGCGCGAACAGGTCGAAATACTTGAAAAACATCAGCAGCGCCAGATTGATCACTATGTTCCCGATCAGAAAAGCGCGCGCCTTTTTGTCCTCCGCACGGTGCTTCTCTATCATACGTCCTGCAAAGTAGTTTACGGTGATGGAAAAGAGCATCAGCACGATATAAACCGGTTCGCCCCAGCCGTAGAACACCAGATTGACCGCAAACAGGACAGCATTGCGCCAGCGTACAGGCGCGATATAATACAGCGCCAGCACGACCGGCAAATATATAAACATGAAAAGGATGCTGGAAAAGACCATTGACGGCTTCCTCCAATTAAAACGACACGATTAACTTTAATATTTTACAGGATGCCGCGGAAAATAGCAACTGTTAGTTCCTCGCGCAAATGCGTAAAAGCCGCGCATCAGATGTCAGAAGCGGACAGCCGGCAGTGGAATCCGCACGCTCCTGATTCGATCTGTCCGTCTCCGGATCCTATAGGCATGCAGCAAAAGATGTGCTGCAGTCCTTGACGGAACTGCTCACGGCGGAGTAGAATGACGGGCGAGAGGAGTGGTATCCCATGAGAAAACGTATTGTTGCAGTGTTGATGGCACTGGTCCTGTGCTGTGCAGCGCTGCCAGGTCTCGCTTTTGCCCGCGAGACGTCTTTTTTGTTTCCGCTCCCTCCCGCCTTTGACTATAACGAACTGCACCTCAACGGCATGGCCGTTGCCGAACTGGAGTCTGCCTGTGATGAAGCAATGGCGTTGCTGACCACGATGGATCAGCACGCCGCAATCACGGAAATCTGGGACCGCATGAACAGTCTGCTGACCGAGGTGGATCTGCAGCTTGTGCTCACGACGATCCGGTATTATCAGGATCCCGATGCCTATACGTCCGCCTACGCCTCCATACAGTCCGGCAGGAACGCCGCGATGCAGAAACTGCGCAAGACGCAGCAGGCACTGCTCATGGATCCTCTGTACGGAGGCTTTCTGAGACTCTATATCGGCTTCGGGCAGGCCGCGATGATCCTCGCGGAGGATCCTATCAGCGACGAACTGCTCTCGCTTCTCCGGCAGGAAAGCGAACTGGTGATCCGCTTTCAGTCCGCCGCAAAGGAGAACCCCTCCCGCGTTGTGGACGGAAAAACATGGACCATGTATTCTGCAAGAGATGCCTATCTGGCCGATCCCGTAAACGGGCAGCGCTATCTGTCACTGTACTATGATCTTTACGCAATGCGCAACGAGTCTCTCGGTCAGATCTTTTTGCAGCTTGTCGCCGTGCGCAATCAGATCGCAAGGCAACACGGCTATGACAACTACGCAGAATATGCGTATGCCTCTCTGTACGACCGTGACTATTCTCTTTCCGACGCCGCCGCCTTTCGAGAGACCGTGAAGCAGGAACTCTCTCCTCTGTTTCGAATCCTTCAGCTCGCCGTCTACCGCGGTGTTTTCTATGAAGGAACAGCCTACGGATATATGGGACAGAACGAACTGCTCGATGCCGCATCGCCGTGCATCGAGGCTCTCTCCAGCGAGCTTGCCGATTCCTTCGCCTACATGCGCGACTGCCATCTGTTCAATCTGCAGTCTTCCCGCAGCGGGATTGGCACAACATACACCATCTCTCTTCCCGGCCTCAACACCGGATACGTCAACGTGAGCAGACACGGAAACAATCGCGATCTGTTCTCGGTGTTCCATGAATTCGGCCATTTCAACGCCTTTTCCCGCTACGCCCGCAGCAGCTGCTATGATACGCTGGAAGTGCATTCGCAGGGGTTGGAGGTACTGTCTCTGAACTTTGCAGACACGCTGTTCGGTTCAAGCGCCCTCGCGCAAAGCGGATACGAGCTCTACCAGATGCTGCACTCCGTCATGGCAGGCTGCGTCTATGACGAACTGGAGCTCTTCGCCTACACGACCGGCGAGCTCACCCTTGACGCTCTCAACCGCAAGAGCGCCGAACTTTCCGCGCAGTATGTGCTGCCGACTTCCGGGCCGGACGGTGCAGATTACAGCTGGGTCGAGATCACCCACCTTTTCGAGTCCCCCTTATACTATATCAGCTACGCCACCTCCGCCTACGGAGCGCTTGAAATCTGGCTGCTCAGTCAGACTGACGGACTGGATGACGCTACCGATCTGTATCTCCAGTTTGTGCAGAATTCTGTCGTTCTGACCGGCTTCCGCAGTCCTCTCCTCGCCAGCGGACTTGAGGATCCCTTCCAGGAAGGAACGATCGAGGGGTTTTCGCAGCACTTCGCCCGCAGTTTCTATGGCGGTCTCTGCGGCGTGCCTTACACGGATACGCCGGGCAGCTGGGCTGAGGGCGAGATCGTTCTGCTTTATTTGCTGAACATTCTCAACGGCACCTCCGACACGGCTTTCTCCCCCGACCGTACGCTCACGCGCGCGATGGCCGTAACGGCGCTGCACCGCGCTGTGAACAAGCCGTCAAGCAGCGTGGACGCAGCCGCGGTCTTCTCCGATGTGGAGGCAGGCAGCTGGTATGCCGACGCCGTCGGCTGGGCGATCGAGGCCGGTGTGACCGACGGCACCTCGGAAACCACCTTCTCTCCGACGAAGCCTGTCACATGTCAGGAATTTGCCGCCATGCTCTTCCGTCAGCATTTTGGCGCGGACTATGATTACAGCGGCTCCCCTGCCCCGCAGGGTGCCGCGGAATGGGCGGCCGACGCACTCTCCTGGTGCATCGATGAGGCCGTGTTCCGCAGCGAGGATGGCGTCATGTCTCCTGTAGATGAACTCACCAGAGCGGAATTTGCCTGCGCGATCGTCGGCGCGATCTACGAGTGATCCGAAGCAGATACATATCACGCCTCATGGCAATCTGAAAGCCCGGTTCAGCGAATGCCGAACCGGGTTTTCAGATTGCTTATTGTTTCGTACTCAACGGTAGTCGTAACCGACCGTCTTGTAGCGCGGCGGGATGTACGGGACCTGCAGGAAGCTGGCATACTCGCCGCCGGTGTGGATGATGTGGGTGCCGTGGTTGTCGGTATCCCAGGTGAGCGGCTCGAACCAGCCCTCGCGGATGTAGCGGCC
>JAEEGL011011125.1_pt1 | contig 10275 bp, 7 predicted proteins | sample 9134231 | NCBI WGS metagenome assembly JAEEGL01 (sample SAMN16246548, study PRJNA631951) | gut metagenome | biome: gut microbiome; feature: rumen; material: fiber-attached | host: Bos | place: Iran: Karaj | collected 2018-10
ATCGCACCGCTACAACCTCTTACCCTTGCTTCGGTCAAGACCTGGGGGAGTTCAGAGGGAGCTGGTCGTATAGGACTTGCTCTGTAAATCTCAAAACCGGCTGCAAAGGTACTGCTTTTTTTTGAAACTACCAAATATTTGGGCAAAAAAGTGCGTAATTTTTAATTTTTAATTCGTAATTCCTTTGTTGGAGGACTTCATCATATCGCGTATCAAGGCGGAACTGCCGTTCGAGCCCAATGAAGAAAAAGCCGGGTTGTTTCAAGCGCTCGGTGCTTTTTTGGTGTCCCGAGACGAGCGGAAAGCGTTCATTCTGCGCGGCTATGCCGGTACCGGAAAGACGAGCGTGATGAGTGCGCTCGTGCGGGCATTGGAGACCCTCAAACAGCCCTGCGTTCTACTCGCCCCTACCGGACGTGCCGCCAAGGTGCTGAGCCGTTATTCGGGCAGGCAGGCGTTCACTATCCATAAGAAGATCTACCGTCAGGCGCAGTTGGGCGTTGAGTCCTTCGCACTGAGCGACAACCGTCATGTACGCACCCTCTTCATCGTCGATGAGGCATCCATGCTGTCCGGCAACCGCGACAACGGCACGTTCGGCAGCGGCTGTCTGCTGGATGATCTCGTCCGGTACGTCTATAGCGGAGCAGGATGCAGTCTGTTGCTGCTCGGCGACGATGCCCAGTTGCCACCGGTCGGCAGTCTCAACAGCCCGGCTTTGGACGCGGACTACATGGAGAAGAGCTATCAGTTGTCAGTATTCAGTTTTCAGCTTTCTCAGGTAGCCCGGCAGGCACTGGACAGCGGCATTCTTTCCGAAGCCACACGACTGAGAGAAGAGCTAAAAGCCAATAGCCAACAGCCAATAGCCATTCAGCCCAACGGCAAGGACATCATCAAGATACATGGCGAAGCAGCGATAGAGACCTTGGAGAACAGTTGGCGTGAAGCAGGCGCCGAAGAGACGCTCATCATCGCGCGGAGCAACAAGATGACCAATCTGTACAACCAGGGCGTACGGGCGCGTATATTATGGAAAGAAGACGAACTGTCCAACGGCGACCGGCTGATGATCACCAAGAACAACTATTTCTGGACGGAAGCGTACGAGAACCTGGATTTTCTTGCCAACGGCGACATGCTGGAGATCGAGCGGCTCACCAACACGCACGAGATGTACGGTTTCCGCTTCGCCAAAGCCTCCCTGCGTTCGGTCGATTATAATTGGGAGATAGAGGCACTCATTTGGCTCGATACGCTGACGACCGACAGCCCCGAAGCCAATTACATGCTCCAAAAGGAACTGTTCGCCCGCATTGCGGAGGACTACCCCGAGATACACAACCGCAAGGAACTCGTCAAAAAGATCTTCGATTCGCCCTATTACAACGCCCTCCAGATCCGCTACGCCTACTGCGTCACCTGCCATAAAGCGCAGGGCGGACAATGGCGTCATGTCTATATCGACACCAGCGGAATCGGCGAAGATGCAGAGCGGATGGCAGACCCTTCGGAAAGGCACGAATATATGCGTTGGTTGTACACAGCGGTCACTCGTGCGACCGAAAAAGTATATATTTTACGCTAAATATGCAAAAAATTGCCGAAAAACTTGCATATATGCAATTTTTTTAGTAATTTTGCACGCAAAATTGTTTATACGTATAACAAATATCTCTTATTAACATGAAAAAATTATTCTTTTTCGTTGCCCTCGTGTGCGCGTTGACGGCATGCCGTTCGGACATCGATCTGGGCAAAGTGGACACTAAAATGGAGGTGGACTTGGGTCTTGCCCTTCCGGTCGGTGACATCAAGATGATGCTGACGGACATGTTGGGCGATGTGGACGGCCTCTACATTGACTCCAAGGGTGTGCTGACTTGGGAGTTTGACACGACCACAGCCCGTGATTACCACAAAATGGATCTCGCGCAGTACATCTCGAAAGCCAACATCAAACTCAAAGTGTATGACCAGATTGCAGAGAAGTACCCCTACCTCGTAGGTCTCTCTATTCCTCTGCCTTATGATTTTCCGGTTGCTTTGGACTTCCCCTTGGATCTGCCGTTGACCGGTATCAACGAGGATAAGACCATCAAGGAACGTCTGGACAGTGCCATCATCGAGGAAGCCAGCTTCTACTCGATCATCCGACCGGAGAGCCTTCCGTTCGAGTGGGATTGGGTGGACAGTATCGTGCTGGATTTGGGTCCGCGTTTCTCCCGTCCTGCCGGCAACCATATGGTCATTTATACCAAGGATGAGAGCGTTTCTTACGGATACGGCGACTCCATTCCTCTTATGGTGGACAAGTTCACGCTGAACATGATGAAGAAAACAGGCAACTTGACTCCGCTGGAGTACAAGTTCAACAACGTGTATGATACCTGTTCGTTCAACGTACATTTCAAGTTCACCATCCCTCAGTATTCGGTCATCAGCCTCAATTCGAACTCCGCCATCAATTACGAGTTAGGTGCCCGCTTCCTGAATTTCTCGGCGATCTGGGGTATGTTCGAGCCGGCTTCTTCGATGAGCGGTGAGAACGTGATCGACATGAGCGACGCATGGAAGAGTTTCGATTTCCTCACCAAAGCAACCATGCCGTTCTCGGAGCCGGTCATCAACACGCAGATCGTCACGCACGTAGCCGGTGCGCTCCGCTTGAAGAACTCCTATCTCTTCACGCTCGATGCGAACAATGACACGACCTTCGCCGAGTTCTCCGATACCGGCGATCCTTCTACATGGAAATGGTTCAGCCGCACGTTCGACCAGCATGAGTACCTGCCTTTGAACAGCGCCATCGGTGACTCGTCTGTCAATATGTACGTTACGTTCGACAAGACGGTGAAGGGCGGACAGATCCATAAGATGTTCCGCAAGACTCCGCAACAGTTGGGTTACAAGTTCGCCGTGCTCTTCGACGAGATGGAAACGCCGCAGATACGTATCACGCCGAACACCGCCATCCGTGTCAACTCGACCATCACCATGCCCTTCATCTTCGATCAGGGCGTATGGATTGAGTACCCGCAGAACGCGGATGTCAACTTGAGCCAGGTCAGCATCGACTCCATTCAGGCGTCTGCAGAAGCCATCGATACCATCAAGAGCGCGAAAGTCAAACTCGTGATGAAAGCGCTCAACTCTATTCCGCTCAACCTCAAGTACACGATGCTTTGTCTGGATGCGAAGGGCGATACGATCAAGGATCCGCTTGACCCGACGAAGAACTTCATGCTCTTCTCGCAGGATACTATCAATCTGGTACCGCCTACGTTCACCTTCAATGCCGCTGCCGGCGGATGGGTGACGACCCCGAGAGAGTCCGTCTTCGTGGTCGATCTGACCAAGGAGCAGTTGAACGTGTTCCCGAAGATAGCACAGATCGCCTATACCGCTGTGCTGGATGACGATGCGCTTGATGAAGCGTATAGTCAGGGTCTGCCCAACGTGCGTCTGACCAACCAGGACTACGTGGTCATGAAGATCGGTCTCGCGGCAAGCGTACAGGGCGTAGTTAATTTTGGAACTCAGAATGTTTACGACAAATAAGGAGGGCTGAACAATGAAAACGAAAAGAACATACATCTTGGCAGCCCTGATGGCAGCCATCACCCTTTCCGCAAGCGCACAGCAGGTGAACACGCTCTACTTCCTGGAGAATGCACCTATGCGCCACACGATCAACCCGGCCTTCCAACCGGTCAGCAAAGGATACCTCAGTATATCTCCGCTCGGCTGGATGTCCATCAGTTTTGGCAATAACTCGCTGACACTGAGCGATGTGCTGATGGTGGATCCCGCTACGGGTCATACCATCACGCCCATGCACCCCAATGGCGACAAAGAGAAATTCCTCAATAAGCTCAAGAGCGTTTCGCTCGTCAACGGCGAAGTGACGATGAGTCTTCTGAATATGGGTTTCCGCATCAAAGACAAGGGCTTCCTGACGATCGGACTCACCGAGCGCGTTCAGTTCGGTTCGACGCAGCCTAAGAGCATGATGGAATTCTGGATGAGAGGCGGTATGACCGACATCACCGGTGGTGTCAACACCTACGATCTGTCCAAATTGGGCTTCTCCGTGACCGGTTATACCGAGTTAAGCGGCGGTTACAGCCACCAGCTCAACGACCAATGGACCATCGGTGGTAAACTCAAGTTCCTCATGGGTCAGTTCTACAGCAACCTCAACGCCAAGAACCTCGCCATTGACGCCACTTCCGAAAGCTGGCATATACGCGGCAACATGGATTTTGACATAGCAGGTCCGCTCAATTCCGAGTATCTGAGCGAGCAACTGAACAACAAGAGCATACAGGAAGTCATCGACGGCCAATTCAAGGGCAGCGAGATCTTTGATATTGACAATATTATGAACACCCTCAAGCCGACCGGCTACGGAGCTGCTATCGACTTCGGTTTTACCTACAAGCCGATTGAGAACCTCCAGATCAGCGCTGCGCTCGTGGATCTCGGATTCATCTACTGGACCAAGGTCAACAAGTTCAACGCCGCCGTAGATACGGAGTATAAGGGAGTAAGTGAGATCAGTTACAACGACCCGGCTTTCCAGGACGAGACCGGTACTTTCTCTACCAAGCTGTTATTGGACTCCGCTCTGACCAATCTTCGTGAGATTCTTCAGGACATCAAGTTCAGCGCAGATGGCACGAAAGGGGCAGCGAAAATGATCTCGGCACGTTTCAATGCCGGCATTGACGCCAATTTCTGGGACAACCGCGTGGGCGTAGGTATCCTCTCCGCTACGCGCCTCTATAACGCGCGTTTATATGAAGAGGTGACCATCGGTGCCTCCTTCCGTCCGTTCAACTGGCTCAGCATTGCTGCCAGCTATTCGCTCCTCAACAACGGCAAGTTCAGCAACATCGGTGCCGGTTTGAGTATCATGCCCTACGATGGTATCAACATGACCCTCGCTATGGATTATATTCCGACCAGCTATGCCGCGATACCGGACACCAAGAGTTACGTCATTCCTGACAAAACCAAGCAGTTCAACCTCGCGCTCGGCTTCTCCTTCTGCTGGGGAACCAATCGTCGTGACAAAGACAAAGACGGCGTATGGGACAAGCTGGATCTGTGTCCGGAGACTCCGCGTGGCGTGGTTGTGGACGAGAACGGTTGTCCGCTGGATGAAGACAAGGACGGTGTACCCGATTATCTCGACCACTGTCTCGGTACGCCTGCAGCAGCTATCGGCTTCGTGGATTCGCTTGGTTGCGAACTGGATACGGACGGCGACGGTGTAGAAGACTATAAGGACAAGTGCCCGGGAACGCCTGAGGCAGCTTGGGGTAAGGTAGATTCGCTCGGTTGTCCGCTGGATACCGACGGTGACGGTGTGCCCGATTATCTTGACGAGTGCCCGGAGACTCCGGAGGCAGCTTGGGGTAAGGTGAACGACAAGGGTTGTCCGATCGATACCGATGGTGACGGTGTACCCGATTACCTCGACCAGTGCCCGGGAACGCCGGAAGCAGCGTGGGGCAAGGTAGATGAGATCGGTTGCGCATTAGATAGCGACAAGGACGGCGTGCCCGATTATCTCGACCACTGCCCGGGAACACCGGAAGCAGCTATCGGTCACGTGGATGTGAACGGTTGCGAACTGGATTCGGACGGTGACGGTGTACCCGATTATATCGACCAGTGTCCGCAAGTAGCCGGTCTAAAAGAGAACAAGGGTTGTCCGGAAATGAAACGCGAGGTACGCCAACTCCTCCAGAAAGCAATGCAGGGTATCGAGTTCGAGAGCGGCAAGGCTGCTATCAAGAAGAAATCGTACCAGCTGCTGGATCAGATCGCCCAGATCTTCATTGAGAACAGCAACTATATCATTGAGGTACAGGGTCATACCGACAACACCGGTAAGGCAGAGATGAACAAGAAGATCTCGCAGCAGCGTGCTGACCAGGTAATGAAATACCTCGAGAAGAAGGGCGTTCCGGCAGAGCGTATGACCGCTGTCGGCTACGGTCAGGAAGTGCCTATCGCAGACAACGCTACCAAGGCAGGACGTCAGAAGAACCGCCGCGTAGAGTTCAAGATCACGTTCGAGGAAGTACACGTCGAGACCGTGCTTGAGCATGCTGACCCGCAACCGCAACAATAAATCGAAGATTAAATGACTAAATAGAAAGTAATTGTATGGGAAGAGCTTTTGAATATCGCAAAGCGACAAAACTGAAAAGATGGGGACATATGTCCCGCACGTTTACCAAATTAGGCAAAGAAATCACGATTGCTGCCCGTGAGGGTGGACCGGATCCGGACTCTAACCCGCGTCTGCGTGCACTCATTCAGCAGTGCAAACGCGAGAACATGCCGAAGGACAATATCGACCGCGCCATCAAGAAAGCGACCGACAAGTCGTCCGAGGGTTACAAGGAGATCAACTACGAAGGATACGGACCTCATGGTATCGCTATCTTCGTGGAGACCGCCACGGACAACCATATGCGTACCGTAGCCAACATCCGCTCCTACTTCACCAAGTTCGGCGGTACGCTCGGTACACAGGGTAGCCTCCAGTTCCTCTTTGACCGCAAGGCTTGCTTCACCGTAACGATGAAGGACGGCATCGATCTCGACGAACTCGAACTCGAGCTCATTGATTTCGGAGTAGAGGAACTCGGTGTAGATGAGGAAGAGAACACCATCGTCATTTATTCCGATTTCAACGAGGCAATCAACATGCAGAAATACCTCGAGGAGCACGGATTTGAGATCCAGGCGATGGAGTTTGTCCGCATCCCGAACGACACCAAGGAGCTGACCGACGAGCAGCGTGAGTCCGTTCAGAAACTCATCGACAAGATCGAAGAGGACGAGGACGTACAGAATGTATTCACCAATATGGCGGAATAAATCAGCTATTGGCAGTTAGCTATTGGCTATTGGCTAACAGCTAACGGCTAACAGCTAACAGCTAAAGTTATGATCATTTCTGAATACTTCAAATTAACAGAACGTCAGGCTGAGCAGTTTGCTCAGCTTGACGCGCTTTATCGCGATTGGAACAGCAAGATCAATGTCATCTCCCGCAAGGATATAGACAACTTGTACGAGCATCATGTACTCCACTCGCTCGCGATCGCCAAACTGCTGCCGTTCCAGCCGGGCACGTCTGTTCTCGATGTAGGTACAGGTGGCGGTTTTCCGGGCATACCGCTCGCGATCCTGTTCCCGGAGTGTACGTTCACTTTGATCGATTCCATCGGAAAAAAAATAAAGGTGGCGACCGAAGTGGCAACAGCACTCGGGCTGACCAACGTGGTCTGCAAACAGGAACGTGCGGAAGAAGAGAAACAGAAATTCGATTTTGTAGTCTCCCGTGCCGTGATGCCCCTCCCCGACCTCGTCAAGTTAGTACGCAAGAATATCTCCAACAAGCACCGCAACGCCGTGCCTAACGGACTCGTGGTACTCAAAGGAGGGGACCTTCAAGAAGAACTCCGCCCCTTCAAAGAGGCGGAGCTCACTCCTTGCAGCCAGTGGTTCAAAGGCGAATGGTTCGAGACCAAACAGGTCATTTACCTGCCTTTGTAATGGCAATTGACCATTAGCTTTTAGCTATTGGCTGACAGTTTCACCCGTTACGGTGTATAGTTTTGCTCCGCGTTGGATATAAAGTTGTCCTTCGCGGAGTATTTTTGTGCTCTGAATGCTGACAGCTGAATGCTGAATACCTTCTTCCGTCGGCTTGTATCCGTCATCCATAGGCTGTTTGTGGGTCATGGCGTAGTCGAGGTACATCTCCAGCATCGTATAACCGCTCTCATGCAGCACGTTATTGTCCGGTTCGTTAGGATTGCAATCGTTCGCACTCTCCCACTCGTCCGGCATACCGTCCTTGTCCGTGTCCGTCAAGGCCGCCACCTCCGGATAAGCATAGAAACCCTCGGCATCCTCTTCGGTGTCAATGATACCTTTCTTGCCGGTCTTGGAGCCCGTATAGGTGTACGTTCCTTCGCGTGCGTCGCTCACCAGCCGCTTGGACACATGATCGCGCGGGAAAACGCCGGACGTGTCCATAACGGTTTCAAAAGCGTCTGCGGCACTCTCGAAAGTGCTTGCAGCGTACGCTAACTCATCGAAATCATAGCGACCATAAACCGAATCCTCCGTCCAGCGCCACCATGGGGTCTTGGGACGAATCAAGGTGTCCACGCGCAAGGTATCCAAGGGGTACTTGGTGGAGTTCTCGGTCTTGACCGCCTTCCAGTTGTCCGCATTGATGGCATCATAGCCTTCCATAATATTGCCGCTCACGTACCACTGCGCCGGCCCCCAACTGGTCGCTCCGCTACGGGCGTAACTGGACATGAAGAACAGTTTGGTACTGTTGGTCGTGTTCGGTCCGGGTTTGTAGTAATTGTTCACAAAATTGCACTCATGCGCAGAGTTGAGACCGTTATACTCGCCCTCCGCCAACTTGGCGGTGTTCTCTCCTCCGTAACAGCCGTTAGAGCCTGCGCCGTAGTTATACACCACATTGTTGATATAATCGAGATACACCACGTAGTCATTGCTCTGCGCACCGTTGAAACGGCAGGAGCGCTTCTCGTTATTGACCAGCAGGTTATGGTGGTAGGTTGCCGGCGAACCACCCCACTGACATCCGTAACCGCGTGCGCCTTTCGGATGACCGGAACTGTTCAATCCCTCATGCACGATACAATACTGCACGGTGATGAAATGGCTGTCGTAGGTGTTCATGTTCTCCTCCGTGGACCAGCCGAACTCGCAGTGGTCGATGATGTACTGACTGCAGTTCTCCGCGCCGAAAGCGTTCTGCGTGATAATATTGCCGTTCACATCATTGCGCCCGATGCGGAAACGGATATTGCGAATGATGAAGTTCTCCGAACCGCCGCAGTTGACCTTGTTATGGCTTATGAGGATACCCATTCCGGGCGCTGTCTGACCGGCAATCGTGTAGTTCTTGCGATTGATGCGCAGGTCCTTGACCAGACGTATCTCGCCCGTTACGGCAAAGCACACCGTCAACGGTTCGTCGGGGTACTGCTTCATCGCCCAGCGCAACGACCCTTCGGTCTCTCCGTTCGCATCGTCCGCGAGCGTCGTCACATAAACGACCTTGCCGCCACGACCACCGGAGGTGTACTTGCCGAATCCTTCCGCACCGGGGAAAGCAGGCAACTGTTGACTGAAAGCTGATAGCTGAACACTGAAAGCTAAACTAAGGCTGCAAATTGCTGCCATAAGGAATCGTCTGGAACGGGGGCTGTGATACATATGGGTTCTTTTTTTACGGGGTGAATAAATTCGATTTTGCGGGCATGGAGCGAGATACCGCCGTCGGGGTTGCTGCGCTTGGCGCCGTACTTCAGATCGCCCTTCACCGGACAACCTATCGCCGCCAACTGGCAGCGGATCTGATGATGACGACCGGTCTCTAAATTAATCTCCAAAAGCGTATAGTGCTCGCCCTTCACAAGGGTTTTATAACTCAACACAGCCAACTTGGCATCCTTATCCCGCCCTTGTGGGGAGGGTTTGGGAGGGGTTGTTATAAAACTCTTGTTAAGCGTCTCATTGCGCGTAAGCCAGTTCTCCAAGCGCCCTTCCGGCTGTTTGGGACATCCCTGAACAATCGCCCAATACGTCTTAGTGATAGCTGATGGCTGATCACTGACAGCTGATTTCTCTCGGAACATTTCGTTAAGACGAGTGAGGGCTTTGGATGTCCGGGCAAAGAGCACTACTCCGCTTGTCGGGCGATCCAGCCTATGCGTCACGCCCAAAAAGACCTCGCCGGGCTTGTTGTACTGGGTCTTGATATACGCCTTAACTGTCTCACTCAGCGGTGTGTCGCCTGTCTTGTCGCCCTGCACGATCTCATTGCAGGTCTTGTTGACGGCTATAATATGGTTATCTTCGTATAGAACTTCCATCATTTCATCATTTAGCGAAGCGGATCATTCTATCATTTACAGCTCCGCTGCCGTACCGCCTCGTAAATGAAGACTCCGGCAGCCACGCTCACATTAAGGCTCTCGATGATGCCGGTCATGGGAAGACGTACCTGATCCGTGCAGAGTTTGAGGTTCTCTTCGTAGATACCCTTCTCCTCCGAGCCCATGACGATACAGGTCGGCACGGTCATATCGACCTCGGTATAGTTGCGATCGGTATGCTCGGTAGCTGCCACTATACGCAAACCACTATCACGGAGGTAGGTCAGGGCGTTCTGCAGGTTCTCCACCTTGCAGATAGGCA
>JAEEGL011209794.1_pt1 | contig 10275 bp, 12 predicted proteins | sample 9134231 | NCBI WGS metagenome assembly JAEEGL01 (sample SAMN16246548, study PRJNA631951) | gut metagenome | biome: gut microbiome; feature: rumen; material: fiber-attached | host: Bos | place: Iran: Karaj | collected 2018-10
ATTTCCGAATGACCTTCTGTGGGAGCTTGATCAGATGGAGTTTTATATCCACGAGACGAAGCAGACAGTGAAGGCTAAGCACAGGCCTATAGTGATAATCACCAGCAATGCGGAAAAGGAGCTTCCGGATGCCTTCTTAAGGAGATGCATCTTCCATTATATTGCCTTTCCCGATAAGGAGCTGATGACGGAGATAGTTAATACCCACTTCGAAAGTGTTGAGAAAAATCTTCTGGATAATGCCCTGGATGCTTTCTATGAGATCAGGGATATGAGGGAGATAAAGAAAAAGCCCTCCACATCAGAGCTCGTTGACTGGATAAGGGCCCTTCAGCTCGGAGGTATCCCTGCGGAAAGGATAAAAAAGGAGCTGCCCTTTGCAGGCACGATAATAAAGAAGGACGAGGACATGGAGGCTGTTATCCATAAGGCTTTTTAAGGGGCAGGCATGTTTACGGATTTTTTCTATTTTTTAAAGGATCACGGGATGGATGTGTCACTTTCCGAGTGGCTGTCACTTATCGACGCCCTTGACAGGGGGCTGTGCGGCTCCAGCATAACGGGGTTTTATTATGTATCCCGCATGATCCTTTTAAAGAGCGAAAATGAGTTTGATAAGTATGACCTTCTGTTTGACGAGTATTTCAAAGGGGTTCACGCCGACATAGACGATATTTCCGACCAGATGAAGAAGTGGCTTGACAAGTCCGATTTTGTTGAGGCCACAAAGGAGATGGAGCTTCAGAAGAATCTCATCGACGGAGAAGCAAACCCCATCGATAACGAGGAGGTCCTTGAAAAGTTCAGGGAACGTCAGAAGGAGCAGGAAAGCGAGCATAACGGCGGCAATCAGTGGATAGGCACCATGGGCAACTCCTCCTTCGGTAATCTCGGCGGCCACATGGGCGGAGTAAGGATAGGCGGGACCACAGGCTACCAGTCGGCGTTTCAGGTCATCGGGGAAAGGAAATTCCGCGACTTCAGAAACGACAGGGTGCTCGATAACAGACAGTTCATGGTGGCGCTTAAGAAGCTCAGGCAGTATTCCACAAGACTGGACGTGCCCAAGACCGAGCTTGATATAAACGGAACGATCGACAAAACCTGTAATAACGGGGGCTGTCTTCAGATAGTGATGGAAAGGCCGAGGAAGAATACGGTAAAGCTTCTTCTGCTCATGGATTCGGGCGGAACGATGATACCCTACAGCAGCCTCTTAAACGAGCTCTTTCAGTCGGTCAACAAATCCAATCATTTTAAGGATGTAAAAACCTACTATTTTCATAACTGTATCTATGCAAGGCTCTACAACACGCCGGAGTGTGAAAACGGAGACTGGATAGAGACGGAATGGATATTTAAGAACCTTGACAGTGATTACAAGGTTATAATCGTGGGAGACGCGGCCATGGCTCCCGAGGAGCTCTATTCAAAGACCGGCAACTACAGGGGTCCCAATGACGGACTGTCGGGCTATGAATGGCTCATGCTTATGAAAAAGCATTTCAAACGCATAATATGGCTGAACCCGAAGATGGCCCCCGGGAATGCGCCCTGGAGAGAGGCCGAGACGGCTGTCAAGGGTGTGTTCAGGATGAACAGGCTGACCGTGGACGGGCTTAAGGAAGGGATGACTTACCTGATGAGCCGCCAGTAGGCTGTTATGGGCCCAAAACACTCCGTGCCATTTTCAGATACATGAAATAACACTTCCGAGCAGGCTCAAGTGCTATACCATGTCATCAGATATTAATATTACAACATCCAGGAGGAGAATCGAATGAGTAATGTGGTTTATGAGAAGCTCACGAAATGCTATGACAGCATTAAGTCCAGGATCCCCTTTACACCGAAGGTGGCTCTTATCCTCGGATCGGGACTGGGGGATTTTGCAGATACCTCGATCAAGGTCAGGTCAGTGATCCCCTATCAGGAGATAAACGGCTTTCCGGTCTCCACCGTTAAGGGGCATAAGGGGCAGTTCGTTTTCGGACATGTGCTTGATGTGCCGGTGGTATGTATGCAGGGAAGAGTACATTATTACGAAGGCTACGATATAACGGATGTTGTGCTTCCTACAAGGCTTATGAAGATGATGGGGGCGGAGTTTCTGTTTCTGACCAATGCATCGGGAGGTGTCAATGCCGATTTCTGGGCCGGAGATCTTATGATGATAACCGATCATATCTCATGCTTTGTTCCCAATCCCTTAAGGGGCGAAAATATAGACGAGCTTGGCACCAGGTTCCCGGATATGACCTCGATATACGATAAAAAGCTGCAGGCTATCATAAGAGAGGCTGCAGAAGAGCTGGATGTTGATCTGAAGGAAGGGATATATGCCCAGCTGACAGGTCCTTCGTTTGAGACACCGGCAGAGATAAAGCTCTTGCAGATGATGGGAGCAGATGCCGTGGGAATGAGCACGGCTGTGGAGGCGATAGCTGCCAATCACTGCGGCATGAAGGTATGCGGACTCTCCTGTGTGGCTAACCTGGCGGCCGGTCTTTCCCCGAATCCGCTGACACATGAAGAGGTCCAGGCGGCGGCAGCGGCTGTGGCGCCCGTGTTTAAGAAGCTTCTGTCTCTCATTATTGTCAAGATGGGGGTAGAGGAGCCTTCAACGTTAGTAACAGAATGAAGAAAAAACTTTGCCTAATAATAACAATTGTTATCATAATGACGGTCCTTTCAGGCTGTGGGGAGAAGGCGGAGATAGCCCTTATCACGGACATAGGAACCGTTGAGGACGGCTCCTTTAACCAGGGAGTCTGGGACGGGATCAGAAAGTATGTGGATGAAACCGCCATAAGCTATGATTTTTACAGGCCCGAGGATACGGACCTTGACTCCTATATGAAGGCCATAAAGAAGGCAGTGAAAAGAGGAGCAAAGGTCGTGATCTGTCCCGGGGAGCTATTCGGAGAGGTGGTTTATGCGGCTCAGTTTAAGTATCCCAAGGTGAACTTTATCCTGGTTGACGGGGAGCCTCATAACGAGGACTATTCGGATGAGACCATAGCGGACAATACCATGGCAGTGGTCTTTTCAGATGAACAGGCAGGCTTTCTTGCGGGCTACGCCGCGGTCAGGGAAGGCTATACGAATATCGGCTTTCTCGGCGGAGATACCCAGAAGCCGGTCATAAGATATGGCTACGGCTTTGTCCAGGGGGCCGATTATGCGGCAATTGAGCTGGGGAAAATGGTCACGGTCAATTACTGCTACGGCAAGACCTTTGAAGAGAGCCCGGAAATGGTGGAGTTAGCGTCCTCCTGGTATCAGAACGGAACAGAGGTGATCTTTGCCTGCGCCGGCGCAATGGGACATTCCGTCATGAAGGCTGCCGAGGAAAACGGAGGGCTGGTGATCGGTGTGGATGTGGATCAGAGCAGGGAATCGGACACCGTGCTGACCTCAGCGATGAAGGAGCTTGCCAATGCTTCCTACAGGGGGCTTACCGATTATTATAGCGGAAGCTTTCAGGGCGGAAAGACTCTTCTTATGGATGCGGGAAACGATGGCGTCGGGCTTGCGATGGACACGTCAAAGTTTGTGAATTTCACGGATGCCGAGTATAACGCGATCTATGAACAGCTCGTGGATCAAAAGCTGGTTCCCTATGCGGGCTGTGATTTCGGAAATACCTTTGATCTGACGCTTGTAAACACTACGGTCAATTATCTGGAGCTTGTAAACTCATAAGCGCAGATAGTTACTGTCACGGTCCCAAAGGCCGTGAATAGTAACGGTAAGGGACGGGGAAGAAGGCAGTGATATGGATGAAAGGGATATAAAGAAGCTTGTGGAAGCTGCTCTTTCGGCCAGGGAAAAGGCTTATGTGCCCTATTCCCATTTTCAGGTCGGCGCGGCGCTTCTTGCAAAAAACGGAAACGTATATAAGGGCTGTAATGTTGAAAATGCTTCCTACGGGGCAGCGATCTGCGCCGAGCGGACAGCCTTCGTAAAGGCCGTAAGCGAGGGTGAGCGGGAGTTTGCAGCCATCGCCGTCGCGGGCGGCAGGGAGAATGAGAGCATTCAAGGCTATGCTTATCCCTGCGGGATATGCCGGCAGTTCATGCTGGAATTCTGCGACAGGGATTTTACGATCATAGTGGCCAGATCGACAGAGGATTATAAGTGTCACTCTCTTGAAGAGATCATCCCGATGGGTTTTTCGGCCGATAATTTATAAATTTTCGGAGGATATGATATGAAGATTAGGTTCTATAATGCAAGGATCCTGTCCATGAAGGATGGAGAGGAGATGTTTGAGGGAGAGCTCCATGTTGATGAAAACAGGATCTCCTATGTGGGGAAAAAGCCGGATACCTGTGACACCGTGTGAGACAGGGAGATAGACTGTAAGGGCAATGTACTGATGCCCGGGTTTAAGAATGCCCATACCCATTCGGGAATGACTGTAATGAGATCCTATGCCGATGATCTCGAGCTTCATGCATGGCTTAACGAAAAGATATTCCCCATGGAGGCAAAGATGAGCGGAGAGGACTGCTACATGCTTTCAAAGCTGGCGGTGCTTGAATATCTTACCAGCGGAGTGACTGCTGTCTTTGATATGTATCTTGCCCCCTATGACATCGCAAGATGCGCCACGGATACCGGCATGAAGTTTGTCCAGGTCAGCGGGATCAATAAATTCGGGCCCTCACTTGAGGAGATGGAGCAGAGGTATTTAAAGATCAACGGACAGAGCCCTCTGTCTTATTTCAGGATAGGCTTCCATGCCGAATATACCTGTGACCTGAAGCTCCTTGAGGGGATAAGGGATATGGCGCATAAATACAAACAGCCGGTCTGGACTCATAATTCCGAGACCAGGAGCGAGGTTGAGGGCTGTCTTGAAAGATATCAAAAGACCCCAACAGCTCTTATGGAGGAGCTTGGGATGTTTGAATACGGCGGCGGAGGATACCACTGTGTTCATGTGACCGATGAGGATATTGAGATATTTAAGAAGAGGGGGCTTATAATGGTCACCAATCCGGGCTCCAATGTCAAGCTGGCAAGCGGTGTCGCTCCCGTTCAGAAGTTCCTCGATGCCGGGGTGGATGTCGCTATAGGTACCGACGGGCCCAGCTCCAATAACTGTCTTGATATGTTCAGGGAGATGTTCCTCGTGACCGGCCTTGCCAAGCTTAAGGAGAATGATGCCGCGGCTGTGGATGCCCTTAAGGTGCTTAAGATGGCTACAGTCAACGGCGCAAAGGCAATGGGGCTTTTGGACGCGGATGTGCTAGAGGCCGGAAAGGAAGCCGATATCGTAATGATCGATCTTCATCAGCCCAATATGCAGCCTCTTAATAATATCGCAAAGAACATTGTATACAGCGGATCGAAGCAGAATGTGAAGCTTACGATGGTTCACGGAAAGATCCTTTATGAGAACGGTGAATTCTTTATAGGAGAGGACCCCGAGGATATTTACGCAAAATCCAATGAGATATTAAAGAGGCTTACGGCTTAGGATGAAGGTCAGGCTTTTCTCTGACGGGGCTGCAAGGGGCAATCCCAGCGGGCCCGGAGGCTTTGGCACAATACTTCAGTATGTGGATCAAAAAGGCGTCGTCCATGAGAGGGAATACAGCGCCGGGTACAAAAAGACCACTAATAACCGTATGGAGCTCATGGGTGTGATAACCGGGCTGGAGGCTCTTGTAAAGCCCTGCGAGGTCGAGGTGGTCTCGGATTCCAAATATGTCACCGATGCTTTCAATCAGCACTGGATAGATTCCTGGCTTCGCTCCGGGTGGGTCAATTCCAGGAAGAAGCCGGTCCTTAACGATGGGTTGTGGAAACGGCTGCTTAAGGCGATGGAGCCTCATAAAGTGTGTTTTACCTGGGTAAAGGGGCATGACGGCCATCCCGAAAATGAGCGGTGTGACCGGCTAGCCACAGAGGCAGCGGACGGTGATGAAGAAAAGCTCCTCACAGATGACGGAGGAGATTTAAAGGAGGAATAACATGGTATCATTTATAAATATGTTTTTATCGTATTTTCTGCTTTTCCTTATCTCCATAGGGATCATAGTCTGTGCGGTTATTCTCGGAAAGAAGCTCAGAGATGTAAGGGATGCAAAGGCAAAGGCAGAAGAAACGGGTAAAGGATCAGGAGAATAAGGATGGGGATAATATATACAAGTACGCGCGGAGGAAACGAAAGGCTCAGTGCTTCTGAGGCTATCATAAAAGGACTGGCGGATGACGGAGGGCTCTTTGTCCCGGATCATTTTCCGGTCTTTGATCTTGACCTTGATGAGCTTCCCGGAATGGATTATAAAAAGACTGCCTGTCGTGTGATGAGGCTTTTGCTCGACGATTATACCGATGAAGAGCTTGGTCTTTGTGTGGAAAAGGCATATGACAGTAAATTTGACGTTGAAGAGAAGGCTCTGCTGGTAAAGAAGGGGGATAAATATTTCCTTGAGCTTTTTCACGGAAAGACCATAGCGTTTAAGGATATGGCTCTTTCCATACTGCCTCATCTCTTAACGACAGCCGTAAAAAAGAACAATATCGACAGGAAGGTCGTCATCCTCACCGCGACCAGCGGAGATACCGGAAAGGCGGCTCTGGCAGGCTTTTCCGATGTCGAAGGGACGGAGATCATGGTCTTTTATCCCAAGGGGGGCGTCAGCCGTATCCAGGAGCTCCAGATGGTTACCCAGAAGGGCAGCAATACCGGGGTGTTTGGGGTAAAAGGTAATTTCGATGACTGTCAGAGCGGGGTCAAGGAGATATTTTCCGATACTGCGCTGAAGGCAGAGCTTGAGAAAAACGGGTTTATTTTTTCCTCGGCCAATTCGATCAACATAGGAAGGCTGGTTCCGCAGATAGCCTACTATGTATTCGCTTACGGCAGGATGATAAAGAACGGAGCGATAAAAGCGGGAGATAAGCTCAACTTTACCGTGCCCACCGGTAACTTCGGAAACATCCTCGCGGCATATTACGCAAAACAGATGGGGCTTCCCGTGGGCAGGCTCATCTGTGCCTCCAACAGGAATAATGTGCTTTATGATTTCTTTAAGACCGGCACCTATGACAGGAACAGGGAGTTTGTTCTTACCAGCTCACCCTCCATGGATATCCTTATTTCCAGCAACCTTGAGAGGCTTATTTATCATGCCGCCGGTAATGATGCAAAAAAGAACAGGGAGCTTATGGATTCTCTCAGGCAGGAGGGAAGGTATACAATAACAGATGATATGAAAAAAGGCCTTTCCGATTTCTACGGGGCATATGCCACGGAAGAGGAGGTATTCGGGGAAATAAAGGAGGTTTTCGAAAAGACCGGCTATGTGACAGATACCCATACGGCCGTTGCCTCCTATGCCGAGACCGTATATAAAAAAGAAAGCGGGGATGATACCCCGAATGTGATAGTTTCCACCGCAAGCCCCTATAAGTTTGCAAAGAACGTATTTTATGCCATTACCGGAGAGGCTTTGGAGGATGATCTTGAAGCGGTGGATAAGCTTTCGGAGCTTTCAAAAACCGGCATTCCTTCCGCGGTCAGCGAAGTAAGAAATGCCGGCATTATACATGATAAGGTATGCGAGATCTCTGAAATGCGTGATCTGGTAGAAAGTGTCCTGTTAAAGGGGCGGTAATGAGCCGGAATGATATTTATTCTGCCCGGCTCCTTATAAACTCATGAGGCTCGGCGAGAACGAAGGTCACCACGCCGTAGGGGAACTCCACCGGTATGGCATAGATATTCCCGTTCTGGTCAGCCTCGAGGGAAATATTGTTTTCTCCTTTTACCGGAGCGCCGAGGCTCAGTTCAAAGATGTCATTATGTGACAGATAGACCACGAAAAGGCCGTTTATAAGGTTCAGAAAATCCAGAAGGGCTTCTCTGCAGAGATCGTCGAACTGATCTATCCCGACCCGGGCATAGTCCTCGGCAAACTGCACCAGAGTTTTCGGGTCTCCGTTTATTGCCGAGAAGGCCGATGGATATCCCGTGATCTCCTGGGTGAGCTCCTGTGAAAGCTCGTATGCATCGTAGCAGATCACAGGAAGCAGCGTAAAGTTTGGATTTGCATGTTCCTTAATGTTCTCGGTAAGACGATCGATATAGATCGATGCAAACTGGGACAGGTCCTTATCTGTTTCAATCATTATTAATCCGCCTCCTACTTGTTGTTATACCGTTACCATTCACGCACAATTTTACCTTTCCAACCTGTTACAGACAACGCTTTAATATCTCGTCCAAAAGCTTCGGATCAAGCGGCTTCTGGATAAAATCCCTGGCCCCGGCCTTTATGACCTCTTTGAGGTGGGACTGGGTCCCTACGCTTGATGAAATAATGATCAGGGCCTTACTGTCAAACTCGATTATTTCCTTTGTGGCCGTGATGCCGTCCTTAACAGGCATAACGATGTCGAGGATAACGATATCGGGCCTCTCTGACTTGTAGGTATCCACTGCCTCCTGACCGTTGGCAACGGTAACGATATTATCATATCCAAGAGAGTTCAGAGTGTCGGCAAGCTTCCTTCTGGCCAGCACGGAATCATCGCAGATTAAAAATTTCGGGTTTTCTTTACTCATTTCATCCTCCTTCTTATTCTATCTATCTGACATCGGGATGTATTCCAGATCCTCTGATACCGGCCTGTAGGCGGGCCGGATGATCTTTCCGTTCTGCGCCAGCTCTTCGAGCCTGTGGGCGCTCCATCCTGAAATCCGGGCTATGGCAAATATCGGGGTATACAGCTCCTTGGGGAGCCCGAGCATCTGATAAACAAAGCCCGAATAGAAGTCTACATTACAGCAGACGCCCTTGTAGATCTTTCGCTCCTTGGCGATGATCTCGGGACCGAGCCGCTCTACCAGCGCATAAAGCTCAAATTCCCTGTCAAGCCCCTTTTCCAGTGCAAGCTTTTCAACATAGCTGCGGAATATCTTTTCCCTGGGATCGGAGAGGGAATAAACGGCGTGTCCCATACCGTAGATAAGGCCCTGGTGATCAAATTCCTCTTTTCTCAAAAGCCCGAGAAGATATTTGGAAACCTCATCCTCATCCTTCCAGTCCTTTATCTTTTCCTTCATGTCCTCGAACATGTTGACTACCTTGATATTGGCTCCGCCATGCCTGGGGCCCTTGAGAGAGCCGATGGCCGCAGCCATTACCGAATAGGTATCGGTTCCGGTGGAGGACACTACATGGGTGGTGAAGGTAGAGTTATTACCTCCGCCGTGATCCATGTGGAGAACAAGAGCAACGTCTAAGATCCGCGCCTCAAGAGGGGTCCATTTCTTATTGGAACGAAGGATCCGCAAAATATTCTCGGCCGTGGAAAGCTCGGGCTTGGGAGCGTGGATATAAAGGCTCTTGCCGTCGTGGTAATGCCTGTAAGCCTGATAGCCGTATACGGAAAGCAGCGGGAACAGCGATATCAGCTGCAGACACTGCCTGAGAACCGTAGGCATCGAGGTGTCGTCGGCATAGTCATCATAGGAGTAGAGGGTGAGTATACTCCGGGAAAGAGTATTCATCATGTCCCGGCTGGGAGCCTTCATGATGATATCCCTCACAAAGCTTGTGGGCAATGAACGATACCCTGCTAACATCTGACAAAACTCTTCCAGCTCTTCAGCGCCCGGAAGCTTTCCGAACAGAAGCAGGTAGGTTATCTCTTCAAAACCAAACCTGTTTTCCGACGTAAAGCCTTCGACCAGATCCCTGACATTGTACCCGCGGTAAAACAGTTCACCCTCGGCGGGAACTGCTTCTCCGTCAACTATCCTTGTCGCCCGTACATCGGAGATGCGGGTAAGCCCGGCAAGGACTCCTTTTCCGGAAATATCACGAAGTCCCCTTTTTACATCGTATTCTACGTATAACCTGGGGTCTATGATACTGTTTTTTTCGTTTATTTCCGAAAGCCTGAGTATCTCAGGAGTATTCTCATATAAATCTTTTACCCTTACTGACATATTACCTCAATCTTTAAAAATCCGTTATGAAAAAAAAGACATAACTTCCATTATAATAACATGAGACAACGCTCCGTGACAAGAAAAACTTATACATTACAATAACGTGCTGACTAACGTGCTGACCGGATAGACGGTCAGAAGGTCATAAGTGAGTCAGATGTTACCATTCACGGCGAATCGCGCACTTGCTGCGCGATTACGGGCCAATATATATGGCTTGAGATGGGTTTTGCCCATCGCCGAAGGCGATTTACATTGGCAAAACCCGTTACTATCACGGCCCCAAAGGCCGTGAATAG
>JAEEGL012458413.1_pt1 | contig 10275 bp, 6 predicted proteins | sample 9134231 | NCBI WGS metagenome assembly JAEEGL01 (sample SAMN16246548, study PRJNA631951) | gut metagenome | biome: gut microbiome; feature: rumen; material: fiber-attached | host: Bos | place: Iran: Karaj | collected 2018-10
ATCGACATCGCCGAAGACCGCGACCTCTTCCGCCACATGATGGAAAAACTTGAAATCCCAATGCCAGAAAGTGGAATGGCAATTGACTTCAACGAGGCTAAGGCTTGTGCAGATAAGATTGGCTACCCAATCATGATTCGTCCTTCATTCGTTCTTGGCGGACGCGGAATGGAAGTAATTTATGATGAAGCTACTTTGAAGGAATACGTTGAAAAGGCAGTTGGTGTAACTCCTGACCGCCCACTTTTGATCGACCGCTTCTTGAAGAATGCGCTTGAATGCGAAGCTGATGCTCTGGCTGACTCAACACACGTTTACATTCCTGCTGTTATGGAACACGTTGAGCTTGCAGGTATTCACTCTGGTGACTCAGCTTGTGTAATTCCACCGGTTTCTATTCCAGCTGATAACCTCAAGACAATCAAAGAATATACAAAGAAGATTGCAGAAAGCCTCCACGTTTGCGGTTTGATGAATATGCAGTACGCAATTGAAAACGGAAAGGTTTATGTAATTGAAGCTAACCCTCGTGCTTCGCGTACAGTTCCGCTCGTATCAAAGGTTTGTGACACACAGATGGCCCGCCTTGCAACTCGTATGATGCTTGGTGAATCTCTTGAATCACTTGGCCTCAAAGACAAGAAGATTCCTTACTACGGAGCAAAAGAAGCTGTTCTTCCTTGGGCTCGCTTCCCTGGAGTTGATCCAATCCTCGGACCAGAAATGCGTTCTACTGGTGAAGTTCTTGGTCTTGCTGAAAACTTCCCACTGGCATTCTATAAATCACAGGAAGCTGCCGGTTCAGAATTGCCACACGCACCAGCTGCCTGGGAAAACAAGAAGGTTCTTATTTCCCTCAGCAATAAGGAAGGCCAGAAAGATCAGGTTCTCGAAATCGGAAAGACTTTGAAGAACCTCGGCTTCACACTGGTTGGAACTCAGGGCACAGCAGACTTCTACAACACAAACGGAATTAAGTGCGATGTTGTAAACAAGATTGGTGCCGGCCGCCCAGACGTTGTCGACATGATTATGAACAAGGAAGTTTGCCTGGTAATCAACACACCTAAGGCTAAGAGAAACTACGCCGAAGACCGCAAGACAATCCGCAAGGCTTGTTTGAAGTACAAGGTTTCTTACATCACAACAATTGCCGGTGCACTCGCTGCAGTTAAGGGAATTGAAGCTGTAAAGAACGGTAACGGTGGTGAGGGTGGAGTTAAGTCTCTGCAGGAATATCATTCACTGATTAAATAAGTGATAACCCGCGGTGGTTGAGTAGCCCGTAAGGGCGTATCGAAACCACAATATGGGACGCCAGTTCTGACTTCGGTCGGGGCTGGCGTTTTTTTATTCCGCCTGCTGCAAACTATAATCTTTCTTCATTCCATGAGCACCAAAAATCTGCCAGTTGCCTTGACCTAAGCGCTGCAAAATAGCTACCCGTTCCTGTGCACAAAGAGCCGGGTCAGTATCTACAGATGTCATAAGAACTGGCGCATACTGATTGTACGTTGCCTGCTCTTTTGTGAGGCCGTGCATGTTTATGTAGATGTCGCCGGAGAAGACGATGTGGTGAACGTAATCGATGAGGACGGTTTCGCCTTTGAGGTGGCCGCCTTTTGCCTGGTAGACTTCAAAGTGCATTTCGCCAATGTCGTAGAAGCCAATTTGCTCAAGGGGCTCTTTGATTTCTTTTGGTGACGGCCAGAGGGCTTTTACCTTTTCTGGGGCCGGCGGATTATACAGCGTGAGTGCCTTGCAAATATTGATGTACGGCTTGTGAAGAGGATTTTGCTCACGGTAGGCATCGGCGCCTTTTGCTTCGAGTACAAGACATTCCTTTGAATCTTCACTTGCAATTATTTCGTCGAATAGCGGAAGAAGGCCGCAGTGGTCCACATCTGCATGTGTGATGTAAACACGCTTTTTCATTGTGTCGTAATCCGGCAAAAGCTCGCGGAAAAGTTTTTCCATTTCTTCGCGATAGAGGGCATAGCCGGTGTCGATAAAAAGCACCTCGCCGCAGCTTTTCAAAATTGCAGTGTTGCTTCCGCATGGCGGCTCTATCAAAATGATTTCGGAATTGTCTGTGATTTTGTGATGCGAAATGCGAGGGGCAAAAGCGTCGCCACGACAGGCAGCAAGCAAATGCGCAAACCGGCTGATGCTTTCAAAAGTCTTATACGGCGACAATCCCTTCTCATCAAGCATCTGCATAACGAGATTTGTGTTTACAAGAAGACTGTCGCGTTTATCTTCCGAAAGTCCGATGCATGACACAAGCTCCGAAACGAATGATTGATAAAAAATGCTGTTGTCATAAAATTTTTCAGAATGATTATAATCAAGCACACGGACCGGACAAAGCTTTTTCACTTCTGCAATAAAGTCCTCAAAGTGTTTTTCTTCTTCCACATAAAGCCCCATCTTAAAGGCCTGATAATCCGTGCCGTTTTCCTGCGAGCTTATATATGAAATATTAATCTGATAGTCGTTAATAACACGAAGAACATCTGTAACACTGCCCGGCTTATCCTGAAGCATGAACTCAAGCAGAACAATGCTCTTTTCGGTTTTTGGAGTCTGAAGATATCCAATAGCCGTAAGCTGCTCGTCGGCCTTACGAAGATTTTCTTCCTCGCCTTCGGCATCAATAAACAGCGTGTGCGAATCAATTGCCTTGTTGTAGCTTACGCGTGTGATGTTGATATTCAGTTTTGCAAGACATTCGCTGGCCTTCAAAAAAGCACCGATATGATGTGGCATTGTTGTGATGTAGGTTTTCTTCGTTTTCATTGCGAGCATTTTAGCATCTGACAAAATAAAAGTATATTCGTTTTTAGTCAGGATATGATAAAATAGAAGTTATATTAAAATTGAAAGCCGAGAAAATATTTAATAAAATTTTATTTTACAACCTTGTTCATTGCGTGTATTATAAAACCATGAAAAAATATTTATATTTATTATTAAGTTTATGTTTTGTTGTATTTGTTTCCTGCGAAAATGGAAGCAATTCCTCTTCTGAATCAAGTGATGAAAAAACAACCTTTACTATCAACAGCATGCCAGAAGGTGTGTATGCTATAGAAATTGGTACAGGTACAGGTAGCGGTTTTAATACTTATGCTACCATAAAACACGATTATCTTCCTTATACAAGAGTTTTTTCTTCAAAAGGATTTGCTAGCAGCAGTTTTCCTGAGGCAGGAAGCACGTTTACAGTTAAGCTCTCTTATGAATGGGGTTATGGAAGTATAAAAGGTGAAGAACCGCTCAAGGTTTTAAATAATGGAACTGCCCTTGAAGAGCAAATGCAAACCATTTATTCAGCTGATTTTAAAAATGAAGACAAGAAAGAGATTAATTTACAGCAGTATCAAATTTATATAGCAGAGATGACTCTTGCAGAAAATAATGAAATTACCTTTGACGAAGGAAGTTTTGGAATTATTGATGCTTCCAAAGTAAGATTAATTAATTCTGCCGGATATTCTTATGTTTATTGTGATAATAAAGATGTTAATTTAAATAACAATAGCTTCGGAATTGTTTACGGCAAAATGTTCTATGTAAATGCTAACAAAAATGAAACTGGCTATTTAAATCCAGATTATGGTTACTGGTTTGAAGATTTATCTAACCTTGTCTGTAAATATGAAAATAAATCTGTACATCCTCAATATTCTGAAAATAAAAGCCAGCTTGTTGTGTACTTTACAAGTGCTCCTGAATCAGAGGTTGCTGTAATCAGCGGTTTGGAATTGGCTCCTATTCAGGATAAGCTTGGACTTGCCGGAAAAACTTTTAACTCAACATTTTATAAAGAAGATTACTCAGATTTTGAAGACTATAGCGGGAAATATAAAATCGGGTTTGGAAGCTTTACCCCAGGAAGCACTAAAAATCCTGTGACAGTTACTGAAAATGGAGAGACCCACGAAGGCATCTGGTATTATACAAACTTGAATACTGTAAGAGTTTCTACACAATATGGTAATCCGTTTACTACTATTGATTTGAAAAAGACAGATAATAGTTATGTTGGTACTCCTCCAAATAAAACTGATTCGCAAATTTATTTCTCTGATAAGGCGATTTTGGGAATTGAAAAATTCAATTTTGAGTATAAAAAGAATCAGAATAGATTAAAGCTATATTGGACTGAAGAAGATTTGGAATTTCTTGGTTTTGAACCTGACTTAAGTGTTGGAACTGAAAATGTTTTTGAAAACCTGGAAATCTACATAGATGATTCTGTGGCAAATAGAAATTTCTTCAAAGAAGGTGATAGTACAGATACCAGCAAGTCTACCGATAAAAGCTTTTATACATGTTATTTTGATATAAATCCGATTGATTCTGGCTCCCTTCAATTTGATCCAGAGTCCATGAACTGTGATAAAGAACACACCTGTTATATAAAATATGGTGATGTAAAGTCTGAAACTATCAAATTCGTAAAAAATTCAGAATATACTTTTAAAAATGTAAAAGCTGTTTCAGTACCTGAACATGCAGGAGATCCTCTTAGTATTACTTATGAAGCTAATAAGAGCGGTTTTGATTTGTATGTTATTGTTAAAAATACCCAAACTAACATTACCAATAAATATACGTATAATGATGTATTTAATACCCTCAGATTTGGAAGAATAGATTTATCAACTGTAAATTTGAATCCTGGAAAGTATGAGATTTCTGTTTATGCCGAAAGTCCTGAAAGTGTCAAAGTAATAAAGCAGCCAATCTATGAATTGAAAAGCTTAGCCTTAGGAGCTATGGCAGGAACCTTTACTTTGACAGAAGAAAACGGCGTACCAGAAACTCTTAGCAAAGAAGAGCTTTTAAAAACAAAATTCAAAGTAAAACTGAATTTTGAGGGTTGTAATCCTTATATCGATTGTTTTACTCTAACCGCAATGATTTATTATCATGTTTCAGGCGACGACCCGACTTCGGGCCGTGGCACCGGCCATCTAATCGGAGCTTGGGGACTTAAAGATAATTCGTATATACTCGATATGACTGATTCTTGGTGGGACATTCAAAGTGATATTTTGGAAAAAGACATTTACAAGTTTACAATTAAAACTGAAATTTGTGGTCAAAGTAGCACACTGACTTACAATATTGAATAACATCCCGGCTAAGTCTTTTAAAACACGGATTAGAAAATTGGATAAAAAATGTTCTATTCAGTATAATTGAAGCATGAACATTTCAGTAAATCTTTCTAATCCGTTTGTTTTAATATTTCTTTGTGGGACTGTTGCTAGAGGTTCCTTTGCTGAAGAAGGGGCTGTTTATGATGAACGATATTTCTTACCGCAAAAAAAATGATGACATTGAATGTGTTCATTATAAAAACTGGACAAAGGCTTACCCGCCCCACACTCACGCCGAACACCTCACACTTGGAATTGTTGAGGCGGGAAAAGTATGCATTGTGATGAACGGCACTTCAAAAGTTTTTTGCGAAGGAGATGAGTTTCAGATTCCACCGGACCTTCTTCATGAAATTAAGCCCGTTGATGACAAAGGCTATTCGATGCTGGTTACCTGTGTACGTGTATCGTCACCAGAACCGGACAACTCGGACAATAAATCAGACAACACACCACTTGTAGAACTCAAAGATTCCATCCTCGACCAACCGGAAAATCTTTATCTCATTGAGGAAATGGCGCAGGACACAAACATCAGTCCGTTTCATTTAATCAGGAAATTTAAAAAGCTGTACGGCCTTACGCCTCATCAGTTTCAGATTCAGTGCAAAGTCCGTAAAGCGCAGAAGCTGCTGGAAGAAGAAAAAAGCGTCTGCGAGGTAACTTATGATGCAGGCTTCTGCGACCAGAGTCACCTCGACAGATGCTTTCAAAAACTTGTGGGCATGACCCCCAAGGAGTACAAGGAAGCCTCAATCCCCAAACCGAACGGCGAAGTCAACGAACTCTAGCACAAAGCCGGGAAAAACTTCGCAAAAAGATAAAGCCCATCCGGACCAGCATTAACTTCGTGCGGAACCTTCGCCGGCATAATCGAAATTACTCCAGGCTCATAACCAAGAGTCTTCCCGTTATTTACACACTCACCGTACCCCGCAATAACCTCGTGAGTTTCAAGCTGAGTTTCGTGAATGTGATTCTTAATGCTTTTGTTCGGCACGATTCTAACCAGATGATAACTGAAGTCTCCACCAGTATCTTTTGATGTAATGATGTGCTTAAGCTCAACACCTTCAAAAGTTGGATGCTTGTTCCAGCTGATTTTACCAAAGTCAATTTCGCCATCCGGCAAACGCAGACAGCCGTTGTTAAATTTTTCAAAAAGTTCTTTACTCATATTGTTACCTCTTGAGCAAAGTGTATTCAAAACGCGGATTTAAAAATTGGATAAAATTGCTCTATTCAGTATAATTATGCCATGAACATTTCCGTAAATTTCACAAATCCATTCGTTTTAGTTTTTCTTTGTGGCACACTCGCAACTCTCCTTATCAATCATTTTCTGGAGTTTATTGATTATCGTGCACGGACAAAAAATGGCGGCCATATTCCGGAAGTTTTGCAGAATATTCCGCTTGCTGCACAAACCTTCGATACAGAAAAGCTTAAAAACATAAGCGCTTATGAGGATGCAAAATATTTTAAATGGTGCGTGTCTTCTGTTGTTATGATGGCGCTGGATCTGGCACTTGTAATCTTTGGATTTTATCCTTTTGTATTTAATTTTATCTGCGGAATTACAGGCTTTCCTTCAACAATTGCGAACAGCTTCTGTGCATTCCTTTTGTTCATGATTATTACAGGACTGCCCTCTTCAATCATCGGACTTCCGTTTTCGCTTTACAGTGAGTTTGTAATTGAAAAGAAGTTTGGCTTCTCTAACATGACCTGGAAGCTCTGGATTACAGATCAGTTAAAAGGTATCGTAGTCGGTCTGATTTTGATTTCACTTCTGACATTTATTGCAGCAGTGGCTTTTGTTAAATTTGCAACCAGCTGGTGGTTTATTCTTGCCGCCATCATGATTGCTTTTACATTTATCATGCAGGTTGTGTACCCGAAATTCATTGCACCTCTTTTTAATAAATTCAGTCCGCTGGAAGACGGAGAGGCCAAAGACAAAATCATGGCGATTCTCGACAGGGTTGGTTTTAAAAACGGCGGTCTTTTTGTAATGGACGCCTCTAAGCGAAGCGGTCACAGCAATGCTTACTTCAGCGGATTTGGAAAAACAAAACGCATCGTACTTTATGATACACTTTTGAAATCTCTAACTCCAGACGAGCTTGCAGCCGTACTTGGTCACGAGCTCGGACACTTTAAGCTTCACCATATAACAAAGCGTCTTTTCATCATGATTCCAATGGAATTTGTTATCACCTTCCTTTTGTATAAAATGGCACATCTGGTAAATATGTATAATGCTTTTGGCTTTGTTAATATTACTGCACAGAATGTTGCAGGTGCTCAGTTTATTGGAATGTTTCTGGCTGCGATGCTCTGGAGTTCCATCAGCGAAATTATTAGTCCTGTTTCAAATATTTTCTCACGCAAGCAGGAGTATCAGGCAGATGCTTTTGGAGCTGATGTTTGTGGTAGCCCAGAGCCTCTCATTACGGGCCTGATCAAGCTCAACAGTGAAAATCTCTCTGAGCTGATTCCACCAAAACTCTACGTGTTCTGGAATTATTCACACCCTACTCTCGTTGAAAGAATTGAAAAACTTAAAGGAAGGCACAATGCCCGTGTTAGTGGCAAGTACCAAAGCGATACCATTCAACCTTTTGAAATGAATAATATTCCACTTATCCTTGATGTAGTCGTGCCAATGTGGAGCCCGCCCCAGGAGGATATGGAGTTCCGTCGTTTTTATGTTGAACATATTGTCCGAAATAATCTTTTCGAAAATGATTATCACTTTGAACTGATAGAAAATGGCAGCTTCTGTGCCTCGGCTTTTTTTGCCCGTAAAGCTGATGTTTGCAAAGCTGATGAATGGTACTCTGTTGAATCCAGAAAATATTCTGAAAATTTACTGAGCTCTACAAAAATTGGCAAGAGCTATATTGAGCTGATGGATGATAAAGTCCGTTCTTATATGAACGACGACGACATTCAGCTGACTCTTTATGTGAGCCGCAAAAAGGGCTGTGGATCTAAGCTGCTAAATAAATTGTGTGAAAAGCTTCGGGCCCAGGGCTGGAAAAATCTTTACCTCTGGACCGACTGCGAATGCAACTGGCAGTGGTACACAGACCACGGCTACGAGCTTCTTTCTACAGATGTTTATAAACCGTTCAGCAGCGAAGACGAAGATTATCTGACTTATATTTTCAGGAAGAAGTTGTAAATGAAGCATAGCAGATTTTCATGTTTTGTTTTTAGTTTTCTCTTTACGTGTTCGGCTGTTATTTTTGTTTCCTGCAAACAGATGCGCGCAAATAAAGCAGAAGTAACTTCGTTTACCGCAATGAATACTTATATGACGGTGAAGGCGTATGGGCGTTCTGCGAAGGCGGCAAACCTGCAGGTACAAAAAGAAGTTGAGCGGCTGGAGGGAATTCTTTCTACGACGATTGAAGAAAGCGATGTTTATAAAATAAATAATAATGAAATGGATGAAATCCCAATAAACCCCGAAACTTCGTTTTTAATCAACCGCGGACAGGAGTTTTATAAAATGACCGACGGCGCTTTTAACCCAGCGCTTTATCCTGTGATTCGTGAGTGGGGTTTTACAACCGGTGAATATAAAGTGCCGGAGGCCGGGAGAATTCAGGAGCTTCTGGAGCTGGCGGATTTTTCGAAAGTAGAGCTCCGGGAAAATATGGTGTACAGACCTTCCGGCCTCCAGCTGGATTTTGGTGCAATCGGAAAAGGTTATGCAGGGGATACTGCTATTGAAATTTTACGAAATGCCGGCGTGAAGTCTGCTCTTCTTGATTTTGGCGGAAACATTCAGGTGCTCGGTACAAAGCCAGATGGAAGCGAATGGACTGTGGGAATCAAAAACCCGTGGGGCGGCGAGCCTGTTGCGGCAGTGAAGCTTCGCGACACCTGCATGATTACCAGCGGAGGTTATGAAAGATTTTTTACCGGTGATGATGGCAAAAAGTATATTCACATTTTTGACGGAACTACAGGCCGCCCTGTTGAGAATGAACTCGAGAGCGTTACGATTATTTGTAAACAGGGAATTTACGGCGACGCTCTTAGTACTTCTCTTTTTGTAATGGGATTAGAAAAGGCTGTGGACTTCTGGCGCAGTCGTGGCTGTGATTTTGATTTTGTAATTCTTACTAAAGATAAGGGCGTTGTTTATTCTGCGCCGCTTAAAGATTCTATTTCTCTTCTTTTTGATTTTGCATCTGTTCAGGTTGTGGAGTAGATAATGCCAGTGCTGCCCGCAGCTTTGCAAGAATCGAACCCTGTGTATTTCTAAAACTATCTAGCATTAGTTTGTAATAATTTAATGTTAGCGCAAGAAGCGTATTTTCTCCCGGTTGTATTGTAACGGCACACTGACTGAGTGCGCTCACGATGGAAAGGCGGAGAGCTTTTTGTAAGCCGGTGAGGAGGGCGCCCGCGGTGATTGAAAAGCCTGCGACTGAGAAAAGAACTCGGCCGTTTGGAATAAGCACGGAAGTTACCAGCACGAACAGCCAGAGCGAAAGATGCGGCAGGAGCAGGATTTTCCGATGAGCGAGTTTTTGAGCGAGGAAAGAAAGGAGAAGGAAGCCGCATAAAATCGCGGTGTTTTTTATGAAGAACACCGAGGCGGCCGCGGCGAGAATTATTATAAGTCGGAAAATATTGCGTGGACGTAAATCATCGTGTGAGCCGGCCGTGTCCGGGGCGTTGTAACCGAGTTTGCTTCGCAAACATCGCAGGGGTGTCCCCGCAGAGGGGGTAGCGAGCAACGAAGTGCGAGCGAGGGGGTATTCGCCCTCAGCATGAATATGCTGAGGTTCGAGCGGGCTTCCCCCTCCTAAAATCTCCGCCAGCCACGCAGTAATCAAACCGCTGACCGCATTAAACAGCAGCATGGGCCCGAGAAGACTCCAGGTGCCCTGACCGAGATAGAGAGAACTCAAAGAAATCTGAACAGCGGCACTCACCGCAGAGCCAGCCACAGAAATGCCATAGAGAGAAAGAAGCTTGCGGTGGATGTCGAAACCATCACGCTGCATAGTCGACACTCGCGCCATTTTCCCAAAAACAAACATCACCAGCGCACTGGCCACACTCTGCGCAAACGACACGA
>JAEEGL012842650.1_pt1 | contig 10275 bp, 4 predicted proteins | sample 9134231 | NCBI WGS metagenome assembly JAEEGL01 (sample SAMN16246548, study PRJNA631951) | gut metagenome | biome: gut microbiome; feature: rumen; material: fiber-attached | host: Bos | place: Iran: Karaj | collected 2018-10
AAGACAACAGCTACTGCAGAATTCCGCTTAGGAGATACAGTAAACGTTGTTCCTAACATGGAAAAAGCTAAGTTCTTCGAAATCAACCCAGATGCTCCAGAAGAAATGAACATCTGTGATGTAATCGAAAAGAAGTGGTAATTTAATCCACCTCGTCATTAAAAGGCATTGTCCCTCAGGGCAGTGCCTTTTTTTATGCCCGCGACGTCATTGCGAGGAGCGTAGCGACGTGGCAATCCACTTCTTTTCCTTTACAATTCTTTCTACTGCATGGTATAATATACTATTCCAAAAAGTTTTGCGTTTTATTCTATTTTAGGAGAGACTTTATGGTAAACACAAAACTCAACCGATCTAAATTTTTCTCATTTTTAATTTCGATTATTATTTTACTAAATCTCACAAGCTGCGAAGGCTTCTTTACCGACAACAACCTCGACCAGAAAATCAGGGCGGCTATTGATTATGCCAATGCCCCGTCTTCTTCCTTCTGGATTGCAGCAGATGCTACCGCGGGAACAATTAACCCTATTGGAAAAATATCTTATAAACCGACAGACTACCAGAACATCAAGTTTAAACTAAAGCCTGAGTATCAGTTTATCCGCTGGAATTTCCGCTACGAAGAAGTTCAAAGTAGTGAAAAATATCAAAAAGAAATCACCGATAAAAACTGGTGGAAAGACTACATCGAAATAGTCAACGAAGAAATCAGCGAACCAAGTTCTAACGGCGAAATTACATATTCGCTCCAGATTAAATTTATTAAAGCCGAAGAGAATATGCTCATTGAGCCAATCTGTGCCCTTAAACCTATACTCAAATCATGGTCGGGTCAGCTTGGAGATGTTCAGAGTAGAAACGGTTCTCTTTCTTTTGTATTCAATACAAAGCTTGATCTTGATGCAAGTATTTATTTTTCTACTGCAGAACTTGCGGCTCTTGGAACAGTAACTCCTCTTACAAACGGTCTTGGAAAAGTTTACGGCTATGTAAAGGATGATGAGACCTTCTTCAAAAATATCGAAATAAAATATAAAAACCGCATTATTAATTCAAGTTACAAAGACTTCCGTTATAACAGCGATACAAATACTCTTGTTATTGCTTCAGATTCAACCCACACCTTTGATATTGTAGGTGACTTTGCAGATATTGAGGTAATCTTTAAAGAAGGAATAACGAGTGAAGCCCAGGCTTCAATGACCGAAGCAAAAGCTTACATTAATATTAATAAATATTCAGATGACCGGTCCTTAATAAATATTGTAACAAACACTGCAAAAAATCCAGAGACAGTTACTCCTGTTCCTCAAAACCTTTATCTTCAGGAACAAAAAACAGCAACCTTTACAGAATCAGACTCAACACAATTCCTGTACTGGGAAGTAACTTCTGATTCAACTTATCCTGATTCAAAAGATAAAGTATATACCGAAGTAGATGAAGAAAATCCAAACAAAATTACTTACTGGGGAATGCAGAAAATTGACTCTACAGAAGATGTTACAATTACAGCTGTATTTGAATTTCGGCCAAAAGTTGTTTCTTATACACCAAATGCCCAGGCTGTTGTAGCAAAAGATTCTGACATTACAATTACCTTTGATGAAGAAATAAATCTTCAGAGTTTTATAGACGGCTATAAAATTTCCTGCAGCGGAGATCCTGTAACAAATTATTTTAAGACTCCTGTACTTTCTGCAGATAAAAAATCAATCATTATTGCTGCTGACCTTGATAACCGTCTGCCGATAGATTCAAATAAACCTATTACTGTAACTGTTCCTGGCTCTCTTTATTATGAAAAAACCGAATCAGATGGAGAAACATATCACATTACACTTGGTCAGGACAAGCAGCTTTCTTATACAGTAAATCCGTCTACAAGAGATAAAGCATATATTCAGTTTAATGTAGAAACTTCTCAAGTAACAATCGACAATTTTAATACTGCAAGCGTAAAAACTTATAGCATCGGTGATACTCAGACAATCGTATGCAACGAAAAGTCAGGTTATCAATTCCTTGGCTGGGCAAAGCAGAATGATACTGGTAATGCAGTTGAAATTACAAAAATTAATGACTCAACTTATACCTTGAAAATTCTAAAAGCCTGTGGAACAGATGCATCCCCAATTCAAATTAATGCACAATCAAAAGAAAGACTTGCTGCAAGTTTATTTGATCCTGTAATGAAGAATGACGGCGTTGAAAAAGACAGCGATATTTACATTGACTTTAATCATGCACCGTCATTGACTGCTTGTAAAGAAAACATCAGTGTTTTATATAACGGAATTAATCTTAATGAAACTAGTTTTCCTGTTGAACTTTGGGAACCCCCTGTAGAAGAAACTGCAAATGGTAAAACTGTCTACAGATTAAAAATTCCTGCAAGTTTTGAAAATCGTCTTGAAGTTAATGGAGTTGGAACAATTGAAATAAAGATTGATGAAGGACTTTATTATACAGAAGGGCAAAATAAAGTATTTTATAAACCAAAGGGTGAAACCCTAAAATATAAAGTAAATAATTCAACCAGAAATAAGGCATATGTAAAATTTGAAACAGGAACAGGAAAAGGTTCTGTAAAATCTGGTGGTAAAAACTTTGAAATAACAAATGTCAAAACCTATAATATTGGAGAAGAGGTAACTCTTTCTTTTGAAGAAGTTTCAAATTATCAGTTCTTTAATTGGCAGAAAGAAAATGATTCAAATAATGCAGTAATAATTACGCAATCAGATACAAATTCAAAAGTCTTTACATTTAGTATTAGTAAGGCTGCCGGTAGTTTAGAAGCTCCTGTCACAATAACTGCAAATGTAAAGGAAAGATTAAGAGTAAATAAAATTACACCTGTTAATAATGATACTGGTGTAGTAAAAGATAGCGATATCAAAATTTATTTTAATCATAAACCAAATCTAGAACTTTGTAAGCAAAAAATCGCAATTAAATGTAATGGAATTAATGTAAAAGATGACAGCTTCCCACCTGAAGAGTGGGAAATAAGCAGTAGTGCTACAGAAGATGGATATTGTTTAACAATTCCTGCAAATACAAATAAACGCTTAAATATAAGCGACATATCAATTGTAACTGTAAGTTTTGATTCAAATCTTTATTATATAGATGCTGCAGATTCAGTTTATTATGGTGGTAGTGGCTATTCATATGATTATAAAGTAAATACAGAGACTAATTTAAAAGCTAATATTACTTTTGCTATTGATGATGAAAATGCTGGTACCTTGACTCCTTCTGAGGGCTTAAGATCTTACTCAGTTGGAAATGAGATCGAACTAAGTTTTGAATTGGCAAATGGTTATGAATTTAACGGTTGGCAAATTTTAGATGCGAATGGTAATGATTTAAATAATTCTGCAATAGAAATTGTAAAAAAGGATTCGTTAATAACAACAATCAAAATTAAAGTAGCACAGGCTGCAATCATAAAGCCTAAAGTAACTTTATTACCTTCGATAGTCAATGTATTACCTGAGCTTTCTTCTGGTGGTGTAAGATGTGATTCAATTATTCGAATTACATTTAATAAACCTATGAAAAAAACTTCTTTGAGTTTGGGTGAAAATGAGTCAATTCAGATTTGTGATTATGCTAACGAAACAATTCATTATGAAAATTATTTTAATAAACCGGTATGGGAAGACAATACTCTTATAATAAAACCTAAGCACACGATTAATACATTATTTACATCTAATATTGATATTAAACCAATTAAAGTATTACTTGATAAAGACAAAATTCTGGATTCAAGTAATCATAATTTAAACAAAGATTATTCGTGGTATTATAAAATTAATCGAAGCATGGAAGAAAAATTACCAGTTGTAAATACAATCAAGCTTTATAAAACAAAATATAGAAATGGAAAAAGAACAAATTATGTAAACTTGATGGATAATTATGAAGAATTATCGTCATTGGCTTTTGAAGATCTTAATAATGATACTACAAATATGGAACTTAATCATATTGGCGAGGCTGTATATTTTGAATGTTCTGTACATGATGATACCTTTGAAGATTCTGGATTCAAGAGTTTAACAATTAAAGAAACTATTATTAAAGATATTAGTACGAATTCCATAAATATATCTTACACGCCAGAAGTATATGAATACTCAAATTCTGTCTTTAAATGTACAGATAGTAATTATAGTATTGCCTTTAATGCTCAAAAGCCTTATGTATTGAAAACTACTTACGATGGTCTTGTTTGCCTTGACTTTATATTTACTGATTTTGCGGGTAATTCGACAGAAAAGAAATTTTATGTTATTAAAGATACAAGTATTCTGAGTGATGTTGTTTTGAATCCAGAGAATATAAAAATTGGAATGGATAAATATATAAATCAGGCTTCCTATGTGTGTGATATTGAAGGGGTATATGATACTCAAGGTCAACCATATTATGGTAAAACGATTGGTTATCTTAATTATCAAGGTTCATATGGAGTCCTTTCTGAAGAAGCGGAAGAAGATTTTGATTATTTAACTTCACCTTCGGGAAAACTAATTCAGAGACTTGATTTTTCTAACTGTTTAGATTCATATTACGATGATAAAGGGACAGTTCCTGTATATGAAATAAAATGGGGTTATGACGCAAATTCGTTAAGCAGTATTTCTCCAATTTCAGGCACAACTTGTGTTTATCAATTTGAAAGAGATGTTACAAAAGAGTGTATTATACAAATAACTGCTTATGATGCTGTTGGTAATAATAAATCAATTACGCGTGTAATTCCAAGACAAATTTCTATTGAATCTACAACGAACGATACCTATTCTGCGATAACAGGTTTATACGGAGGTGATACTGGTTCTTATGGACAAGTAGAAAAATTAAATATTCCTAATATTGAATTTATTCAAAATTTGTCAAATAAATATGGAGCGGAGAGTTTTTATTGTTATTTTTTATATAAATATAAGAATCCTGCTGGAGAGCTTTCTGATGAAATCCATATATGCTGTAACTCTAATGCAAAGTATGAATGCAATACTTTTACCCAAAACATACTTTTCATTATGAAATCAAAATATCTTTCTGATGATGCATTAACACCAGATGGAACATATTATTTTTATGTACTTCCTTATTTTAAATATGGAGAACGAAAATATTTCGGCTCTCTTTCGGAACCGTATGTTTATTACCATAATGTTGATCCTGAAACATCTTCAACTCTAGGAACTCCGTCATTTCCGACTGGTATTAATGTTACAACTAATAAGTTTGGTGAAAATAATACAAATACAGGAATTAACACTGGAGTAATTAATGTCGTTGTTTCATACAAAAATAATTTTGAACAAACCGATGGTTTTACTTATGGATTAAAATATAGTAAATCACCATATAAACTTTTCCAATATGCAGATTTTAATTGTTATTTACCTAGCAATAAAAATTATGATTTATATGTTTATGCAAAGAATAATGAGACAAATGAAATATTCAGCTCTGAAAAATTATATACATTAGCACTTTCTTCAGAAGCATTTGATAATGTACCACCTCATTTTACTAAAGATCATGCTGAAATACAGAGACTTTATTATAAATGGCAAAATCCTGGTCAAATGGTATTTAATTATATTAGTTCAGAGGAAAATCCGTCTCTTTATGTTGATAATTATCCAAAAGATGATGTAAGTGGTTTATACGAAAATGAACAGGGGCAAAAAGAAGTAGAGTATTATTTTATAAAAAAGGATTTACAAACACCTGATGTTAATGAATATACACTTGAGGATTTGCAAAGATTAAGAATACAACCACATAAAGCTATAGTTTATGATAAAGCCCTTACAATAGACTTTAATTCTTTCCTAGAAAGTTTTTACTCTCTTGTCATTAATTTGAAAGATAAAAAAGGAAATAATAAATTATTTAATTATACTTTATCTTCATATGTGTCTCCTCGATTAATAAGGTTTGATTTTTTTGAAACTTCAAAGACTATTCAGCTCTATCCTTGGAGAACAGGTCCGGGAGAGGATGGAAAGAATTGTTCATTGTCTGTTACTACTTGTTTTTTGGAAAATAATGAATGGCATTTATTTCAATCCTATTATGGATATGTTAAAAAATTTCATAAAGGTTTTTATAGGGCTACTGCATGCATCAACAACAATAAATTTAACCCGAATGATAGTATTACAGGTTATCTAGAATTTACTCCTTATGTATATTTTTATGGTGATTATTATCAAAAAATAATCGATGGTGAAAACCCTGTATGTAATAATAAGGCTGTTATTCCTGCATATGGTAATTCTTATCAAGTTTTCTTCGATGCTCCTTGTTTTGCCCATACAATGGCTTTCCCAACAAGCATGTTAGATGAAATCGAAGCAAAAACAAATCTTGCATTATACTATGATAGCACTAGAGAGTACGATGATGTTCTTGCTGCTATGTGGGAAACAAAAGGTCGTGAGATAGATATCGAGGTTTTATGTGACGATTGGACTTCTGATAATAAAACCTATACTGTACCAATGAATAAAATACCAGATGATTGTTCCTATGTAACAGTTTTCCATTTCGCCGACGGTACAGTAGTTATGACAGATGTCAAACAAAAATGATGATTTGAGTTTCTAAAAGAAAGCTCATTTTGCAGTACAGAGGCGTATACATCAAATATATGTCTCTGTTTTTTTATAGAAACAAATAATTATAGAGAGATGTTTCATTCATAACGATATTACTTCTTGAATATGAAATCTTTCGCCTGCTCAATCGTTATGTTTTGCGATTTTGCAATGATTTCTATGGGAACACCATTTGAATAATATGCCTTGGCATCTTCAATGGCTTTTTGTTGAGCGCCTTCTTTTAAGCCTTCTATCCGACCTTCTCTGAGACCTTCCATGATATTGTCACGGACTTTTAAATGTTCAATCATGTATGCCTCCTTGTTTTGCTCCCGGGGCTTTGTTTCTTCTATGCCTTTTTATCAGTCTGTTCCTGTAGTTCAAGCACTTTTTCCAGAGGTGCATGCATTTTTTCTGCTGCTACTTCTGGAGAAATCTTTAAGTCTTTTATAAGAACAAGAGCGTCCTCTATTGCTTTTTGCTGTATACCAATAGCAATTCCATCGTTTCGGGCTTCTTCCTGTTTTACGGCAATGTCATCTTTGTAACTGTATTTGGCACATAACATGTTTATGACCTCCCGCGATTTTCTGTCAAGGTAATCGGTTAAGATTCCTTGTTCCATCGCAATTTCTATTGCCTTTTTGAATGACTTTTTGGGAAATAGCCTGTTGTAATTCTGTTCAACAATTTCTATAAACAGGCAATACTCCTTAAGAATATCACAGCTTTTAAAAATCGGCAATAATTTTGGGTCTGTGCAGTTTTTGACCTTTACAACCAGTTCAAGTTTACTGCTGTCCTTTAATGCCATATGGACCTCCTGTGTTTTGAAAAAAAATTCATACATAGTATTAGAAATAATTTTCAAAAAGAGGAAGTTTTTGAGGGAAATTTATCAAAAAAAACTTAAAAAAATCTTCTTTCCACCCGCAATGACACACACCACGTTTTTATATATAATAACCTCATGAATAAAAACTCCCTTGTTCTTTATAAAAATCAGCCGGCCGTGGTTAAGGAAAATGACGGCGATAAATATATAATTTCTTACTGTTCTCAACCGGCAACACCTACGGGAAAAAAGGCTGTTTATTCGGAGCAGAAGGTTCGTGAGAAAGATGTTGTTTTGCTCAGTGACGGGCCTGTTTCTTCTTTAGAAAAAGTTCTTGCCGCCCAGAATGAAACTCTCACTCAAAAATTCAATTCATCACTTTTAGAAACATATGAGCTTCTTATTTCTGAACCAGAAACTGCTGAAGCTCCTTTATCTTTTACAGAGCTTATAGACTACGCGGCCCCGGATCTTGCTCCAGATAATGCATGGGCGTTTTATCAGACTGTATGCACAATGCCTCAGTTCAATCAGGATGCTGACGCTTTCAAAAACGGCACGCTCACTTTTACTTTACGAACTGCCGACCAGATAGAAGAAATCAACCGCAAAAAATACGAAAAAGAACACGAAGCAGAAATGCGTCAGGCTTTTATTGATCGTCTTAAAAACCGCAAGCTCGATCTTCCTTCCGACTCAAAATTTATGGGCGAGGTAGAAGCTTTTACCTTGTGCCAGACAGATAAATCAAAAGTTCTTGAACAGGCTGGTATTTCTCAAAATATCGAAAAGGCTCATCGTCTGCTTATAGAAACTGGCATCTGGAACGAAACAAAAAATCCGCATCCAACTCGGCTTGGCTTTAGCTTTGATTCTGCTCGTGAACAACTTGGTGCTATGCCGGATGAAGAGCGCGAAGAAGTTCCTTGTATCTGTTATGCAATTGACTCTCCAAATGCAGCCGACCCTGATGATGCAATTGGCTACGACGGTGAGTACTACTGGGTTTGTATTGCAGATCCTGCAAGTAGTGTTGCGCCTGATTCTTCCATCGACATTGCTGCCCGTAATCGCGGAACAACTCTTTATATTCCCGAAGGTGCAAGCCGTATGCTTTGCGAAAGCAGTCTTGAAGATTATGCACTTGGCTTAAAAGAACGTGAAGCAAATGATGATCCTGCTGTCAAATCTAGTGCTCTTGCTTTCCGCTTAAAAATTGATGATGACTGCCAGATAGAAGAGTGCCTTGTAAAAAAAGTTCGCGCCCATGTAAAAATGATTTCATACGAACAGGTTGAACAGCAAAAGGATGCCCCTGAGTTCAAACCTTTTTATGAGCTTGCCCGACGCAACCTTGCAAGACGTACTGCCAACAATGCAATTACAATCCAAATGCCAGAAGTTGATATTAAAGTAGACCGCGAAACAAAAAAGGTTACTGTACAGCCGGAAACAAAATATGAATCAAACGATGTTGTTCAGGAGTTTATGCTTTTGGCAGGAGAGGGAGCTGCCCGCTTTGCTTTTACAAATAAAATTCCATTCCCATTTGTGAGTCAGGAAGCACCAAGTTTTCCTGATAAATTACCTGATGGCTGGGCTGGTCAGTTTGCACGTGTAAAATGTATGCGTAAACGTTCTGTTGGAATTACACCTGCTCCTCATTCCGGACTTGGTTTGAGTTTTTACAGCCAGGTAACTTCTCCCTTACGCCGATATTCAGACCTTATTGCTCATCAGCAGCTCAGGGCTTTTATAGACGGCCGCCGCCTGCTCGACAAGGACGAAATGCTTGAACGCATTGCTGCCGGTGATGCCGCTTCTCTTGCAGCCCGTAAAGCAAGCCGCTTGAGCGAAACCCACTGGAAGATAGTTTATCGTATGCAAAATCCAGAACAAACTTACACAGGTGTTTGTATAGACAAACGTGGTTCCGATGCCTTGTTCTTAATTCCAACTCTTGATATGCAGACGACACTCAAAGCCTGCAATGAAATTAAACTAAACGATGAAGTCACCCTTAAAGCCGGTAAGATTGATATTACCACTCAGGAAGTGACATTTTTGAAACAATAAACTATAATAACTCAACTTAAAAAAGAGGACTATTATGATTGTAATGAAATTCGGCGGTTCCAGCGTAGCCAACGCAGAACGTATTAAGCATGTTGCATCAATTATCAAGGCATATCAGTATCGCAGACCTGTTGTTGTTCTTTCTGCTATGGGAGACACAACCGACCATCTTTTAGAGGCAGCAGATAAAGCCGTAGAAGGTACTGTAGATGTTGCAGGCGTAGCAAAGCTTCACGAAGAAACTGCAGCAGAACTTGGAATTAATATTGATACAATCGAGGCATTGCTTGATGAGCTTAAACAGCTGCTCACTGGTATTTCTATGCTTAAAGAAGTAAGCAAACGTTCCCGCGATTATCTTGTTTCTTTTGGTGAACGCATGTCTGTCCGCATGATGGCCGCATACTTAAAAAGTCAGGGCATTCCTGCGAAATTTCATGACGCCTGGGACATTGGTTTTATAAGTGACAGCAACTACATGGCTGCCGAGCTTCTTGATGAAACCTGGACAAACATTCCTCAGTATTTGAACGGCTATAAAAATGCTGCTTACGATGATATCCCGATTGTTACAGGATTCATTGCAAAAGACGCAAAAGGTAACATTACAACTTTAGGTCGCGGTGGTTCAGATCTTACAGCAACTATGATTGGTGCTGCCATGCAGGCAGAAGAAGTTCAGACCTGGAAGGACGTTGACGGTATTCTTACTGCAGATCCTCG
>JAEEGL012932762.1_pt1 | contig 10275 bp, 11 predicted proteins | sample 9134231 | NCBI WGS metagenome assembly JAEEGL01 (sample SAMN16246548, study PRJNA631951) | gut metagenome | biome: gut microbiome; feature: rumen; material: fiber-attached | host: Bos | place: Iran: Karaj | collected 2018-10
CAACTTTAATTCTTTGAAGAGTTCTATTCATTGAAATCTTAAAATCAGAATAACTATTTGTAATTATAATATCTCTAGCTGAAACAAATGGATTGTTATCAATTCCAAATGTAGTAATCGGACAAGTTGCAATATCCATTAGTTTTTTAGCATACATATCATCTACATTTACAAATCCTTCTTTTGCCATTGTAAATAATATTGCTTTTGCAGCTAAATAATTATCAAATGTTTTATGAAAGTCCATATGATCTTCTGATAAGTTTGTAAATACAGCCATATCAAAAGCACAACCATATACTCTATCTAATGCAAGCGCATGTGAACTTACTTCCATAACTACAACATCACATCCGCTATCCGCCATTTGTCTAAATAGTCTTTGCAAATCTATCGACTCCGGTGTAGTTCTACTTGCCTCAACTTCTTCATTACCAATCATATTAGCAATAGTACCAATTAGTCCAACTTTCTTTCCATCTTTTTCAAGAATCTTTTTAATCATGAAAGTAGTTGTAGTTTTTCCTTTTGTACCAGTAACACCAACTAATTTAAAATCTCTTGATGGATGGTTATAATAATTACAAGCAGACATTGCCATAAAACGTCTAGAATTATTTGTAACTATAACAGTAATATCATCTCTAATTAATGAAACATCTATTCTTCCTTCTTCTACTACTATACATTTAGCGCCATTTTCTATCGCACTAGCTATATAATTGTGACCATCAGTCTTAAATCCAACTATAGCAAAAAACATGTCACCTTCTTGAACAGCTCTAGAGTCATATCTTAATTCATTTACTTGAATATCAAGATTACCTTTCGAACTAATAATTTCACAATCAGAAATAATTTCTGCAAGTCTCATAAATATTCTCCCCTTAATATATAATAAATTTATTTGTATAAAAATTATTATTGTACATCTATACCTTGTTGCCTAAACTCTACATTAACTATTGTACCTTCTTCAACTCTAGTTCCAGCAACTGGGTCTTGAATTACTGCTACACCTTTACCAGAAGGTATAAAGTTAAGACTATTTTGCCTTATAACATCACCTGCATTACTAATACCTAAGCCTTTAACGCTTGGCACTTCGATTAATGCCTTTTTAGAAGATGTAGTATAGATCCTTACTAAACCACTTTCACCAAGTTTTTCTCCTCCTATAGGAACTTGTGATGTGACTATTTCATTCTTATCTATTTCTTTTTCAACTATATATTTTAAACCTCTATTATTAATCTCATTCTTTGCTTTTTCTAATGTATATCCAACAACATTAGGAACGCCTATTTCTTGTTTCTTTTCTGTTGTTTCATAATCTTTAGGCATTTGCAAATAATTCAAAATCTCTCCTGTAAGCTTTCCAACTACTGGAGCTACAATTCCACCACCTTGATGTCCGTTTTTTCCACGTGGATTATATAAATTAAATAAAATAGCAATCTCTGGATCTTTTGCTGGTGCTAAAGCCACGAAAGAAGCTACATAAGTTTTGCTATCTCCTCTTCCTTGCTCAGCTGTAGATGTCTTACCAGAAATGTAATATCCATCAACTTGTGCATATCTTCCTGTACCATTTGATACAACGCTTTCCATCATATCTAAAACAGTGTCAGAAGTAGATTCTGATATAACTTGTTTTACAACCTCAGTTTCAAAGCTTTTAACTACTTTGCCATTTGAATCTCTAATTTCTTTAACTAGCCTTGGTACTAATAAATTACCATCATTGGCTATCGCACAAATTGTATTTAACATATTAAGCGGTGTAAGGGTAAATCCTTGTCCAAAACCAGCAATAGCAAGTGTTGTTCTTGAAACCGAATTTGCATCATGTATCATACCTGATGTTTCTCCAATAATTCCTGAACCTGTTGCTTTAGAAACTCCAAATGCATTTAGGTATTCATAAAATTTATCTGCACCCACTCTTAAAGCAACTGTCATATATACTGGGTTACATGAATTCATAAGACCTTGCCTTAAACTTTGCTGACCATGTGGTTGAGGTCTCCAACAACTTATTGTCCAATCTTCAACTTGCAAAGCTCCAGTACAATTATAATTAATTGCATCAACATTAGTAACACTACCTTCTTCAATTGCAATAGCGGCTGTTACCGTTTTAAAAACAGAGCCAGGCTCATAAGTATCCGCAACACATTTATTCTTCCACATTTCTTGTAAAGCTTGTGATTTTTGCGATCCATCATAATCATTCCAATTAAGAATGTCGTCTTTATGTGTCGGTGTAAATGGTGAGTTAGGATCATAGTCTGGTGCTGTTGCCATTGCTAAAATTTCACCATTCTTAGGATTCATTACTATGCAAGTTCCATAATCAACAGGATCATTTTCTTCCATAGCTTGTTCCAAGTATTTTTCAGTAAAGTACTGAATTCTTTCATCAATAGTAAGAACTATATCATAACCATCTTCAGAAGGAATATAAGTAGTATCATTAATTGGCATATCTTTTCCAGTTGCATCTTTTGAAGTAACTCTTTTACCTTGAACGCCTTTTAAAACATCTTCATAATTTGCTTCTAATCCTTCCAAGCCTTGATTATCTGTTCCGCAAAAACCAAGAACTTGCGCTAAAAAGCTACCTTTTGGATAATACCTTTTTGTATCTTCGTATATGTTAATACCAACTATTTTATCTTCTTTAATCCAATTTCTAATTTTATCTGTAATGCTTTTATCAACTTTCTTTGCAATTACTTCTTCTACAGTAGTTTTATTTACTTTTCCTAAAACAGTATCATAATCAAGATTTAATAATTCAGAAAGCCCTTTGGCAGTCTCTTCTTTTTTCTTTATATTCTTTGGTGTAACACTAATTGTTTCTACAGAAACAGACCTTGCAAGGACCACTCCGTTTCGTGCATAAATGGAGCCTCTTTTAGGGCTAATAATACTATTTTTAGTTTGCTGAGAAAATGCTTTTTGGCTAAGTTCATCAGCTTTAACGACTTGCCAATAAAACATTCTTCCAAATAGCAAGATGAAAAGTATTATAAAGCATATAAGTATTAAAATAATTCTTCTTTTCGAACTCTTACTTACTTCTTGCAAATTTTTCTCTCCTCAATCTCAAAATCTACCAAAATTAATTATAACATACTGAAAATTCAAATAATATAGTATTTTCTTATTATTTTCATAATAAAGTAAATACTCCCAGGGGGGACTGGGAGTATCTCGTAGAAAATAGAACTTTATTAAAAAATGGAAGAAATTTTCTCTATAACATCATCAAATGTACTCATTTTTGGAGTATCATCTTCCAATTTAACAGGAGTAAATATTTTATCCTGCTTTTCTGTGTTTATATAAATTGTTTGTGAATCTTGTGGTTTTTGCATTCCTAATTGATATCTAGCGTAATTTTCTATATATGAAAGATCTGTTTCGCTCTCAATTTCGGCTTGAATTTGTTCATTTACGGTTTGTATATTTAAAAGCTCTTTCTTAGATTTTTCTACAAGATTAAACTTTTCATTTATTATTGAATATCTGTAGCAAATAAAGAAGGCAACTGCAAAGCCAATTATGCACAAGAATGTATTTCTTAAAATTCTAAATGCCTTTCTTCTTTCCTCACGTCTTCTTTGCTTTCTTTCTTCTTTTTCAGAAACAACTTCTTCAAGCTCTGCCTCTACTGGTTTTGACTTAATATTTTTTAATGTTCCAGCTGTAGTAGCGCTTTCATAATCAAAAGTTATTTTTGGCTTAAAGAATAAGTCAATATCTTGTTCTTCATCTTTTGTCTTAGCTTTTTTTCTATTATAAACTTCTTCGGCGTAAAAGCTTCTATTTTTAACCTCTTGTGGAATACCATATTCTGAAATACTCTTATATCTTGGCTTATAAGCTAAATTGTCATTCATCAAGTTAAACACTTGATTTTTGGTTTTTTCGCTTGTTCTTCTAATGTTTTCAGAATAATTATAATCACTACTATACCTTGTGTGACTTGTTCTTCCACTAGATTTATAACTATAAGCTTCCTCATAATCATAATCTAATTGTGGCATTAACTATTCTCCCTTCAACTTCTTTTTATCTTTAGTAAAATTTAAAACTATATTCTTTCAAAAACTCTTAACTTAGCACTTTTACTTCTTGAATTATCATTTTGTTCTTCTTCGCTTGGTATAATCGGCTTTCTAGTTATTATTCTTCCATAAGACTTTGGATTACAAACACAAACTGGAAAATCTTTTGGACAAATACATTTACCTGTAAGATTAGTAAAAGTGTTTTTAACTATTCTATCTTCCAATGAATGGAAGGTGATAATACAAAATCTTCCTCCTTTGTTTAGAATACTTACGCCATCTATAATAGCTTTTTCTAGCTCTTTTAATTCTCCATTAACTTCTATTCTTAAAGCTTGAAAAATTCTTTTAAAAGAGTCAATTGCATTTTTATTCTTTGGAACTGATGATCTAATTATGTCACAAAGCTCAGATGTAGTTTCTATTTCTTTCTTTTCTCTTTCTTCAACTATCCTATTAGCAATACGTTTAGAGAAATTTTCTTCTCCATATTCAAAGAATATTTTTTCTAATTGCTCTTTTGAGTAATTATTTACTACTTCTTTAGCATCGAGACTTTGTTCTTTATTCATTCTCATATCTAATGGAGCGTCCTTTGTATAACTAAAACCTCTTGATGCCTCGTCTAATTGATAAGAAGAAACACCGAAGATCAAGTAATATACCATCTACATTGTGAATGCTGATACTATTTAGGATATCTTTCATGTCTTCATGCTTACCCCAAATATATCTAACATTTTCATAATCTTTTAATCTGTTGTGACTTGCCTCTAAAGCTTCCTTATCCCTATCTATTCCTATTAAAAGACCTTCATTTGATAAATGCTTTAATATTTCCTCTGAATGGCCTGCTCCACCAAGTGTGCCATCAACATAAACACCATTTTCTTTAATATTCAAATTTTCAATTACTTCTTTTAACATTATTGGTGTATGTTTAAATTCCATAAAAACCTTACCTTACTTTAAATGCCAAGTAATGCCATCTTTTCGGCTATATCATCAGCATCTTGATTATTACTAAATTCTTGCCATTTAGCTTTATCCCAAAATTCAATTCTTGAGCTAACACCTATAATAGCAACCTCTTTTGTAAGCATAGCAAATTCACGAAGCGAACTTGAAATAAGTATTCTTCCTTGCGTATCAATTTCACATTCGATTGCATTTGAAAAGAAGAATCTTGTAAAGTTTCTAACATCTTTACCTGTTACTTGTGGAAGTGTTTTAATCTTATCTTCAATGTTTTTCCATTCGTCAACTGAATAACCATATAAACATCCATCAAAGCCTTTAGTAACAATAAATCTCTCACCAAGCTCTGATCTAAACTTAGATGGTAAAATAATCCTGCCTTTGGCATCTATATTGTGAAAATATTCACCTAAAAGCATTACTATTTCACCTCCACTTTACTCCACTTCGCTCCACTTCGATATCATTTTATTCCACTTTTAGGTAAAAATCAACACCCAATATTATTTTTAATAAACTTGTAATAAAAATAAAAAAGACTTGGAATATAATCCAAGTCTTTTAATCATTTCCTAATTTATATGAATTTGCTGGCCTCATTTTTAAAATCTTTGTACATACAACTTTATGGTCTATAAGGTTTTGGTTGTACTCTTCAACACACTTATTGAATTCTCGTCTAATAGTTTTTAAATTCTTTTCAAGTTTTATAATTCGTCTAAACTCTTCTATTACAATTGGGTTCTTTAATTTGCTTATTTTATCGTAAGTAGCCTTAAGATACTTGTTCAAAGTAACATCAGACTCAACAGTAGCATTTATTCCCATTCTTTTTGACTCTATTTGTGTATTAACTAGTGTTGTTATTCTATTTTTTTCTTCTTTATCCTTTAATTCTGGAATTATCCTCAAGAGCAGCAGATTTCGCGTTTCTAGTACTTTTATAAGCAGTTTATAGCTCTCTGTTAAATCCATAAATTCCTTAATATATAGTAAATACAATATATATGTTAAAGATAATAAAAGAAAAACACTAATACCAATTACCATAAAACTAACTAAATCCTTTCAAACTATTCATTATTATTAGTTTTTCTCTATTCTTTCGAAAGTATCCTCATTATACTTAACATACTTAGCATCTTCATAATTTATAATATATGAACTCTTAACATTCTCTCCAATTAATGTAGGTGAAACAAAATACCAACCTGTACCATATAAATCTGTGTATTTGCCATTCTTCGTCTTGAGCATAAGACCAGGATCACCATCACCTTCAATATCGTCCAATGCTTCTCCAGGATATGAGAAATTTGTACCATTTTTAATTGATTCGTTATTAAGAGCTCTTTGAGCATATATGAATTCAACTACATTATATTTTTCAAAATATGATGCGTCACTCATATCAAGCACTTCAGAATACTCATAGTTGACTAGAAATCTTCCTCTTAAATCATTTACTCCCAACTCTTTTAATGTGTCTTCATCTAATAAATACCAGCCTTCAGCTTGATATTCACCATTAGCTATTGCAGGAGAATACCTACCAATAAGTCCTTCTCCTTTTGGCATAAATGTACCACTATTCAAATATTCTTGATATAAACGATTAATAGCTTGCCTAATAGTCTCAATATTTTGAGTCTCTTGAAGATTCTTTGCCTCAAAAATCAGCTTATTTCCAGCAACAATACTAATCGTCGCAATAATAATCATAACAATAATTATTACTACTACTGTAATTAATGAAATACCTTTATTGTTCATTACCTTCTCCCCTTCACAAATAAAGTATATCTATTAAAATCATTTTTTTCAATAATTGATATTGATATTTTAACTAATTCGTTCTATCATTCCTTTAGGGGAAATTATTTAACGAGGCAGAAAGCGTGTAATGTGAATAAATTAGTTTTTTCTACAACTTTATTTCCAATTATTCTATCTATTATTATTTCTATATTTTTTATTCCAATTATTCTCTCATATAATCAAGATGAAAATACTAGAATTATCTTAACTACTTTTAACCGGCTCAGAATTAACAAGTAGTAACAGTTTCATTTGGCCTACTCCAGGTTATACATATATTACTTCTAAATTTGGCTATCGAAATGCACCAACTCGGTGGAGCATCTTCTTACCATGGCGGAATAGATATTGGTGCTAGAGAAGGTTCTAATATATATGCAATAGCTTCTGGCATTGTCACAAAAGCTTCTTGGGGCGGCGCAAATGGCTATTGTATAATGATAGACCATCAAAATGGCTATGTAAGTACATATGCTCATGTAAATCCAAACCTAATAGTCTCTGTAGGAGAAAGAGTTTATCAAGGTGAACATATAGCAAATGTAGGGCCAAAATATGTAGAAGCAAAACCATTTACTACATTTAAAGACTCCACTGGTAAAGCCACCAATGGAGCTACAACAGGCCCTCATCTTCATTTTGCTATTTCTAAAGATGGCAAAAAGATTAATCCTCTTTCTTTTTATAATTAATTATCTTTTATATATTCATTTATAGCATCAGAAATCTTTTCTAAGCATTCTACTCCGACTATTCTTTCTTTTTCTTCTCCATCTTTATAAAAAATAAGCGTAGGAATAGAAGTTATATTATTTGTAGTTGAAAAATTATAAGCTTCATCAGAATTTACTGTATAAAATTCAACATCTTTATACTTTTTATCAAGTTCAGTTAAAATAGGAGCTAAAATTTCGCACGGTAAGCACCAATCAGCACAAACATTCAATAGCATTAATTTACCTGAATTTTTAACTACTTCCTGATTAATTTGTGATTCATCAAGTACATGTATCATGTAAACTCCCCCTCTATTTTATTATTACACTTTAATATAGCTCTATCAATGATTATAACTTTAATGTAATATATATTTAAATTTTCCATATAAAAAAGTCCGGAAGATGAAATACCTTCCGGACGCCTCATATAAGCCAACTTCAGTTATGAAGTGCCTTTATAAGCAAATTAAATTATTTTATAAATACAGCTTGTGCAACAATGATAACAGCTTGGCATAGAGCTATACCAACAAGTGCTGTCATTATACCATTCTTAACACCAGTGCTTACTTTAGTAGCATCTGCTTCGCCTTGTGTTTGACCTTTATTTGCATTCAAAAGTCTACCAGCATATAGAATAAATACTGCTAAGCATACAAAAGATAAAATCTCAGCTACTAAAGAAACCCAATCAGCTAGGCTTCTAGTAATCTCTGCATCTGTAGCAGCAAAAGCAATAGAACCAATTGCTAGTGAAGCTCCTGTTAATAATCCGATTCTTTTAGTATTAAGTAATTTCATAAATACTCCTCCTCATGTGTTTTAGCATCTAAAATTTATACTTCTTATAAAATAAACTGTAGACATTACTTATAACTTTATTCCATTTTATTGTAACATAATGAAAAATAGATAAAATATTTTTTTTATTTTATAATTATTATTTAATCATTTTGAAACACTTTTGTTACACAATCTTTCCTCCACCGACAACAATATCATCAATATAAAAAACTGCTGATTGACCTGGAGTAACTGACTTTATCTCATTTTTCATTGTAACTTTGATTCTATCGCCTTCTACAACTATAGTGCAAGGCTCTGGTTTAGCAGCATACCTTATCTTTACATCACATTCTAATGGTTCATTTATTTTGTCAAATAACAATAAATTAATATCTTTTACTTCAAATTCTTTACAATATAGTTCTTCTTTTTTACCAACAATTAACTCATTCTTTGCTACATTATATCCTATGACAAATAATGGTTCTGAATAAGCTATTCCCATTCCCTTTCTTTGACCAATTGTATACTTGTAAAGTCCAGTATGCTTTCCTAATATTTCACCTTGTTTATTTACTATATTTCCTTCTCTAGATTTAAATCCAGCATTTTTTTCTAAATATTCTTTATAATTACCATCTGGAACAAAGCAAATGTCTTCACTATCAGGACGAGATGCAACACTAAAATTATGCATTCTAGCAACTTCTCTAACTTGCTCTTTATCTTCAAAGTCACCTAAAGGAAATATCATATGTTCTATAAGTTCTTTTGGAATTGTATATAGTACATAAGTTTGATCTTTTTTCAAATTATTACTCTTTTTAAGGACATATCTTCCATACTTTTCACTATACTCTGTCTTAGCATAATGGCCTGTAGAAATGTAGTAACATCCCATTTCTTTAGCCTTTTCATACATTAAGCCAAACTTCAAATATTTGTTACATTCAATACAAGGATTTGGTGTGCGACAAGTCTTATAATTATCTATAAAATCATCAATTACATATTTTTGAAATTCATTAGATGCTTGCAATATAAAATGCTCCATATTTAGGCTTTTACATACTTTCTTTGCTTCTAAGTATGTTTCTAAATTACAGCAACTACTATTTTTACATAATTCGAGAGTAGTACCAACTACTTCATAACCTTTCTCTTTAAGTAAAATGGCTGCTACACTACTATCCACACCACCACTCATACCTAAAAGTACTTTTTTATTAGACATTGTCTCACCTCCTAATAACCGTGCATAATTCTATCATAATTTACATAATTTTGCAATTATTCCTCTAAAATTCCCCTTTTTAACCATAGATTTATTCGTCATTAATCATATAAAAATAAATTTATATGCAGGTTTATTTGATTTTTAATTATTAAGTGGTATATAATCTATCTTGTTTTAAAAACTACAATCTCTTTTTGATAATTTAAAGGAGGAACATTTGTATGAAATTTAGGAACCCAGCTGGGACAAAGACTATTGAAGGTCGACTTCCTAGACCAGATGAAGAATTTTCAGAAGATCGGTATTACTGTGATGAAATTGAAAAAGTATTTGTAAGATTTGATCCTTATAAAGATCATATCCGCGTTATCTTTCCTTGTATCAATGAAATCGAATTAAAAATTAAAATTAAAGACTTGGAAGAACTTGCAAAAAAAGATGTTACTATTTTGGATCTTTTAAAAGCAGCTTATAACGTTGAAGACGTTATTACAGAACCTGCCTTTGATTACATACAATTTGATGAAGAATTTCCATACTTTATAAAATTTAAAAAAGGACTCGAATGAGTCCTTTTTTATATTACTATATTTGATGTATTTAATCTTCTTACCTCTTCTTCGAATTCAAATGCCTTCTCGTCTATTTCGCCTTTGAC
>JAEEGL013102532.1_pt1 | contig 10275 bp, 5 predicted proteins | sample 9134231 | NCBI WGS metagenome assembly JAEEGL01 (sample SAMN16246548, study PRJNA631951) | gut metagenome | biome: gut microbiome; feature: rumen; material: fiber-attached | host: Bos | place: Iran: Karaj | collected 2018-10
CTTCACCGCGTCCAGATCGTCGGCAAAGATGTAGAACACCGGGTCCTTCACGATTTGAGCTATCCGGCGCATGCCCTCGTAATAGTATTCCCGTGAGATGAAGCCCAGCTTGACGTTGTCGGCGACCTTGGCATTCTCCGGTGCCTTCTGGGCCCGGATGCTCACGCCTACAGAAGCGCACGCTGCCATTGACGCCATAAGCGCTCTGTCTGTCTCGGATACGGGATCGGTCACGCGCAGCTCGGCTCTGATCCGGTCTCTGTAAGGGTAGAAGTACTGCTCCGCCTGGAAATAGCCATAGACATACTTGTTTCGGCTGCGGCTCTCGGGGTAGTCGAAATAGGGACGATTGGTGCAGTAATAACAGCCGCGCCGAAACCAGCGGAGGCAAACTTCCTTGGGGATCACCAGATCGTCGCGTGTTTTGCGGTAATAAAAATGCTCAAGATGGAAGATACGGCTGCTCAATTCGTACTTCACCCGCGAGGCAGGGCTCATTCCCTCCAGGCTGTATGAGATCCCCTCCGGCAAGGCAAAATGATCCAGCTTGTAGTTTGCCGTATAGTAATGGCGCTTGAGGCCGGAAAGATCAATGACCAGGTCGTCATGATATCGAAGCTGAAGGCTTCTGGCCATGGCATATATGAACATCTGGTTGCCCAGATTCCCCATCATTTTTACAACGATCATATTGAAAGACGCCCTCCTGACAAAGCCGGGGAGATCATACCTTTTCCTCTTCCCTGTCCGCCGTCTCCGCCCCGGCGGTACGGCCGTCCGCTACGCCCTCGGTGCTCTCCTTGATGAATATGATCTTCAATGTATAGAAGATGAGCTGCAGGTCCCACAGCAGCGAGGCGTGCTGGATATAGTATACGTCCAGCTTGGCCTTGTCGGCAAAGGTGGTGTTGTACTTGCCGTAGAGCTGTGCGTAGCCGGTGAGCCCGGCCTTCACCTTCAGGCGGTATTCGAATTCCGGGTACTCCGCGCAGATGGTCTTGTAGAACTCCGGCCGCTCCGGACGGGGACCTACGATGCTCATATCCCCTCTGAGGATGTTCCAGAGCTGAGGCAGCTCGTCCAGACGGGTGGCGCGGATGAAGCGGCCCACCCCGGTGATGCGGTCGTCGTGCTTTCCCGCCAGCACCGCGCCGGTGCCGGATTCCGCGTTCACCACCATACTGCGGAATTTCATGAGCTGGAACTGCTTCCCGCCCTGGGTCAGCCGCGTCTGGCGATAGAGCACGGGGCCGCCGTCCTGCCTTTTGACGGCGATGGCCACCCCCAGCATCAGCGGGCTCAGAAGGATCAGCCCCACCAGAGAGGCGAAGATATCGAACGCACGCTTGAGCACCCGATAGGTCGCTTCCTCCCCCCGGGTCTTCAGATCGTAGATGAGAGAGTCCCCCATCACCATGGGCGTGGCGCTGCAGAGCACCACATCCCCCATGTCGGGGATCATGAGGGCGTTGCGTCCCGTGGAGAAGCAGTAGCTGATGATCTCCCGGCGGACCTCCTGGGGCATGTCGCCGATCAGTACCGCCCCATACGGCTCAATGGCGGTTTTCAGGTCCTCCAGGCACAGGCGGGCGGAGACGCTGCCCGTCACCATATAGCGGCTGCGGCGAGTGTCGAATTTGCCGTCGAAGCTCTCGATCGCGCCCAGATCCTCCCGTATGTACAGCACCGGCACCGGCGGCTCCGCCATGGGCAGGGTGATCCGGGACAGGATATACAGCCCCAGCCCCACGACCCATTGGACCAGAGTGGTGAGCAGCACGCCCCAGGGTATGAGCATGCGCCTGGCGATCATGCACATGACGAAGTAGGTAATGAAATTGGTGATGAAGCTGGCCAGCGCAAAAGAAAAGATCAGCTCCCTGGTGCGGAACTGTCTGACCTTGTATCCGCTGTACACCACCATGAACAGCACCAGCAGGAAGATGTAGAAGGTGACGAACAGCACATTGCCGGAGCGCCAGAAGGTGGCGTCCTTGTAAAAGCGCATGTACGCCCGGTAAAAGATCCACGCAGGAATCACCGTCAGCAGCAGATTTATGATCAGGCCCAGCGCGCTGCGGTGGTCCTTGATGTTTTTTTCTCCCGATCTGTTCATGGAGATATCGGCTCCTGTCTCTCTTTCTCCGAATGCCCGGAAACCCGGTCTGAGGCGTCCTGCGCAAGAATGCCCTGTTCTGTAAATGTAACAGAACAGGGCATGAAAATCAATATGTATTTATTCTCAGCTTCACCACTGCTCGGTCCTGGACCTGTCCATGGAGTTGTCGCCCTGCTGGGCCAGGAACTCCGGATCCAGATCGATCCGCACGCCGTCGATGACCTTGTAGTTGATCCGGCCGCCGCCGTCCATGTAAAACAGATTCAGCAGGTCGCGCATCTCGTAATAGTCCGCGTCGAAGCGCCAGGGGTTCTCGTTGGACTGGTCCCAGATATACACCCGGTGGCAGTCCAGTCCGGGATTGGCCTCCTCCAGCTTCCTCTCCTGCTCCTCGCTGAGCTGGGCGCTGCTGAACCAGACCCGCTCCAGCCACGGCATGGCCAGCAGTGTCTCGTAGGTGTCCTCCCGGGAGGCCAGGGGCATGAAGGTGATATTCAGATCCTTCAGGCCGGTGCAGCCCTTCAGCGCGGATATGCTGGTGGCTTCCTCGGCGTTCATTTCCAGCCATTTGAGGTGCTTGAGCGATCCGATGGGCGTGAGATCCTGCGCCTTCCAGCGCAGCAGGATCAGGAACTCCAGCTGCGGCAGGTCATACAGGAAGTCCAGGCTCTTCAGGTTCCGGTGGCCCAGGTCCATGCAGATCATGTCCGGGCAGTATTTGAACCAGCGGATCGTCTCGTCGGTGAAATAGCTGTAATACCGGGAGGAGGCCCGGAACGCCTTTGCGTCGGTGCGGACAGCCCAGTAGACAATGCGCATGGTCCAGACGACCCGGACGTTTTCATAGCGCTTGTTCATGGCGTCCATGGTCTCATTGTCGAAGTGCGTTTTCCCGGGTTCGGGACCGCACCAGCTCATGTCGATCTTCTCCAGCCTCGGCATCAGGGGGATGATGCTCTCCACCGCATCGGTGGAGTCCATTTTCGTCATGGTGAAGTCGATGAAGGTGTCCATGGTGTTGATCTTCAATCCGTAGAGCTCGAAATCCATGATGAAGTCGGCGTCGGGTATGGCCTTTTTCAGGGCGATGGCGTCCTCCAGAGAAACGCCGGCGCCGGTGAGATCGACCTTCCGGAGCCCGGGCAGGAACACTCCGTTGGTCTTCAGATCCTCCACATCCGCGGCGGACAGGGTCCTGCCGGAGAAATCCAGCTCCGTCTCATCGCCGGTGTACTCTTTCCCCGCGATCTTCACGGGCCATTTGAATTCCACCTGGGGCCATGCCGCAGCCAGCTGCAGCTTTTCCTCCTTGGTCCAGCCGTTCACCGGAGCGTCCACAGACTGCAGCGCGGGCAGCCGTTCCATGGCGGCGGTGAGCTCCGCCACGGTGAGAGCGGGATCGTCGATATACAGTCCCGTGGCGTCCTGGGGATAGCTGGTACCGGATACGGGCACCTGCCAGAGCAGCTCCAGCTCCGGCCGGGCGGCGTGCACAGCCATGATCCCGTCATAGTCCGAGCTGCCCCGGGCGTCGATCCTTTTCAGCGCCGGAAGGTAATCCAGCATGTCCAGATCCTCCCGGGAGAGGGTGCTGACGGCGATCTCCTCGGCGTCGCAGACAAAGCGGCCGCCGCTCAGAGGCACGCTCCAGCGGATCTCGCAGCCGGGCAGCGCCCGACACAGCAGGGCGTAATCCTCCGGGCTGAGCTGGGCGTCGACGGCGTCCACCTTTTTGAGCCCGGTGAAGTAGTCAAGCTTGTCCAGGTCCTCCCTGGAAAACGAAGAGATCGCGATGCTCTCGGCAGATTGATCGAAGCTGCCGCCGCTCAGCGGGACATCCCAAAGGATGGCCGTCTCAGGCAGGCTGGCCCGGAGCGCTTCATATTCCTCCACGGTCACCGCGCTCCCCCGCAGGTCCAGCTCGGGGGTGTTGCGCTTATAGAGATGGCCGTCCAACAGGAGATAATTGCGTGAGGCGATCAGCGCCCCCGCTCCCAGGAGCAGCGCCAGAATGACCAGGCAGATCAACACCTTCACGCCTGTGTTTTTTCTCCGTTTAGCTGCTTTGTTTTCAGTGGCCATATCTTGTTTCTCCTCGTGCGCTTATTATTTACATAATATTAGCATGCCAAATGGGCCGTGTCAATTTTTGCCGGGTGTTTTTGGAGAAAAACTGCCTCTCCGCCCCGGGAAAATTGACTTTATATCCCGGCGCGGGTATAATGGAGCCGAACTTCCCGGAAAGGAGTGTTCCTATGGCGCGTCCGCCCCTTCGCCACGCCTGGCTCATCATCACCCACGGCAATTTCCCCATCCTTGAGAAGCAGCTCGCTTTTCTTGACAGCCCCAACGCCGACTTTTTCATCCATGTGGACGCCGGGGTCAGGGAGGCCGACTTTGACCGCTTCCGGTCGATCCCCCGCTCCTCCCGGGTCTTTTTCACAGACCGGCTGAAGGTATCCTGGGGGGACTTTTCGCTCACCGAGGCCACGCTGAAGCTGCTCAGGGCCGCCGTCCCGGGGCAATACGACTATTACCACCTTCTCTCCGGTGTGGACGTGCCGCTGAAGACCAGGGAGTACATCGAGCATTACTTCGACGGGAGGCAGGGCATCAACTTCATCAATCTGGAGCGGGACGTGATCTCCCGGCGGAACATGTCCAGGGTGAAGTACTACTACCCCTTCCAGAAATGGAACATCCGCAACGTCACTCTCCGGCGGATCATCCGGGAGGCGACGGCTATGTGTCAGCGGATCGCCTTCGTGGACAGGACGCGGAAGCTGCCCCCGGACTTTGTGTTCCAGAAAGCCACGGAATGGTTCAGCATCACCCACGCCCTGGCGGAGTACGTCCTCACGAAGGAGGAGGATATCCGCGCCATTTTCCATGACACCTTCTGCAGCGACGAAATGTTTCTGCCCACGATCGCCGTGAATTCCGGCTTCAGGGACACCATTCCTCCCGCCGACCCGGCCCGCAGCCACAAAAACTGCCTGCGCTACATTGACTGGCAGCGGGGCAACCCTTACACCTTCACCGACGGCGACTTTGACGAGCTCATATCCGCCGACCCGGAATACCTGTTCGCCAGAAAATTCGACTATAAAACAAACCCCCGCGTGGTGGACGACCTGTTCGAAGCGCTGAGCAGATGACAAGATCCCCCGGACCGCATGTCCGGGGGATCCTTTATTATTTCGCGTTGGGCAGTACCACCGTTTTTCCGGTGTAGCTGCTGTGGAGGTCGGCCTGGGAGACCTCTTCTCCGTAAATGGTGGCCCGGAGGATGTTCCGGTTCACCTTGAGATCCGGGAAGTAGGTGGACAGACCGTTGGCGTTCAGGCCCTTGTTCATGGCATCCTCATATGGGATCTGCTGGTTATAGATGGTGTAATCCTTCAGTGTGGGCGCCATGAGCAGCAGGGAGAAGCACTGTCTCTCGGTGAGGTCCGTGGTGATGATGGACATGGCCGCCTTCGCCACGTCGTACTGCTGCTTGAGACTCATTTTTTTCACGTTCTCCCACATGTCCTCCAGGACCTTCCGCTGCTTTATGCTCCGTCCGGTATCGCCGAAGCGCCCGAGGGCTGTGCGGGTGGTTGAACGCTCCCGGCAGTAAGCCAGGATCTGGATGCCGTCGGTGATGGTGTAGGTGCCGTCCTTCTTTGTTTTGAAGAGGCTGCGGGGCGTGGTGTTCTCGCCCTCGAGGCCGTAGTACTTGTCCCGCATCTGGCATACCTGCCGGATCAGGTGGTTCATGGACTTGGCCTCGTCGCTGGTGACGCTGACGGTGATGGGGCCAAGCATGCCCGCCACCTCGCCGAAGTCCAGGAAGTTCACCATGGCCCAGTTGTCGATATGGATGGCAAAGTTCTTCTCGCTCTCCAGGGTGTCGATCAGAAGCTGTACGCCGTTCTCCTCACCGCCGAACTGGGTGGCCCAGTTCAGATGCTGGCCGGGGCCCCAGCCGGGGATGGTAACCTGGGTGTCCCGCATGAAGGAGGTGATCCAGATCTCCTTGGTGGCCTTGTTGATGGACAGCAGCAGCATGGCGTCGGAGCGTTCCAGTGTGTCGCCGGTGCCGTCCGCGCCGATGAGGAGCATGTTGTACACGTTCTCGTTGTACATGATCTCCTCGGCGTCCTTCTCCAGACTGGCCCGGAGCTCGTTCTCCTCAAGAGCCCTTTGCTCCTCCTCGGTGAGCGGTCTGGGCGTCTCCACCGGCTCCTCGGTCACCTCGGGCTCCTCTGTCTCCTCCGGTTCGGGCGTGCCGCTGCCGGGCGTGGCCGCCGGGTCCGCGGTCACCTGCACCTGAGGCGTGGGGGTGGCTCTGGCGCCGGATTTGCTGTTGAGCTGGCTGTAAAGGCTGTGGAAAACGGCATATCCCACCGCCAGGATCACCAGGAGCAGGGCCAGGATGATCAGCAGGATCTTTCCGGCCGCGCTCTTTCTCTTTTTCCTTCCGGTTTTCTTCCGGACATGGGCTCCATTCTGACTCATATCGTTCCGGGTCCTTTCCAAAGGCTTGTGATGATGGATTGATAAAGCTTATCACGGATCTTCCGCTTTTGCAACTTGAAAGCTCCGAAACGGGTCTTCTGTCTCGGAGCCTTTTCGCGTCATTGTGCTTTTTTCCGGGCCTGTATTTTCTCCCGTATGGACTGGCGAAAGCTCTTTTCCTGTCCGGCAAAGAGCCGGGCAAAGTTCCCCCGGTGCTTCCAGAAGGAAAGCCCCACCGCCACAAAAAGCGCCAGCAGCTGCGCCGGGCCCTTCCCCGACAGAAAGCTCCAGAGCCAAAAGCCGGCGATGGCGGACAGATTGCCGAGGAACAGGTGATCGGACAAAAAGGCGACGACCAGAAGGACGCCGATCAGCAGGAAAAACACACGCCAGTTCGTGCCCAGCGCGGCGCCCAGCAGCACCGCAACGCCCTTTCCGCCCTTGAAATCCAGGTAAAACGGGTACATATGGCCCAGCACGCAGGAGAGCGTGGCCGCCTCGCCGATGCCGGATGAATCGCTGAACAGGAATCGGGCGGCGAACACCATGGCGGCGGCCTTGAGCACGTCGCCCACGAACACCACCGCAGCCGCACTCAGGCCCATGACCCGTCCCACGTTGGTGGTGCCGGGATTGCCCGAGCCCTTATGCTGGATGTCTATGCCGCGCTTGCGCGCCACGATCCATGCGAAGTTGACGGCTCCGGCGAGGTAGGCCGCCAGGCAGCAGAAGAAATATGGCAGAACGATCTTCAACAGTTCATCCATGTCATCGTCGCCTCGCCTTTTTCCTTGATCTTTCATATCAAAATATCATGGGGCCATTCCTTTGTCAATAAATATTCCCTCGCTCAGCCGACGGGCAAAAAACGCCTTCCGGAAAAAATTGGAAATAAAAATCTGCCGGGAATGGGAAACCTTTTCTCCGTTCCGCCCGTCTATAGGGCATAAACATAAAAACCCACGGGCTTTTTAAGGAGGTCCAGACCCATGAGAACCATTGTTGCACGCGCCCCCCGGCTGGCCGCTCTGCTGCTGGCCGCGGTGATGACGCTCTCCCTGCTCCCTGTGAGCGCCCTCGCCCAGGGCGATGTCCAGGTGAGCGATGAGGCAGCGCTGATCCAGGCTGTCGCCGGAGATCATGATACGATCCGGCTGACGGGAAATATCCGCCTGTCCGCGCCTCTTGTCATATCCAGAACGCTGAAGCTGGAGCTTGACGGCCACAAGCTGTCGGCGGCTCTGGATCCCGACGCAGTGAACGACCCGCTGGCCACGGTGATCCTGGACAGCGGCGCCGAACTCACCCTCCGCGGCAGGGAGGGCAGCCTGCTCGCTCCCCCTGAGCTGTCCCCGGAAAAGACCGGTGAATGCTATGGGCTTTACGTCAAGGAGCAGTGCAGCCTGACCCTCGCCGGCGAGGTCAAGATCAAGACCGACGACGACACCTCTTATATGGTGTTCCTGCTGTCGGACGCCAGCCTGTCCATCAGGGACAGGGCGGAGATCCTGGGCGGCGCCTTCGGCGTGAAGATCCCCTCCGGAACAGAGATCCGCTCTCTGTCCATCAGCACCAGGGGTTCTGTCTCCTCCGGCTCCGCCATCAGCAAAACCGGGATCCCCTTTGAGCGGATCGTCCCTCAGGACCGCCGGGTCACCGCTGACGACATTCCTCTGGAGGATCTGAGCACCGCACCGGATCCGTCGGTGAGCACCTATACCTTTACTGAGGCGCCCCCGACGCCGCCCGATCCCCCGACGCCCCCGTCCGCTCCTCCGACGCCCACCGATCCTCCGCCGCCCACCGATCCTCCGACGCCCACCGATCCCCCGGCGCCCACCGATCCCCCGGCGCCTACCGATCCCCCTGCGCCTACCGATCCCCCTGCGCCTACCGATCCCCCTGCGCCTACCGATCCCCCCGCGCCTACCGATCCTCCCGCGCCCACTGAGCTCCCCGCTACCACCGCCATGTCATGGGACGGTACCCGGGCCATGTGGCGGGCCGTCGCCGGCGCGGAGGGATATCGGGTACAGCTTTATCTGAACGGGACCGAGGATTATGCCACCCGCGGCGAAGAGGTGACCGTCAACGACACCATGTATGATTTTGTCGCTCTGATGACAGACGACGGCAGCTACCGCTTTACGGTCCAGGCTTTCGCCGGGGCTGTGGAAGGACCCGTCTCCGACCACAGCCGGCCCTATGTAGTGGACAGGACCGCCCCGAGTATCACCAGCCGGGCGCCTGTACGTCACGACCCCAAGCGGGCCACCTTCTACTTCACCTCCTCCGAGGCGGGCGACTACTATTTCATTCTGGCCGCTGCAGACAGCGCCGTCCCCTCCTCTGAGAGCGTGAAGAGCAGCGCTGACGCCATCCACGGCGCCTGCACCGCCGCGGAACAGGCCATCAGCCTGAACCGCATCGCCGACGGCGGCGCCAAGTGCATCTTCCTGGTGGTGACGGACCGCAGCGGGAATACCAGCGGCACCTACAAGATCACCATTCCCGCCTACAGTGAGTCCACACCGACGCCGTCCCCGTCCCCGTCGCCCTCCCCCACTCCCACACCCAAGCCCAAGACCTATACGGTCTCGGCTCCCAACGGCACCGGTTACAGCATCGTCCTTGTGAACAATTCCAAGACCACGGTCAAATCCGGCGGCTCCTTCAGCTTCACCGTCAGCATTTATAACGGTTATACTTACGGCAGCGGCTTCGCTGTGAAGGCCAACAACCAGACGCTTACCGCCAGCAAGGGCGTGTACACCATCAACAACATCACCTCCGACCAGACAGTGACGGTGTCGGGCGTGGTGGCCGCCACCACCTCCGTGCCTACCGCCATCCCCTCCGGTCCCTCCATCACCACCACGCTGCTGCCCTCCGCCACCATGGGCAAGAGCTACTCCCAGCAGCTCACCGCCAGCGGCGGCACGCCCATCACCTGGAGCTACACCGGCAGCCTGCCCAAGGGAGTGACGCTCACCTACGGCGGTCTGCTCTCCGGCACCCCTGCGGAGGAGGGCACCTTCCGCATCACCATCAAGGCCTCCAACTCCACCGGCAGCGCCACACGGCAGATGACCCTGGTGGTCACCTCCGCCGATTACGCCGTCACCCAGGGCGCCAACGCCAGCTGGACCAAGGGCACCGAGGAGGGTCTGTCCTTCCAGGGCAGCGGCGAGAGCGACTTTACCGTCCGGGTGGACGGCTCGGTGGTCCCCGCCGACATGGTGACCTTCTCCGATGACAACCGCAGCGTCACCATCTCCGCGGCATATCTGGAGACGCTGTCCGCCGGTTCCCACACCCTGACGCTCCTCTATTCCGACGGCAACGCCAAGGCCCGGTTCAACATCAAGGCCTCCGAGCGGACGATGGCTCCCTCCATCACCGCCCAGCCCCGGAGCACCAACGCCCTCCCCGGCGGCGACGCCACCTTTACGGTCACCTCCGGCGGCACGGCCCCCCTGCAGTGCTCCTGGCAGGTGGACAAAAACGACGGCAGCGGCTGGATATTCATCCCCGACGCAGACAGCGCCAGCTACACCGTCAAGGGCGTGACCGAGGAGCAGAACGGCTGGAAATACCGCTGCATCATCACCAACGCCGCAGGCTCTGCAGAGAGCAACGCCGCCGTTCTCACC
>JAEEGL013231045.1_pt1 | contig 10275 bp, 5 predicted proteins | sample 9134231 | NCBI WGS metagenome assembly JAEEGL01 (sample SAMN16246548, study PRJNA631951) | gut metagenome | biome: gut microbiome; feature: rumen; material: fiber-attached | host: Bos | place: Iran: Karaj | collected 2018-10
ATGACGGGCCCATGGTGTTCCGGCTGTCGCGCCAGCGGCACGCCGGGTAGCTATGCCCGGAACGGATAAGCGCTGAAAGCATCTAAGCGCCAAGCCTCCCCCAAGACAAGGTCACCCGGGCGCAAGCCCCTCAAGTCCGGTCCGAGACCAGGACCTCGATAGGCCGAACGTGCAAGCGTCGCGAGGCGTTGAGCGGATCGGTACTAATCGGACGTGAGGCTTAGCTTATCTTCCAACTTCATCTTTGAAGCGGAGGCCCCCTCCGCAAGGCGTGCAGCGTACGCTGCCGACGTGTTTCCGTGCGACCGGCACCTTTTCGCCGGTGGCCACAGAGAGGCGGCAATACCCGTTCCCATCCCGAACACGGAAGTCAAGCGCCTCTTCGCCGAGGGTAGTGCGGGACCCGCCCGCGCGAGAGTAGGACGCCGCCGGCTCTTTTTTTTCCCCTTCGGGGGCGCAAGCCCCCCAGCTGGCCTGCCCCGGGTCTCACACCCCCTCCCCATTCCCTCCCGGACAGGCCAGCTCTCTTTTTGCTATAATACCCGCGCATGAAGATTAAAGAAATCCTTTCTCGCAACAGGCCGTCCATCTCGTTCGAGGTCTTTCCCTCGAAGAAGGATGTGCCGCTGGAGCCTGTCAAGATCGCCGTCGCACGCCTCGCGCGCGCGCGGCCGTCTTTCATTTCCGTTACCTACGGCGCCGGCGGTAGCGCGAACGTCAATTCCGTTCCCCTCGCCTCGTTCGTTCAGAACGAATGCAAGACCACCGCCCTCGCTCATCTGACATGCATCATGGCCACCCGCGAGAAGATCCTTGAGGAGACGACACGCCTGCGCGGCGCGGGCGTCGAGAACATCCTCGCCCTTCGTGGCGATGTGCCGCCTGGTGACGACCCCGGTCCGGAAGTCTATCGTCATGCGGTCGATCTCGTGCGTGTCCTCTCCGAGGCCGGGGACTTCTGCCTTGGCGGCGCCTGCTATCCCGAATGCCACCCTGCCTGCTCCCATCTGGAGGACGACATCGGCTTTCTCAAGGAGAAAGTCGATGCGGGCCTCGATTTCCTCACAACGCAGATGTTCTTCGATAACAACATCTTCTACCGCTACCTCTACAAGCTGCGCGAGCGCGGTATCACCGTTCCCGTCATTGCCGGCATCATGCCTGTGACGAATGGACGACAGATCGCCCGCATCTGCCAGCTCTCCGGCACCTATCTGCCCAGCCGCTTCAAGGCGATCGTCGACCGTTTCGGCGACAAGCCGCCTGCCATGCTCGACGCAGGCGTTGCCTACGCCACGGAGCAGATCATCGACCTCTTCGCGAACGGCGTCAACGCGGTCCACCTCTACACGATGAACAAGCCGGAGGTCGCCGAGCGCATCATGTCCGGCCTTGCGAACATAGTGGAATGATCGTCTCTTTCAATCTCCCTCTTGCCGGCGTCGCACGGTACATGCGGATGGGCGGACAAGTGCCGGAAGGCGCGCTTGCCGAGCGTGTCGAGGCCTTGAGGAGTCAGGCGCTGAAGGTGTTTCGTCCAGTGCGTATCTGGCGACGAGTGGATTTGCCTCTCCCGGTCGAATCGCAAGCGCTTGTCCGGCATCTCACCGGTTGCCACGCGGCGTATCTCGTCTGCGGGACGATCGGCGCGGAGTTCGACGCGCTCCAGCGGCGCGTGGCCGTCACGAGCGGCGCGGACGTGCTCATCGTGCAGGCGATCGGCACGGCGGCGATCGAGGAATGGATGGATGCCGTGGAAGGCGAGATTCGCCAGGAGCTCGCGCCGGGCGAAAGCCTTGTCGCGCGCTTCTCGCCCGGCTATGGCGATCTGCCGCTCGAGTACCAGCGCACGCTGCTGACGCTCCTTGACACGCCAAGGAAGATCGGCGTCTCGCTCACCGACACGCTGCTCATGGTTCCCTCCAAGTCCGTCAGCGCCATTGTCGGCGTGAAGGCGAAATGAAGCCCGCGACCGATGCCGTTATGCTATACTACTGTCTACAAAAACTTTTTGTCCTCAACAGGAAAGGAACAGGTACATGAACGTGAAATGGTTTGCCGCTGCGGCGGTGTGCGGATCGCTGGCGATGGCCGGAATCGCGGACGGAATTCCCCTGCCGGAACATCCGCGCCCCGATTGGGAGCGCGCCGAATGGCTCAACCTCAACGGTAGCTGGAAGTTTGCGTTCGACGCACAGGACGTCGGTATGAAGGACAAATGGTTCGCGGCGGCGGACGACCGTTTCGGCTCGCGCATCCTCGTGCCGTTCCCGTGGGGCAGCAAGCTTTCCGGCGTGAAGGACGAGGCGGACATCGGCTGGTACCGGCGCGACGTCACCGTGCCGGCGGCCTGGAAGGGCAAGCGCGTGTTCCTCGTGATTGGCGCGTCCGACCACGACACGACCGGCTGGCTCGACGGGCAGAAGCTCGGCGCGCATTCGGGCGGTTACACGCCGTTCGAGTTCGAGCTGACCGACCTGGTGAAGTGGGGCGAGCCGCAGAAGCTGACGCTTCGCGCGTGGGACGAGGGCAACGTGCCGTCCCGCAGCAGCTGGCGACTCTACGGCAAGCAGGCGTACGGAAACGCGCGCGGCGTCTGGCAAACCGTCTACCTGGAGGCGCGCGGCCCCGAGTATCTGGAGACGATCCATTTCACGCCCGACATCGAGAACGGGGGCGTGTCCGCCGAAGTGACCCTCGGCGAACCGGCGCGCAAGCCGCTTGCGGCACAGATCGTCTTCAAGGCGGCGGACCGCGCGGCCCCCGTCGTCGTGGCGTTCGCGCCCGGACAGTCGAAGGCATGGGTCGACATCCCGCTCGACGTGGTGCATCTCTGGGAACTTGAAGATCCCTACCTCTACGAGGTGCGCGCCGTCCTGCTCGGGGAAGGCGTGACGGACGCGGTGAGCACGTACTTCGGCATGCGCCAGGTGGGCGTGGGCAAGCTGCCGGGCACGGGGTATCCGTACGTGACGCTCAACGGCAGACCGATCTACCTGCAGCTGACGCTCGACCAGAGCTACCATCCAGACGGCTTCTACACGTTCCCGTCCGACGAGTTCATGAAGAACGAAATCCTCATCTCCAAGAACCTGGCGCTCTCCGGCAACCGGATCCACATCAAGGTGGAGGTGCCGCGCAAGCTGTACTGGGCGGACAAGCTCGGCCTCCTGATCATGGCCGACGTGCCATGCGCGTGGGGACCTGCGAGCGAGGCGATGTTCGCCGAGCACTGGGCGTGCTTCGAGGACATGGTGAAGCGCGACTTCAACCATCCTTGCGTATTCTCCTGGGTGCTCTTCAACGAGACGTGGGGGCTCTTCGCGGACGGGCAGAACTGGGGACGTGATCGCGCGAAGCGCTACGCGCCGTGGGTGCGCCGCCGTGTGGCGAACGCCTTTGCGAAGGCCAAGGCGCTCGACCCCACGCGTCTCGTGGAAGACAACTCGCCTTGCAACCGCGACCATGTGGTGACCGACCTTAACACGTGGCACGGCTATCATCCGGGCTACAGGTGGGAGAAGATCGTGGAGGACGCCTGCAAGGAGACGTTCCCCGGCTCGAAGGCCAACTACGTGGGCGGCTTCGTGCAGGGACAGGAGCCGATGCTCAACAGCGAGTGCGGCAACGTGTGGGGCTATAAGGGCTCTACGGGCGACTGCGACTGGAGCTGGGACTACCACATGATGATGAACGCGTTTCGTCGCCGCCTGAAGTGCGGAGGCTGGCTCTACACCGAGCACCACGACGTGATCAACGAGTGGAATGGCTACGTGCGCTACGACCGCTCGCCGAAGTTCACGGGTATCGAGGAGCTGTTCCCCGGTTCGTCGCTGAAGGACTGGCATGCAGACGCCTACCTGCCGCTCGACGTGGAGCTGTGCCGCGAATTCAAGGCCGGCGGAACGTGGAAGATGCCGGTGGACGTGTCGCTCACGACGGAATGGTATGCGGGACGGCCGCTGGCGCTCTCGTACCGCGTGCGTTACTGGAACGCGGCGGGACGGCTGGTGGAGGGCGCACCCGTCGCGGCGGGCGTGTTCACGATGGAACCCTGGCAGAACGGGAGGCTGGCGGACGTGCCGGTGAAGCTGCCGGACGAGACGGCGTGCGGGACGATCTGCTTCTCGCTGACGGACGGCGAGGAGATCGTGGCGCGCAACTTCGCGTGCTTCGTGACGCGCGGCGCGCCGGCGGCGAACGCCGTCTCGGTGGCTCCGGCTGCCTTCGCGAAGGCGAAGTGGTCGCAGAAGCAGTGGAACGAGCTGGGCGGCCTCAAGGCCAACGGCGCGGGGAAGGGGTTCTTCGAGTACACGTTCGCGGGCGTGCCGGCGGGACGTCCGGCCACGTTCCGCGCGGAGGTGTCCGCCAAGCGCCTGAACGCGAAGGACTCGAAGGACGTCGACAAGGGCGTGCGCGACCTCGACTGCATGCTGGGCGGCGGCTTCGCCGACCGCTCGAAGAACCCCAACGCCTATCCGATGACGAGCGCGGAGAAGTGGAAGGGCGCCGTGAAGGTGTACGCGAACGGCGTGCTGGTGAAGACCGTCGAACTGCCGGACGATCCTGCGGACCATCGCGGCATCCTCTCGTGGTTCTCGCAGCCGCATGACGGGACGTTGCACGAGGCGGGCAGCTACGGCTATCTCGTGGAGGCGACGATTCCGGCCGACGCCCTTGCGAAGGGCAAGGACGGCAAGCTGACGATCCGGCTGGAGTCCGAGGACCGCGGCCTTGCGGTCTACGGCGCGAAATTCGGCCGCTATCCGCTCGATCCGACGGTGTCGTTCTGATTTCTGGCAATGCGTCACTCAACCGTCGGAGCTGCTACATTCCGCGGTTCAGTGACGTATTACGCCTAAAGAAATGTTGAAACAAAATAGAATGTGAGATTTTACACTTTCGCTCTCGTTCAGTTTAGGGTATAATCTATATCCTTGCAACGAGGAACAAAGACCGAAAGGATGTTGGAATGTCGAATACGCAGAATTCACAAGGTGTAGTCCCTGTGCTCGGATGGCGCTTGTGGCTGGCCGCGGCCGTGGCCTCATTGATCGCGCTCGGTGTCTACTCGTTGACTGTTGCGGGCTATTTGTTCCCAGGTTCGGCCACGAGCCTTGCGACGCAGTGGATGGGTATGGACGCGCTGGAGCTTTCGGCAAGAGAGCCGATCCATCCCTTGTGGGGGCAGCTGATCAAGCTTGTAGGGGGCGGGACGTTTCTGGCAGGTACGGGACTGCGGCTGAATCTCCTGTCCCTGGTGTGCGGCGTGCTTTCGGCCGGACTGCTGTGCGGCCTAGTCGGTTTCTTCGTCTATCAGACGATCCATCACGAGGACACGATCAAGTTTGCGCGTGGCGCCGCCCTGCTTTCCGGATTGTGCGCTTCTTTTGTGTTCATCTTTTCGACAGCGGTCTGGCAGTCGGCGACCCATCTGGACTACAACCAGTTTGACGTGTTTCTCGCGTTGCTGGTCTTTTCCCTTTTCATCCCGGCGATCCAGTGGCCGAAGACGCTGCTGTTCTGCGTTGCGGTGATCGCGGTGGGCTTCGCGGCCGGCCTCATGGAGTGCGAGATGTTCCTGCCGCTGCTGCCGCTCTGCCTGCTGCTCATTGTGGTGGCATCCGTCAAGACGGGACGGAAGTTCTATCTGCCGGTCGCCATCTTCCTGGTCGTCGGCTCCGTCTGCTACATCATGTTCATGAACAAGATGGCAAACGGCTATCTGCTGATGCCCGAGGCGAAGGTTGCGGGCATTGAGAGTGTCTGGGCCGTGTGGCAGAAAAGCTGGACCGCGTTCTCTCACCAGATGTTCCAGTGGGTGACCCGTCCCAACTGGTACTTCGTCTGCGTGCTGGCGGTGTTGCCTTTTGTCGTTTGTGCGTTTGCGGCCATGCGCGGACTCAACAACGAGCGCACCTGGAGCCAGTATGCGTTCCACGGGGCGATGACCATCTGCATGATCCTGGCGACGGCGACGCAGCTGTCGCCCGAGAGCGTGATGCGACCGTACGGAATTTATCCCGTTGCGACGACGACCCTTGTGGCGGCTGTCTGCGGTTACCTGGCCGCCTATTGGTACCTGCTGGCGCGGACGCCGTTGCCGCCGGTCGAGTTCGACAAGCTCGCTGCCAACCTGGTTGTCGGCCGCCGGATGGCGCCGTTTGCCGGCGGCGCATTCGCGCTTCTGCTTCTCTTGTCGGCGATCGTCAACGCGGCCTCCTTCTCGCGCGACCGCGGCGCGTTTGCCGAAGCGTGCGCGAACGAGATCATCACCCGGCTGGGGGATCGCGCCTGGATCGTGACGGACGGCTCGATCGACGACCAGCTTCGCCTAGCCGCGGCCGCGAGCGGGAAGGAGCTGAACTTCATCTGCCTGCACCGAGACATGGACGACGCCTACCTGAAGGAGCTGGCTGGGATCGTGCGCAAGAAGGGCCTCAAGGCGGGGCCTGCCGACCTTTCGCTCTCGATCAAGCTGGGCGTCCTGCCGTTCCTCGAAGACTGGTTCGCCGGCGATCCGGACGTGCAGTCAAAGGTGGCGATCTTCGGCGTGCCCGACCTCTGGTCCATGGCCGGGCGCGTGCCGGTGCCCGAGTGCCTGTTCTTCGGCGGCGTGAAGGACGTCAAGGAGGTCGACGGCAAGAAGGCGAAGGACGAGTTCCTGGCGTTCTGGAAGAAGATGGAGCCGCTGCTCTACGTCGAGGGGAAGAAGGGATCGCGGGCGATGGCCGAGATCAAGGACCGGGCGGACAGGAACCGCCTGCACCTGCGCCGGCACATCGGCTTCGTGGCGAACAACCTGGGCGTGACGCTTCAGGACCTTGGAATGAACAACGACGCGTTCGAGATCTACGAACTTGTCCTCAAGACGATCGACCGCGACAACATCTGCGCGCTCTTCAACGAATACGAGATGGTCCGCTCGGGCGAGAAGGTGGCCAGACCGCACCAGAGGGAGATCGAGCGCCAGCTCAAGGCGATCAGGGACGATCCCAAGCGGCGCTACCTGCTGTGGTCGCTTTCGCGCTACTACGGGTACATCCGCTCGCCGGAGATCTTCGTGCGCCTCGGCTTCGAGTGGGCGCGTTCTGGCCAGGTCGGCAACGCCATCGCGCAGGTGCAGCGCGCCATCAACTTTGTGCCGACCGAGCGCCAGGTGGGTCTGCTGAACATGATGGCCGCGATCTACGCCTCGGGCAATCGAGCCCAGAAGTCCCGCGAGGTCTACGAACAGGTTCTCGAGCAGGACGAGAACAACCACGACGCTCTCATGGGTATGATGCGCCTCTCCTTGCAGAACGGCAAGATCGAGGACGCGAAGAACTTCCTCGCCAAGGCCGTGAAGGTCTCTCCCAACTCGGATAGCGCCAACTTTGACTGGGCTCTCCTCCACATGATGAACAACGACCTCACGTCGGCCCGGTTGGCCGTTCAGAAGATGACGGACATGCAGCCCAAGAGCCTCCAGGCCTGGTCGCTTCTCGCCGGCATCCTGCTGCAGCAGGTCGACCAGGCGAAGGACGAGAAGGCGAAAGAGAAGATCTTTGCTGAACTGGACAATGTGATCCTGCCCAAGATGGTCGCGCTCGCGGATTCGCCGCGCAACTACTTCGTGAAGATGACGCAGGCCCTCGTGCTGATGCGCAGGGGACGAGCCTTCCAGAAGCAGGCGCGCGACGCCCTCGTCGCTGCTTCGCAGGCGCGGCCTAACGTGATGATCATCGGCGACATGATCCTAAGCCTCGACATTTCGCTGAACGACGGTCCCAGCGCAGAGCGACATGCCCGCCAGATACTCCGGCAGGACCGAAACAACGCGCTCGCCAACTATGTGATGGGGTCCTTGAACCTGAAGAAGGGAGACTACCAGGACGCGGAGGCGTTCCTCCGTCGTTCGGTGGAAGCGCCGCATCCTCTTGCCGCCGCGCAGAACGACCTTGCGGAGGTGCTGCGCCGCCTCAAGCGTTCCGAGGAGGCGGAGGAATGCGCGCGCGCGGCCGTCAAGACAGAACCCAAGCTTTATGTGGCCTGGGAGACGCTTGGTTCGGCGCTGCTCGACCAGAAAAAGAACCTCGACGAGGCGGAGACCTGCGTCAACAAGGCCATTGAGCTCTCCAAGGGAGAGAAAGGCCAGGTGGAGGATGTCCGCATGTACCTTACGCTCGCCCGCGTGCAGATCGCGAAAGGGGACGACCGCGGCTTGGCGCAGGCGCGCAACACGCTGAAGAAGGTTCGGGATCGCAAGGACGAGCTTGCGGAGTACGACCTAGGCGAGCTTGAGCGGCTGCAGAAGATCGCGCAGGGGAAGAAGTAAGCCGAGAGTTGATATGAGGTATCTTGTTCGCCGGCTGTCGCTCGTGCTCGTCTCGGTTGCCGCCTTTGAGGCTGGTGCAGCCGACGTGGAGGCCGAGCAGGCGAGGATCGGCGGGAGCACGCGATCGCATTGGAATTTTGGTCCGTTCTTCGAGTACCGGCGGGCGGATCCGGGACCTTCGGCGTTCTGGGCTGTGCGCCCGTTCTATTCCCACGCCGATGCGCCGTCGTCCGACACGTTCGCATGCGACGTCCTGTGGCCGCTCGCCGCCTATCACGACCACAACGGCGCCGACTGGTGGCGCGTCCTCATCGCCTACGGGGACGCGCGTGCGGACGATCCGACCTGGAGCTTCAACGTGTTCCCGCTCTGGTTCAGCGGATGCGATCGGAAGGACGACGGCTACTGGGGATTCTTTCCCTTCTACGGACACCATCCTCACTTCTTCTTCATGGATGACTGGGACTTCATCCTGTGGCCGATCTGGCAGTCCTACTCCGTGAAGGGCGTGTGCAGCCGCTCCTTGTTCTGGCCATTCATTACATGGAGAGACGAGCCGCGCGCGGGCGTGGGCGTATGGCCGTTCTACGGTTCGGCCACGCAGCGCGAATCCGACCACGGCTACTTGCTGTGGCCGCTCGTTACGTGGGCGGGCTACCATGAGGACCGCGATACGCCTGGCGAAGGCTCGTCCTGGATGTTGTGGCCGCTCTACGGGCAGATCCGTCGGGCGCGCGAGTCGCAGACGCTCGTGCTGCCGCCGTTCTTCTCCTACGCGCGGACGGACAAGGCCTCGCGCTGGCGGATGCCGTGGCCGCTTGTGGAAGTCCTCCATTCCTCCGTGCGCGACCGCATCTCCGTCTGGCCCTTCTACGAGACGATCGACGGCTATTCCTACGCCGACAGAGGGCGCAAGGAAAAAGTTGAAGAGCGGACGCGACGCTATGGCTGGTACCTCGTAGAAGATTCGGAGTTGGAATCTGACCGGACGCTTGAGACGCGCTTTACGGTATTCCCCTTCTGGACGAGCGAGCGGCGCTACAAGAAGGAGAAGGACGGCTCGCGTACCGAAGTGGCGGCCTACACGCGCGTGTGGCCCTTTTGGAGCTCGACGACCGTTAAGGGGCGTTCGCGCCAGCGCGTGCTGGAGCTGAACCTCATCCGTCACTCGGAGGGCTTTGACCGGAACTGGTCTCCGTTCTGGACCTTCTGGGAGTGCTGGGATCGTCCCGACGGCCGCACGCGCCACTCGCTCTTCTGGCACATCCTCACTTGGCATACGGGCGAGAAGAAGTCGGGCGAGGCGCGCTGACGCGACAGTTATGGTATAATAGGCTTCATCCTCTTCGGGCGGTTAGCTCAGCTGGTCAGAGCAGGACCTTTACACGGTCAAGGTCGGGGGTTCGAATCCCTCACCGCCCACCATCCTTATTCCCGTCGGAGCCGATTATTTTTTTAGATTTGAGCAATTGGACGGCCTCCTTTATGGTATACTTCGCTGCATGAAAGCAAAACTAGATAGACGCGAGTTCCTCGCACTTTCTGCGGCAGCCGGTCTTGCCGGCTATGCGGCAACACCTTCGGCGACCAAGTGGACGGGCACCGACAAGGTCAAGGCCCTGTTGCTCCACCTCGGCCACAACATGTGGTGCGAATGGCTGCCCGACGACGTGCAGCGCGTCGCCACGATACACGAGAGGTATCGTCCGGATGACACGCTCCGCAACAAGGACGAGCTGTGGCGGCGCGTGGTCGACCGCATGGCGAAGCGCGGGCTCAACATGCTCGTCATCGACGTCGGCGAGGGCCTCGTGTACCCGAGCCATCCGGAGCTCGCGATCAAGGGCAGCTGGTCGCCGGACAAGCTCCGCGACGAAGTCGTGCGCCTGCGCGGCATGGGCATCGAGGCGATTCCCAAGCTCAACTTCTCCGCCACGCACGACGGCTGGCTCAAGCAC
>JAEEGL013637986.1_pt1 | contig 10275 bp, 7 predicted proteins | sample 9134231 | NCBI WGS metagenome assembly JAEEGL01 (sample SAMN16246548, study PRJNA631951) | gut metagenome | biome: gut microbiome; feature: rumen; material: fiber-attached | host: Bos | place: Iran: Karaj | collected 2018-10
ATTCACGGCCCTTTGGACCGTGATAGTAACGGGTTTTGCCAATGTAAATCGCCTTCGGCGATGGGCAAAACCCATCTCAACCCATAGGTATTTGGCCCGTAATCGCGCAGCAAGTGCGCGATTCGGCCGTGAATGGTAACACTTTATGATCTCATAAACCGCTGCGCTGCTTCACCATGATCATTCTTAATTGTCTTCTTCATAATCCGAGGCGCTGAAATATCTTCCTATCCCTCTCATTATATCCCTGCGGTCCTTTTTGCTTAATTGCCTCATAAAGCCTCTTGCAGACCGGTTTTCGTCATCATCTTCCCCGTCATCCTCGTCTTCTGCGTCCTCTGCTTCATCCGCATCGTCATCCTCGTCTTCGTCATCCTCATAACGATCTCCGAAGCCGCTGTAAAAGTCATTCATATCTTCGAACCTGTTACGCATGCGCTTCCTTCTTTTTTTCCTGCGCTTCTTTTCATCTTCTTCAAACCCTTCCATGAATTCCTTCAGCATCCTTGCAAAGTAAAAAAGTCCGTACATTCTTTTTCTGTTTTTACTCATGTCCGTCTCTCTCCCTTCTAATAATTCTTCATACAGCTCTATATCGTATTCCAGTTCATCGGGCACCCCGCCATTCATATACATGCCGGCATTTCTCCACGATACAACACGAACACCTGTAAGCCTGCCGTTTTCCCGTACAGGCTTTATAACATATCTTTTTCCTTTTACGTATCCCCTGACTATGCTCTGAACATCCACCTTACCTGCCGCATTCACGGGAAGCTCCCTGCAGATCACTGCCATGGAGGGAAGATTGGTGTCCTTTATCCTGTCCTCCTTCACAAATATCCGGCAAAGTATATCCTCAACCAGAGCCCTTTTGCTTCCTGTCCCGGAATCCTCACCCGGAGCCTGGGTAAGCTGAATAAAGAGTACCGGTATCGTATCATGAAGCTGCTTGTTGTATTCCGGAACCAGACCGCAGGCAGCTACCTCCGGCTCCGAAGCTACCGCTGTCTCAATGAGTCCCGCATCAAACCTTATGCCTTCATTGTTGACAAAAAACTTATTCATACGGCCTATGATCCTGAGGCTTTCGTCCTCCCTGACCTCAACGAGATCATAGGTGTTCAAGTAGCTTTCGCCGTCTATATCCGTAAGCTCAAAAAAGCTTTGTCCGTTCAGTTTTCCGCTGCTGACGGATGGAGAGGATACACATAATACGCCGGTACGCTCTCCGTCAGAAAGCTCATAATACTTTTCCTCATCCTCGTCAAAGATCTTTACATTGACCCCGGACAGAGGCCTGCCGATAGAATCCGTGAAACAGTCGGCATCCGCAAGAATGACCGCACCTGCCGTTTCGGTCATGCCATACCCGACAAGAATACTTCCTTCGCTCCCGCATTCTTTAAGGAAATCACAGTACCTGCGCTTTGCATCCGGCGAAACATAGGACCCACCCAGAAAAACCAGCTCCAGACTTGACAGATCAGGCCTCGGTGACACCTCCTCCAACAGCTCAAACAGGTCTCTGACCGCAAACAGAATCGTTACCTTATAGTCCCTGACAGCCCGAAGCATCTTTCTCTCCCCGACGCCATCGGGCATCAGTACCACGCTTCCTCCGTAGCCAAGAGGCAGATGCAGCATATCGCAGGCTCCGTACGCAGAACACAACTCCAGGGAAAGAATGGATACAACATCCTCAAGATCGTCAAAGCGTTTATCCCGCAGCAGCCTTGCCGCCGATTCGTTGAAGCCTCTGTCGGATATCGGCACCGGCTTGTGAATACCCGAAGTGGTTCCCGACGTATGAAAAATAACGGCATCCTCCGCCGGCTTCTCTGTCCCGAAATCGATATCATGATCCGGATATTTATCAAGCAGCTCGTCCATAAAGAGTACGCCATCAATTTTTTTCAGCCTGTCAAAATTGGCATTGTCATTCAATGGGTCGTGAAGAATTATCACATTTCTGATACCCAGGCTTTCCCTGCTCTCCCATATATACTGAAGCCTGCTGCGCGTCAGCTTCCGATCCGTAAGCAGAAGATCCGTAATACCCTCTTTGAGGATCAGCTGGTCCCATCTCTTATGATCCAGAATGTCAAGCTCATGCAGCATCGAAACAGAGGCTCCCGTCATATTCAGTCCATAAAGAGAATATACGGACTCCCTGTCCCTGTCAGCAAGAAATCCGACCCGGGAATGATCTGTCTCGGTAATATTGAGAGCGGAAAAAACCCCTGCGTATTGATCCCAGGCATCAAACATCTCACGGTAGGATATCCTTTCACCGTCAGTAATAAGCGCTGTAAATTCCAGTCTCTCCTCGCTGAAGGTATTCAGCTCCTTAATAAATTTCCAGAGCTTCTGCTTTGTTATCGTCCCGCTTTTCAGACGCCGCTTGAGCTTTTCAGGCAGCTGTGTTTTCAGGCTCATATACAAATCCTTTCTTCATGGGAAATCGGGGGAACGTAGTTAAACGTTCCCCCGGATACTGAGAATGATCAGCGAGCTATTGCCCTCATGCCTTTTACAAGCGGCTTCAGCATACGGCGCCTGCGGTTCCTGCGGCGTCTCTTTGCAATAGGCTTGATGGCAATCATGCATCCCCTGCCGAACTTACTGGCCTTTTTGGCTTTCCTTCCGATTCTTCTCATTTTTTTTCCTCCTTTTTATGTTTGAGATTTGTTGTTACCTGCTTCAGTTTTCTTTTTCCTGCTGCGTTTGGGCTTTTTTTCAGCCTCCGGCTCCTCTTCGGCCTTTTTGGCCTTTTTACCCTTTTCAGGCGCAGCTCCCGTCTCCTCTTCGGGCTTTTCAGATTCAGCCGCTTCTTCTTCGGGCTTTTCGGGTTCCGGTAATGCTTCTTCTGAGGCCTCTGCGGACAGTGTTTCCGTATTCTCTTCAACCGTTACGGACTGTGACCCCTCTTCCGGCTTTGCTGACTCAGATGCTGCCTCTTCTTCGGGCTTTTCCTCTGTCAGGGGTGCCTGTTCTTCAAGCTTTACCTCTGCCGGGGCTGCCTCTTCTTCAGGCTTTACCTTTGCCGGGGCTGCCTGCTCTTCAAACCAGGCAAGCATTTTTTTTATGGCCTCCATGCTTTTTTCGCGTTCCGGAAATCTGGACACAAACGAATGCGAGAGTGTTTTATCCCCATAATACAAAAGATGGGTTTTCTTTCCATGTTTTTTCAGGGCGTCGTGGAACATTAACGTATAATTGTTCAGAAAATCACCACGGCTTGTGACCAGAAAGGCCGGCGGCACATTGTTCAGAATCTCCGGGTTCTCGGGATCCATATATTTCAGGAAGCTCTCGCTGTTTTCCATATCTCCGTAAACCTGTCCCGACAAAAGATATCCGATAGGATCCCTTTTTCGGGTATAGAACATACCGGACAACAGGCCGACAGCCTTGAACACCATTTTGGAAGGCTTATAACCGATGGCCTCCTGAAGCTTTTCCGAGCCTTTCATTGCCGTCACATAGGTGCCAAGATACGCCCCCGCACTATTGGCTATAAGAAATACTCTGGAAAAATCAACATCATAATTGACAAGCTCTCTGCCGATCAGATCCATTCCGGCACAGACATCATCCAACTGCTGTGCACAGTTGGCTCTTGGGGCCAGCCTGTACTCTATCGAAAAAACCAGATATCCTTGACCGGCAAGTATTCTGTTCAGTTTGCGGAAGGACTTTCTGTCCCCTCTGACCAGACCGCCCCCGTGAACCGTCACGATAACAGGCAGCTCCGTGTTCTTCTCGACTACCGGTTTGAAAACATCCATGGCAAGCGGATCCTCCTGACGATTCAGGTAGGTTTGATTCAATATCTCCTCTACTTTATAGGGAAGCTCCGGTATGCAGTCTTCAGACTCATTTATATCTGTCTCGTCCTTCATACCTCTGCCAAAGCTTTCCATGGCCATCTGGAGTATAAGGTTTTTTACTGATTTAACAACTAAGGAATCTCTTCGCTTCATGAAATACCTCCCTGTATTTAAGACCATTATCATTCCAAACCGGGTCTATTATATCAGAAAAAGATCTGAAAATCTATACGTATTATTCATTACAATTTGTTCAGGATTAGTTATGGGTTTTTCCAAAGCGTCACTTATTCCGTATACTCAAAAACATGAAGTCTCAGGCGGTGGGAAATATGTTCCATGGCCTTCACGGCTGCAATGCTGTTGCCAAACTGATCCAGCGCAGGGCCGTAGAGCCCGATCCCGTAGGGACCTTTTACCGCGCACATCAATCCCCCTCCGACTCCGCTCTTTGCGGGGATACCTACCCTCACACCGAATTCACCGGAAAAATCGTACATCCCGCAGGTAAACATAATGCTCATGACGGTACGAACATATCCGGGAGCCATCCAGTGCTTTTTATTGAAGGGATTCACTCCCGAGTTGCCCAGTATGATACCTAACCCCGCCAGTGATCTGGCCGTGACGGAAAGGGAACACATCCTGAAGTAAAGATCCAGAGTCCGGTCGGGGTCGGCCTGAAGGACGCCCTTGCTTTTCAGAAGATAAGCTATGGCGCGGTTTCGGTCTCCTGTTTCGCTTTCGCTTTTATAAACCGCCTCATCCAGACAGATGTCAGGATCCATGCATAGCTCACGGGAAAACTGAAGCATGTCCTCAAAGCTGAATTCCTCTGCAAGGAGGCTGACCGTCTGAATTGCTCCCGCATTGATCATGGGATTAAAGGGGAGGTTGCTTCTGGTATCCAGCTTCAGGATTGAATTGAACGCATCCCCTGAGGGCTCCATCATCACATGGGAGAAGGTGTCATTAAATCCCCTGTATTTCAGACTGACCGAAAGATTGATCACCTTGGAAATGGACTGAATCGTAAACCGGGTATCCACATCTCCAAAGGAGAGGTTTCTTCCCCGGGAGTCCAGGGCAAAGATCCCGAAAGCAGCGGGATCCGCCTTGGCCAGCTCCGGGATGTAATCCGCGCATTTACCCTCCGACGTTATCTTCCGTCCGTTTTCATAGGCTTCCAGGAATACCTGTTTTACATCCTCCTGATTCGGGTTCCTGATCTTTCCGCGCTCATAGGTGTTGTATAGCATATTTCTGTCTCCTTTCCTTCTTCCGTCTTTCATTCAGGAACTGTTTCCTCCAGCGCTTTGTTAAGGGCTGCCAGATCCTCCTCTGTTGTCGACCAGCCCGTCGCAAATCTCACTACCGTATGGTCATCATCAAATTTTTCCCAGAAGCTGAAGGAAACCTTTTTCTGAAGCTGTCCTGTCCGGTCATTCCTTAGAATGACAAACTGCTGATTGGTGGGCGACTGGATAAAGAAGGGGATCCCGCGGGCGATGAATATCTCCTTCATCTTCTCCGCCATGGATATCGCGTGCCTGCAAATGTCAAAATAAAGGTCATCCGTAAAAAGGGCATCAAATTGTACTCCGATAAGCCTCCCCTTGGCAAGAAGCGCCCCCCTTCTTTTCACTGAGGTCAGAAAATGAGCCGGCCTGTTCCCCTTTGTGAAAACAACTGCCTCGCCGCACAAAGCGCCAACCTTGGTGCCGCCTATATAGAACACGTCGCACAGGCGGGCGATATCCTGAATTGTCAGATCCGACTCCCTGCTCATGAGGCCGTATCCCAGGCGGGCACCGTCCATGAAAAGCGGAATGTCATATCTTCGGCACAGCCCGGAGAGCATTTCCAGCTCCTTCTTTGTATAGATAGTCCCGTATTCTGTCGGGTGGGAGATATAAACCATACCGGGGAAGGTCATGTGTTCATGGTTTTCATCCGAAAAGAAGCTCTCAAGATAAGCGCCCAGTACCGCGGGCTCTATCCTTCCGTCCTTTTGGGGAATAAGAAGAACCTCATGACCCGTATACTCTATTGCGCCTGCCTCATGGCTGCTCACATGGCCTGTCTCTGCCGCAACCACTCCTTCATAATCGGAAAGCATGGTAGAAATAACAACCGCATTCGCCTGTGTCCCGCCTGCCAGGAATTCGACCTCTGCATCCTTAATACCGGTCAGCTTACGTATTTTCTCTTTCGCGCTCTCGCAGTACTTATCCGCTCCATACCCCGGAAGACTCTCCATATTCGTTTCCGTTAATCGCCTAAGCACAGCAGGATGCGCCCCTGCGATATAATCACTCTCAAAAGATACCATCCTTTTTCCCTTTCATCATGCGACGGATTTTGTATGGAAATATACCGCTTTCAGCGGACAAAATCCGGTGCAGCAAACGACATCAGGCAAAACCTGATGTCGTCGGTATACTCATATGATTAAGTATAAATGCCTCTTTCTTAATCGTCAATTTAAATCTCCCGAATCCGAAGCGGACATTGACCGACATCCAAATCTCCCGGATCCGCAGCATATAGATCACTTATTTTTTGTTTGACTTTACCGAAGCCTGCCCGGATAATAACTATACAGGAGTTGGTTTAAGGTTAACATGAGCCTGACACGAAGACCACGGATCGGGCAAAAACGGGGTCAACCGGTCAAAAAGACCGGGGCGTGATCCCGCATTGGACACGCGATTAAACGATATTCAGCAACGAAAACTGTTCACTTAAGGGAGGAAATAAGCATGAACAAAACTATCGGAAGATTAACAGCGATCATAATCGCCCAAACGCTTTGTGCAGGCATTCTGTCAGGATGTCTTATGCCATTTGATTCAGGCAGTCTAGGGTTTTCCCCGGAAACATACCTTACATCTTACAACGCTGCTCCCGCAGACGAGGCGGAAAGCACCTTTGAGGTTAAATTTACGGATACGGAAATATCCGATCAGGAATGGCAGCTTGACGTTACCTTCCCCGATTGGAAGGGCAGCATGAGTTCCACCTATGCCGTAAATAACTGTGTCGGGTTTTACGCCTACAGCGGCCAGGGACAGTTATATCTTGAATGTGATGACAAAGCAAGTGGTTTTGAGCTTTTCATAAATGGCAGAACCATCGATGCTTCAGGGCTAAAGGCCGGCGGAGCATATATGGCGGATATTTCATCCGTTACAATAAACGGCATTAATTCCATACAGCTAAGCGGACTCGAGAGCGGAAATGTCAGGGTATGTATTCCGTATCCCGAAGTGGTCGCCGGAGAGCCGGAAGACGCAGGAATACAGGCGGATGCCCTCGATCTTATCGACAGGATAATATCAGCGGATATCGAGAACGGTTTTTCCAGTGCCCAGCTTGCAGTCGTAAAGGACGGACGACTGGTATATGAGAAGGCCTGGGGGAATGTCAGAACCTATGATGAAAGCGGAAGCAGGATACAAAGCGTTCCGGTTACAACGGATACTCTTTATGATCTGGCCTCCAACACCAAGATGTACAGTGTAAATTATGCGATCCAGTATCTGTTAACAAAGGAGGAGCTCGATCTTGACAGCCGGATCGTGGATATCCTTGGGAAGGGCTTTTCGGAGGATACGATACCGATTGATTATGAGGGATATGAGGCGGTCTCTCCCGAAACTCATAAAGCATGGAAGGAGAGCCTGACGATCCGCGATCTTTTAAGGCATCAGGGGGGCTTTCCGCCCGGACCGCACTATTACAACGACAGATATGACCATGCCACGCAGGACTTCGATTCGGATAAGGGAAATATCATCTATGTCGGTACGGCCGGTGATATAAAAACGAGGGAGGAAACATTAAAGGCGCTTTGCCGTACTCCCCTTATGTTTGAGCCCGGAACCCAGACGGTCTACAGCGATGCGGATTATATGGTTCTCTGTTACTGCATTGAGGAGATAACAGGGAAAAGGCTTGACGAATACCTTTCCGAAGTATTCTTCCGGCCTATGGGGCTTGAGCATATTACATACAACCCTTTACAGCACGGATTCAAGAAGGATGACTGCGCGGCCACTGAGCTTATGGGAAACACCAGGGACGGAAGGCTCCATTATACCGGGATCCGCACTGATACAATACAGGGTGAGGTCCACGATCCGAACGCGTATTACTGCATGGCAGGGATATCGGGACATGCCGGGCTCTTTTCAAATGCATCCGATCTTGCGAAGCTCGCCTCCGTCATGCTCACGGGAGGTTACGGGGACAGGGCTTATTTCTCCCGCAACGTGATCGACCTGTTTACGGCGCCAAAGAGCGAGGCGTACCCGGGTTACGGCCTTGGATGGTGGCGGGAGGCCGGCCGTATGAGGGATCATTATTTCGGTTCCATAACGACTTCTCAGGCCTTCGGGCACCAGGGCTTCACGGGAACCCTTACCGTGATCGATCCGGAAAACAACCTTGTTATCGTGCTCTTAACGAACAAGATCCATTCCCCCATGATGGAAAATGACGAAACCCTCAGCAAGTGGAACGGCAATTTCTACACAACAGCAACGCTGGGCTTTGCCTCGCAGATAATTCAGATGGGAATGGAAAAAGATGCGGATAAGGGTGTATGGAGCGCGCTGATCTTTGATATGATCGCTGACGCGGAAAGATCTCTCGAAAATGAAGGGATCACGGATGAAACCCATCCGAAGATGCAGGCATACAGAGCTCTGTTATCCGTGAAGGATCAGTATGAATAAAATGGCCCCCGGGGGCCAAATCCGACAAAATATATAAGATTGGAATCAGGGAAGATGATAAGGAAAGGAAATAAACCGATGAAAATTGCTGTCTGTCTGATAGCACTGCTTTTGCTTCTTTTTGTGATATGGTGCCTTATCAGCTCAGGCAGGATCCGAACCTATGACGGCGAAAAAAGCCTTTCGGAAAAGTTGGTGATGGATATAAACGGCAGTCCCAATGGTTTTTTTATCAACAGTAAAAACACGGACAATCCGGTTCTTCTGTTTGTATCAAGCGGCCCCGGCACCGATGACTATGTCTTCACTGACAAGTATAAGGAAATGAACCTTGAAGACGAATTCACCGTCGTCTATTGGGACTACAGGGATATGGGCATCGCTTACGATAAAAGCTTTGATACCGAAAAGATCACCCTCGAAAACATTCTCAAAGACACAGAGACCGTCACGGAATATCTAAAGGACAGATTCGGTAAGGACAGGATCTTCATCATGGGATTCTCCGGAGGAACCCACATTGCTCTGCGCGCTGCCGCAGAACACCCCGAAAACTATTACGCCCTGATCAACATGGCCCAATGCGTTACCGACGGGCCTGATTGCGACGTTCTGATGTATGACTTTATGAAAGGTGTCTTCACGGAAAGAAACGACAGCTCATCTCTTAAAAAGCTTGAAGCTTCGGTCGAAAAAACAAACGACGGCAAGGTTATATGTAAGGACTGGTACAATTATGTTGCCCTTGTCCACAAAGCGGGCGGAGGAACGATCAAAGACAAATCGGAATTTCAGGGGATCGTTCTGCCCATACTGTTCTGCAGATGCTATACAATAAAGGAAAAGCTGCAATACGTTCCCGCCATGAAAATGTATCGAAAAACACCGCTTGCAAAAGAGCTCGATAACTTCGATTACAGAACAAGCGTTACTTCTCTTAAGATACCGGTTTACTTCATAAGCGGCGAGGCGGATTACAACTGTCCCTGGGAGCTGGTTTCGCAATACTGCGATATCATCGATGCACCGGACAAAAGTTTTTATCTGATCCCCGATGCGGCTCACAGTCCCTTATGGGAGAATCCCTCCGTTACCTGTGATATCCTGAAACAGATAAAAGGTAACTATTTCCACTGAAGCCGGAAATCTCAGTCAATATTTTTTACAGGCTTCTTCCGGTCACAGCTCGCTTAAGGAACGGATCACCCTGACACCTTCGATATGCTTCTCCTCCTTCCGGGACAGATATATCGGCTGTATTCCGACAGAAAGGGCCGCCTCCACATCAGACACCATGGAATCCCCTATATGGACAGCATCCTCCGGATCAATCCCTGCAATCTCCAGTGCCTTTTCAAAGATCGCCCTGTGAGGCTTGCAGGCTCCCGCCATTTCCGCAGAGACTATTCCGGCCGGATGGAGATCCTTGATCCTCATGGATTCCTCTAGGCAGTCCAGATCATCGTTTGAAAGCACATAGACAGGATGCTCTGATCTTTCAAAGAAGGGCTTAACATCATCAAATAACGGCGCATATATCCATATTTTTCTCCATACGTCGTGAATATAGCCGAAATCTCCCTTCAGGCCATAATTGTCGGCACAGTATGCAAGGATAAGGTCGACCTTTTCATCATTTTTTATAAAGGCTTCCCCATAGCTCTTTGCCTCGATCTCCTTAACCTGTTCCCATACAACCTTAA
>JAEEGL014291965.1_pt1 | contig 10275 bp, 8 predicted proteins | sample 9134231 | NCBI WGS metagenome assembly JAEEGL01 (sample SAMN16246548, study PRJNA631951) | gut metagenome | biome: gut microbiome; feature: rumen; material: fiber-attached | host: Bos | place: Iran: Karaj | collected 2018-10
CTGGTTAAGGGTGCCAGCAAGGGTGAAGGACTCGGAAACCAGTTCCTTGCAAATATCAGAGAGGTTGATGCCATCGTTCACGTTGTAAGATGCTTCGACGATGAGAATATCATCCATGTAGAGGGAAGCGTTGATCCCGCAAGAGATATCGAAACAATAAATCTTGAACTTATTTTCTCCGATCTTGAGATTCTCGAGAGAAGATATGCTAAGGTTTCGAAGGGCGCAAGAATGGATAAGGCGCTTGCCAAAGAAGAGGAAATGCTTGTTAATATAAAGAAGCATCTCGAAGAAGGCAAGATGGCAAGAACATTTGAAGTTCCCGATGATGAAGATCTTCAGAAGGCTTTCAGAGAATACAACCTTCTTACGGCTAAGAAGACAATTTATGCTGCAAACGTGGCAGAAGATGACCTTGCTGATGACGGAAAGAACAATCCTTATGTAAAGACTGTTCATGAAATCGCTTCGGCAGAAGGCTCAGGTACAGTTGTAATCTGTGCTCAGATTGAGCAGGAACTCGCAGATCTTGATGAAGCAGAGAAGAAAGAGTATCTCGACGAACTCGGAGTTACTTCTTCAGGTCTTGATAAGCTCGTAACCGAGAGTTATTCGCTTCTCGGACTTATCAGTTTCCTTACGGCAGGAGAAGATGAGTGCCGTGCATGGACCATTAAGAAGGGAACAAAAGCTCCTCAGGCTGCCGGTAAGATTCATACCGACTTCGAGAGAGGATTCATTAAAGCGGAAGTTGTTCCTTATGATGTATTAATTAAAGAAGGTTCTCTTTCGGCTGCAAAGGATAAAGGCCTCGTAGGTCTTGAAGGAAAAGAGTATGTCGTTAAGGACGGAGACGTTATTTTGTTCAGATTTAACGTTTAAAATGGCATATTTACAGAAAAAAGACAACATTTTTGGCGTAAATTTAGTGGTGAATCGGTCCCATTCAAAATGAAAAACACAATATCTTGAATATATTGAAAAAACAGGCTTTAGAGCCTGTTTTTTTATGCAAAAAAATTGAAAAAATAGTCAAAAAAACCTTGAAATTGAGGGTTTATTCGTATATACTAAAAACAAGTGGTGACTGAGTAGCGACTCAGTGATGAGTGAGTGGTAAATAGGAAACTGAAATTCATGGGATTTAGGGCTGAATATCAAAATAATATGGATGCCAAGGGAAGAGTAATCCTCCCTATTAAATTTCGCGAAAAAATCGGAAATCAGTTCATTCTTACCAAAGGATTTGACAACAACCTTTTTATTTATCCCGTAGAAGAGTGGATCAAAGTCGAAGAAAGACTTTCGGAACTCAAGGTCACAAAGAAAAACGTACGAGCTGTCAAAAGACTTTTACAGGGCTCGGCGGTAGAAATTGAAATAGACAATCAGGACAGAATATCAATTCCGCAGAATTTAAGATTGTACGCCGGACTGGAAAAAGAAGTTGTTTTCGTCGGACAGGGCGAATACATCGAAATCTGGTCGAGAGACAGGTTTGATGAAGCAAATCAGATAGACTTCTCAGAAGCGGCAGAAGAGATAGATTTCTAAGGTAAAGGTAAGCGGATGGAATTTAAACATGTATCGGTTCTTCTTAATGAAACCGTTGACGGATTAAATATAAAGGAAAACGGGATATATGTGGACTGTACTTTAGGCGGAGCGGGACATTCGTACGAAGTTCTCAAAAGATTAAAAGGAACAGGAAGGCTTATAGGAATTGACCAGGACGAAGATGCGCTTAAAGCCGCAAAGGAAAGGCTTAAGGAATTCGACAACGTAACTTACGTTCACAGCAATTTCGAAAACATAAAAGAAATTCTTTCTTCATTAAATATAGAAAAGGTCGACGGAATAATGGCAGACCTGGGAGTGAGTTCCTACCAGTTCGATACACCGGAAAGAGGATTCAGCTACAGATTCGATGCACCGCTCGACATGAGGATGAACCGTGAGAATGAATTAAGCGCTTACACAATTGTAAACGAATACTCGCAGGAAGAAATCTTCAGAGTAATAAGAGATTACGGTGAAGAAAAATTCGCAGCCAACATAGCAAAGCATATTTGTCAGAGAAGATCGGAAAAACCGATTGAAACGACTTTCGAATTAAATGAAATCATAAAAGCGGCTATACCGGCCAAGATGAGGGAAAAGGGTGGACATCCCTCGAAAAGAACATTTCAGGCATTAAGAATAGAATGCAACAGAGAACTGGAAGTGTTAAAGGAATCTCTGGATGACATGATAGACAGCCTAAACGATAAAGGAAGGCTTTGCATCATAACATTCCATTCGCTTGAAGACAGGGCGGTAAAGAACAACTTCAAAACGAATGAAAATCCGTGCACCTGCCCGCCGAACTTTCCGGTTTGCGTATGCGGAAAGGTTCCCAAAGGCAGAACGGTTAACAGGAAGCCGATTGTAGCAGGGGATGAGGAGTCGGAAACGAATCCGAGAAGTACATCGGCAAAACTGAGGATATTCGAAAGAATAATAACTAATTAGTCAGTCATAAAGTGTAAAAAATGAAAATGAGGGTGAATTAAATGGAATCACAAAGTTTGGAATTTAAAGGATTAAAGAGAAGACCTAATCAGAATTATGTTTATTCAAGCGCTGCTCCTGCAGCAAGACCTAACAGAAGAGCAAACAAAGGACTTGAAGTTCTTCCTAAGGAAATAAAGAAATTTAATATATCTAGTAAGTTGCTTTTAACATTTTTCTATATTTTGTGTACAGGACTTTTCATTGGAGCAATTTTGATGTATATTAGTTTGCAGGGCGAACTTTCAACATCAGTTGACGAGATAGCATCTCTTCAGTCTCAGTATGAAACGATTAAGAAGAACAACGATGCTGAATATGCAAGAATCAATAACAATGTTGATTTTGAAAATATCAGAAAAGTTGCTATAGAAGAACTTGGGATGCATTATGCGTCCGATGGACAGATCGTTGTATATACTACAGAAGATTCCAATGATTATGTAAAGGTGAATCAGTACGTTCGTCAGTAGAAAGTGTTAAGATGTTTAAGATAACAAAGCAAGACATTATAGATACCCTGAAGTTTGAAAAAGAAAGTTTCAAACGTATGGCAGGGTTTTCAAAGACAGAAAAATACGGAGAAAAAGATAATAAGAGTAGCCGACAGGTTGCTCTTATTCGCGTATTATTCTTCTTACTCATCGCCAGCTTTATTATCATGATTGTGAGACTTTCCTATATCGTTACGTTTAAAGGAGAAGAATACAAGAGAATGGTTTATTCGCAGCGCCAGGCTTCGGACCTTGTAATTCCCTGTCAGCGAGGAAGTATTTACGATTCCAAAGGCACGGTGCTTGCTTCAAACAAAAAAGACTATATCGTAATTCTTGATGCCAAGCAGGTTATTGACTACTCAAAGCAGATGGGCAACTCCGCGTATATCGAGGCGACTGCTGACGCTCTTAACAAATATCTCGGATATGACAAACAGGAAATCATGGATTTCATCAATAACAATCCCAAAGATGCTTACGAAAGAATTTCTAAAGACGAAAACGGCAAAGTAGTTGCTGTTGATGCCGATACTTTACAACCGCTTATGGATGCCATTACCGCGTCCAAAGCAAAGGGCAGCAAGGAACGAGCAATTTACGGAATTCAGTTTGAAGATTCCTACAGCCGTGTTTATCCAAACAACTCACTTTTATGCGACCTTATCGGTTACGTTAATGACGGTGATGAAGGTATGTACGGCCTCGAACAGTATTACGAGGAAGAATTAAAGGGTGTTGACGGACGTTCATTCGGCTATATCAACGACTACACCAACCTTGAAAGACAGATTGTTCCCGCAAAGAACGGTAATTCACTTATTCTTAATGTCGACGCTTCAATCCAGAGAATAGTTGAAAGAAAAATAATCGAAGTTAACGAAAGCATGGATTTCGAAGAAAGAAGCGGATCCTACAACACAGGCGTTATTATTATGGAAAGCGAGACAGGCAACATACTCGCACTTGCAGGTTATCCTTTTTATGATTTAAACGACCCGAGAAGCGTTACAATCGACAAGTATTTTACGACAAAACAGATTCAGGACATTACTTCGAAATTTGCGATTTCCGAAGGTTATATCGACGGAGTTTCAAGCAATATCTTTTTTGAAGAAGGAAAAGAACCTTACATCAAAAGACTTAACGAAGAAACAGGCAAGGATGAGATCGAGGCTCTTACACAGGAAATGAAAGACAAGCTTGACAATGACTTATCGGCATATGTCAGAGACGCTATCTGGAAGAACTTCTGTATTTCGGATACATACGAGCCCGGTTCCGTTGCAAAGACAATTACAACAGCAGTCGGACTTGATTCCGGAAGACTTTCCCCGGCGGACGGATATTCCTGTAACGGTGTAATTCAGGTCCTCGACAGACAGATTCACTGTTCGCATAAATGGGGCTGCGGCGGAGGAGACTTAAGAATGTGTCTCGTAAAATCATGTAACCCCGCTTATACGGAATTCGGCAGAAAAATCGGAAAGAATACATTCCTTGAATATACCAAAGATTTTTACGGTGTAAAAACAGGCATCGACCTTACAGGTGAAGTAAGCGCGGAAGGTCTTGTATTTACAGAAAAAACACTTAATACGACAGAACTTGCTACCGCAGCATTCGGACAGGGTTTTAATGCAACAATGATTCAGATGATTTGCGGTTTCAATTCGCTTATTAACGGCGGAAATTATTACGAGCCTCATGTAGTTAACAGAATCGTTGACGAAAACGGCTGCGTTATCAAAAACATCGAGCCTAAGATTTTAAAGCAGACTGTATCCGAAACAACAAGCGACACTTTGAGAGATTACTGCATCGGCGTTGTAGAAGAGAGTGAAGGTACAGGTAAAAAATCACGTCCCGCAGGATACAGAATCGGCGGCAAGACAGGTACGGCTCAGATTTCCGGTGTCGGCGGATACCAGGCAGGACAGTATGTTGTTTCATTTATGAGCTTTGCTCCTGCTATCGATCCTCAGATTGTAATGTATGTTGTAATCGACAGACCGAATATTCCCGACCAGTCTGCCGGTGCCGTAAACCAGGCTTGTCAGCTTACAAGAGAAATTTATACGGAAGTATTACCGTATCTTAATATACCCATGACAGAAGAACTTTCGGAAAAAGAAATTCTTGAACTCGAAGAAAAAGGTATTTATACATCAAAAATCGTTACCGAAGAAGAAACAGATCCCGAAAACGGTGAAAATCCTGAAGGCGGCGATTCGACTGAGAATACTGAAAAGGCTGAATAATCGACAGACTAAAAGATAAAAAAAGAATGCATAAACTGCCGAAAATCGACAGTCATAAATTTATATGAGAATAAAAATACTGAATAATCTATAGACCGGATTTAAAAATTTAAATACAGAAGGTGTGACAATGGAAAAGTTTGATATTATAGTTTTATTTTTTCTGGCATCATTTGTGCTTATGCTTATAAGCGCACCTGTCGGAATTCCTCTTCTCAGAAAGCTTAAATTCGGGCAGACTGTCAGAAAAGAAGGACCGGAGTCTCATCTTGCGAAGAACGGAACTCCCAATATGGGCGGACTTATGATTCTCTTTTCATTTGCTTTACCGATGCTTTTTGTTGTATTAAAGCATGAAGAAGCAATTGCTCCCTGCCTTATAACCGTTCTTTTCGGTATAGTTGGATTTCTTGATGATTTTATCAAGGTTAAAAAGAAAAGTTCAGACGGCTTGAAAGCATGGCAGAAGTTTGGCCTTCAGATAATATTCACACTTGGAATATTGATTTATCTGTACTATTTTACGGACATATCATTATCGATAATTATTCCTTTTACGAATGGATTTGAAGTCAACATCGGTATACTTGCCATTCCTTTTAATCTTTTCGTTATTCTCGGAACAGACAACGGTGCGAACTTTACCGATGGTCTTGACGGACTGGTTTCAAAAGTAACTCTTGCAATACTTGCATTTTTGTTCGTTGCCGCACTTAAGCAGGAGAGTTCACTTGTTTATCCGATTGCCTGCTTTGCAGGTTCGCTTGTTTCGTTCCTTGTATTTAATTCGCATCCAGCAAAAGTATTCATGGGAGATACGGGATCGCTTGCTATCGGCGGATTCGTTGCGCTTTGTGCCATTGAACTTAAACTTACGCTTTTCCTTCCGATAATTGCATTCATTTATGTTGCAGAAGTTGCTTCCGTAATAATTCAGGTAAGCTACTTTAAGATTACCAAGGGCAAGAGATTCTTCAAAATGGCACCGATTCATCATCATTTTGAAAAGTCGGGCTGGAAAGAAACAAAGGTTGTTTCAATTTTTACAATTGTTACGATTATTCTTTGCCTGCTTGGATATCTTGCGTTATAAGCATATTTCGCATTCGAATTATTAATTTGATATTTGCATAATTTATTCTTTGGCAGATTGGCTTTTAATCTGTTTATTGATTATATCTTTAGTTTTTTAGCTGATTGGCTTCAGAATAATTATTTTGATAAGTATATATAAATTATTTGTTTTACAGGTTATTTGTTATGAGAGAGAGCAGAGTTAAAAAAGAAAAAAACGAGAATAAGGAAGGTTTCTTCTCGGTTAAGGGGATTGATATCTCCATTATTTTCGTGTCGATTTTTTTATCTGTATTCTGTCTTGTTTTCGTTTATTCGGCACTTGCTTTTGAAATGGGCGAGTCCAAAACGTTTCTTAAAATCCTTACGCTTAAGAGCAGCGACAGAACAATATTAAAGACAATGATTTACATTGTTCTGGGTATTGGTTCGATGCTTGCAATGTCATGCGTTAATTACAAAAAATGGAGAGAAAAACTCCCCATACTTGCAATATTTTCCAATCCGGTTCTTTATTACATTTTATCAATCGGATTCTTTGCTTTCATTGAAGTCATGAAACATGTAGGAAACGATGTCGGGGGCGAATCCGAGAAATCGGCACTTGTCGGCGGCGGCTGGCTTCTTAAGGCTAATAACGCTTACAGATGGATTCATATTCCGGGACTTAATATCAGTTTCCAGCCTTCGGAAGTTGTTAAGCTTTTGCTTATCATCTGCTTTGCAATTGTTATTTACAATGCAGGAATGTGCCTTGAACACTACAGAGGAATTGCTTTATATATTGTACTTATTTCGATTCCTGCAGCTGCCGTACTTAAGGCGTCTTCTGACTTATCTAGTTCGCTTGTTGTATTCGGTATTCTTTTCGTTATGATGCTTGTAGGTGCACCGAATCCGAAAAAGAGTATCTCTACGGCGGTAGTGATGGTATGTGCCGTGCTGATTGTTTTCGGAATCCTGATAGCGATGAATCATGGAAAAGAAGAAGCTGACATCAAGCCTTATCAGGCCAAAAGACTTCTTGCATGGCTTTATCCCGAAGATTATCCCGCATCTGCGGATCAGACAAACCAGGCACTTTATGCAATCGGCTCCGGCGGATATTTCGGTGAAGGAATCGGAAACGGTATGCAGAAAGTCAAGAAACTCCCCGAAGCCCAGAACGATATGATTTTCGCTCTTATCTGCGAGGAACTCGGCCTGGTAGGCGGCGTAAGTGTACTTGCACTTTATTTCGTGCTTATTTTCCGAATGTATATGATAAGCCTGAATCTCGATAACCTCTTTGAACGAATGGTGGTGGTCGGGGTCATAACGCATGTGGCCCTTCAGGTAATTATAAATGTTTGCGTTGTTACAAGACTTTTCCCGAATACAGGAATTCCGCTTCCGCTGATTTCGTCGGGCGGAAGTTCGATTCTCTTTATGTATTTCGAACTCGGTCTTGTACTGAATATAGGAAAATCCGTTGAGAGAAGTTAATGAAAAAGAAATCCAAAGGTAAGAAAAAGAAGACGGATGGTGCAAATCTTACCAGGTCATTAAAATATAATATCAACAAACTGCTTATACCTTTGATTATTTTAATGACAATAGCGGTTCTGATTCTTGTTTTCCATGAAATGTTCAAAGTGGAAAGAGTTGTGGTTGAAGGTTCTTCGCATTATACAACCGATGAAATCACGAATTACGTTTTAGATTCGCCGCTTTGCAGAAATACCGTCTTTGTAAATCTTATTTACAAAAACAAAACAATTAAAGATGTACCTTTCGTACAGCAGATGGATGTAAGCATCGTGGACCGTAATACAGTAAAGATTCATGTATACGAAAAAACGGTTGCCGGAAGCATATATAACCTCGGTAATTATCTTTACTTCGACAATGACGGAATTATCGTTGAAGTGTCCAAGATTAAGACCGAGAATCTTCCTGTAATTACAGGTCTTACTTTCGATCATTTTGAACTGCACGAGCCGCTTCCCGTCGATAATCCGGAAGTTTTTGACAGGATTTTGAACATCACGAAGCTGCTTAATAAAAATGAGCTTAATGCAGACATCATTTTCTTTGACGAATACATGAATGTAACGCTGTTTTTCGGTGAGGCGAGAATCAGTATCGGAACTGCAAATATGGCAGAAGAGCAGTTTGACGCATTACGCAGAATTTTACCGTCTCTTGAGGGCAAAAAAGGCGTTCTTCACATGGAAAAATATTCCAAAAAGAACAACAACGTTGTTTTTGAAGAAGATGTTGACTAAAATTCATAAAAATCGTTGCTTTATTTCGTTAAAAATTGTAAAATATCAATATATGTGTGTATTTTTCGAAATTTGTCTATAAATTGTATAACTTATTGTGTCGAGGAGGAGTTTAAAAATGTCCCAGGTTATGTCTATTGAGATTAAACCAAATGAATTTAATGTCGTAGCCAGAATTATTGTTGTAGGTGTCGGCGGAGCCGGAAATAATGCAATCAACAGAATGATTGATGATAATGTTCAGGGTGTTGAATTTGTTGGTATTAACACAGACAAGCAGGATTTGGCGTGCTGCAAGGCTCCCAAACTTATCCCCATTGGTGAAAGACTTACCAAAGGACTTGGCGCAGGCGGAGATCCTACAATCGGTGAAGGCGCAGCTAAGGAAAGCGTTGACGAACTTGAAGCTGCTTTAACAGGTGCCGACATGGTATTCGTTACATGCGGTATGGGCGGCGGAACAGGTACAGGTGCTGCACCCATCGTTGCACAGGTTGCAAAAGAACTCGGAATCCTTACAGTAGGTATCGTTACAAAGCCTTTCTCTTTCGAAGGCGCAGTTCGTGAAAGATACGCAAACGAAGGTATTGCAAAACTTCGTGAAGTAGTAGATTCGATTATTATTATTCAGAATGACAATATATTTAAGGTTGCTGACGATGACATGGATGCAAAGATGGCTATGAAGAAAGCCGATGAAATCCTTGAGCATTCGTTATCAGGTATTACTGATATCATCAACAGACAGGGTGATTTCAACCTCGACTTCGCAGACCTTAAGAAAGCCATGACAGACAAGGGCGACATTTACATCGGTATCGGTACCGCATCAGGCGATAACAAGGGTATTGATGCTTGCAACATGGCTATTGAAAATCAGATTCTTGAAACAGACATTGTCGGTGCATCCGATGTTGTTTACTACGTACAGGGTAAGGTTAAATTCAAAGACTTTACAGGCGTTGGTAAGAGACTTCTTGAGAAGTGCGGTTCACAGGCAAACGTATTCGGCGGATTCCTTTCTGAAGACAACGGACAGGATTCATGTACAGTTACCGTTATTGCTACGGGACTTCATACAGAAGAACTTATTAAGAAGCCCATCAACATCAATATCGGCGGTTCAAATCCTACATATCCTTCAGACAGACAGAGAGCTCCGCTTCAGAGAAAGCCCATTACTCCGACTCCTGTAACCAGAAAGCCTATCAGAAATGAAGCAAGTATTGTTACAAAAGAACAGGGCAAGATTACTGTTCCCACTTTCGTTAAGAAAACAAACAGAGATGAATAGGAGTAAATAATATGAAATGTCCCTTTTGTAATCATGAAAATACAAGGGTTATTGATTCGAGACCTGTAGAGGATAAAAACTCAATCAGACGACGCAGAGTATGCGATGAATGTCAGAAGAGATTTACTACATATGAACAGATTGAAACGATTCCTCTTATTGTAAGAAAGAAAGACAATAACAGAGAAGCGTATAACAGAAAGAAGATTGAAGACGGTATCTTAAGAGCATGTCACAAGAGACCTGTTTCTGCTTCTCAGATAAGAGATCTGGTAGACGAGATTGAGACTGAAATTTTCTGCAATGAAGATAAAGAGGTCGGCTCCGATACAATC
>JAEEGL014432787.1_pt1 | contig 10275 bp, 7 predicted proteins | sample 9134231 | NCBI WGS metagenome assembly JAEEGL01 (sample SAMN16246548, study PRJNA631951) | gut metagenome | biome: gut microbiome; feature: rumen; material: fiber-attached | host: Bos | place: Iran: Karaj | collected 2018-10
AGCCCATCGTGGCTATAAGCAAAACAATGCCGGAAATCAGTTTTGTGTGCAGCGGAAGGCAAAGACGGCTGAAAACCTGCATTGGAGCGGAACGAGCGTAGCGAGTTTAATTTCCTATTCCGCGACACCGCGGGTTTTCAGACGGATTTGACTGGGAGCGGAACACAAAACTGATTTCCGTGTCTTGTTTAAATCTCTTCTTGACAATTTTTGCCTTTGACATTTACAATATAAGTAACCTTAAAATACACTAGAGGTTGCAGTACAGGAGCAAATGAATGGGAAAGGTATTGTTTCTTAAGAGCAGTTCGCTGGAAAATGTTGCGCTTAACAATAAGATAAACGAACGCATCGGTTCATTTTTTATGGCTATCCACGAGGAAGAAGTCCGCAAAGCCGTTGAAGCTGGCGACATTTCCCTTATCATCATATACCTCAAGAACGTTTCCGACAAAGAGCGGTCGGAAATTTCAAAGATTCTAACAGGCATTCTTACCGTGCCCTATGTCCTTGCAGGCGAAAGGGAAGACCTGCACAAATACTTTGTTGCAAACCTTCAGGCCCATATCCTGCGCTACATAAAGACACCGATTCTTTTGTCTGCATTCATAGAAGAAATAAAGTGCATCCTTGAAAAGCTTGGCGAAAGCCTCCCCAACAATGAAGAACTCGTAAAAATTGCAAAGAAAGAAATCGTAGAAAAAGAAGCACCAAAGCATCTGCTTGTTGTGGACGACGACCTTGTTGCCCTTCGCACAATGAGCAACGTGCTCAATCCCCTTTTCAAAGTGTCTGTTGCAAAGAGCGGAGCCGCTGCCATTTCCTTCCTTGCAAAAGAGCATCCAGACTTAATCCTTCTGGACTACCAGATGCCTGTTTGCGACGGTTTGCAGACTTTGGAAATGATAAGGGCAGAGGAAGACTACAAGAACATTCCCGTCTTCTTCCTTACAGGCGTTGATGACGCAGACCTTGTAAAAAAAGCCATGGCCCTTAAACCCGAAGGCTACATCCTAAAATCCGCAGGACCTGAGCTTCTCATCTCCAAAATCGAGGCCTTCTTCTAATGAAATTTTCTCTTATAAAAAAAGAAGAGATTCCAATGATAAAACAAATGGTTGCAAGCGCAAACTGCCTTAGGGTAATATTCTTTGCGCCTGCCTTAACCATTTACATACTCACCGAATTTTTTTCCGACTGGAAAATCATGCATTCTCCAGCCTACAAACATTACCTCTTTAAGTTTTTTGGCTTTGAGACAAACGTATTCAACATCTACGTAATCCTTGACCTGCTGATTGTATTTTTTTCGCTTGTAATATTTTTTGTAGCCCTCTTTTACCGCAAAAAGCCCCAGGAGCGCCAAGATTTTTTCCTTACCTTTATGAAGCTCTATGTCTTTGCCCTCTTTACCATAAGTTTTGCGGTTGTTGTGGTAACAGCCTACACCGACTACGACATGTCCCACGTAGACTTTACCTTCTTTTATCTTATTGCACTTGTTTCGACCAGCGTATTTTTTTCAAATTTCTTTATTACGGTTCCGCTCTGCATCATCTACTTTGTTGCAATGCACGTGTTCATAGCCATCTGTCCCAACAACATCGTATACAAACCCCACGTTCCCTACGGAATATTCCTTGTAATAGCCCTTTGCTTTGTTTCCGTATTCAGGGCATTCAACCTGCTTTCCACCCTGCGCTACGAAAATCAAATAGAAAAATTCAAAAACGACGCGGTAAGGCAGAATGAGCTAAAGTCCATGTTCCTTGCCAACATGAGCCACGAAATCCGCACCCCAATGAACGCAATCGTTGGAATGAGCGAACTTGCCCAGGACTTTGACCTGGCCCCCGCCCAAAAGAATATGATCCGCCAAATCCGCTCATCGGGAATTGCCCTGGTAAGCATTGTTAACGACATACTGGACTTTTCCAAGATAGAAGCAGGCAAAATGGAAATTGTTCCTTCCGACTACGACATCCTTACCCTCTTGTATGACGTTGCCAACATCTGCAAGGTAAAGCTTTCTGGAAAGGATGTTGCGGTAAGAATTCAAATAGAAGAAAATCTTCCCCAGCTTCTTCACGGAGATGACATAAGGCTAAAGCAGGTGCTAATAAACCTAACCGGTAACGCCGCAAAGTTTACGGACAAGGGTTCAATCGTAATACGGGTTGTGCGCAATCAAGAAGGCCTTGTTGAATTCTCCGTTTGTGACACAGGCATTGGAATAAAAAAAGAAGACTTGGACACAATCTTTTCCGAATTTGCCCAGGTAGACATGAGCATGAACCGCACCAAGGGAGGAACAGGTCTTGGCCTTGCCATTTCAAAAAATCTTGTAAGGCTTATGGGCGGAACTTTGGGCGTTTCATCTGAATACCAAAAAGGCTCAAACTTTTATTTTGCAGTTCCCCAGGATGCCGTTTCGCAAAAGACGGTCGGAGAAGCCTACGCACCCCTTATGAAGGAAGCTTCGCAAGACAAAAATAATCCCCTGGTAAGGGACATAGATTCAAGCCTTTTCCAAAGAATCGAATTCTCTGCCCTCTTTGCCACAAACGATTCTGCTTCCTTTAGCAAAGATGCAAACTTTATTGCGCCGGATGCCAAGGTCCTTGTTGTGGACGACAACCTGGTGAACATTCAGGTGGCAGAAGGAATGTTGCAAAAGTTTTCCATTGTCCCCGACACTGCTTTGAGCGGTTTGGAAAGCCTTGAAATGCTAAGCGAAAAATCCTACGACCTTGTCTTTATGGACCACCAGATGCCTGTCATGGACGGTGTTGAAACCCTAATAAAAATCCGCGGTTCAGAATCCAACAGCCATACAGTCGTAATAGCCCTTAGTGCAAATGCCATAAACGGTGCAAGGGAAATGTTCATTCAAAAAGGCTTTGACGATTTTCTTGCCAAGCCGGTTCAGATAAAAGACTTTGCAATGGCGCTAAAAAAATGGCTGCCACAAAATCTAATAAAAAGCGGAGTGGCAACTTCTTCTGATGCTTCTTCCAAGAATGAATGGACTTGCCCGCCTTCCGTAATAAAAACTTTTGTAAGGCTAATCGACCCCACCTCTTTGGAAATAGAAGATGCCCTTGCCAAGAGTGACCTTAAAAACTTTACAATAAAAGTTCATGCGCTAAAAAGTTCCGCAAAGATTGTCGGTGCGGATGAGCTTTCAAAATTGGCCGCAGAACTTGAAGAATTGGGAAGCAAATGCGATTGCCAGGAGACGCTCTCCCTTATCCAAAAAAAGACGGAAAAGCTTCTTGCCCTCTACAAATCCTGCAAGCAGCTGTTTGCAAAAGAGCTCTTGTCCGAAAAAGAAACAGAAGGCTCTGCAAGTGGCGGAGATGCTTTGTCAAATGAGCCTGATGCCGCAGTGCTTACCGCAAAAGATGCAGAATCCTTTGCAGACAAAATACTTTCCGCCTGTGACCAAAACAACCTGAACGATTTGGAAAGCCTTGTGGCAAAACTTCAAAACTTTTCGCTAACGCCTTCCCAGAAAAAAATACTTGAGCAGCTAAAAGATGCCGCAGAACTAATCGACTTTGACCGCGCCAAAGAAATAGCCGCCACCCTGATTGCCCTGTAACTTGCCATTCCACTCACAGCCCCTTGTCATTTCCGTGCTTGACACGGGAATCCATTTGCAGCCCTCAGCCAAATCTACATTATAGTGTATGTCTGATTGTCCACCTTGGTAAGCCCAACCCGCTGCCAGAAAATCTCCGCATTGGTGTCCTTCGCATCAAGAACAATTTTCTTCGCCCCGGTTTCTAGCATAAGCCGCTCCAGTGCAAGAGTGCCAAGCCCAATGTTCCGGAATTCCTTGTTCACCTCAAAAAGGTCAATGCAGAGAGTGTCGCCCAGCATCTTGTAAACGCAGACCGCCTTTAAAAAACCGCTCGAAGGCTTGTAGTCAAAAATCATAAAAGACGACTGCTTAAGCACAAAAGAAAATTCCCCGCCCTTGGTATAGGATTTTAGCAGTGGAAAATTGTCCCATCCCTCAAGTGCCATGTAGGACTCAAAAATATCGCTGTCCACAATCCTGTAATTCAAATTCATAAACTACCCCGCGTGAATACTACCACAATTCGCCTTTTTTGTCATTTGGACGGTGATTTTTAGGACGAAATCCTACTTGCTCTACCATTTTACTCCTTGGCTTAATCCGACCGAACATGCCTCGCGTCACCGCCCTTCCAGGCTTCGCTAACGCTCATCCCCGCGCAAGCGCGTGGACTAAAGGCCTTCCACGGCGGCGTAGGCTTGTCTAAAAAAACATCCATTCTTTTTTGTTTACACTTGTTTTCTGCATAGTTTTATGCCATACTTAAGGTGAGGAGAAAATGCCATGAAAGATATGCTATTTAGGCGTATGGCTAGGGGGTGCTTTCTTCTTGTGACATTCCTCTTTTTGCTCCCCGGCTGCAAACAGTCTGACTCTTGGGAAGAGCCTGTCGCTGAATATTTTGACAAATACACAAACACAGCCGCAATAGAAAAGCACGAAATTTCGTGTGGATACGAAAAAGATGCCGGCGGCACTTCTTGCATTTCAAGCTACGGAAATAAGACCGTAAGCTTCTACCTAAGAAATCCACGCAACTATAACCTTCTGACAGCATTTTCAACTTTGGACAGTGGAGTTACCGTCTCGCAAAGCACTTCCGACAAAAGCGTTATCTATGTAACATATCCAGAAACCTACCTTATAGCAAATGACTGCGGTGGAAGCATTGGTGGCACAATAAGTCTGCAAGAAGAAGAAACCCTCAGGGAATTTGAAAGCTATACCTTTAGCCTAAAATGCAACACTCCGCCGCCCAGTGTAAAAGGGCCAATGGTAAACGCGGCAGGTGGCAAATATATAGTCTGCTTTTATATGCCTACGACAGAACTTGGTAGCCAAAGACACTCCGCAAGCAGCCACAAGCTTTTTATAAACAATGCTTTGGTCAGTGAAGGAAGCCCTTCTGACCTTATGGCTGCATCTGCTTTGCGTCCTTCAAACCTTGCGGCTCTGCAAGGTGGCACACTTTTTAGTACTACTACACCGTCCGGCTGTACTGCCTTCTATTATGAAACAAATGTGGATGTGCAGGAGGGAATTTTAAGCTGGTCTATACGCATAGAAGACGGTGAAGGGCTTTCTTCAAAAACGATGAAGGCTTCTTCTGACGTTCGCGATGTAAACCTTACCCTTACAGGTGGAGAAGTCTTTGCCCAAGGTGATGCTAGCCAAACCTTTACCGCAAGTACAGACGAAGGTGAAGTTGTTGGCTGGAGCTGGAGCTCAAGTGATGAAAGTGTTGTGACAGTTTCTGGCACTAATAATGGCAATTCAACTTCTGGCACTGTGGATATAGTAGGCGGTGGCACTGCAACTGTTACCGCACAGGCAGAACTTTCTGACGGAAGAATACTTACAAGGCAAAAAGAAGTTCGCGTACTTGGCATTAGTTTTAACGAGACGCAAAGGGACTTCCTTAAAGGCCAAACGGATACGTCCCTTTCCGCAAGCCTTGCAGGTTTCCCGGATGGTCAGACCTGCACATGGTCTTCATCCAATTCATCCGTAGCTTCAATAAATTCTGCAAGCGGCGCACTTTCACTTTCTGCCAAGGGAAAATCCACAATAACCGTAAGTGCAACTTATGGCGGAAGAACTGTGAGCAAATCCAAAGAGATAGTCGTACACGAGGTTAAAATAAACGGTGCAAGCGAAGTCTTTACCGGCTCTGGAAACACGCTGTCCCTTACGGCTGCCGTAGATAGTCCTTCGGGTGCATCTGCGCCCACTGGAATCGGATATGAATGGAGTTCGTCTGCTCCGGGAAAAGCTACGGTAAGCAATGGTACGGTAACTCCTGTCGCAAGCGGAAGTACTAATGTAGTGCTGACCGCCACGCTCAACGGTAAGAGTGTAACAGTTCTAAAGCCGGTTACAGTCTACACTCTTTCCCTGGCCGGAAACTGTCTTCTTTCTAAGACAGGTGGCGCAAAGAGCATTACTGCAACAATAACGCCTACACCCACATCAGGAACGTTCACATACTCATGGTCTTCAGCTAGCACAAACATAGCAACTGTTTCCGGTTCTTCTACAACAGGAAGTGTAACACCAAAGATTGGTGGAAGTTCTGTAATAACATTTAGCGTCAAGAAAGACGGCTCTGTAATTGCAAGCGCAACAAAAACGGTCTACGTCATAGAAATAAAGGGGATAACCGGCTTCCTGGTTGGCGACTCTCCTCGTGCGCTTTCTGTTGTTCCGGCAACGGGCCCAACTTATAGGTGGTTTTCAAGTAATGCAGAAAAGGCAACTGTTTACAATACTTCCGGAGTGATTACTCCTGTGGCAGCGGGCGACTGCAATATTACTTGCAAGGTTACAATGGGAAGTGACAGTCTTGATATTGTAACTGCCATTAAGATAGCAAATATAACATTTACAGGAATTACCAACGAAAGTGCAGGCATTACGATTGCTGTTGGAGAAAAGTTTGTGTACCCCTTTGCATTCCCTTACGATGCTTTCAACGGCTACATTGTAGAAGAGGAAAGCGAAAACTCTTCCATAGCAACAGCAGACACAACTTCCAATTCTTCAAGCTGGTATCTCCATATAGAAGGAAAAGCCGTCGGAGAAACTGATGTAAGCCTTGTACTAAGAAAGAATGGTATATCAGGCAGCGCAAAAAAAACTCTCCACGTAAACGTCATAGCTGCCCACACTGTTGCATTCTCAAATTTAAGCACTTACCTTGCATCCCTGCCCTCTGGCGCAGACAGAGATCATCCCTACAAGCTCAATATTACAGGGCTTAGTGCAAGTGATGTATACAATAACGGTAGTGACTCAACAAATTTGAACAATGCTCTCAAGGCCGCAGGAAGGTTCATAGATCTTTCTGCTACAACGCTTCCATCAGGGCTTACGTTACTGCAAAATGCCTTTGCAGGAAATAGCTACCTTGTAGGTGCCCCCTCTATTCCGAGCGGTGTAACCAATATGGGAGGCTGTTTTAACGGCTGCTCAAACCTAAAGATTCCTCCTGCAAGTATTGCAAACACTGTGACGGGTATGGCAAGCTGCTTCTGGGATTGCTACAGACTGGAAACAGCTCCTGCGTTCCCTTCTTCCGTAGAGATTATAGGAGGTTGCTTTGGAGGCTGTTCAAGTCTAACTTCTGCCCCTGTAATACCAGCTTCCGTAACTAGTATGGCAAATATATTTAAAGGCTGCTCGTCACTTTCTGGAACTGTTACGGTAAACGCGCTCATAACGGATAGCGATAAATGGAAAGATTCTTTTAACGGCTGTACCAGTTTGGCAAGTGTTGTCGTAAAAAGCAGCAACGTAAGAAATGCAATCCTTGCAGCGGATGGAAATTCGGCGGTGTCCTCAAAAATAGTTGTTACACCTTGACCAAATGGCCTTATTCTGTTAAAGTTATAATACTGTTTGCCAACTTAGCTCATCCGGTAGAGCAGCTCCCTCGTAAAGAGCAGGTGACCCGTTCAAGTCGGGTAGTTGGCTAAGGCCCTTCTTTACAGAGGGGCTTTTTTGTTTTTAAGGGCCTGTATTTTTAGCAAATAAGGGGCAGATGGTCGGCTTAAATTCTTTGCATTTGAAGCTTGTGCTTTTGCAAAAAAAAGCCTACCCCCGATTGTAAGGGCGGCGCAGCCGTTCGCGCAAGCGAATGGAGCCGGAAGGCGGAACCCTGGAAAGCGGGTTAGCAAAGAAAAGCTGGTCCAGAAAAGAAAATCATAAAAAAATTACTTTCGTATTGTTTTTGTGCTGGTTTTGCCTGTTGCTTCGTTTACCGTAACAAGAGCCCATTCCTGGTTAAAGAGAGTGTTAAAGCAGCGTTCTGTGTAGTCACCAAGTTCCTTGCTCTGGTGGTGGTGCACGTGGCCTGCGTAAACGTCCGTTACGCCTTCCTTTTCAAAGAGGGTTATGACGCGGGTTGATTCCTCTTCGTTCTGCAGGCAGTAGTAGCTTAGTCCGTACATGCCGCTTCCGTATATGGGATAGTGCGAGAACACAATTTTTGGGCGGGGGTCGCTTTGCATGGCACTCTTTAGTTTTTTGAACTGCTTTGGCCCAAGTGAGCCGCTTCCCGTGTCCAGTGCGTAGTAGCTGAATGCGGAGCTTTTAAAGCGGTAGAATGAAGTGTAGGGAAAGCATAGGTCAGAAAAATCGTCCCAGCCTGAATTAAAGAGGTCGTGGTTTCCTACGATGTTCAGCACAGGTATTCCCCGGCTTTCTATTTTTTCAACAAAGTCGCAGTACTTAAGGAATTCCTTGCGTTCACCGCGCTCTGCAATGTCTCCAAGGCAGATGCAGAATTTTGGGCTTTGGTCTGCGGGAAGGCCGTCCATCCATTCAAGAAATTCATCTTCATCTATGTTTTCTGCGCGCTGGCTTCCGTAGTGGGGATCCGTAAAAATAACGAATGTGTATGTTCCCGAAAGAGAAGCAAAAGTTGGGCCTACGCGCCCCTGGTAAAGTTCCTTCATCTGGTCGGCGCGTTCGTCCACAAAGTCTCCGTGGTGGAAGAGTTCAAACGCACCGTAACCGCAGGACGTGAGTTCAAGTGCGGTGAGAAGTATAAATATGCGGCTTAAAAAAGAAATGAACTTTTTCAAAAGAACCACCTTAGCCTTAATGCAAATTCGCAGGAATCAAACATGGCGGAATTTGTAAAGAAGTCCGTGTACCTAACCCTTGCCTCTGCACCTAATTCCTGAAGTGCGCTCAAGTGGAATACGCTTCCGGCACAAAGGGCGGGGGAGCCAAGCAGGTTGTAGCGGAAAAGCTCGTGAGTCCTGATTGCTGTGTAGAATTCATACCAGTAAAATGGATAGAAATGCAGGGAAAGGTCAAAGCCCATGGTTAAGTTTGTGAGTACCGGGTTTGTGTCGCGGATTGCAAATATTGTGCGCATCTTGTAGAGCGATACTGTATTCACTTTTAGGCTGAACCAGCTTACGGGTTGGGTTTCCAGCCAAAAGCCTGCAAGTATGTTGTTGGTTATGCTAAGTTCCTGAAAGTAGGTAAAGTTGTATTTTGCTCCAAGACCCATGCGGCCTTTGCTCCACCTGAATGGCCACCAGATGCCCTGTGCCGTAAACTGGTAGTCTTCTTCTCCCAAAAATCCTGCTGCCAGAGCCGTTGCCTTTTCCGACTCGTAGGTGTAGCCAAATTCAAATGCCAGCTGGTAGGGGTCAAAGCCGTTTCCCGTGTTGTAGATGGGTGTCATAAAAACGCTGTGCGTAGGCTGCGTGTCGTTCTGTGCCTGGGCAAAAAGCAGGGCTGGAGAAAGGAGTAAAACTGCTTGCAAAAGGAAAAACTTTAACTTCATTTTTTTTCTATTATATCATTCTGAAAATAATATGGCAATTGGCTTTTTTGTCCTTTCTTTTTTTGATGGTACTCTTATGGACGAAGTTCTGCTTGTTCTACCAATTCAGGCTTCTGCTAATTCGACTGAACATGTCTTGGCGCCACCGCCGTTCCGGGGTTCCGCGGGTCCCTTCCCGCTCCATTGCCGGGGTTCGACAAGCTCACCCAACGGCAACGCACTTCGTGCGCCCCTCCATGGCGGCGTAGGTTTCCTGAAAATTTGCAAGATGCAATAAAATAGGTTAGAATGAAAATATGAAAAACAATATGCTTTCCAAGCTTGTTGCATGTTACAACAGCACAAGCCTTATCCTGCGCATTTTTATTGGCATTGTCATTGGTGCGCTGCTTGGAGTTGTCATTCCTTCTCAGGAATGGATTGGTATTTTTGGCGACACTTTTGTTGGTGCGCTCAAGGCTGTTGCCCCGGTTCTGGTCTTTGCCCTTGTTACAAGTTCACTTGCCAAGGGTGGAACAAAACTTGACCGCCGCTTTGGAACGGTACTGGTGCTTTATATGGTTAGCACTTTGCTTGCTTCCCTGATTGCTGTTGCGGCAAGCTTTATTTTTCCGCAGACGATTGCCCTTGCAAATGAAGCTTCCGCTGATTCAGCTCCGGCTGGAATTGGACAGGTGCTAAAGAACCTTCTTATAAATGCTGTTTCAAATCCCATTGATGCCCTTGCCCGTGCCAACTACATTGGCATTCTTGTATGGGCATGTATTTTTGGCCTTGCGCTAAAGTCCATTGCAGGTGATGGAACAAAACAGATGCTCAATGATTTTGCGGAGGCGCTTTCCAAAGTTGTGCGCTGGATTATAAACCTTGCTCCCTTTGGAATAATGGG
>JAEEGL014569939.1_pt1 | contig 10275 bp, 16 predicted proteins | sample 9134231 | NCBI WGS metagenome assembly JAEEGL01 (sample SAMN16246548, study PRJNA631951) | gut metagenome | biome: gut microbiome; feature: rumen; material: fiber-attached | host: Bos | place: Iran: Karaj | collected 2018-10
CCTTCATGCTCGTGGCCTCCATGAACCCCTGTCCCTGCGGCTACTATGGCGACCCGACGCACAACTGCGTTTGTACACCGGGACAGATACAGCGTTATATGAACAAAATCAGCGGTCCCCTACTCGACCGCATCGAAAAACAGTCCTGTAATTTTGTGGGGTTAAAATCTTTTGCTAAATTTGCAGCATAACAAATTAGTTTATGGGCAAAGTAATTCTTTTTACTCGTGTATCTACTCAGCAGCAACATCTTGAATCTCAGGAAGATTCATTAAGAAGGGCCGCCATTGCTGATGGATTTTCGGAAGATGACATGATGGTCATTGGTACCAAAGAGAGTGCAATTAAATTAGAGGAAGAAGAGCGACAAGGGCTTCAAGAGCTTAAAAAAGAACTAGCAAAAGGCGACGTTAACATTATTTATATTTTTGAACTATCGCGATTATCAAGAAAACCAAAAGTTCTTTATTCAATCCGCGACCAGCTACTTGAAGCCAAGGTACAACTAAAATGTCTCAATCCTTCCTTTACCCTGCTTAATAATGACCGCAGTCAGTTTGACGGAACGGCCTCACTAATTTTTTCTTTGTTTGGAGCTATGGCCGAACAAGAAATGATTGAGAAAAAAGAACGTTTCCATAGAGGCCGAAGGAGATTGGCAGAAGAAGGTAAATATAATGGAGGTAAAATTCCTTATGGGTATAGGATAGATAAGGAACAAGGCAAGCTGATTGTCAGAAATGAGGAAGAAGCCGCCATAGTTCGAGAAGTATTTAACCTTTATGAGAGTGGCATATCACAACCTCAGCTAGCGAGGGAATTCTATCGACGTGGAAATCGTAGGATTACCCTGTCTTTTATAAACAACATACTCAATAATGAACGTTACACAGGTCGTAAGAATTGTTATCCAGGATCATCATTCGAGCGTGTCTATCCCGTCATTATTACTCCAGAACAGTTTGACCGATGCCGTAAAATAGCACAAGAAAACAATACAACGGCAAATAAAACGAAGAATATATACTATGCACACAAACTAATAAGGTGTAAACAATGTGGCTGTTTTTGGTCTGCATCTGGTGGCAAGGTCCATTATCATTGTTACGACGCATATAATAAAATGCGCAAATTTGACCATTACACCACACCGCAATGTACTAATAAAATAGGAATTAGCATCAACATAATGGATAGCCTACTTTGGCATATATGTGTTAAAGAGGAAGTACGTTATATCCTAAACGCTGCATGTTCAGAAGTAGCAGACTATAAGGATCGAGTTGGCGTTTTGGAACAAAAATTAGCATTTATCGACGACCGCTTACGTTCACTTGATGAAAAGAAAGAGCGAATAGTTGAAATGTACATTGACGGTTCTATTAGTAAAGAGAAAAGAGACAATAAGTTGTTAGAGGTCGATAAAGAACGTAAAAACATTCTTCTAGAACAAGTAGATTATCTAAATGAAAAAGAGCATCTTGAAGGCTTGATGGTAGACCTGAGTGCAAAATATGATTTAGATAATGTAACTAATATCGCTGGACATATTGATAAGATAATGTCCTTACAAGACCGTATTGCAAGTATAAACAGTGACAAGGAACGATCAGAGATCATTCATCGCCATGTAAAAAATGTCTCTGTTGAAAACCGCGAGTTATCTTATACTTTTGGAATCGGAACCCGAATGGCCATGACTCGTTTTATTACAATAAGTTACTATCGAGGTGTTACCGACTACTTCTATTATCTGCCCAATACAGGCAAAGGTGGTTTCGTCCTAAAATCCAATGAGAAAGGTGAAGTGATTGAAAAAATGCATTTCAAGTATCTTCGTAGGTTTTTTGACGAAGGAAAAGACCGCCGACACAATGAAGAAAGAGAAGAAAAAATAAAAACAAGGGAAGCCCGGTACCCTTCATCTAAATATGTCATGGGCTATCGTCTACTTGCTAAATTTTTAAACTGCAATATATCTACAGCCATAAGATATACTGATTCTGATGGGATTCTTGCATCTGCAAAAGTTGAAAAATACAACAAAGCATGGGTGTTTGATAAAAAGAAATGCATAAAATTATTAAAGGAAACAGCACAAACACATGCATGGGCAGAGAAAATATACGATAACATACCTGATGAAAACAAAAAGATATGAATGACTTTTTAAACGTTTTTGCCGATTTTGTAAATAAGGCAATTGATTATATAAGAGATAACGAGGACTCTTTAACCGACGAGCAGAAAGAGCATATTCGTTTAGCAAAAGAAAACAATCTAGAGCCTAACTTTGATGAATATGAACCAGAAGGAGAAGAAGCCACTTTCAATGACTTCTATTACTTCTTTCTGAGAACAGTCTATGTTGCAATCTATGTCACTGAAGAAAAGAAGTTCTATGAAGCTATCTTCAAAAAGGATGCAAAATTTACTCCTTGGGGATTTCTCAATGCTTCATATTTCTTGAAAAACACCACCTTATGTCTCAATGAACCAACGCAAAAATTACAAAAGCTATACTATAATGTTGCTTGTAATGTTTCTCTTCAGCGTTTTGTAAATTTGGTAAGCGACGAATTATCACCCTGGATGATGAAAATTTCAGAGTATGAGTATTATGACATTCTTTCACGACTTACCAGAAGAGACGCAAGTACCCTAATTGAATTATTAGATAGCTCTAGAGAGATTAAGAATAACCTTAAATCATTATTGTTTGATAAGAATGAGGAAGGATTCTGCAACCTTTGTATTTCAACAAGCACAGATTTTACAAAGTCCGCAGGGATAGCAAGCATATGGTATCACTCAATAATTAACTTCACAGAGAAACTATCTATTATTCCAGGTGTAACTTCTGAGAAGGAAATAACGGGGCCTGATCATCTGAGTATTTTGGAGGGAACTTACAATGACAGATTGTTATCAGTTGACAACCAATTGCAAGAGGCATTGATTGACTTGCAAAAGCTAAGTGAAGTTGAAAGTGACATAAGTTTACAGGATTTTTCTTCCATGAATTTCTGCAATATTTGTAAAATTATGGAACTATCTGAAGGTTATATGGTATTGTTCTCCTCCATTTTAGAAATAATATCCCTCGATATGAAAGCTGTAAGAGGACTAAAGGAGCATATTCAATCAACACCTTATTACAAGATGCTTCTAAATAATCTTACTGTAGATAATTATGAGGTATTCAATTACCGATGCTATGAACCAATAGATAATTTTCGTAATTTTTTTGTTGAACAGCGAAGTCTACCAGCCCAAACTCATAATAAGGAAGAAAAAGAATTCATACTATCAAACAAAACTTATGGAGCAGATGTTTGTGCCAATATATACAAAGAGCTTGTAAAGGAGAATATTCTTGATGCAAGTGATGATATTTTTTATTCTTTTGTTTATCGGACTGCTATTTTATATGCAGGAGAAGCAGAACCTTCCGTTATTACATGGAAGGGAACCCCAAGAGAATTATACTATTTTGTTTTCTCATTCTCGGATGGAGCAGATACAAGGCTATGGACTAAAACCGCTAAATTCTTTGTTTTTTTAGATGGAAGTACTCCTAAAACTAACGGAGTAAAAAACCAGGCTCAATCATCAACAACTCGCATGGAAGCTCTAGTCAAAAGAGTTATGAAATAAAAGCAAACTACACTCCTATCATTTAGCCGCTTATCATAAATATGACAAGCGGCTTTTCTTTTTTTATACCCACTTTTTTCATAGTTTTCATAGTTTTCTTCATAGTTTTCATAGTTCCAGGAACCCTTCATTTTTCGCTTTACCTTTGCAGTAGAAATTTAAAAACAAAGATAAAATGAAAAAAGAAATGAACATCAAAATCTCAACCGCAAAAACAATAAGCGGTAACAAGAGAGACTATTACTTGGAACTATTAGCAGCCAAAGTAAACAAGTCAAGTGAGGAAGAAATTCTCGCAATGTCCCACAACTGGGGACGCAGTGAGAAGGAGGCCCAGAGCGATTTAGCCAGAGTTGAGAACCTTTACTTCGCCGTCGGGGTTTTCCTTGACAAGGCACTAGAGGAAGTAAGCACACCAATCACCTCAACTGGAGACAAGATCGGAAGTAGTGTCATTCAGAATGCATATCCCTAAGTGAAAAAGAAATGCTGATGTAGTGACTGAGAGGTTCAGACACATACAGACAGAGAAAAATAAAATCAATAATAATTAAAAACTAAGAATTATGAAAAAGAAAAGTATTAAAAAGACCTTAGCAGTCATCGCTATCGTCGCAGCAGCAAACCCCAACGGCTTTACATTCAATGTAAAAAGGGGCGAGATTCAAAACACAGGGTATGCCGTTGCCCTGTCAGCTACTCAAAATAGTTTCGGAGCAGAAGGCTTCCTGAAGGTAGTCGAGTATGCTTTGAAAAACAACATTGATTGTGTTGGAGGATGGCTTGATCAACTGACTGGCAGATTCTACTTTGACGCAACAGTGATTGTGGAAGAGAAAGAAAAGGCCATCGAATTAGGTAGAGCTAACACACAATTGGCAATATTCAATCTCAATACTAACGAAGAAATAAGAATATAGAAATGGAAACAACAATTACAACAAACAGTTGCAAGGGAACGTGCTTTGTAGCTGGAACAATTACAGGGTTAGTGGCAGCATCAATCGTTGTAGGGGTCTTGGTCTACAGGACTCCCTCTGGGAAAGATGTGATCCAAGTTACACCCAATGAGAAGTCTGAAAAAAAATATGTGTTTGTCTCTATCGATGGCAGGCATGTGGTTCTCTCAGAATTTGATGTATATAATATCAGACAGTTACATAAGGATGGTGTTTTACCTTCCGTAATAGCCAAGAAATACCAGATAAGTGCTGTCATGGTATGTAAGATTATTGAATCAATGACTAATTTAAAGAAATAAAACTATGAGTAAATTTATGGAAAAAGCCTGTAAATTAGGCAAGTATTTAACTCCTGCAGGAATAGGTGGAGCTATTCTGGGTATAGGGAAAATCTGTGAGACCAATTACAAAGCTTCCCAAGAGAAGCCAGAGGTAAGAGACAATTATTTACGGATGAATGTCAAGATAGTAGGCACTCTTACCGTTGCAGCAGCAGCTTTGATAGTTGTCTGGAACGTTTGTGATTCGGTTAAGTATTCTGAAAACACGAAGGCTGACGCAGAGTTAGAAGCAGTAAAAGCAACCTTCGGGAGAAGAAGGAATGGAAGTGATAGTGAGGGGGATGATAATCCAACTGACGGAGATCCTTCATCGAATGACAACGAGATAAAAGCACAAAAGGCATCTGACATTAAAGGCTCTTATGAGAATTACAATGATGGTCAGTTACTCGGAAAGCTTATTTATAAAGGTGACACTGTCATCTGGTACGGAACTCCGGGATCAGGAAAAACTACCGCAGCCATTCAGATGGCAATTGACTTATCACTTGGCAGTCACTCTAAACTTATACCAGCCATTTACGACAATGGTTTGCATAAGCCTATTCATATTATTTATTATGATATGGAAATGGATGATAATGACTTTGACAACTTCTTTGGAACGTATGACCGTAGCCAAATCCCTAACATCGATTTCTTCCGCAATACCTACTTCACGAAACCTACCGATTTCGTTAATAATGTTCGGTCAAAGCTTTCTACATGCAAAGATGACACAGTAGTTTTTGTAGACAACGCTTCTGCTATTGGGCTTACCCTAAATGCTGAGGGTATTCGCTCACTGTTCCTGAACGACTTTAGGAAGATGAAGGAAGAATGTAAAGCACGAGGTTTCACCGTAACATTCATAGTTATAGCCCATACCAACAAAGAACAGAAATTGTATGGCTCTAGCAACTTTTCTAACTTTTGCTCCACCATGTTGAAAATGGAGAGAGTGCCAAACAAGAACTGTTCTACTCTTAGCGTGGAGAAGAGTCGCAAATATGGCACCGACATGCAAGATAAGAAATTTATGCTCGAATTCGATACAATAGACGGTCATAAAGGTTTTGAGAATAAAGGCGAGATTAAAATGAGCAATCGTGAAACTACTGAAAAGGACTCTCTCAATGACGAACCAAAGTTTGATACCTATACACTCTCTCAGGTACAAGAACTATATGAGTTGAGCCAAAAGCAGAAACCTAATCCAAAAGGAGAAGGCACTGTTCAATATAGCTCTAGAGACATTGCCGAAGCAGCAAGTTTCAAAATAAGCCATGCTAAGGTATGTGATTTAATCCGTCAATACAAAGAGTATATGGCGAAGAATTCAACTCCAGAACCTGAGTCTGACGACTATGTTGAATATGATGAGGTGGAGTAGCTGACGTTTATGATGACTGTCAAAATGGGAGCGTGTCCTAGGGATGCGCTCCCATTTTTTTGTTTATACCCCCTACAGATTATAAAAAGAAATACTGCCACCCTCACAGGCAGCAGTACCCAAGCATCAGCTATATTCGGCGTGGCCATGAAACCTCGGAAACTTCAAAGATACATCGCGTACAGAAATAAGTGGCCAATGCCCACGCTTTCGGTGTTATGTCTCTTTATCTAATATCGTTTGGCTCATGTCGTAGTCTACCAGCACCTCCCAATACTTATTAAGCAGCAGTTGGAGCATGATGAACACTTTTCTAACGTCAGCCCCGGTCAGCGGTTCTTTCGTAAGCAGCCCGTATGACCGTTCAAACCGTGTAGTCATTTCGAGGTAGCTGGCATCCCCGACAACGTAATCATAGACGGCCTTACAGATACTGGTGATGGGAAAATACTTCTGAATGGCAAAGTCTGGGAACCTGAATGTGGCTTCAACGATCTTGCACCATTCATCAATTACCTCCTTCCTCAGATACAGACCGTCGCAAATCTTATCCTTCAGTTTTTGGAAATCCTGGTATCTGTCTATGGCATCATCTACGGGATTGTCGCTGTTAGTCAGGAAGTCGTAGCTGTTCAAGTCAGCATTGAAGAGTCCATTGAGCAAGCAGGCACGTTCTTCTGCCTCCTTCTCGGTCAGTGGGTTCATAGCTTGTTGGTGAGCTATCCCAATGAGTCGATACTGGCTATAGAGGAACATCAGATTACAAGCAATAACGAGGTTGGTCGTTCTGGTTCCATCGACTACTGACATCTTTTCTTGTATCTGTAGACGTGAGAAGGCTTGTTCGCTGATGAATATGCTCATAAATACAGGCTAATCAAACAGTTTCTTCCAGATCCACAGCACCGAAACAGCACCGACAACACAGAACACAAAATTGGTAAGGTAGCCTTTCCCCAGCAGTTCGATGTTCAACAGATGGCTGATGAAGGTGCCTACATAGCTGCCGATGATACCAATAATCAGGTTCATGCAGCAACCCTTACCCTCACCGCTCATAATACGATTGGCGATATAGCCCACAAGGATGCCAGTCAGAATGGGCCAGGCCGTAAAATCTGCTATATGCTCTAACATAACTTATTTCTTATTACCACGCTTTTCTTATAAATACTCTTAAATGATTTGGCGAAGTTAGTCATTTTAAACTTAATATCAGTAAATTTGCACTGACATTTAATGAACTTTATGAAGAAAATCGTTTTATCCATCGTCCTGTTGCTCTCCGTGGCCAACCTACAGGCACAGAGCATCAGCCACATTGAGACAACGAAGAACTGGTACTACATCTATGACCAGAACGGCAAAAAGATAAAGACCCTCAGTACCAGTCAAGGAGAGCTGAAGGGGTACAGTTCGACGTTCTACATTATCAAACAAGGTTCAGCCTTCTACATTACCTACGACGTGAACGGGAAACGGCTTCATACATTTGGATCTGCTTCTGTTGGCGAGATCCTGGCTGTTAGTGGCGATACCTTTACGAGCAGACAGGGAGCATGGATCTACACATGGAGCAAAGAGGGTAAGAAGATAAACACAAGGGCTGCAAAATGACACTCAGGGAACTTATATTGTCAGTGAATGAAGAGGACTATAGCGACTCAGCCTTATTCCAAACCTTGCGTACCTTGAAGCCTGATTATGGTTCTAACAGGCGAATAGAAGTCAAACTGGTCGAGGGTGAAGTTTCGATAACCAATACTCACGTTAGTTCCTTGGCCGACATCCTAACTTATTCCATTGACGTTGCCCCAGACCTGCAAATTACCAAGATCCAACTTTTAGACGCTATCCTGAAGGAATTGGCATCCCCTGGTTTTGACGATGTAGAGCAGGCTGACTTCTGGGATGACTTTGACAATCTACAAAAAGCAAAGATTATCAGATAGAATGAAGCACCTGACGAAGATACAGGACATAGAACAAACCATAGCAGATAATCGTTTGTGTCTTTTCTATATCAAAGCTCCCGATTGTGGAGTTTGTAATGTCATGCTCGGTAAGGTAGAGGACATTGCAAACAGTTTCCCCTCGCTTTGTTCCTTTTATACCGACATCATTGAAGAGCCATTGATAGCGAGTCATTTCTTGGTCTATTCTGGACCAACCGTATTATTACTGATGGAGGGGAAGGAAGTCTATCGTGGATCTCAGTTCATAGACTTGGAAGAATTGAGATATAACATTAACCGCTACATAGAATTACTCGACCAATGACTGACTACGATACTATATGGCGCACACAAGACGAAATAAGGACGGTGGTAGATGCAGCACTTGGATGTGGCATCTGGGACATCCGCTATAACAGTAAGCGAGGGGCCATCGAACTTGAACTTGCTACCCACCTCGATGAAGATGCTGTGAGTGATATTAGCTGCCAGTTCCCTTTGTCCTGTGACTATGATGGTGAAGGAATGAGGGGAACAAAGTTCGTGTTCTATCTGTAAAAGGGAAAGATTGCTATTTGAACAATCCTTCCCTTCCTTCGTGACTAACCCATCTTCACACAATCGAAATACGAGCGATTCATGTGACTTGGATCAATCTCAATACCATACTTGCTCATAAAGAGCTGTGCTAACATTGGATGTTCTCGTGTCTGACCAAGTGGAGGTGTCGTAGACGCTGTACTTGTTTCCACGAACATGCCCTTTTCAAGCTTCTGCCTCTTATTTTTGCAAGGGGCATTGTTGCTGTACTTTGCTGTGATTTTCCAGAGTGGCATAATTCACTTTTGTTTTTGTTAATACTAAATTTACAACTATGCAGTAATTTCTGCTTTCAAATGTTTCATTGGTCTGCGCTATGCTGTTCTGAGGCACAAGTGGAGAAAGAATCACTTTTAATCCCATAAATTACGAAAATACTTGCAAAACAGATCAAGTCCTTCCTCGACTGTACGCTTTTCGTCATCTGTATTCAACGACTGAACATATTTCATTACTTCAAAGGCATCTATCATCTTCTGAATGGTGTTGTTCCATTCACGCATGTCCTTAAAGCCGTCAGGGTGGCCATGTTTGTCAAGTGCCTTGAATGCTTGCAAACGAGGCACTATCAGTTGGGATATAGTATTATCCGTATTCCAAACTTCTTCTATAGGGAAGTCGTTTTTGTGGCTCCAATTATCGGATGCCGTTTTCTTTCTCTTTGTCATAAGCAAAAACCTATTTTACGATTCTCTTTTGATTCCAGTCTCTCACTATCACAATACTCTGCAAGTTCAGCTACCAAATCGTCAGAATCTCCATGTAAAATGTTTCCGATAGTGTAATGCCTGGCTATGTTCTCTATTTGTCCTCCGCTGAATTCATATTTTGAAGCAAGGATGCGAGATTGCTCTTCGCTCAACTTGGGTATCATTTCATGCCACATGTTCATACGAGCTTCAACAGTAGGTTTCTCGAACTTAATCTTGTAAAGGAATCGACGTTCAAAAGCTTTATCCATATTCTGTGCAAGGTTAGTCGTTGCAATGAGTATTCCATCGAGCGTTTCCATTTCTTGAAGGATAATATTCTGGATAGAATTCTCCATCTTGTCAACAGCTTTCTCAGCACCTTCCTGACGTTTGCCTATAACAGCATCAGCCTCGTTGAATAGCAGAATCGGGGCAATATTACTCTCTTTTACTCTAGCTCGGTAATTGTCAAACACCTGCTTGATGTTCTTCTCACTTTCGCCTACCCACATACTTTTTATCTGTGATATGTTGACTTGAAGAATATCACGTCCCGTTTGTTTTGCCAATTGTAAGACAGTTTCGGTCTTTCCTGTTCCTGGCTGGCCATAGAAAAGACATGTGAAACCACAACGGAAACCAGTATCTTTCATTCGAGTACGAATTTGTTTGTACTGTACATCGTCAAGTAGATTC
>JAEEGL015131315.1_pt1 | contig 10275 bp, 7 predicted proteins | sample 9134231 | NCBI WGS metagenome assembly JAEEGL01 (sample SAMN16246548, study PRJNA631951) | gut metagenome | biome: gut microbiome; feature: rumen; material: fiber-attached | host: Bos | place: Iran: Karaj | collected 2018-10
AACATCGGAGGCGAGGTGTTCGACGACATCAAGGTGTTCTTCAGGCAGTACGCGCCATGGGCGTCCGACTGGACGAAGAAAGGCGGCTTCAAGGCTCCGCAGAACGTCTGGAAGGCGCCGTCGTCCGCAGTCTGGATCCGCTCCGCCGACGGCATGTGGTGCGGAGCTGCGACATACGCCGAGGCCGTAAGGCACTTCGTCTACTGGATTTCCGGGGACGGCGCCGTGCATCCGGACGCGATGTTCTCGCCAATCGGATCGACCCGTCTCGCCGCCGGAGAGAAGTGGGAGCCGCACGGACAGGTCTGGATGGTCGCCGCGACAGGAAAGAACGGTCCGGACGGCTGGCGCCGCTTCATAGACGAATTCACCGACACGCAGTCAAAAGGCATCGATCTTTAACCGCAAATCTGAACACAACCACAAACAGGAGAAAGAACAATGAAAGCAACAATGGCATTCGCGACGAGGGCATGCATGGCGTTCACCGTTGTCCTCCTCGGCGCTACGGCATTCGCCGGACTTCTCTACGAACCGTCCAACTACGCCGCGCAGGAGAGCCTCGTCCTCCAGCTCGACGGCATCCGCAACGCAGGCGCGCTCAAGGCTCACAACAGCGAGGCGACAGTGTGGACCGACCTGGCCTCGTCGCGCACCGCCGCCATTCGCGAGATTTCGTCAATCCCCTCCCGTTCAGTGCCATCCGCATCGCTTGCCGTCGGCATGAGCGGCTGGACGGACGACGGCTTCTATTTCGACGGCACAACTTTTGCGCAGATGAGTTCGGCGCTTGAACTCGGCAGCACCTACACAATACAGTTGGTGTGCGATGTGGACACCGACACGTTCCAGAATCGCTACACGCAATCCCAGTCGGCAAGCGAGCCGCCTCAAAACGACAGGAACCTGCAGTGGCCGGGCTTTGTCGGCACGACCGACACGGACGGCAAGGACTACTGCAACATCTACTACAACTGCGGCAATGACAACAAGAACGTCCAGTGCAAGGCAAACAACGTAAACTACGATGTCAAAGTCGCAAAGGCCAGCTGGAACAATCGTTATATAACAGCGTGGTCAAGCGGCTCTCAAGTGTCGCTGTTCGATGGGAATTCAATAGGGACAACAAAATCCAACAATCTTCCCGTCGGCACGCGCACACTTACGTTTGGCGCGTCTTATGGCGGCTCGACCTACGGCGCCTGGCGGCGTTCACTCGTCGGCACGATCAAGGCAATCCGCATCTACAACAAGGCTCTTTCAAACGATGAGCTCGCGGCGAACCGCACCATCGACGAGGCGCGCTTCTTCAACGGAATTCCCGTCACGAACGTCATCGTCACGACGGCGATCCACGGACTGGAGGGCAACGAGGCGTCCGGCGCGTATGCGATCGACTCGGACGGCTACACGTTCACGGCTCCTCAGCAGAACGCGACCGGAGGCAGCGTCTATGCATGCGCAGGCTACACGCTTGAGACATGGAACGGCTCTGCATGGAGCGCGCCGGTTTCGCATCAGGGCACTTCGTGCACTCTCAACAACAATTCCGCGAAAGTGCGTCTGACATGGCAGTGGCAGCAATCCTCCATCATCGCGTCGGACTACACTTGGATGTCGTCGCCCGCAAACGCGGCGTGGGACGGAACTTCGCTCAACTGGAATTCGGGCGAGGCGTGGGCGGACGGCAACAACGCGATCTTCGGCACATCCACCCAGACGAACGTGTCGGTCGGCTCCGCACGCCTTGTAAACGACCTTACGATCAACAACGTCGCGTACACGTTCAACGGTAATGGGCCTCTGCAGATCACAGGAACAATAACGCCCGTAGGCGCGAAGAACCAATACTTCAACGTCCCGCTGGCAAGCGGACGCTCCGACGGATCGCTCCACTTCTATGCGACCGGCGTCGACTGGCGCAGCGTCTACCTGAACAGCGCGAACAACTCCCAGTCCAGCACTGTACTGGGCGGCACGGTGTTCCTCATGCCGAACAGCGACGGCGCCTTCGGCCCAGCTCCCGCCGAACCGGCGGAGAACATCTTCATAAACGGCACGCCCACCATATACGGGAACGGCTCGTTCGCCGTACACTCCAACCGCATCGTCAAGATCGCCTCGGGCTGCGCGCTCTGGACCGGTTCCAACAATCCGTTCACCTACAAATCGCAGATCGTCGCCGAACCGGAGGACGACTTGGACTACAGCCTCGACACATACGTCAAGATCCGCAGCAACTGGGGAGGCCTCGTCACCTTCGATCCTGGCGCAGGGCGCACGAACGCCTTCGGACGTCTCTTCGTCGACACGCGGCGCCTCACGCTCGCGAGCGGCACGACGGTTGTCTCCGGGCCTGTCACAGGCACCACCGAGAAAGCCATCCTCTACGTGAAGGGCAACGGTGAGGGCACGGGCTTCTCGAGCTCCAGAGGGTATCTCCTTGTCGACGGCGGCGAACTTACGTCTCCGACGATGGCAGGCGGCGTCCGCTATGTCGACGTGAGCAGCTACGGACAGGTCGTCGTCACGAACGGCGGCAAGGTCGTGTTGCCTGAGGGCGTCCAGTGGCTCAACGGCCTCGCCAGCCCCGGCAAGCTGACGGTGACCAAGGGCGGCAGCCTGAGCGCGGACCGGCTGCGCGTCAGCCAGTCCGGCTCCGCTCAGTCGGAAGTCCATCTCGACGAAGGCGGACTCATTGCTGTGTATCAGCTGCGCATGGACAACGCCTCGACCGGCCTCTTCGCGTTCAACGGCGGCAGCTTGCAGGCCATCAAGGAGACCCGCGCGTTCTACGAAGGCTCGGCGGCAAACTGGGCGAACGTCACCTTCACCGTCGGCGAAAAAGGCGCGGGCTTTGACCTGTCCAACGGCGTTAACCTCTGGTGGAACAAGGTTCTAGTGAGCGCGGCGGCCTCTGACGGCGGCCTCTTCAAAAAGGGCTCGGGCGTACTTGTGATCAGCTCCGCAAACACGTACAACGGTCCGACGGACCTCAGGAGCGGACGCATCCAGGCCCGCGTGGACAACGCCCTGCCCGCCGGCTCCGTGCTGCGTCTCGGCGGCGGAGCGGATACGCGCTTCGTTGCGTGCACGTACGACTCTGAAACTCCGCAGCGCGAAACCGTGCAGAGGCTCTCGAGAGTCGAAGGCAGCGGCGAGCTCGACTACATGAGCGCTTCGTCCGTGAACGGCGCGGTCGCCCCTTCCGCCGACGGAACGATCACGTTCATGACGGCCTGCAGCATCTCCGGCGACTACGAAGTCACCGTCGGCGAGAGCGGGTGCGGACTCCTCGTCCTCAAGGGCGAGAACCAGAGCATAGCCGGCCTCAAGGTCAAAGTCACGAATGCGACGGCTCTCGACAAGAAAGCCAGCCGCAACGCGTACAAGATCCTCGAAGCTCCCAAAGGCTTCACGGGCAGGTTCGACGAAGGCTCGCTCCCCAAGGACTGGAACCTCCGGTATGTCGGCAGCAGCGTGTATCTGCACTACAACAAGGGCACGATAATCACAATACTCTGACGTCGCGGAGGCCGAAGATGAAAAGACGGGACTTCATCAGGACTTCGATACTCGCGGCAGGCGCGACCCCGCTTGCCGCGATTGGAGCGGCCGGCTTCGAGGTCCCAAAAGAAAGAGTCGTTCCATACTTCGGCGGCGGTTGGAGAATGTACGCGTTCTCCAACCGCACCATAGACATCATGCTCTCCACGCTCTTCCGCTCGCCTTCCGGCAGGCTGGTGATGGTGGACGGCGGATGGGGCAAGGACGGCGAGTTCCTGCTGCCCGTGCTGAAGCAGTTCGGCGGAGTCGTGGACACGTGGTTTCTCACGCACGCCCACGGCGACCACTACAAGGCGCTCGGCGGGATTCTGAAGAAGGCAGACTGCGGCGGACTGAAGATCGGCCGCGTCGTCCACGACTTCCTCCCCGTCGACTTCATCAAATCGACTGAAAAGGCCTGCGCGCCGCACGTGGCGGAATTCCTCTCGGACCTCGCGCGAAGCGGCATCGCCGTCGAAAAGCCGTCCGTCGGACGGAAGTTCGACTTCGGCGAGGGGCTTTCCTTCGAATGCCTCAACGGCTACGACCTTTCCATGAAGCGAGATGCGGTCAACAACTCCAGCATATGCTACCGCGTCGAGAACGGGGGCAAATCCGTCCTCGTCACCGGCGACCTTGGCGCGGATATGGGCGAGAAGCTGCTGAAGACAGTGCCGCGCGGCAAGCTGAAGTGCGACATGTGCTTTCTCGCGCACCACGGCCAGGCCGGCGCGAAGAAGAGCTTCTACGAGGCCGTCAAGCCGGAAGCGTGCATCTGGCCGACTACGCAGTGGCTCTGGGACAACGACCTTGGCGGAACGCACGGGCCAGGCTCGGGCCCCTTCCAGACCAACTACACGAAATGCTGGATGCAGGAGCTGGGCGTAAAGCGCCAGTTCCTCCTCACCCGAGACTTCGTCTTCACGTGAAACTGGCTGCTAAATGAACACGGTCCTATTCTTCGCATATTCCAACAAGTACATCTGCTCCGACCGCATCGAAGGCGCGCGCCGGTATGCGGAGAAGGTCGGCTGGAACATACAGGTCGTCGAGAGCAACAACACTGGCCAGCTGCTCAACGTCAAGGGACTCGTGGACTTCTGGAAGCCCATAGGCGTCATCGCGGAATGCGGTGGCGGCCTTTCTCCTTCTTTCCACAAGGTCGTCGAAAAGCTCCCTCTCGTCTATCTCGACGAAGACCCGAGCCGGAAGAAGGACAAGGCGATCTACGTCAACTCCGACTCCACTCTCGTCGGCGAGATCGCCGCGAAGGAACTGCTTACGCTGAAACTGCCGCACTACGCGTTCGTCGGATGGCTCAAGCCGAGGTTCTGGAGCGAGGAGCGCAGAGAGGCGTTCACTGCGGCGATCAAGCTGAACGGATACGACTGCAGCGTCTTCGAGTGCCCCAGGAACGCAGACGGCTCGCGCCGCCACGAACTTCTGCGGACGTGGCTCCAGGCCCTGCCGAAGCCATGCGGAATCTTCGCGGCGAACGACCCGGTCGCAGAGGAGATTCTGACGATCGCAGCGTCCGCGGGCATCTCCGTTCCGGACGACATCTCGGTGATTGGCGTCGACGACGACACCGTCATCTGCGAACGCACCAGGCCGACCCTGACGTCGATCCGCCTGGACTTCGGGCAGGGCGGCTTCATCTGCGCCGAAATGCTCGACAGGCGCATCCGCAATCCGAAGTTTAGGAGCGCAACGGCAAAGTTCGGCCCGGTAGTAGTCACGCGGCGCCAGTCAACGCAGCGCTTTTCGCAGACCGACCGGAGAGTCACGCGCGCCATAGAGTTCATCCGCCTCAACGCATGCGACGGGATAGGCACGTCCGAGGTCGCAAAGGAGATGGGGCTCTCGCGCCGGATGGCCGAGCTGGCGTTCCGCCGCAAGACCGGGCGGACCATCCGCGACGAGATACAGTCCGTCAGGATGGCGCATGTCGAAAGGCTACTGCTCGATCCCAGCCGAGACTCCGCGTCGATCGCTACTTTCTGCGGCTGGGCGTCGGGTTCAGCGCTGCGAAGGCTCTTCAAGGACCTTCACGGCGGGCTGTCAATGCGGGAATGGCGCGCCAAGGAGATGAAAGCCCTAGGTCGCAAGTGAGCGAAACCGGTTTTCAGGCCGGAACTCCCTGTCGCGGCGGCGATCGCCGCGCCGACACGACCAAAAAGCGGGCACCACCTTACGCGGCGGACGAAATTATGGTATAATACCGATTTCAATCTGAAAGGTCCCAAATGTCTGAAATCGGAGTTGGAATTCTGGGCTTCGGGACCGTCGGCGCGGGCGTTGCCGACGGCCTTCTGAAGCATCGCAGTGTAATGGCGGCTCGTCTCGGCGTGGACATCGAGCTGAAGAAGATCGCTGACCTCGACATTACAACCGACAGAGGCGTGGCCGTTCCGTCCGGAGTGCTCACGACCGACGCGCAGTCCGTCATCGACGACCCGAGCGTGCGCATCGTCGTCGAGACGATCGGCGGCACGGGCGTGGCGAAGCAGCTCGTCCTCGCGGCGCTCAAGGCGAAGAAGTGCGTCGTGACGGCGAACAAGAAGCTTCTGGCCGAGCACGGGCGCGAGATCTTCGACACGGCGGCAGAAAACGGCGTAGACATCTACTTCGGCGCGTCCGTCGGCGGAGGAATACCCATCATACGCGTTCTCAGGGAGGGCCTCGCCGGAAACGACATCGAGTCGATCCACGGCATCCTCAACGGCACGTGCAACTACATCCTGACGCGCATGGAGCGCGAGGGAGCGCCGTTCGACGAAGTGCTCAAGGACGCGCAGCGCCTCGGCTACGCCGAAGCCAACCCGTCCCTCGACATCGACGGCTTCGACACGGCCCACAAGGCCTGCATCCTTGCGGCTCTCGCCTACGGCTTCCAGCCGACGATGGACCAGGTCAGGGTCGAGGGCATCCGCAACCTGAACGGCCTCGACGTCAAGTACGCGGCGGACTTCGGCTACCGCATCAAGCTTCTCGCGGTCGTCGCGAAGGACGGCGACGAGGTGGAAGTCGGGGTGCATCCGACTCTTATACCCCTTTCGCACATGCTCGCCAGCGTGAACGACGCGTTCAACGCGGCGATGGTCAAGGGCGACCTCAGCGACTACACGATGTACTACGGGCGCGGCGCAGGCCGTGCGCCAACCGCCTCGACCGTCATCGGAGACATCGGCGACATCGCGCGCAACATCGCGCACGGCGAGACGCGCTACGCACGCGGAGTGCCGGCGTACGCCGAGGGCGCGGTGCGCCTGAAGGCCGCGGGCGACATCGTTTCGAAGTTCTACGTCCGTTTCATGGTCGCCGACAAGCCCGGCGCGTTCGGGGCGATCGCCTCCACGCTCGGCAGGCACGGCGTGTCGATATCCGCCGCGACCCAGAAGGAGACGAACGAGACCGGCTTCGTGCCGGTGGTGGCGCTCACCCACAAGGCAAGGACAAGCGACCTCGAAGAGGCGCTAGCGGAGATCAAGGCGTCCGGCGTCGTCGGGGCCGATCCCATCAAGCTTAGGATGATATAAGATGAAAGTCTGCAAATTCGGAGGCTCGTCCCTCGCGGACGCAGGGCAGCTCACAAAGGTAGTGGACATAGTCCTCGCCGACCCGGCGCGGCGCATCGTGGTCGTCTCGGCGCCCGGCAAGCGCAACGGCGGCGACACGAAGGTGACCGACCTTCTCATCTCGCTCGCCGAGAAGGCTCTCAAGGGCGAGAACACCGACCGCAAGTTCGGCGAGGTCGTCGAGCGCTATGCGGTCATCGCGGACGAGCTGAAGCTCGGCGACGGGATAGTGCGCACGATCGAGAGCGACCTCCGCGACAGGCTCGACCAGGTGTCCCGCCTGGCGCCGAAGGAGTTCATGGACCTCATGAAGGCCGCGGGCGAGGACAACAACGCCAAGCTGGTCGCGGTCGCCTTCTCGGCCCGCGGCAAGAAGGCGCGCTATGCGAGCCCGAAGGACACTGGCATGATCCTCAAGGGCGACTTCGGCGACGCCCAGCTCGACCCCGACAGCTACGCGAGGCTTTCGCGCGCGTTCTCCAGCTTCGACGGCATCGTAGTCTATCCCGGCTTCTTCGGCTACACGCGCGACGGCAAGGTCGCGACGTTCCCGAGAGGCGGCTCCGACATCACGGGCTCGATACTCGCCGCGGCCGTCTGCGCCGACGTGTACGAGAACTTCACCGACGTCGACTCCGTCTATCCCTGCGACCCGCGCATCGTAGAGGAGGTCAAGAACGGCGAGGGAATACAGACGATGACGTACCGCGAGATGCGCGAGCTTGCGTACGCGGGCTTCGGCGTGTTCAACGACGACGCGGTCATCCCGGCGGTCAAGGCGCGCATCCCGATCAACATCAGGAACACCAACCACCCGAGCGAGCCCGGCACGATGATCCAGCAGTCGCGCCGCGTCATCCCCGGCACCGTCGTCGGCATCGCGAGCGCGGACGGCTTCTGCAACATCGTCATCGAGAAGTACCTGATGAACAGGGAGATCGGCTTCGGCCGCAGGATCCTGCAGATACTCGAGGACAACGGCATCTCCTACGAGCACATGCCCTCCGGCGTCGACTCGCAGTGCGTCGTCATAAAGGAGCAGTTCCTGCCCAAGGAGGACGAGCGGCGCATCGTCAACGCGATCAAGGCCCAGCTCGAGCCCGACTTCGTTACGGTGGAGCGCGACCTTACGATGCTCATGGTCGTCGGCGAGGGCATGTGCTACACGCCTGGCATGCTCGCGAGGGCCTGCCTCGCGCTCGCTTCGGCTGGCATATCGATGTCGATGGTGAACCAGGGCTCGAGCGAAGTCTCGTTCATGCTCGCCATCCGCTCGCAGGACCGCGACGCCGCGGTCAAGGCGCTCTACAAGGCGTTCTTCGGGCGGGAGGGCCGCTAAGCCGCGTCCGTCGGGCGCGACCTGGAAAGTTTCAAGGAGGAGAAAGGCAATCATGGCCAAACTGACGTTCAAGGAGGAGCTCTGCAAGGGCTGCGGACTTTGCGTTACCGCATGTCCGAAGAAGATCCTCGCGGTCTCGAAATCCAAACTAAACCACAAGGGCCACGCGCCGGTCGAATGCACCGATCCCGCCGCGTGCGTGGGCTGCGCAAGCTGCGCGCTCATGTGCCCCGACTGCGTAATCACCGTCGAAAGGTAAATATGGCGACTAAGGTTCTGATGAAGGGCAACGAGGCTATCGCCGAGTCGGCGATACGCTGCGGCTGCAGGCACTATTTCGGCTATCCGATCACTCCGCAGACGGAGATCGCGGCCTACATGTCCAAGCGCATGCCGAAGATCGGCGGCACGTTCCTCCAGGCGGAGAGCGAAATCGCCGCGATCAACATGGTGTACGGCTGCGCGGCGACGGGGCGGCGCGCCATGACGAGCTCCAGCTCGCCGGGCATCTCGCTCAAGGCCGAGGGCATGTCGTACCTCGCGGGCGCCGACCTTCCGGCGCTGATCGTGAACGTCCAGCGCGGCGGCCCCGGTCTCGGCGGCATCCAGCCGTCGCAGTCCGACTACTTCTTCATGACGCGCGGCCCGGGCCACGGCGACTTCCACATCATCGTGCTCGCCCCGGCGACCGTGCAGGAGATGGCGGACATGACCCGCCTCGCCTTCGAGCTCGGCGAGAAGTACCGCATGCCCGCGATGCTGCTCGCGGACGGCACGATGGGCCAGATGATGGAGCCGGTCGTGCTGCCGGAGGACACCGTCGACCCCGAGACCCTTCCCGCATCGAAGCCCTGGGCCACGACAGGCACGGGCCTCAAGCGCGAGCACAACATCGTCAACTCCCTCTACCTCAAGCCCGAAGAGCTCGAGAAAACCAACTACGAGCGCTTCGAGCGCTACGCCAGGCTCGAGAAGGAGGAGTGCCGCTGGGAGGAGTACATGATGGACGACGCCGACATCTGCGTCGTGTCCGTCGGCATCACCGCCCGCGTCGCCAAGAACGCGATCGTCGCGGCCCGCAAGGCCGGCGTCAAGGTCGGCATGATCCGTCCGATAACGCTCTACCCCTTCCCGAAGGAAGCGCTCGCCAAGGCCGCGCCTCGCATGAAGGCGTTCCTCACGGTCGAGCTGAACATGGGCCAGATGAACGAAGACGTCAAGCTCGCGATCGGCTGCTCGCGCCCTGTGGCAATGTGCAACCGCGTCGGAGGCATGATCCCGTCCGTCGACGAGGTGCTGGCGGCGATAGGCAAGTTGAACGGCTGAAAGAGTCGAAAGGGCTGACTAAAATGGCAATCGTTTTCCAGAAACCAAAGGCACTGACTGACGCGGTCCTGCACTACTGCCCGGGCTGCACGCACGGCATAGTCCACAGGCTCGTGGCAGAGGCAATCGACGAACTCGGCATCGAGGGACGCACGGTCGGCATCGCGCCCGTGGGCTGCTCGGTGATGGCCTACGACTACTTCAGGTGCGACATGATCGAGGCTTCGCACGGCCGCGCGCCGGCGGTAGCGACGGGCGTCAAGCGCTCGATGCCCGACAACATCGTGTTCACCTACCAGGGCGACGGCGACCTCGCGTCCATCGGACTTTGCGAGACCGTCTCGACCGCCTGCCGCGGCGAGAACATCACGATCATCTTCATCAACAACGCCATATACGGCATGACCGGCGGCCAGATGGCCCCGACATCGCTGATCGGCCAGGTCACGCAGACCTCGCCGTACGGGCGCGACCCCAAGACGCAGG